>Ga0310039_10000878_pt1 | contig 23067 bp, 18 predicted proteins | sample Sb_taG_4_FD_200460 | JGI IMG/M metagenome (GOLD analysis project Ga0310039, IMG submission 200460) | Peat soil microbial communities from Weissenstadt, Germany - Sb_50d_6_BS metaG (v2) (version 2) | ecosystem: Environmental > Terrestrial > Soil > Wetlands > Peat | place: Germany: Weissenstadt...
GTGACCGTCAGGCATCCGCGGTGCCCTGTGGATCGCAATGTGAACAGCCCGGCGGCTCCACGGCGGAGTCAACCGGATTCATATTACCGGCAACCACGCGACGGAACCCGTTGAGGTCGTCACAGCCGTGAACTTCCGCGTAGCCGTACGGGTCCAAAATGGCCAAATGAATGGTCGATAGCCGACTTCGACCATTATGGTCCCTTGTCGAAGAGGATATTGCGAAAAGATTCCGAGGCTCTCGTAGCAGGGCACGGTCATTTTCTCTTGCCCTGAAAGAGACCGGCCGATTTTATGGAGGCTCTTGTTGCCCTTGAGGTTGGCGCCATCGGTCCATTCAAAATCCTCGAACCGACACGTGAGGGAAGCGACGTAGATGGGTAGGTATGATTCGTTTGACAGCACGAAGGGAGTGGACAAAGCGTTGCTTTCCTCCAATTGCGATACTGGAATGACCGACATCTGGGATAGCAGCGCGAGCATGCTTGCCAATCCAGCAACGTACGCGAAAGTGTGCGTTACCGAAACTCGAATTCGCGCACCCAATGTTGAGATGCCGGACCTTTCCCGGCCGTTCGACGTAGACGATTCCGAGCTTGGCTTGGGTAGTGGTTGTGTCGCTGTACCCAACGTCGTGGTTGGCAACGCGGTCGCGCGCTGGACTGTATCCTTCCTTTGGGAAGGGCCCCTGGCTTTCTTCTTCTTGGGCATGTGGGCAATAGGGGGGTGACCTGGGTGCATTATCGCAGAACGACTTACGGCTCCAGGAGTCCTTCGCTGCTGTGACCCTCGCCCACCGTGCCTTTGTTGCAGCGATGATCCGTGCCAAACCGCCCTTGCTCGTCCGGCGTATACGTTTTGGTGGTTCCGGGTTGAGGGTCGAGACGTTTTCTGGACTCGGATCTCACAACCCACCGCGCGCCCGCACAATCTTGTGGCAGCATGGCGTGTTCCGGGACCCTTCCCCGCATTTGCGGTAGCGTCAAACCCCCCTTTGCGAACGCCCCACCTTCAAAACCATGTAGATTTTTACGACAAAGAGGTCTTATAATAAGGATTACAGCAAGTGAATCCTATTCTCATAACAAGGAGGGGAGAGTTGACCAACTCATCCGCCACCACTCGTCCGAAAGTCACGATCGACGGCAACGAGGCCGCTGCATACGTAGCGCACCAGATCAACGAAGTCATCGCCATTTATCCGATTACGCCATCCTCCAACATGGGGGAGTGGGCCGACCAGTGGTCTTCCGAACAGAAGCCCAACATCTGGGGCACCGTGCCGACGGTGATCGAGATGCAAAGCGAGGGCGGGGCCGCGGGAGCCCTTCACGGCGCCCTGCAGGCCGGCTCGCTTTCCACCACGTTCACGGCATCGCAGGGCCTCCTGCTGATGATCCCCAACATGTTCAAGATCGCCGGCGAGCTGACGTCCACCGTCTTTCATATCGCGGCGCGCGCGTTGAGCACCCACGCGCTTTCCATCTTCGGAGACCACAGCGACGTTATGGCCGCCCGTTCCACCGGATTTGGCATGCTGGCCTCCGGCTCGGTGCAGGAAACCATGGACAACGCGCTGATCGCGCAGGCCGCCAGCCTGGAATCGCGCATTCCCATGCTGCACTTCTTCGACGGTTTCCGCACCTCGCACGAAGTCACCAAGGTGGAGCAGCTCTCGACCGGCGACCTGCGCGCCATGATCGACGAGGACCTGGTGCGCGCCCACCGCGCGCGCGCCATGAACCCCGATAAGCCCATCATCCGCGGCACCGCGCAGAACCCGGACGTCTACTTCCAGGCGCGGGAAGCCTGCAACTCCTACTATCTGGCGGCGCCCACCATCGTGCAGAACGCCATGGACAAGTTCGCCAGAATCGTAGGGCGGCAATATCATCTATTTGATTACGTGGGCGCGCCGGATGCCGAGCGCGTCATCGTGATGATGGGCTCGGGCGCGGAGGTGGCGCACGAAACCGTGGATGCGCTGAACGCCGCGGGCGAAAAAGTCGGGCTGCTGAAAGTGCGGCTGTACCGGCCGTTCGCCGTGGAAACCTTCGTCGCGGCGCTGCCCGCCGGCGCCAAGTCCATCGCCGTGCTGGATCGCACCAAGGAACCGGGCGCCACGGGCGAGCCGCTCTATTGCGATGTGATCACCGCGCTGTCCGAAATGGGCGTCAGCAGGAAGGTCATCGGCGGCCGTTACGGCCTGGCCTCCAAGGAATTCACTCCCGCCATGGTGAAGGCGGTGTTCGACGAACTGGCGAAGCCGTCGCCCAAGAACCACTTCACCGTGGGGATCCACGACGATGTCACGCACACCAGCTTGAGCTTCGATCCGGAGTTCTCCACCGAGGTCCCCGGCACGGTGCGCGCGCTGTTCTTCGGCCTGGGCGCCGATGGCACCGTGGGCGCCAACAAGAACTCCATCAAGATCATCGGCGAGGAGACCGACAACTTCGCCCAGGGCTACTTCGTCTACGACTCCAAGAAGTCGGGCGCCATCACCACCTCGCACCTGCGCTTCGGCCCCAAGCCGCTGCGTTCCAGCTATCTCATTACCAAGGCCAATTTCGTGGCCTGCCACCAGTTCTCCTTCCTCGAGCGCCTCGACATGCTGAAGGCGGCCGAGCCGGGCGCCACCTTCCTGCTCAACAGCCCGTTCGGACCGGACGAAGTGTGGGACAAGCTGCCGCGCACGGTGCAGCGGCAGATCATCGGCAAGCACCTGAAGGTCTACGTGATCGACGGCTATGAAGTCGCCAAGCAGACCGGGATGGGCGGCCGCGTCAACACCATCATGCAGACGTGCTTCTTCGCCATCAGCGGCGTGCTGCCGCGCGAAGAGGCCATCGAAGCCATCAAGCACGCCATCAAGAAGACCTACGGCAAGCGCGGCGAAAGCGTGGTGCAGAAGAATTTCGCGGCGGTGGACGCGGCCCTGAGCCACCTCCACGAGCTGAAAGTCCCGGGCACGGTCACGTCGTTGTTCGATATCCGCCCGCCGGTTCCGGCTGCCGCGCCCTATTTCGTGCAGACCGTGACCGCCAAGATCATAGCCGGCGAAGGCGACGACCTGCCGGTGAGCGCCATGCCCATCGACGGCACCTTCCCCAGCGCCACCGCGCAGTGGGAAAAGCGCAACATCGCGCTCGAAATTCCCGAGTGGGACGACGTGCTATGCATCCAGTGCGGCAAGTGCGTGCTGGTGTGCCCGCACAGCGTGATCCGCGCCAAGGTGTACGACGGGCAGCATCTGGGCGGCGCGCCCGCCACGTTCAAAGCCGTGGCCGCGCGCTGGAAGGACATGAAGGACCGCAAGTACACCCTGCAGGTCGCGCCCGAAGACTGCACCGGTTGCGGGCTGTGCGTGGAGATCTGCCCCGCCAAGAGCAAGAGCGAAGTGAAGCACCGGGCTATCAACATGGTGGCGCAGCCGCCGCTGCGCGAGTCCGAAGCGGCCAATTGGGACTTCTTCCTGAAGATTCCCGACACCGACCGCAAGGTGCTCTCCATGAGCCAGGTGAAAGACGTGCAGCTGCTCCAGCCGCTGTTCGAGTTCTCCGGCGCCTGCTCCGGCTGCGGCGAGACTCCTTACGTCAAGCTGATGACCCAGCTCTTCGGCGACCGCATGCTCGTGGCCAACGCCACGGGCTGCTCCTCGATCTACGGCGGCAACCTGCCGACCACGCCTTACTGCACCAACGAAGACGGCCGCGGCCCGTCCTGGAATAACTCGCTGTTTGAAGACAACGCGGAGTTCGGCCTGGGCATGCGGCTGGCCATCGACAAGCAAAACGAATACGCGCGCGAGCTGGTCTGGCGCCTGGGATTCGCGATCGGCGAAGAGCTGGCGCAAGCCATCCTGAATGCCGACCAGAAGACCGAGCAGGGCATCTTCGCCCAGCGCCAGCGCGTGAAGCTCCTGAAGGAGAAGCTCGCCGCGGTCGACACCCCCGAAGCGCGCGACCTCCTGACCCTGGCCGACGCTCTGGTGAAGAAGAGCGTGTGGATCGTCGGCGGCGACGGCTGGGCCTATGACATCGGCTACGGCGGGCTCGATCACGTGATCGCGTCGGGCCGCAACGTCAACATCCTGGTGCTCGATACCGAGGTATACTCCAATACCGGCGGCCAGGCGTCGAAGGCCACGCCGCGCGGCGCGGTGGCCAAGTTCGCCGCGGGAGGCAAGCCGGTCGGCAAGAAGGACCTGGCGCTCATGGCCATGAGCTACGGCAGCGTCTACGTGGCGAAAGTCGCGATGGGCGCGGGCGACATGCACACCGTGAAGGCCTTCCTCGAAGCCGAAGCCTTCGACGGGCCGTCGCTCATCATCGCCTACAGCCACTGCATCGCGCACGGGTACGACATGGTTCACGGCATGGATCAGCAGAAGGCCGCGGTCAACTCCGGCTACTGGCCGCTGTTCCGCTACAACCCCGAGCTGGCGGCGCAGAACAAGAACCCGTTCCAGCTCGATTCGCGCGCGCCCAGCATCGGGCTCAAAGAGTACATCTACAACGAGACCCGTTACACCATGCTGGTCAAGAGCAATCCCGAGGAAGCCAAGAAGCTGTTCGACCTCGCGCAGCAGGACGTCGGGATGCGCTGGAAACTCTACGAACACATGTCGCACCAGCCCACCAATGGCACCCCTGTGGGCGAGGAGGTGAAGAAATGATCGACCTGTCCAAGACCATCGATCTCTCGACCACGTATCTCGGTTTGAAGCTCAAGAATCCGCTGGTGGCCTCGGCCTCGCCCATGTGCGCGGACGTGGCCAACGTGCGGCGCCTGGAGGACTCGGGCGCCGCCGCCATCGTGCTGCACTCGCTGTTCGAGGAGCAGATCGAACAGGAAAGCGACGAGCTGGACCGCTTCATCACCGAAGGCTCGGAGCTTTCAGCCGAATCGGTCACGCATTTCCCGGAAATGCTTCACCGCGTGATGGGCCCCGACGCCTACCTGGCGCACATCGTCAAGTGCAAGCAGGCGGTGAAAATTCCGGTGATCGCCAGCCTCAACGGCACCACCCGGGGCGGCTGGCTGGGCTACGCCAGGCAGATGGAGCAGGCCGGGGCCGACGCCCTGGAGCTGAACATCTACTACGTGCCCGTGGATCCGGACATGAGCGGCGACCAGGTGGAGCAGCGCTACATCGACCTGGTGAAGGCCGTCAAGGCCGAAGTCAAAATCCCCGTGGCCGTGAAGCTCGGGCCGTACTTCAGCTCTCTGTCCAACATGTCCAAGAAACTGGACGCCGCGGGCGCGGATGCGCTGGTGCTCTTCAACCGCTTCTACCAGCCCGACTACGATCTCGAAGCGCTCGAAGTGGTGCCTAACCTGATCCTGAGCAACTCGCACGAGCTGCTGCTGCGGCTGCACTGGATCGCGGTGATCTACGGCCAGGTCCGCGCGGACCTGGCGCTGACCGGCGGCGTGCACAGCGCCACCGACGTGGTGAAAGCCATGATGGCCGGCGCCCGCGTCGCCATGATGACCTCGGCTCTCCTGAAGCGCGGCATCAGCTATCTCGACACCATCTCGACCGAGCTGCTCATCTGGATGGGCGAGCACGAATACGACTCCATCCGGCAGATGCAGGGCAGCATGAGCCGTAACGCCGTCCCGCAGCCCTCGGCCTTCGAGCGCGCCAATTACATGAAGGTGCTCAGCTCGTACGCCATGCGGTAAGAGAATGGATAACGTGACCACCGTGGAGTGGAGACACCTCCTGACGCTCCTTCTTTCCCAGCGGCTTGAAATCAACGCGATCGAAAGCGCTTTGAAGACCGCAAGGATTCTAACGAATACGCAGATCAGAGACATTCGCACACAAGCATCGGACACCGCCAAAGCTTGGAGTTCGAAGGACAGCGACGATGTATTGGCGCTCCTTCGCGTCCACTCATCGCCGTCGGCCACCATGCTCGTCCCGCCGAGACGAGAAGAATAAGCCACAACTTTTCCGCGGATCGGATCGGGTCCTGTGGCGCCAGCTCGCAAAGATCTTCATCCCATACTTGGCTTGGTTAGCCTGCCGGTCAGGCTTGCTTCCGGCGAGAAGCCCAGGCAGCCGTGGACCGCATCAACAGGTTCCTAAAAGCGAAGTGACGGCGACGATGCATGTGTTGCGTGCCGGTTCCGAATGTGCACTAGATAGAGACCGAACGTCGGGAACGTCTGATACTCATGCGACGATGCCTTGTCTTCGCGACGCTGGCCGTCGTGATCCCGTTCCGCCCGGGTTCGGCGATGACCGAGACGGAACGCCGACAGTCCAATCGGACAGTCAATATTTTAGGGTCGGTCGCGCGGCATCACGGAGAATTGGCAGAGCTTCTTTGACTTCTCGCACGGGATCACTAAGTCATATTCGCCATCGCGCCCCCGCACGAGCTCGTAATGCGAATTTGGGGCGGTCAATGCGCACACCAATGCGGCCAAAGCACGGCCGTTCCGTAGCGTAATCGGCGCACCGATGTGAGAAAGCGTGTACCGCGCATAGCCCACCCGATGGCGATCGGCGTGTTCAGTCACAATCCGAAATCCAAGTGAGGTGCGGCCGGCGTGCTGCATCGATGGCATCGCTGACCCAGATAGAAGCACTTGAGAGGACTGCAGGGACACCCATTTGACTGCATCGGCTACCTGCTGTATGTGCCAACCGCTCAACAAATCCCTGTCTAGTGGTTTGCGGCGAGTGAGCGCAATAGTGACTATCAGGAGAATACCAGCGGTCACGACCGCACTCCACTCGATCCACCGAGCCGTTTGCAAAACTCCGCCAAGTATCGTCGTCACCGTCACGAAACTCAGACCGAGCGCAGTCCACTGCGGCTCCGAAACTCCGCGAAAGTACAGCCGACCGGCATCTGCACGAGCGAGCTCAAATACGAACCGTGCTGCGGCGTAACTGATCACGTACCACACGACCGCATTTCCGAACGAAGACGAATGGCCCCTCAACAGGAGCACCGAACCCGGCACGACGATCAGGGCAAGCCAGAGCACCTCCAGTAGTTGGATAGGAAAAAGCCTCGCGCCGAGTAAAGATGCGGGCACGCCGACTGCGCTGGACCTGGCACTATAGCGGATACCACAGCGGTGTGGCCGGCCGTGGCAGCAACCCGCCAGGAGACAGCCCGTCGCCCAAACACTTGTGACATCTGGCTCGCCAATCCGGAGTGAGTGCAAACGTGGCGCAGGCTCCTCCCCACACCCGCGTGGTGTTAATCTATCTGCGGAGAGACTGTTTCATGATCATAGGTGTTCCCCGGGAAGTCAAAGATCACGAGACGCGCGTGGGACTGGTGCCCCACGGCGTCACCGCGCTGCGCGAGGCGGGGCACGAGGTCCTCGTGGAATCGCACGCCGGCGAAGGAAGCCTGCTCACGGATCGCGAGTACATGCAGGCGGGCGCGCACATTCTGGACAGCGCCGCCGAAGTCTGGAGCAAGGCCGGCCTGATCGTCAAGGTGAAGGAGCCGCAGCCCGCGGAGTACGGCTACTTTCGCCCAGGCCTGATCCTGTTCACCTACCTGCACCTGGCGCCGCTGCCCGAACTCACCGACCGCCTGCTGGATGCCAAGGTGAACGGCGTGGCCTATGAGACCATCCGGGAGTCCGACGGCTCCCTGCCGCTGCTCACTCCCATGAGCGAGGTGGCGGGCCGCATGGCCGTGCAGGTGGGCGCGCAGTACCTCGAGCGTCCCTACGGCGGCCGCGGCATTCTGCTCGGCGGCGTCCCCGGAGTGGCCCCGGCCAACGTGGTGATCATCGGCGGCGGCATCGTGGGAACCAACTCGGCCAAAATGGCGCTGGGCCTGGGCGCGCACGTCACCATCATCGACCGGAGCCTCGACCGCCTCCGGGCTCTCGACGATATCTTCAACGGCCAGGTGGTCACGCTGGCTTCCAACTCCTGGACGATCGGCGAAAACCTCAAGACCGCCGACCTCGTCGTGGGCGCGGTGCTGATCCCCGGCGCTTCCGCTCCGAAACTCGTGCGGCGCGAAATGATCGCCACCATGAAGCGTGGCGCCGTCGTGGTGGATGTGGCGATCGACCAGGGCGGCTGCTTCGAAACTTCGCACGCCACCACCCACACCGAGCCGATCTACTTCGTCGACGGTGTTCTGCACTACTGCGTTTCGAACATGCCGGCCGCGGTGCCCCACACCTCGACCTTCGCGCTCACCAACGCCACGTTCCCCTATTTGCTGGAGCTGGCCAACCTGGGGCTCGAAACCGCCTGCGAGCGCTTCCCCGCCCTGCGCGAAGGCGTCAATACCTATAACGGCTATGTGACCCACAGCGGCGTCGCCCAGTCCCAGGGACGGCAGTGGCGCTCGCTGGCACGGGTGGAGTAAGCTGCACTCATGCCATTAGCAGAACGGATGGACGCGGCGCCCCGGCCGCTGACCGCCCTCGGCGAAGAGGAAAAGTTTTTCCAGACCACCGTGCGCAAGTTTGCGCGCGACGAAATCCGGCCCCATGTGCGCGAAATGGACGAGGCCGGGGTCTTCCGCAAAGACATCATCAAACAGTTCTTCGAAATCGGCCTGATGGGGATCGAGATCCCCGAAGAGTACGGCGGACAGGGCGGCACTTTCTTCCAGGCGGTCCTGGCCGTGGAGGAACTCTCGGCCGTGGACCCTTCCGCCGGCGTGATCGTGGACGTGCAGAACACCATCTGCAACAACGCGCTGCTGCGTTGGGCCACTGCCGGGCAGAAAGCCAAATACCTGCCGCGCCTCGCCGCCGATACCGTGGCGTCGTACGCGCTCTCGGAGGCGGGCTCCGGCTCCGATGCCTTCGCCATGGCCACGCGCGCCGAGGATCGCGGGGACCATTTCCTGCTCGACGGCCGCAAGCTGTGGATCACCAACGCCGCGGAGGCCGGCTTTTTCCTGCTGTTCGCCAACGCCAAACCCGAAGCCGGCTACAAGGGCGTCACGGCCTTTCTGATCGAACGCGGCTTTCCGGGTTTCCAGGTCGGCAAAAAGGAGGACAAGCTGGGGATGCGCGCCTCTTCCACCTGCGAACTGATCCTGGACAACTGCCGCGTGCCGCGCGAAAACGTCTTGGGCGAAGTCGGCAAAGGCTATAAAATCGCCATCGAGACGCTCAACGAAGGCCGCATCGCCATCGGCGCGCAGATGATCGGCCTGGCGCGCGCCGCTCTCGAGCACTCCGTCGCCTTCGCCCGCGAGCGGAAGCAGTTCGGCAAGCCCATCGCCGAGTTCCAGGGAGTGCAGTTCGAACTGGCCAAAATGGCCACCGAAATCGAGGCCGCGCGCCTGCTGGTGTACAATGCCGCACGCTTGCGCGACGCCGGCCTGCCGTTCCTTACCGAAGCCGCCATGGCCAAATACTACAGCTCCGAAATCGCTGAAAAGGCCGCCTCCAAAGCCGTCGAGGTCCATGGCGGCGTGGGAATTACCAAGGACTACCCGGTAGAGAAGCTCTACCGTGATGCTAAAATCGGGAGGATCTACGAAGGCACCAGCAACATCCAATTGGTGACCATCGCCAAGAAACTGTTGGGCAAGTGAGTTCGTCTCACGAATGAGGGAGTCATGCGTCAAATCGTTCTCTCGGCCGCGTTAGCGGCTCTTTCGTTACCGTTGTGGGCCGACGATAACAAGGACACCATCAACGCGCAGGAGACCATCCAGAAGTTCGCCGCGAAAGAGGGTGAGTTCCAGCAGGCCCGCAACAATTACACCTATCGCCAAAGCGTGAAGCTGCAGGAACTGGACGCCGGCGGCAATCCCACCGGCGGCCAGTGGGAGCTGGTTGAGGACGTCATCTTCACCCCCGAGGGCAAGCGCATGGAGAAGGTGGTGTACGCCCCCGTTCAGACCCTGCGCAACATCCTGCTCACGCCCGAGGACGAGCAGGACCTGCGCAACGTGCAGCCGTTCGTCCTTACCACCGCCGAGATCCCGGAGTACGACATCAACTTCCTGGGCCGCGAGAAGGTGGACGAAATCGGCTGCTACGTCTTCTCGGTGAAGCCCAAAAAGCTGGTGCAGGGCAAGCGCTATTTCGAAGGGCAGATCTGGGTGGACGACCGCGACCTGCAGATCGTGAAGACCTACGGCAAGGGTGTCGGCGTCATCAAGAAAAGCAGCGACAACCAGTTCCCCAAGTTCGAAACCTACCGCGAGCAGATCGACGGCAAATACTGGTTCCCGACCTACACCCACGCCGACGACACGCTGCACTTCAAGAACGGCCCGCAGCGCATCCGCATGACCGTCAAATACCAGGATTACAAACGCTACGAAGGAAAGTCGACCATCAAGTACGGCGAGGTGGTGGACGACAAGGCCGCGCCGCCCACGCCGGCCAAGAAGAAGTAGGGGTCATTGCTAGCGGTACGCCTCCCGGCGGTTCCGGACGCCGGTGATCTCGAGAATGTTCTCCTCCTTGTGGTCGAAGAACACGCGGTAGTCGCCTCAGCGGAGACTGAAACCGGTGAACGGCGGCTTGAGCTTTTTCACGTCACCGGTGCGGTCGGTCACGTAGCGATCCACCGAGTAAAGTATCTGCATGGCAGTCTCGCGCTCGATCGCCCGGAGATCGGCGCGCGCTTCCGGCGCCCAGACGACCGCAATCCGCTTGGGGGCGGCTTCCTCGCTCAAGGGGCCAACCCGAACTCGCGACGGATCTCTTCGTGCGGGATCCCCTCACTGCGGGCGAGCGAACCGCTGGCGCGGTCCAGAGCCGCGGCCGTCTCGGGTGTAATCTCTTCCTCGTCCACCGGAGCCAGGGCCAGCGAGCGGGCCAGCGGTTCCACCATCACTCCGAGCAGACTCGCACGGCGTTTTTCTCGGCCGGCAGCATATCCAGCAACGCGTGGGCCTCCCGGCGTTCTTGATTGATATTCGGTTCCATGCTCTCCTCTTAGCCGAGTCGTTGAGCCAAGTTCGCCATAAAGCCGGGAATGAGTGGTGGGGGTCTGCACATAGCAGGCTCTCCTGCAATCGTCCGATATTGCAAGTACACTACTGTCAGTATACGCTGGTGCATGAGGACAGTTTTTGAGAAGGAGCCCACCCGAAATAGCATGTCCGCCAAAATTACGCCCTTGAGCAACGGTCCCCTTCGTATCGAAGGCGAATTCGAGATTATCGACCCCGCCGGCGCGGCCTTCGGGTTGGCTGGCCGCACCGCGATCTCGCTCTGCCGTTGCGGCCACTCGGAAAACAAGCCTTTCTGCGACGGCAGCCACAACCGGGTCGGCTTCACTCACACCGCCGTCGCCCGGGAATTACCTCCGCCCAAACCCAAACTCTAGCCTCCGCCCGCTTGCCGGCGCGCGGCCCGGAAGCGTCGCCCGCGTCCGCCAGGCGTGGAAGCCGCGTTGAACCGCGGTGTTGCCGCGGCGCGCGGCCACGGGTTAATATTGGACGATGAATTCGTACTCTTTTATCCGCTCTGTTATCCGGACGTCGGTTTGTGTGGCCGCCTCGCTGGCCGCGCCAGTCTCTTTCGGAGCGGCAGCCGGCCGGCAACAGGCTCGAGCGCAGTTGCTCGATCACGCTGAGTTTCTTTGCCAGAATTGCTTGTTAGGAGCGAGTGACTACTATTACTGCCTGGCAACAGATAATAAGATCCTGATAGGTTATCAAAGGACTCGGGTCATGAACTGGGAGGACAAATCGAAGAATTACTTAAAGAAGGTCCACGGCGGATGGGCGGCCTGGACCGCGCCCGGCCAGACCGTGCCGATCACTTATGATGACAAGCACATCTGGGTCCCTCGAGCGGAAGGTAAGCAAGTAAGGGGTCTCTGGGCGCATCTGAAGGCAACCGCCGCCTGGATCATTCGAGCGGACGGTAAACAAGTAAGGCTCACCCAGAGTTCCATGCGGGACATCTTCACCAACAACGACCGATGCCGGGACGCCGCTCGGGCGAAGGCTCCATAACCGGCGATCGCCGGGCGGCGGAAGTCCTCGAACTGGATCCGCCTGGGCCCCATGTTTTCAAGGGGTTACCAGCCCCAAGACGCCAACGTGCGCTGGGGAGGCAACGGCCATCCCGCAAGATTCCCCCGGAGCGGAGGTGTTACCTTGAGGCTCTCGAATCAGTCATAATGAGGTAGTCTGCCGCTTTTCAATAGGGCCGTTTGAATGACGACAAACACCAAAACCGCTGAATCCCTGCCGGAAGTGCATCCGCCGCCCGGCCAACATGGACCAACGCCGCCCAGCTCCGGCAAACCAAAGAAACGCGGACTGATCTGGGCTGTGTTCCTGTTGATCATCGCGGGCGTCGCGGGGTATGCGGTGTGGCGCGCCGGCCAGCCGGCCACCGCCGCTAGAGGCGCGGGCGGAGGCGGCGGGGGAGGCTTTGGCGGAGGCGGCGGACGGGGCGCGATTCTGGGGCCGGTGCCGGTGGTGGTGACGAAGGTCGCACGCTCCAGCATCCCGGTCTACCTGAACGGGCTGGGCAACGTGACCGCTTACTTCACGGTAACGGTCAAGTCGCGGGTCGACGGCCAGTTGATGAACGTGCATTTCAACGAAGGTGATTTGGTCCAGCAGGGCCAGGTCCTGATCGAGATAGACCCACGGCCTTATCAGGTTCAACTGGATCTGGCTCAAGCCACTCTGGCGCACGACCAGGCTATGCTGGCCAACGCGAAGGTGGATCTCGAGCGTTACAAGCTATTGGTGAAGACGGACGCCATTCCGAGTCAGCAATTGGATACGCAGACGGCGCTGGTTGCGCAGTACGAAGCCACCATCAAGCTGGATCAGGCGAACATCGAAAACGCCAGGCTGCAATTGACGTATTCCAAAATCACGGCTCCGATTACCGGTGTGCTGGGTCTGCGTCTTGTGGATCCCGGCAACATCGTCCACGCCTCCGACGCCAACGGCATGATCACGATCACCCAGCTCCAGCCGATATCCGTGCTGTTTACCATCCCCGAGGACAACCTTCCGCAGGTCACGCAGAAGCTGCGGGCGGGTGCGCATCTGCCCGTGGAAGCGTATAACCGGGACAATTCCAAGAAGCTGGCAAACGGGATGCTGGTGACCCTCGATAACCAGATCGACAGTACCACCGGCACCTCCAAGCTGAAGGCGATTTTCGACAACAAGGACAATACGCTTTTCCCTCAACAGTTCGTCAACATACGCCTGCTGGTGGACACCCTGGCCAATCAACTCGTCGTCCCCAACGTGGCGGTTCAGAATGGCCAGCAGGGCACCTTCGTCTATGTTGTCGATGAGGATTCCAAAGTGCACCTGGTACCGGTTCAGGTGGGAATAACCACCGCGGCCTCGGCCGACATTCTCGGCGGCATCTCGGACGGGGACCGGGTAGTCGTCGATGGCACCGACAGGCTGATTGAAGGCGCCGTGGTCCGGGTGCGGAAAGCCGGCGATATGGACAACCCGCCGGGTTACGACAGCGGCGGCGGCGGAGGCGGACGGGGCGGACGGGGCGGAAGGGGCGGACGGAAGGGCGACGGAAAGTCCAAGCAAGGCGGCGGCGACTTCAAGAAGGGTCAGGGCGGAGGCGCCGATCGGTGAGCCCGTCCCGAATCTTCATCCTCAGGCCCGTGGCAACCTCGCTGATGATGGCTGGCGTGGTGCTCGTCGGTGTTACGGCTTTCCGGCAACTGCCAGTCTCGGCGCTGCCCCAGGTGGATTACCCGACCATTCAAATCCAGACGTTTTACCCGGGTTCGAGCCCGGAAGTAGTGACGTCTTCCATCACCGCGCCGCTCGAGAAACAGTTCGGCCAGGTGCCCGGACTGACCCAGATGACGTCGATCAGCTCTTTCAGCAGTTCGCTGATCACGCTGCAGTTTTCGCTCGATCTCAGCATCGACGTGGCCGAGCAGGAGGTGCAGGCCGCCATCAATTCGGCCACGACTTTTCTTCCCAAGGATCTCCCGGTCCCTCCCATTTACAGCAAGACGAATCCCGCCGACGCGCCCATTCTGACGCTGGCCATTACCTCTACGACGGTGCCGCTGCCCAAAGTCGAAGAGCTGGCTGAAACGCGCATGGCGCAGAGAATTTCCCAGCTCAAAGGCGTGGGCCTGGTGAGCATCAGCGGAGGGCAGCGTCCGGCCGTCCGGGTGCAGGCGAATCCCACTGCGCTGGCATCCTATGGACTGAGTCTCGAGGCTCTGCGAACGGCGCTGAGCAGCGCCAACGTGAACCAGGCCAAAGGTAATTTCGATGGGCCGGATCAGGCCTGGACGATCAACGACAACGACCAGCTTCAGGCCGGCGCGCAGTACGGGCCGATCATCATCGCTTACCGCAATGGGGCGCCGGTGCGCATTCGCGATGTCGCCACCGTCATCGACGGCGCGGAGAACACCAAGCTCGCCGCCTGGGTGAACGCCAGCCCGGCCATCGTTCTGAATATTCAGCGGCAGCCCGGGACCAACATCATCAGCGTCGTCGATACGGTTCAGGGGCTCCTTCCCCAAATCGAAGCGTCTCTGCCCGAGGGGATCCGCGTGCAGGTCATTACCGACCGCACCACCACCATCCGGGCGTCGGTGAGGGACGTCGAATACGAGCTGATGCTCACCACCGTGCTGGTCGTGATGGTCATCTTTCTTTTCCTGCGGAGCGCTTCGGCCACCATCATCCCGGGCATTGCCGTGCCTCTTTCGCTGATCGGCACGTTCGCCGTCATGTACCTGCTGGGGTACAGCCTGGACAACCTTTCGCTCATGGCGCTCACCATTTCCACCGGGTTTGTGGTGGATGACGCGATCGTGATGATCGAAAACATCTCGCGCTATATCGAGAAGGGCGAGTCCGCTATGCAATCCGCGCTCAAAGGGTCGGCGGAGATCGGATTCACCATCGTGTCGCTGACCGTCTCGCTGATCGCCGTGCTGATTCCCCTGCTGTTCATGGCGGATATTGTAGGCCGCCTGTTCCGCGAATTCGCGGTGACTCTGGCGGTCACCATCATGTTTTCCGCGTTTGTCTCCCTGACCCTGACGCCCATGATGTCGGCTCGAATTCTGAGGCATCATCCGGAAGCCGAGCAGGGCGCGGTGTACCGCTGGTCGGAATGGTGCTTCGTCAAGACCATCGAAGGATACGGCAGGATGGTTCGGGTGGTGCTGCGCCATCAGCCCCTGACGCTGCTCGTGGCCGCGGGCACGCTCGCCCTCACCGTTTACCTCTACATCATCGTCCCCAAGGGGTTCTTTCCCGTGCAGGATACCGGCGCCATCCTGGGCATTTCGCAGGCGCCCGAGACGGTATCGTTTCCCGCCATGTCCCGGCTGCAGCAGAAACTGGTCCAGGTCATCCGCCAGGACCCGGCGGTTGAGAATCTCACCTCGTTCATCGGCGCCGATGGCGTGAACACCACCATGAATAGCGGCCGGATCCAGATCACCCTGAAACCGCTCGAAAACCGCTCCGATGTTTCCGCGGTGGATGTGATCCGGCGGCTGGCGCCGAAGCTGCAACAGGTGACGGGGATCGAGCTTTTCATGCAGCCCGTGCAGGATCTGACCGTGGAAGACCGCATCAGCCGGACTCAATACCAGTACTCGCTCGATGCGCCCGACAAGGCGCTGCTGGATCTGTGGGTTCCGCGCCTGGTGGACCGGATGAAACAGCTGCCCGAACTGCGGGACGTGGCCAGCGATCAGCAGAACAACGGCCTCGGACTGCTCGTCAATATCGATCGCGACACAGCCGGCAGGCTGGGCATCACCCCCCAGAACATCGACGACGCCCTTTACGACTCCTTCGGCCAGAGGCAGGTATCGACGATTTATACGCAGACCAATCAGTTCCATGTGATTCTCGAAGTTGCGCCCCGCTATCAGCAGGATGCGGCGGCCTTGGGAGACATGTATGTGCCCATCGGATCGGCGTCGGCCAACCTGGCAACCACGATCGCACTGGCGGGGACCAATAGCGCTCTCACGGGCGCGGCGGCGCTGGCGCCGGCTCCGCTCCGGACGCTGACCAGGGCAACTTCGGTTCCGTCTCCCATTACGATTAACCACCAGAGCCAGTTCCCCGTGGTTACTCTTTCGTTTAACCTGGCTCCGGGAGCGTCGCTCGGCGCGGCGGTCGATCATATCAAGCAGGTCACCCAGGGACTGGGCATGCCGGCCAGCATCGAACCCAGCTTCCAGGGAACGGCCCACGCGTTTGAATCGTCGCTGGCCAACGAGTTGATCCTGATCCTGGCGGCCATGGTCACGGTGTACCTCGTTCTGGGCGTGCTCTATGAGAGCTTTATCCATCCCATTACCATTCTGTCCACGCTGCCGTCGGCCAGAGTCGGCGCGCTCCTGGCCCTGATCGTGTTCAAGAAAGATCTGGATGTCATTGCGCTGATCGGCCTGATTCTTCTGATCGGCATTGTGAAAAAGAACGCCATCATGATGATCGACTTTGCCCTGCAAGCGGAGCGCGGGGAAGGTAAATCGCCCGAGGAAGCGATCTACCAGGCGTGCCTCCTGCGCTTCCGTCCGATCATGATGACCACCATGGCCGCGCTGCTCGGCGCCGTTCCGCTCGCCTTCGGCAGCGGCGTGGGTTCCGAATTGCGAAAACCGCTGGGCATCTGCATCATCGGTGGACTGCTGGTCAGCCAGGTGCTGACGCTGTTCACCACGCCGGTCATCTATTTGTATTTTGGACGGATCGCGGCCTGGGTCGCCCGGCTCCGTGGTTCCGCCGAGCGTGAGGAGCCTCTTTCCGGGCCCATATTGACTTAAGACTGGCGCATATGAGCATTTCCACGCCATTCATTCAGAGACCGGTGGCCACCACGCTGCTCCTGGCGGCGGTGACGCTGGCCGGTGGGATCGGCTATACGCTGTTGCCGGTCTCCGCATTGCCGGAGGTTGACTTCCCCACCATCATGGTCAGCGCCAGCCTGCCGGGAGCGAGCCCCGATGTGATGGCGGCGTCGGTCGCGACTCCGCTCGAGAAGCAGTTCACGCGCATCGCGGGTGTCACGGAAATGACGTCCCGAAGCTCGGTTGGATCCGCCATGGTGACGCTCCAATTCGATCTCAGCCGCGACATCAATGGGGCGGCGCGCGAAGTGCAGGCGGCCATTAACTCCGCGGCGGGGTTTCTCCCCGCGAACCTTCCCTCCCTCCCCAGATACCGGAAGATCAATCCCGCCGACCAGCCCATTCTGCTGATGACACTCGAGTCGGATGTAGTGCCGAGGCCGCAGTTGTACGACGTGGCCTCCTCGGTGTTTGCGCAGAAGCTGGCGCAAGTCAGTGGCGTCGGCCAGGTCCAGGTGGGGGGAAGCTCGCTTCCCGCGGTTCGCGTCGAAGTGAATCCGCAGCCGCTCTCCCGCTACAACGTGGGTCTCGATCAGATCGGCACGTTCCTGCAAAGCGCCAATGCGAATAAACCGAAAGGCTCGCTCGCGAACTCCAGGCAGGAGGTTCCGATTTATGCCAGCGACCAGCTTTTCCTGGCGAAAGACTACAAGGATCTCGTGGTGGTCTACCGCAACGGCGCGCCCGTCCGCCTCTCGGACCTCGGCCGCGTTATCGATGCCAACGAGGATGTCCGGAACCTCGGCATTGTAAACGGCAATCCGATGGTTCAGATCCAGATCAGCCGCCAGCCGAACGCCAATATCATCGACACGGTCGCGCGGATTAAAGCTCTGATGCCGCAGTTTCAGGCCCAGCTTCCGCCAACCGTCCGTTTCAAGATCGCCAGCGACCGCACCATCACCACCCACGATTCCCTGAGGGATGCGCAGCGCAACGTGATGGTCTCCATTGCGCTCGTGGTTTTGGTGGTGTTCGTCTTCCTCCGCAGCGCCTGGTCGACGTTTATTCCGAGCGTATCGGTGCCCGTGTCCATCATCGCCACGTTCGGCGCGATGTATCTGATAGGGTACACCCTGGACAATCTGTCGCTGATGGCGCTGACCATTGCCACGGGATTCGTGGTCGACGATGCGATTGTCGTGATCGAAAACATTACGCGCCACATCGAAAACGGCATGAAACCGATGGAGGCCGCCCTGAAAGGCGCCGAAGAGATTGGTTTCACCGTCCTGTCGATGAGCATCTCGCTCATTGCCGTCTTCATTCCCATCCTGATGATGAGCGGCGTGGTGGGGCGCCTGTTCCGTGAATTCGCCGTGGTTCTTTCGGTCTCCATCGCCATCTCCATGGTGGTCGCCCTGACGGTTGTCCCCATGATGTGCGCGTGGCTTCTCAAGGAAGACCGCGGCCACGGATTCGTCTACAACCAGAGCGAAAAATTCTACCGGTGGATCATCTCCACTTATGGGTCGGCGCTCGACGTCGTGCTGGATCATCCTGGGACCATCCTGCTCACCCTGATTCTTACGATGGGCATCAACGTCTACCTCTACGCCAGGATCCCCAAGGGATTTTTCCCCCAGCAGGATACCGGGCGCCTGCAGGGCGCCGTCCAGGGCGAGCAGCACATCTCCTACCAGGCGCTGGTGGAGAAGGCGAAATGGTTCGAGGAGAAGGTCCGGGTGGACCCGGATGTCGAAACCGTCACCATGGTGGCGGGCTCCAGCGGAGGCGGATTCGGCGGCGCGAACTCCGCCATGATCAACGTTCAACTGAAACCGGTGGGGGTTCGCCAGTCCACCTCCGACCAGGTGATCGCCCGTCTGCGCCGCCAGACTTCGGGCGTGCCTGGGGCCACCATGTTCCTGCAGAACTCCCAGGACGTGCGCATCGGCGGCCGGCAAAGCAACGCGCAATACCAGTACACGCTGCAGGGGCCCAGTTTCGACTCGCTGGCGATATGGGGGCCGAAACTTCTGGACCGGCTTTCGACTCTTCCCGAGATTGCCGACGTCAGCTCCGACCAGCAGAATTCCGGCTTGTCGTCCAATGTGGTCATCGACCGCGATACCGCATCGCGCCTCGGTCTCACGGCGCAAGCCGTGGACTCCGCGCTGTACGACGCTTTCGGCCAGCGCCAGGTCTCGGTGATGTACAAGTCGATTAATCAGTACCACGTGGTTCTGGCCCTGCAGCAGCAGTGGTGGGAAAGCCCGGACTTCCTGAAAACCATCTACGTGCAGACGCCCAGAGGCACCGACGTTCCTTTGTCGACCTTCACCCACTTCACGCAGGGGATCACGCCCATTTCGCTGCCGCACCAGGGGCAGTTCCCGGCAACCACGCTTTCGTTCAACCTCGCGGAAAATGTCGCGCTGAGCGACGCCGTGGCGGCCATCAAGCGGGCCGAAGTGGAGATGGGCCTGCCTGCCGACATCACCGGCAGTTTCGCCGGCACGGCGCGGGCGTATCAGGAAGCGCTTCAGAATCAGCCCATCCTGATCGCCACGGCGCTGCTCGCCGTTTATATCGTGCTGGGAATGCTGTACGAGAGCCTCATTCACCCTCTGACCATCATCTCCACGCTGCCGTCGGCCGGCGTCGGTGCGCTGGTGGCCATGGTCCTGTTCAAGAGCAATCTGGACCTCATGGGCATGATCGGAATCATCCTGCTGATCGGCATCGTGAAGAAGAACGCTATCATGATGATCGATTTCGCGCTGGCGGCCGAACGGAACGAAGGGATGAATTCGCGGGATGCCATCCACCAGGCCTGCCTGCTGAGGTTCCGGCCCATCATGATGACGACCATGTGCGCGCTGCTGGGTGGCATGCCGTTGGCGCTCGGATGGGGCGCCGGAGCGGAGTTGCGCAAGCCTCTTGGAATTGCTATCGTAGGCGGCCTGGTGGTCAGCCAGATGTTGACTCTGTTCACCACGCCCGTGATTTATCTTTATTTTGACCGGCTTCGCAAGCGTTTCACCCGGCGCCAGCCGGGTTACCGGCATCGTCCCGGTTTTCTGATTCCCGGCGGAGTCCCGGAGAGCGGCGATTGATGACGCGACTTTGGAAAATCCCGGTTCTTGTTTCTCTCCTCTGCTCGGGTTGTACCATCGGCCCGCGATACCAGCGGCCCGTGGCACAGACGCCGGCGGCCCTCAAGGAAATGGCCGGCAACGACCAGTGGAAGATGGCGGCTCCGGGCGACAGCCTGCCCAAGGGCAAGTGGTGGGAGATTTTTGGCGATCCGGAGCTGAACCGGCTGGAAGAGTTGGTCAACATCAATAACCAGAACGTAAAAGTGGCGGAAGCCCAGTTCCGGCAGGCGCGCGCAACGGTTTTGGCCAATCACGCAAACTACTATCCCACCATCGGATCGAACCCGTCGATCTCCCAAAGCTACGTTGAAAAAAAGGCCAACCACAGCTTCTCGTTACCCGCGGTCGCGACTTGGGAGCCGGATCTGTGGGGCCGGGTTCGTACGACGGTCCAGAGCGCGGTGAGCAGCGCGCAGGTGAGCGCGGCCGATCTCGAAAATATCCGGCTGAGCCAGCAGGCGCTGCTGGCCACCGATTATTTTTTGCTGGCGGCGCAGGACATGCAGCTAAAGGTGCTCAGTGGCACGATCGAAACCTACGAAAAAAACCTGCAGCTTACCGTCAACCGTCACGCCGGCGGAGTTGCTTCGAGGTCCGATATCACCCTGGCCCAGACCCAGCTTGCGGCTGCGAAGGCCCAGAGTGCGGAGATGCGCATCGCGCGGGCGCAGGACGAGCACGCGATCGCCATGCTGACCGGCCAGCAGCCGGCCTCCCTCGAGATTGGCGTCAGCACGATCGGCGGCCCGCCTCCGCCCATTCCGGTGGGTGTTCCCTCACAGCTTCTCGAGCGGCGTCCCGACATCGCGGCCAGTGAGCGCCAGGTGGCCACCGCCAACTCGAACATCGGTCTTGCCGAGACCGCTTACTATCCCACATTGACTCTCTCCGCAAGCCCGGGTTTTATTTCATCGAGCCTGGTGAATCTGTTCACCTACGCGAGCCGCAGCTGGTCCGCGGGCCCTTCGCTCTCTCAGACGCTGTTTGATTTTGGCCGCCGTGGCGCCGCGGTGGAGGGCGCCCAGGCCGCATACGACGCAACCGTTGCCTCTTACCGCCAGACGGTTCTTTCCGCCTTTCAGGAAGTCGAGGACGATCTTGCGGACTTGCGCTATCTTGCCGAAGAGGCGGTGCGGGAGCAGGAAGCCGTGGTAGCCGCCCAGGAGGCGCTGGGTCTCGAGATGGACCGGTATCGGGCGGGAACGGATTCCTATCTGAACGTCATCACCACCCAGATCATCCTGTTAGGCGACGAGCAGACCGCCATCACCATCCTGCAGCGGCGCATGAGTGCGGCGGTGGATCTCATCAAGGCCCTCGGCGGCGGTTGGGACGCCTCGACCTTACCGTCGGTCAATGTTCTTCGTTCGTCCGCGCTGGATCCGAAGAGCACGCCAAACGCGGCTCCGGCGTCCAGCAAGTAGGCGGAATCCAGGTGGTGGGAGCCTGCCACACGCGCACCTGCCGCGCTACACGGTCCGCCCGGTAAGCCCGAAGTGCGGCGCCGCCGCCAGCATATGCCGATCGCTGGTCCAAACCTCGCGCGCGTCGGCATCCAGCGCTGTGGCAAGGTGAACGGCATCCCCGGCGCGGAGATAAACTCCGGCGGGCGCCGAGCTCACCAGGGCCACCGTTCGCCGCAACAAACCGTCGGTCACCGGAATCAGACACCAAAGGCCGGCTTCCACGTGTTCGGAGAAGGCGCGCAGCAATTCGTGAAACTGACCCTGATCGAGAGATCCGTCCCGCATGTGGCGGTGGAACGCGCACGCCACCTCACCCTGAGCCCATGCGGATGAAACCAAGGCATCGGCTTTCCGAATCAGCTTCCGCACAGCCGGCGAATCATGCTCGTTCACGTAGAACTTTGCGATGTACGCCGAATCGAGGTACATAAGTCAGCGGTCTTGTTCCAGGAACCTTCCGCTGTCTCCCGGCACTTTCGGGAATCCCTTCCAGAACCGCGTCATGTCGGGCAACTTGGGACGCGTGCGCCGTTTGCTCAGGGAGCGCAACTCGGCGACCGGCTCGCCACGGCGTTGGATCACGATTACCGTTCCGCCGGCCGCCTCCCGCACCAACTCCGACGTCCGGATGTGAAGATCGCGGATCGAGGCCTTCTTCATGTGCTACATTGTAGCACAACGGGGCCTACTCGCTGATTTCGAAGCTCGGCCCCTGCTGCCCCACTTCCAGGATCCGCTGCGCCGCGTTGCGCGCCATCTCCAGGTACGGCTCGCCCTGGCCCTCCAGCAGCACCACCGGCTTGCCGGTGTCGCCGCCGATCCTCACTTGCGGATCGAGCGGCAGCTCCGCGAGAAAGTGCACCTTCATCTCGGCCGCCGTCCGCCGGCCCCCGCCGTGGCTGAACACGTCGATGCGTTCCTGGCAGTGCGGGCAGACCAGGTAACTCATGTTCTCGACCACCCCCAGAATCGGCACCTTCACCTGGTGGAACATCGCGATCGCCTTGCGCGCATCTTCCAGCGACACGTCGGAAGGCGTGGTGACCACGATCGCCCCGGTGATCGGCGCGGTCTGGATCAGCGAAAGCTGCACATCGCCCGTGCCCGGCGGCAGGTCGATCACCAGAAAATCCAGATCGCCCCAGTCCACCCCGCGCAGAAACTGCTGGATGACGCTGTGCAGCATCGGCCCGCGCCACACCAGCGGCTTGTCGCCGGGATTCAGGAACCCCATTGACATCAGCTTGACGCCAAACTGGTCCAGCGGCTGGATGCGCTCGCCGTAGGCCATCGGCGTCCGGTTGATCCCCATCATCAGCGGCACGTTGGGACCGTACACATCGGCATCCATCAGGCCGGCCCTGTATCCCAGGGAAGCCAGCCCGACCGCCAGGTTCACCGCCACCGTGGTCTTGCCCACACCTCCTTTTCCGGAGCCGACCGCGATCAGGCTCTTCACACCGGCAATCGGCATCTTGGGCATTTGGCCCGGCTGGTTGGGGGTCATGGTTTCTATCGTAACAGGGGAATGCGCGGCGACTTGTTCTTCGCGGCTGCCGGCCGGCCCCTCCTACAGCGAATACGTGTGGAAGATGTAAACGTAGGTGGGAGCCACACCGGGAGTCGTTTTCAAAAGAAAAGTTCCCGGATACACGTAGCCGTAGCCGGCTCC
>Ga0310039_10000883_pt1 | contig 23003 bp, 15 predicted proteins | sample Sb_taG_4_FD_200460 | JGI IMG/M metagenome (GOLD analysis project Ga0310039, IMG submission 200460) | Peat soil microbial communities from Weissenstadt, Germany - Sb_50d_6_BS metaG (v2) (version 2) | ecosystem: Environmental > Terrestrial > Soil > Wetlands > Peat | place: Germany: Weissenstadt...
GCGCCGTGAGCGCCGAGTGATCCGACAGCCGGTCCTCGCGCGGCTGGTGCACGTACCCGCAGTCGGCGATTGACGTGGCCGAGGCTGTGGAGCAGAAGATGTGGTCGTAGCGATATCCATCACCAGTACTGCCGACCCAGCTGTGCTCGACCGCGTCTGGGTGCAGGTAACGGAAGGCGTCGATAAAGCCGAGCCTGGCGCCCAGTTCCCGGTAGAAGCCGTATTCGAAGGGGGCGAAGAACGGGTAATGCGGCTGGTGGTCCGGCTCCAGGATGTTCAGGTCCCCGAGAAACACCGCCGGGACGCCCGCGTCCCGTGCGGCCAGCGCGGCTGAGCAGGCGGCCAGCCACTTCTGCTTGCGTTCGGTTTTCTCCAGCCCGGCGTCGCGAGATGGGACATACGCGCCGATGATCTGCACCGGGCCGTCGGGCGTGGGCAGGCTGATCGCCGCAGCCCGGGCGGGCAGATAGCCGATCAAGTCGCCGAAGGCATCCGGCCGGGCCTGTATCCGGCTGACGATCATGACGCCGTATTCGCCGGGTTCGGGGACCGGGAAGGTGACGTGATAGCCGGCGGCGGCGAACGCGTCGGCCAGGAGCTGGCAGCCGGAGCTCGCTTTGGTTTCGGTGAGGACCAGCACTTGTTCGTCACGGGTGGCGAGCCAGCCGAGCTGGCGCCGGGCACGCTCCTCGGACGGGTTGCCGATGTTGAACGTCAGCAGTGAGAGCCCGCTAGCTGCCATGGGAACTCCGGTCGGCGTCGATGGACAGGATGCGGTCGGTGACTATAGCCGCGACTTCATGGGCCGTGCGGGCGGTACTGTCGATGTCGCAGACATTCCAGCCCAGGGCAGCCAGTCTGGCCGCCGTGTCCTTGTAGAGGCCAGACTCCGCCCGTGACGGTCAGCAGTTCCACGTCGCCGCGCCGCTTTCATGTTCACCCCGATCCGCAGGACCAGCCCGGCCGCGCGGACGAACTCACCCAGCGCCTCCCGGAACGGGACATCCGCCGAGGACGTGACGCCCCGGGCGGCCGACAGCGCCGCCTCCGCCGCGTACGCGCCCCGGGCCAGCCCGGCCCGCGCCGCCGCGTCGCCCAGCGCACCGAACTCCTCATCGGACAGCGAGAACTCCACCCGGCGTGACCGCCTGGCGGGCTGACGCGATCTGCGACCAGCAGGCGCATCGAGGTGTCGCCAACTGTCGCTCGCCACTGCCATTCCTCAAATACTCCTGCTGCTGCCCGTGTGCTTCCTGGTCGTACTGGCTCTTGCTTTCTGAGCTCGTCGCGATCGTTTACGGAATTTGGCGCTGGACGCCAGCGTAAATCTTCGGACCGCGCCCGGTCCAGGCTTATTCCGGGTTTACGCACATCTTGCTGCCTCTAGTCTTTGGCCGTTCATCTGACGAAGACCTGGAACTATCCAGCGACTGCCTGGCGGCACTTTCCGAATAGGTGGCTCACATTGCTCAAGCTCGTGTCTTTTCAAATCAGTTCGGAAAAGGCCAGGTAGGTTCATCTGGAATGGCACACGTTGCCGATCAGGTCCGCATCAGAGACTCGGGCGAAGATCCAGGTTCAGGCCGAGCCGCCGCAATGAGGCCGGCGAGGTCACTCATCCGGGCCAGCAGTTGGTCAGGCGGCAGGTCGAGGTCGACGGCATGGCAGAAGATCTCGATGCCAGACCGGCGCACGACGTGCCGAGCCGGTTCTCGTTGCCCTGGGCGTAGACGAGGTGGCCGTTGCGCAGGCCGAGGACTGTGCAGTAGGCGAGCAGCTGGTACAGGTCAGCGTTCGGGTAGCCGGCTGGCTTCTCGGCCTTGTACTTGGCGTCGACGACGGCGACCGGCGAGCCGCCCATCTTCCACACGATGTCCGGGCGCAGCACGACCTGCGTCGCCTCGTCGAAGTAGCTCCGGTCCTGACCGGCCACGCGCCCGCCGTAACCGGCCACGAGCGCCTCGCGCAGCGCCACGGTGACGAAGTCCTCGAACAGCCTCGGCATGTCCAGCAGGAAACCGTTCACCGTCACGCCTCCGGGTCCGCGCTCGACGGAGGTCGCGCGCAGGACCAGCTCGGCGAGGCGCAGCGCCTGGTGGTAGCGGGCATTGAGCCGGCTCGCCTGCCACCGGGGGACCGGGTCGGCACGGGACAGCGGAGCGACATCCGCGAAGTCCCGCAAAAGGCGCCGCAGCATCCGCTGGGACTCGGCATCGACCCGCGGAACGGTGAGCATCCGCTCGCACGCGGTCTGCAGGATCTGGTTCTCCGGTATGTCGATCGTGAACTCGTCGTGCCGGATCTCCAGCGGGAGCGGCAGCCCATGATGTCGGTGCAGCTGCTCGCTCTCGCGCAGCCTGCCGCGCAGCACCGGCGAACTCTCCTCGATGGAGACGTAGCCAGGGAGCAGGCCCTGATGGATCGCCCGCTCGGTCTGCCGCCAGAGCACCTGGGCGACCACCGGGATCAGGTCGGCAGCCTCGGCCACCGGTACTGCCTCCGGCCGCCAGGCGGCCGCATGCTCGGAGTACCCGGCCAGGAACAACAACCGGGCGATCGGAACCTTCGGCTTAATCTGGATCTCGACATCCCCGACCCGGGCAGCGCCGACCTTCCCGGCGGCGCCGACCTGCCACACGCCGGCGCCATACGGCGATGGAGTGGCAGTGACGACGCCAGAACCGGCCAGCGACCGTCCTTGCTCCGGCGCCAGCCGCAGCTCGACCGCCGGACCCAGCTCGTCCAGCAGGACGGAAATCACGGCTCAGCGGCAGACGCGGCGATGGCCTTGCGCAGGCTCGGCAGTCCGTAATGCTGATCGAGGTCGGCCTGCCCGTAGAAGAGGTCTTCGAGCAGCGGCATGATCGAGTACTGCCAGACCCGGCTGAGCCCGTCCTCGCGCTGATAGATCCGCTCATCCATCAGGTAGGAGGGCCCGATCGCCGCGTCGGCGTCCGCGATCCGCCGGTTCAGCTCATCGAGCAGCAGTGCCGCGTCCAGGGGCAAGTGGTGCCTTTCGAGCCAGCGACTGAGCAGTCCCCGCACGGGCGGGATACGCGGGTCTAGCTCGACGAACACAAACCTGCGCCGCATCGCGGTGTCGATCTGGGCGATCGAGCGGTCCGCAGTGTTCATCGTCCCGATGATGAACAGGTTCTGCGGGAGCGTGAACTCCTTGTCCGGCGAGTACTGCAAGCTGATCGACTCATCGCGGTACTCCAGCAGGAAGTACAACTCGCCGAACACCTTGGCCAGGTTCGCTCGATTGATCTCATCGATGATCAGGATGTACGCAGTGCTTGGGTTGGCGGCAGCCACCTCGGCGAAATCCCGGAACGGGCCGGCCCGCAGCGTGAAGGTCAGGGCACCGCTGCCGCCCGGCTCGGGTCGGAAGCCCTCGAAAAAGTCCTCGTAGGTATACGACGGATGAAACTGGACCAGCTTGACAGCGCCGTCATCGGTCAGGTGCCGGGCGAGCTTATTGGCGAGGTAAGTCTTGCCCGTGCCCGGCGGCCCGTACAAGATGATCTGCCTGCGCTCCCACAGGAGATCGGCGATCTTGACCAGCTCCGCCTGATCCATCAGCAGGCCCTGGGCTAGAGCTGGCGTGACCTCGATGAAGCCGAGTTGGCGCCTCGCCGGCTCCGTGATAGTGGCAGGCAGAATGGGCGCTTCGTCCGGTTTCAAGAAAAGCAGCCTCGAGAGCTGCTCATAGGCCTCGGTGAGATCCACGATGTAGGCCTGGCTCTGCAGCAGGGCCGGAACGGGGGCGCGAAGCCGACCGCCGTCGACCGGATCGCGCGGGTTCCACCAGACAACATCCCTCTGCAAGTTCGAGAGCCCGTGCTCGGACTCGATGAACCGGGCCGGACCGGTGACCTCGCCCAGATAGATCTGGCCGTGCATGGTCGTGAGCACGAGATCACCGGGACGCATTCGGCGCAGGAACCGGTCGAACTCCTCCAGTCGCTGGCCGCGATACGCGTAGGACTTGTGCTGATAGCCGGTCTCGACAGCCTGCTTCAGGTCCTCATAGCTGGCATCAGGACTCAGCCGACCGAGCTGCGAGGCGCTGAGCGACACGAATCCGCCACGAAGCCAGTCGGGGACGAGATTGAAGCCGTCGACGTTCGACCCGCGAACCATCCATGCCCGTTTGGCAAGCGCGGGGACATCCTGTTCGTCTCCGGCCGCACGCGCTGCAAGAAGCTCCTTCAGCGAGTCAGCGGCCAGCCGGTTGTCTTGCGCCGCCCGCCCGTGGGCGTCGAACACCACACCTTCGCCGGCGAGACGACTTCGAAGATCGGTGCCCCGATACCAGGCGTTGAGCATCCCCTCATCGGGAATGCTGCCGTCGGCGTTGAGCACCCGGTAAGCATTGCGCAGCACCTTACCGCTGGCGAGGAAGTGCGCGACCTCCGTTCCGGTAGTGCCCGCCAGGGCGGCGAGATCGTCATGCGCCGTCCATGCGCCCGGCTCGATCAGCCTCAATGTCTCCGCGATGAACTGCTGGACATCGCTGAGGCTAACCTGGGCCTCTTTGCGCCGCAGATCGATCTCCCGGTACAACCGATTGAGCTCGGCCAGCATCTCGTCCGGCGTCGGGTACGACTCAAGGGCCTCGATCCCGGCTTCCGTGATCGCCCAGCCATTTCGCTTCGTTATCCACCCGACAGTGGCGGCACCTCCGGTGTGGAAGCCCAAGTGAACTCTCCACCGGGCCCGTCCATCTGCGTAGAGTTCCAATTCATGCTGCGTGAGCTGGATTCGTCGCTCGACCTCGTCCTCGACCTGGCGCGGCTTGAGCGGGCCGTCTGCGTCCCGGAGTGCCTCCAGAGCAGCTCGCACGAGCGCCGCTCGCTGCACTTGCTGTTCGGCCACGCGAGGGCTCCCTTCCGCTTAGGAATTCGCGCGCACGGGGTGGCGTGGTCCCCGGCCAGGCGGTGGGTCAAGAACCGTCTGATAAGCCACGCCATCGCGGGCCGCCTCGGTCATCGCGTCGTAGCGCTCAAGGATCAGCCGCTTCGTGCGAAACTCCCCGAAGTTCTGCTGCTTCTCCTCCCGCCGCCGGAGCGCATCGAACGAATCCATCACATGCTCGACCTCATCCCGCTCCAGGCCATAGAGGTGGAAGTAAGCAGCGTCCAGTTCGGCGCGGATCAGAGTCCGCCGACCCTCATCCCACCGGAATGGCGGCCCAGTATCGCCGAGATGACCTGCGAACGCCTCGATATCCCACGCAGTGAACGACAGTTCGATGACACGCTGACGGATCCAGTCCGCGCGCGTGACGCCGCCAGACCAAGACGTAGCCGCCTCGTATGTATTTGGCGGCAGAATAGGTAGCTGGTTGAGCAGGCCAAATGTCATGTGCGCGCCTGTAAGCTTCTGACGAGCCACGTAGTCAAGAACAAACGACGCCAGGTTCGCGTAAAGACAATCGACAGAGAAGACTTTTGAGAATATCAGCGGATAGGTATGCCCGACCGCAGCGCGGGGCAACACCCCGCAGATAACTGTACGCTCGTCAGTGCTGCGGCAGATGTCCCGCCAGCCGAGAAGCCACGAATGGCCCCAATGCTTGGCTTCGAGCTTCGATGTAACGCCGTGATCGTAGGCTGGCTTCTTCGGCTTGGATTTCTGACTATTTAGCGTGTCATGTTCTTGAACCCAGTATCTTGGCATTACGACACAATGTGGATCTTCCTGCTGCGCCTGCGTAAGGCGTGGCAGGATGCCCATGTTGGCCTGAGTACCGGTCTGACCTTGGTAAGTGCCGAACCGGTGGTCAAAAGGATGGATCATCTTGGCCTCATACAGTGGGAGCATACGCTCGTTCCCGCGCATGAAGATATTTCCGGTTCGCCTCCAGCCGTCGCGTTCAAGCTGATCACGACTATGAAAGAGTCCTGAGTCGGCCGCCATGTTGAAGAGGCCTTGGCTGAACGACAGTTCCCACGGATTCTCCGCGGGATCGTCACGCCAGAGGATAGGGATGCGCTTGTAGATGCCGATCGTGATCTCGGCATCACGACGGAAACGGAACAACGGCGTGGTGCCGGTATTCGGATTCACAAAGAAGATTTCTTCAGGTGATAGCGGGAAAGTGGCGCGTGGCATCTCCGAGACGTCATGCATAAAGAAGGCGAAGGCACTCTGACGAATTGCAATCGCGTCGCCAGCCATAGTGAACAGGCAGAACCTATAGCTGCGGTGCACTCCAGAGAATATCGGTTTCATATTCTCGAAGTCGTAAAGGCTCGCCAGTTTCAATCTGGCAACCAGATCGCGGAAGAAGGCAGCCGTATTAGCGTCCGTTGCGATTCCGGTGGGTAGCACTAGGCCGCAGCGGCCGCTCGCATGGACAACAGCGCGGGCGTTCTCCGCAAAGACAGCATAGGTATTGATGCGCCCAGATCCCGTCTTCGGATACCGGCCCGACAAACTGAGCACGTGCCGCCAGCATGCGACCAAGCGCAGGTCGGCCTTGAATCTTCCAAACAGAGCTAGATCGCTTGGCTCGGTACTCACGGCAAGTGCATCGATCATTCTTTTCCGGGCAGCAGCACTGGGGGCGTTGGCGATCTCGGGACTGGCGGATGCGAAGAATTCTTCCTCCTTGAGTTCGATCGTCTCCCAGGGTGGGTTGCCGAGGACGCAGGAGAAGCCGCCTGCCCAGCCGGTGGCGGGGTTTACGTCTGTGGTGCCGTTGCCGACGCGGAAGATGTGCGGGAACTCGACGTGCCAGTGGAAAAACCGGTACTGGCGGGCGAGACCTTCGATCAGCGCCTCGGCTGCGGCCAGCTCCAGCGTTCCGCCGCCCGCGCTGAGCTGCTCGATGACCGCGTGCGTGATCGCTGTGGTCCTGGTCGTCTCGGTCTTGGGCTGGACGAAGGCGGCGCACCAGGCGTCGGACAGGAGTTTCTGGATCCGGAGCTCGGGTGATCCGGCGAGTTCCAGGGCGAGGCGCTGCTGGTGGATGTGCAGGTCTTCGAGGCTGTCGGGTACCGCGGTCGCGATCTGCGCGGCTCGCCTGGCCAGGACGGCGTTCGTGACCGGAATTCCTGCCTGACTGAAGAGGTCGTGCTGGCCCGCCCGCTCGCCGGCGTTCTGCTTCTTCAGGGCCGAGGCGACCTTGCGGTCATCGCCTTCGATCGGGGTGAACGCGGCATCCGGCAGGCCGTCAGCCAGCAATGCGGGGGTCACGCCGAGCAGGGAGTTGCCGACCCGGATGTTCTGGTCGAGGTACGACAACGGCTTGCCGGGCTCCAGTGCTTCTAGCCAGAGCGAGACCTTGGCCAGCTCAGCGGCCATCGGGTTGATATCCACGCCGTAGATGCAGCGGCCGACCACGCGGCGGAGTGCCGCTCGCACTACCGCATCGGGAGGCTCGGCTTCACCGGTCTCCTCGGCGGCGATCCGCTTGGCGATCCGGCGGGCAGCGGCGACAAGGAAGTGCCCGGACCCACAGGCCGGGTCGCAGACAGTGAGGTCCAGGAGCGCGGAGATCCGTTCCCCGGCAGTTCCGTGCGCGCAGGCTTCGTCGAGCAGCGGGTTGAGTGCGGAGTCGAGCAGGCAGTCGACCAGCGAGGTCGGCGTGTAGTAGGAGCCGCTTTCCTTACGCTCGTTGCCGGGCAAGGTCTCCAGCGTGTAGGCCTGCTGCTCGGCGTCGTAGCGCGGGATCAACTCAAGCAGGGACTCGTAGACGCTGCCGAGTTCCTCGGCGCCGAGGTTGCCGAAGTCCACCCGGCGCATGGCGCCGCCGTCGCGCGGCTTCACCTGGGACAGCGCGCGGACCGCCCCGAGCAGGGCCTCGTTGGACAGGCGTGCCCCGGCCAGCGGCTCGTCGAGCGGGAGCGCGCAGCCGTCGTCTCGCTGGTACTCGAAGATGCCGCCGATGCCGGGCAGCGCCAGCTCGGGGAGACCGCCCTCGGTGCCCAGCGCACCGAAGACGAGTTGGGCGGCGTCGAACAGGTCACCATGCCGACCGCCGCGGTGCCGCCGGGCGAGCTGGCGCAGCCGGGCGGAGGAGAAGTACGCGCCGTACCGTTCGCGGGCCTCGCGCAGCCGCGCCTTCTCCGCAGCGCCGGCGTCGTCGGGATCTGGCTGCAGCAACGCGGCACGGTCTTCGGCGACGAACCAGAACAGCATCCGGTAGACCAGCCGGAGCAGTGCCCGGTTGAAGTCCTCCAGCTTCAGGTCGGCGGTCCGCGGGTCGAGCCGGAGCCGCAGCTGCGGATTGGCCGGGTGGGCTAGGAACCCGGTGCCGAGAATCGAGATGGCCCGCTGGACGCCGTCGCGTAGCTGGCTGAGCGCCCGCTCGCCCTGCTCGGCCGCGTACCCGCGCCACTGTTCCAGGTAGCAGGAGGCGAGCCCGCCGTCTCCCTGCGCGGCGAACCGGGATTCGTGGCAGGTGAGGTAGAGCTGCACGAAGTCGGAGAACAGCTCTCCGTCGAAGATCGCCTCCAGGTCGAATTCGACGTAGGAGGAGCCGGTCAGCGTGGTCGAGTCGCGCAGCAGCCGCAGGGTGGCGCCGTTAGAGACGATCGCCCAGAGATAGGAGTCGTCACGGTTGAGCAGTTCCTGCACCATGGACTGCGGCGCGCGGGCGGTGACGTGCGGCGTCTTGCGGTCCAGGTCGGTGGCCCAGCCGAGCAGGTGGATCGGCACGTGCTCGGCCCGGTGGCTGACCGGGAAGCTCTTGCCGCCCAGCTCGAAACTGCCGCCGGCGATGTTGTGGAAGCCCAGCTCACGCAGCAGGATACGGAGCCACCGTTCCCTGGTGACCCGCGCCGAGGCGGCCTCGGCCGGACCGGGCCCGGCACCGGCGGACTCGACTCGGCGCCTGAAGTCCTGCCAGACCTCCAGCAGGTAGAGCCAGGACCGCGACGCCTGCCGCCGTACCGATTCACCGCGCTCCAGCCCGTAGGTCTCCGGGCTGGTTCCCGGCACCTGCGGGTCGCCGGCGAGCACCCGGCCGAGCAGGTCGGCCGGGATCATGCCGCCGACGATCTTCACCGAGCTGTAGGTAGTCATGCCGCACCACCGCCGACGGCCGGCAGGTAGACGTAGATGCCGAGGATGTCGGCGGGTTTCTGAGCCCGGACCGCGATCTGCCGTCGGACACGCTGCCCGCCGGCCTCCCTGACCCGGATGTGATCCTCGCGCAGCCGGACGGCGAGCGCGTCGGCAGTGCTGTCCAACTTCGCGGACAGGGCCGACGCGTCGGCGACGGCGCGCTCGGCGAAGTCGATGGCCTGGTCGGGCGGCACGTTACCGCTCGGCTGGGCGCCGAGCAGGTCGCGCACCTCGTCGGGCGACAGCCACTGCGCCGCGTCGCCGCGGCCCTGGTAGGCCAGGATCTGGGCGTCCTCGGCGACCACCTGGCGCGGGTCATCGCGGCCGGGTAGCTCCAGGTGCATGCGGAACCTGACCAGCAGCATCATGGTCCGCCTGGCCACTGCAGCGGTCCGCATGACTCCGCAGCGCCGGGCTGGGCGCAGCGATGGCGTGATCGCGGGGTCGAGCGCCGATTCGAGTACGTAGCGGGCGATCGCGGCCACGTTCGGGTCGGTGCGGTCCAGGTAGGTCTCGCGTGGCGGGACCGGCAGGTCGGCATGGAAGGTCAGCGGCTCGGCATGGCCGGTGACCAGCGAGTCACGCAGACCGGCGGGCAGGCCGACGGTCACGGCGCGGAATCCGTTAGGCAAATGAAAGACATCGGCATGCATGGCGCTCAGCGCCTCTGCGGTAAAGGCGGCGACCTCGGCGGGCGTTCCGAGGCTGGCGCGCATCTCGGCCAGCTCGCGGGCGACCTCCGACGGCTGGATCCCGGCCTGGGCGTACTTGGTGCGGGACTGGCGTTCCCGTGCGGCGGCGCTGTCCCACTCGCGGTGCAGGTCGGTCCGCCGTTCCAGGCCGATGCCCTCGAACGCGAGCTGCTCGCCGGGCGTGTCGCGGAGCAGCAGCCCTTCGAGGATGGCCTGGACGACGTCGTCGCTGCGGTCCGGTACCGGGACGGAGATGCCGAGGGCCTTGCGGATCTGCTCGTGCTTGCGCAGCAGCACGTTCAGCACGATGCCGTCGATGCCGTTGTCGGTCCCGTACAGCGTGACGGCCCGGACGACCTCGAAGCGCTGGCCGAACCGGTCGACCCGGCCTTCGCGCTGCTCGTGGCGGGTCGGGTTCCAGGCCAGGTCGTAGTGGACGACAGCCTGGAAGTGCTCTTGCAGGTTCACGCCCTCGGACAGGCAGTCGGTCGCGACGAGCACCGGGCGCCGTGCCTCGTCGGCGGTCAGGTCGGCGATCCGTGCCTCGCGCTCCTCGGGCGGCAGCACGCCGGTGACGGCCCCGACCGCGTAGGCGGCGCCCAGGCGCTGGGTCAGATGCTCAGCGACGTACTCAGCAGTGTCGATGAACCGGCAGAACACGATCGGGTTGAACCCATCGAGCAGCAGTTCCTTGACCACCTCGGCCAGCAGCGCGATCTTGGCGTCGGCCGGGCCTTCCAGGCCGGCGGCCCGGCTGGCGAGACGCTTGAGCCGCCTGCGGTGCGCGGTGTCGCCGTCCTCGGCGTCGCTGTCGGCTCCGGGAGTCGCGTCCGCGGACTCGGCGGTCTCCTCGTCGGGCAGGTCCAGCACGGCGGAGCGGCCGAGCCGGTCGGCCTCTGTCACGTCCGCCGAGTCCAGGTTGGCTGCCCTGGTGAGCAGAGTGGCGGCTGCCGCGCGGGGTGAGGAGGCCAGCGCCCGCAGCAGCGCGAGCGCTGACCAGTACCTGACGCGCTGCCTGAGCTGGCCGCCTTCGGTGTCCCTGACGGTTTCGCGGGCGTAGGCGAGCACGTCGTCGAACAGCCGCTGGTACTCCGGGGAGAGGTGGTACGTCCGTTCCTGGGTCTGCCTGTCGTCGGGGAAGGGCGTCGACTCGTCGAGGTAGGAGCGGATATCGGCCCGGCGGCGCTGCACGAAGTGCCGGGCCAGGCGCTCCCGGCCATGCACCGATTCGAGGTCCACCGATTCGAGGTCCGGGCTCAGCAGGGCCAGCAGGTTGCGGAATCCCTCTTCCTTGCCGCTGTGCGGGGTCGCGGTGACCAGGATCAGGTGCCGGGACGGATTCCTGGCGAGGCCGGTGACGAGCTCGTGCCGCAGCATCCGGGACCGGGCGCCGGTGCCGTCGGACACGCAGGTGTGCGCTTCGTCGATGATCAGCAGGTCGGGGCAGCCGTGCCAGAACTGCTCCCGCAGCCCGGGGCGCTTGATGAAGTCGGTGGAGACCACGATGTGCCGGAACCGGTCGAACAGGGTCTCGCCTTGCAGCAGGCCGCGTTCCAGCCTGCGGATCGTGCCGGGTAGCACCAGCTCGGCGTGGATGCCGAACTTCGTGGCCAGCTCGCGCTGCCATTGCTCGGCGAGTGCCGGTCCGCACAGCACGGCCAGGCCGCTGGCGTCGCCCTGCTCCAGCAGCTCGGCGGCGGCAAGGCCGGCCTCGACGGTCTTCCCGATGCCCACGTCGTCGGCGATCAGCAGCCGGACCGGGTCCTGCCGCAGCGCCATCAGCAGCGGGACGAGCTGGTAGGCGCGGGGCTCGACCGCGAGCCTGGCCAGGGACCGGAACGGGCCGGCGCTGGCCCGGAAGCCGATCCGCAGTGCTGTCCGCAGCAGTCCGGCGGTGACGGCGGTGCCGACGTCGCCGGGGTCGGGCGCTGCGAAGGTTGCCGGGCTGACCTGCTCTAAAGCGGGGAACACGCCCGCTACCTCGTCATCGCTGCCGCCGAGGGGGCGCAGCACGAGGAAGCGGGGCGGCTCGGATCGCGGCAGGACGACCCACTCGCGGCCGCGGGCATGCACGAGCGTGCCTACTCCGAACTTGGGAAGCTCAGTTGTTGTCATCGCGGCCTTTCGTCGTCATGCGCCGAAGACGCTGGGGTAGCGGTCGGCTACCGATGCCCAGCCGGTGTCGGGACCGACGGTGATGACGGTCCAGCCGAGGTCGCGGAGTGCCTCATGTGCCTGGTCGTCGCGGCCTGCGCGGCTGCTGCCATCCTCGCCGGGTCCGGCCACGAAGACGGCCGCGCTCGCGTCGGGCAGGTGGTAGATCAGGTCCGGGCGGGTCCCGTAGGCGGCGATATCCACCTCGTCGGGCAGGCGCAGGTCGCGGGACCGGAGCCAGGCCACGAACTCGGCCGCCCGGGGATTCCGCGGTTCCTGCTCTGCGGGCTCCTGCTTGCGGGCTGCCGGGCGTTCCACGCTGGCGGAGGCGAGCCTGAGCATCAGGTCGTGGACGAGGTGCCGGTTGATCAGCTCGTGCACGCGCTGGTTGCCGTAGGAGAGCAGGCAGTCGTAGCAGGCCCGCACGCAGCGCTCCCGGCCGGCGTCGGGCTCATCGGTACTGAGGTCCGCGCCGGTGTCCGGGTCGAAGTGCATGATCTGCAAGGCTGTCCGGGCCGCCCGTGGCAGCGCGTCCGGGTCATCGACCAGCCGGCGCAGCGCGCCGGCGCCGCCTTCCGCGCTCTCGATCAGCAGTGCCCGGCCGCGCCGGTCGAGGTCAGGCAGTCCCTCGCTGGACAGCTCGCTGTCTTCGAGCTGGAACGCGGCTTCGATGCCCCGTTCCAGGGCGATGGCGGCGGTCACCGCCATCGCAGGCTCGGCTGCGGCGGCCAGCCGGGTCACCAGGATGTTGCGGCGGTCTTCGACGTAGGGGATGACCCGCTGTTTCCGCTTGATCCCGCCCGGCGCTTCCAGGCCTTCCTCTTCCGGGGCGGCCTGGTCTTCCCGTTCGTTTTCTTTCAGCCACCGGCCCGTGGTCACGTCGATCAGGTAGCCGTGGATGTCGGGGTTCTGCCGCCGGCGCCGGCCGATGTTGGTCACCCGGACGGTTGCCGAGTCGCCGTAGGCGAGGCTGAGCAGCGGCCCGCCGGAGTCGGCGGCGACCGCGTCGATCCGGCCGGGCTTGCCGCCGTGCTGCCCGAACCGGTAGGAAGTCTGCAGCTCGAATCCGGCGCGGCGGCGCTCCTCCTCGTCTGAGGAGATCCGGTCCCGGCGGGCGGTGCGCACCGAGGTCAGGCGCAGCAGCGCCCGGGTGGTGTCACGCAGCGGCTCGGCGCAGTGCTCGCACACGTCGATGCCGACCGCTTCGGGATGCAGGTATCCGCAGGCGCGGCAGCGCCGTGCGGTGGCGGTGACGGTGCCTTCCTGGCCGGGCTCGGCTGGCGGCAGGGCGACGCTGACCACCTGGTAGCGGGCGCCTTCGTGGTAGATGACCGCGCCGGGACCAAACTCGCCGATTCCGATGAACCGGGGCCGCTGGATGTAGTCGCCTTCACGGCGGCCGGCCAGGCCGGGGATGTAGGCAGCGAGCGGCAGGCGGGGGAACGAGTAGCCGGGCAGGAAGCCCTCGGAGGCGAAGTAACGGTAGGAGTAGAAGTCGGTCTGGAAGTCGTCGGAGTCCTCGTTGCTCAGCAGGGTCAGCTGGATGCGGGCGTCGCGGGCACGCCGGGCGGCGTTGTCCCGTTCCCTGTGCGGGACGGAGGTGTCCACGGAGCGCGCTGACTGGGTGTGGAACTCCTGGAGCGCCAGCCGGTACAGGTCGCGCCACCGCCGGCACGCGTCGTCGAACCCGCGCGGCGCCTGGCTGACCGCGTCGTCGATCCAGCCTTCCCGCCACCAGGGCGCACCGGTGAGGTCGCCCGCCATCCCGGCTAGCACAGCCTTGGCCCGGGTGGCGGCCCGCCCGGCGGCTGCCTGATCGCCGAGCCGCTCGCGTACCTGCGGCAGCAGTTCCAGGGTCGGCCTGGCGCCGCTCACGTCCAGCACGTCGGTGAGCGAGCCGCGCAGGTCCTGCCCGGTCTCGGCGAGCCAGATCGCGTGCACGTGGGAGCGCACCAGGTCCTCGTTCGCCAGGTCCAGCCGGGGCGGTGCGACCGATCCGCCGACCATCTCGGCCGGGCGGCGGAAGTAGTACTGGTCGTGCGCGTTGCCGGTCGCGCAGTAGGTGACCACGAGCGCGGGCTGCCCCGAGCGCCCGGCGCGGCCGGCCCGCTGAGCGTAATTGGCCGGGGTGGGCGGCACGTTGCGCAGCCCGACGGCGCTCAGCGCGTTGATGTCCACGCCGAGTTCCATGGTCGGCGAGCAGTACAGGACGGGCAGGGTCGCGCCGCTGAACTCGCGCTCGCGTTCCTGCCGCTCGGCGGGCGGCACCTGGGCGGTGTGCTCCTTGGCGCGCAGCCCGGCCAGGGTCGCGGCGACTCCCCGGTACAGCTCGCGGAAGAACGGGTTGACCCGCGGGCCTTCCTCGTTGTGCAGGGTGCGGCGGACCCGGTCTTCCGCGCCGGACTGCCCGGTGCCGGCCTGCCAGTGGATCACTGCGGCGCGGAGCCGGTAGCCGGCGACGTCGTGCTCGTCGGGCGGCACGGCGACGGTCAGCAAGCCTGTCTCGCTGAGGGCATTGAACAGATCGGTGATGATCTCCTGGGCGTCTGCCGTCTTCAGGCTGATCTTCCTATCGCCGTACTCGCGGATCAGGAACCGCCCGAACTGGCCGCGGCCGGACAAGTAGACGTTGCTGCGCCGCTGGCCTGGCTTGCCAGGCCCGGGGAAGGCCACGCCGGCCAGCGGCGGGAGCTCCCGCTCCGGCAGCGACCACGGCTCCTTCATGTGCTGGGCCGATAGCCGCCGGACCTGGTCGAACCCGTCGTCGCTGAGGTACTCCACGTCGATGGCCAGGTTGCGGCGCAGCTCGTCCAGCAGCGCGGTGGCGATCTCCTCCCGGTGCGCCGGGTCGTCATCGCGCAGCGCGAAGTAGCTGCCCTGCCAGGCCCCGGCGTCCCCAGCGATCTCGTGCAGGTCCCGGTACCTGATCCGGAGCAGGCCGGTCTGCTCCAGATTCGGCATGGTGACCCGCCAGCCGCGTTCCAGGTCCAGGTAGAGCCGGTATCCAGTCACCTCGCGCAGCGCCCGCCACGCTTCGTCGCGCTGGCTGAACTTCGCGCCCGGGTTGCGCGCGAAGTCGGCCATGGCCAGGCCGAGTTCCTCGGCGACCCGCTGCGCGACGACCTCGTCGGTCAGGCCATCCGGTGCCTTGTCCAGCGCCCGGTACAGCGCCCCGCGCAGCTGGGTGACCTGCACGAAGTCGTTGAAATGCCCGGCCTGGAGGGAGGCGTCCTGCCGGTTATCCACGAAGGCGAGTAGCTTGCGCGCCTTGTCGTCGAGATCGCCTTCCCAGGTGCGCAGCGTTCGGACAATGCTGGCCGTGATCAGGGACATGGCCGAGCTGCGGCCCTCCGCCGACAGCTTGGCCAGCTTGGCGAAATCACTGCCGCGGGCCTGCTCGTAGGAGGTCCGGCAGCGCAGGCAGAACCGGAACGGGCTCGGCACGTACGCCGCGTTGGTGCCCTCGTCCGGCCCGGTCTCGGCGCCGGTGACATCCACCCGCACCGGCTCGGGCAGGAACTTCAGCCGGACCGGATCCACCATCTGCCCGGCCACCGGGTCATACGCCAGCCAGGAATACGGCAGCCGACCGTCGGTCAGCGCCTGGTCCAGCGACGCCGGCCACGGCTGCTCGTCGCTGATGAACAGGTAGCCGCTCGCCTCGTCCCCGCCGCTGGCGTCATTGTCCCGCCGCGCCGTGTACCGGCGGCCGGTCGCGGTGTTGCTCCTGGTCACGGCCAGGTAGTCCTGACCGCACTCACGGCAGAACACTGTCGGCACCAGGATCCGCTGCTTAGCGTCGGCGTCTGACGCCTGGCTGCCGTCCTCCTCCGGACGGCTTTCCGCACGCGGGGCGGCGACCTGATAGGTGCTGGTGACATGCCGGGATGCGGGGGGCTCCAGGGTCACGTACACGTTGTCGCCCTTGGACAGGAACTGGTGCAGCCGGAACGCGAACACCGGCCGGGCCGTCGCCGGATTGATTATCCGTGACCCGGCCTGCAGCATGTCCTTGATCGCCTGCGCGCATGCGTCCTGGTCGGCGCCAGTCTGATCGGCGAGCTGACGCGCCGCCTCCGGGAGCGTCAGCGGACGGCGCCGCCGCTGCGGATGATCGGCCTCGGAGCCCGGCTCGAAGCCGAAGACCTCCTCGATCCAGATGACCAGCGGGTCGGTGGTGAAGGCGGCGAATTTCGTAGGCTGAGCGGGATCGCCGATGCGCTCGCGCAGAGTGTTAGCGGCGACCGTCGCCGGCTCGGTGATGCGTTCCAGCGTCTCCCCGATCACGTGATCGGGCCGCACCGGGACCCCGAACAAGGTGGCCGCTACGTCGGCGACAGCCTTCCGCTGATCGCTGAGGTCGCCTTCCGTGGTCATGGTGGCTGAGGTGCCGACGCACTGCACGTTCGCGGCGTCGCAGGTGTCGCGTAGCCTGCGGACGAGCAAGGCCACGTCCGCGCCCTGACGCCCGCGGTAGGTGTGCAGCTCGTCCAGGACGAGGAACTGAAGGCCCCTGGCCGCGTCGATCAGGCCCCGGTCCCTGGGCCGGGTGAGGATCAGCTCGAGCATCACGTAGTTGGTGAGCAGGATGTCCGGCGGATCCGCGATGATCCTTGCCCGGTCGTCCGCCGACTCCTGCCCGGTGTAGCGATCGAACGTCACCGGCAGGCCTGCCGAGTATCCGATCGTCAGGAACTTCTGCAGCTCCCTGAGCTGGCTGTTGGCCAGGGCATTCATCGGGTAGACGACGATCGCCTTGATCCCCGGCAGGTATGTTCCAGCTGCCTTGGCCGCCAGGATGCGGTCGACGATCGGGATGATATAGGCGAGGCTCTTGCCGGAACCGGTTCCGGTGGTGAGCACGTAGCTGCCGCCTGTGCGCGCCGCCTCGATGGCCTCGCGCTGATGCTGATGCAGCCGCAGCACCGGGCCGTCAGGGTTGTCGTCCTTAAGCCGGAAGATCCTCTCGCACTCCGGCTGGAGTAGGCCTTCGGCCACCAGCTCGGTGATCGTTCCGCCGGAAGCGAAGTTCGGGTTCAGCGACAGCCAGGGATCCGGCCACTGGTACCCGCTGGCCATGCGTTCGGCGACGTGCTCGGCGATGTTCTTGTCGTGGATATCGACGAAACTCCCGGTGAAATCCCGGTAGTCGTCAATCAGCCGGTCGCGAACCCGGAAAACGTCCATGCCACGTTCCGCTCTGCCGCCCTCAGCGACTCCTGACGAGCCTCCGCACCGCCCCTGGCACCAGCCGTCAAGATTGGCTCACGGTAGACATATGCTACGCATTCTTGACCGGTCTGATCTACCCATACGACGCCGTAAGGGTCGCTGAGGGTTACTTAGGGTGATTAGCTGCTGGGTATTTCGCATCTGGGGCATCGTCGACCGGGCGAGATGATCGCTACCCGGTTCCCGCACGGGCAGTCCAGGGCTGTCGGCACGGGCCTCCGATCGCGAAATCAGCTCAAGTCGGTCATGCATTACGAGAACGGGCTAATTGGGCGTGTATGTGGCAGAGCTCGCGCTGACCTCGATGCGCGTACCTGAGAATTGCTCTGACTGTGAACAGATCTGCCGCCGCATGGAGGCTTCGTCATCCATTCCAGGCGCTTCGTATGGAATAGTGATCAAATGTCGGCCGAGCGGTAGGGACCTTTTCTCGGGCTGGCAGATCTGGTTGTTCGGCCCGACTCATTCCGATGTACGCGTTACTCCGGGCACTCTGATATCACGCAAACTTGACTTGCGTTCTCCATGCATGTGTGCTCTACAGCAAAGTGTAGAGCACACATGCATGGGTTGGATTACCGGAGGTTAGCGTCAGGTGCATGCCCTGGAGATTGAGTTCGCGGCGTTTAGCGACAGGCCGAACCAGGTCCGCAGCGCCCAGGCAACCCAGGCCGCAGTCCCGTCGGTGAAAATCCAGGCGGCGACAACCAAGATCCATGCAGCTCCGTAGAGGCTGGCCACCGCCCAGCAGTGCCAGGACGGATCGATGAAGACAGCGCCCTTGGCGTGCGTGGTGTCCGCCTTAACGACGAGCTCGTAGTGGCGCGAGTCGAAGCTGTAAGAAGCTGGCAAGTGCGCGCCCGTGCTGTCGATCGCGTATGCGGGGCTGATATGGCCGATTACCGCTCCTGCCGCATTGATCTGGTTGAGGCCACCGTCGGCGGCAGGCTTTATCGTGGTGCCCGGCGCGAGGATCACCTTGTAGCGGTACTCAAGCCGGGTGTGCCGGTTGGTGACGATGCCGAAACCAAGGCCAGACTCATTCGCCTTGATGACAGTGACAGAGCCATCGGCGGCGGTGCCAGTGATCGCCACGCCCACTGCCGGCTCGGCCAGAGTAGCTCCGCCGGACGAACCGAGATCGACGACCAGACCCGGTGTCAGCGGAATGACCGTGATCGGAGCGCTCTTCGTGAGCTGGCCCTGGTCGATCTGAGCGAACCTGGCTAGCTTCGCGAGGTGCACCGCCGATGACACCATCGCCGATAGCTTAGGCCCTGACGCCGTCGCAGCATTAGCGGTACCGGATATGCCCGTGGCAACGGCCGAGGCGACAAGCGCGAGACCGATGACACGGACAGACAGAGAGTGCAAACGACCGCTTGCCAATTTCTGCGCTTTCATCCTGCATTCCTTCCGACGGCCGACCCGAAGGGCTGCCAATGACTCCTCGGGACGATTGGGCGGTAACTAGAGCCAACACTGCGCGAGAAAGGTACCTGATAATTGTCGGGACGTGCAACCTTATGAGAGATGTACGGTAGCAAATGCGCAGATTAAGCTGTATCGATGGCGGTCGTATCGCAATCCGGCTGCGACTATCCTCGCGAATCATATGCGATACTTTGCCAGATCTTTTGGCCCGTTCAACATCAGTAATTCTGGTGTTGCATGATTTGCCCATATGCCTGTTCTAGGATCGCTGTTCACGGGGTATTGGACCGGAGCTTGGGTAACTTTTGATAATGCTCAGAAGGGACCGCATGCCGAGGCGGGAGGCTGGCGTGGGCTCGCCGACCCATGCCGCCGTCCTGGCCGACCCGGGCGTGGCTAGACCCGCGAACGTGATCGGGGATACGAGCGTGCTGCCGTAGGAGTAGTTCGCGCGTCGTGGTCAGGTCTGCCGCGTTGGGTTGGCGAGTTCGCCGGTATCCTCGGTTCCGTTGAGTGAGGTGACGAGGTTGGCCACCTTGGCCCGACTGACGCCGCCCTGCGCGGCGAGCTGGCGCTGAGACGGAGCGCCGTTGCAGTCACGACCGTGCAGGTACGCGTTCACGACCGCCTCATCAGCCGTCATGGGCACCTGATGCGGGCAGTGGCTGTTCGCTGGCTCGGCCTGGCCGTTGCCGGTGCTGGCGGGAGCGGCGTACCAATCCCATTAGCGTTTTCCAGGCTTAGTACCAGGGCCGCCGCCGGCAGTGCTGCGACCAGCGCGCCTGCGCTTCCGTGATGCCATCCGGCGGCCACGTTCACGGCCAGGGTGGCGCCGATTCCGAACACCAGCGAGACGACGGCCAGGGCTGGCTTGGCGGCGCTGTTCCTGGCGGCTTCCAGCAGCGTCATCGATGCGGAGACGATCATCACGTCGGCCACGCACGGGATCAGGTAAGCCACCAGGCCGGTGTTGCCGACCGACCGACCGGACGACCGCGAGTGCGTGCAGGTTAGCTGACGATCGCTGTGATGGCCGCCAGTGCGAACAGGGCCGGGCCAGCGACCAGCCGGATCCGGCATCCGCGACGAGCTGGCCGCGCCCGGCCGCGCCGGTCACCATGGCGTCACCGTCTGGCCGATGATTTCGGCCAGCTCGCCAAGGTAGTCGATGGCCTTGCCCAGCAGCGGCACCACGTCCGGACCGGTTTCACCTGTCAGCTCAAGCTGGCGGATCCGGGCCGCGCACGCGCGGACCTGTTCGGCCCGGTCCCGGCACGTGCGGTCTGGGATCGGCAGGCGCTCGGCCCTGGGCGCGGTCAGCTCAGCGAGCGCCGCATCGGGATCGGCGGGCCGCCAGCCGACCTCGGTCTCATGGTCTGGTTCAAATAGCTCGCGGCGGCTGCGCGGAGCGTGCTTGCCGCGGAAGTGCTGCCAGCCCGCCATCCCATAGAAGATGGCCACGTTCTGGCCGCAGACCCTTCAGTGCGGCACCGTGTCGTTGTCCTCGGCGTCCAGATCGCTGGCCTGGTCCGCGCCCTCGTCCTGCTCTCCCGGCGCGCGCGGGCACTCAGGATAGGCATCGGCTGCTTCAGCTTTGCAGGCACAGACGCGCGGCCAGGTGCGCAAGCTGCGGCGGTTCAGGCTGCTGCCCGTTCGCATCTGCGACCGGGCGGACCGAGGTGATTCCCGCCTCGTCGGCGGCCGCGGGCGAGAGCCCGGAATAGCCCTCTGACATGCGTACTCCTCCTTGATCAACTGGGAGGAATTTGGGAGATTACAACTTGCGTGACCCTGCCCGAACCACTCCCAACTGGGTTGAAGAGAAGCTTCTGACCTGGCCTTTCATCATTCGCGCTGGTCGGCCGGAGGAGCAGACCCCTTTTGCAAGCAGGGGGTCAGGAGTTCGAGTCTCCTTAGCTCCACGAACAAATAGCCGCAGGTCAGGGCCTGTTTCCACGATCCTATTGTTGATCCTCACGAAGCACCGTTCCGTCGGCGTGCCCGTTGCGTGCCCGATTGTCGCCCGGCGGACCTCCCCGGATTCCTCCCAACTGGCCGGTTCAGCTCGCCCGCCGCCAGGTCGCCGAGCGCGTCGGCGATCTCGGCGGCTTCGGCGACGGTCAGCAGCCGCTCGACCGGCTCGTGCCTTCTGCTGTTGGTCATGCGGCGGTCCCGGTTGCCGAAAGATCCGGCGGACTGTGGCCATCCGCTCGGCGTCTGGCCTCATCGAGTGCTTGCTGCCATGTGATGCGGTCGGCGACGACATGGAGCATTCGCCGGGCGGGTGGCATGTGGTCGGAGTCGCCATGGGTGACGGGTTCCCACGTGTAGCGGCTGGGGTCTGGTTCGGTGATGCCGAGGGTGGCCAGGAGCCAGGCCGTGCGGTCGGCGCGATGGTCGGCGAGGGTCTTGCCGGACCATTTGCGGGAGACCAGGACGCGCCGTCCGGCGTAGCCGAGGCATTCGCGACGGTGAGCTTGGCCTTTGCACCGGCCGGGCCGCAGGCCGTCGCGTGGGTTCTTGGGCTGGATGCCGTAGCGGAGCCAGTTCGCGCAGGTCGGTGAGCAGAGCTCGTACCGGAGCGCGTCGGCCAGACGCTCGGCGTGAGCGTGCTGGGCGTCCGTGGTCGGCTGGTGGCATGCGCCGATGTGCTTGGTCAGGTATTTGGTGAGGTAGCCGATGCACCGGGCCGCGCCGCGCGATCCGGCTAGGACGCCCTGGGCGTCGAACTTCGGCCCGAACCTCGCGACATGCAGCGGCACATCATCCGGGCCGATCGCATCCAAGGCCTGATCCCGGGTCGGCAAGAACTCGCCGGTGGCAGGGTCGACGTAGCAGCCGGACGCCTCGTGCCAGACGGGCAGGTTCCCTTCACCGAACCGCACTATGTCTGCCCGTGGCCACCACACCTGGTGGTAGGTCGCGGCGAGCACCTGCCGTAGCTCGGTGCGGGATAGGGTTCCGCGCACGGCGGTGTGGACGTGCGGGGCGACCCGCCGCTGTGGCTCGACGGCGGCGAAATACTGGATGTCGTAGCCGAGGAACCGGCGCAAGTTCTGGATGAACCGGCCGAACAGCGCGGCGAAATGCAGGGCATCGCGGGCCGCCCGCTGGTAGTCATACGTGCTCGGGTCGGCAGGGGTTCCGTCACCAGTGACCGCGCCGTAACTGTCACAGGTCAGCGTGATGAACATGGACGGCCGGAACGTCTTGCCGTCCGGGGTGGTGTAGGTCTTGCCGATAGTCCGCTGCTCGATCGGACGGCGTGGCAGGTCCGGGGTGTCCTGGCGGCGCCGGGTTGAGCGGTGGCGGCGTGCTGGTCGGGCGGGAAGGACGTGGCCGCGCACGCCTGATCGGGCGATCTGCTCGTCCAGGTCGCCCGCCAGCTCGTCCAGCTCGGTCGTGTCGCGTCCGGTGGCGTCGGCGTGGTCGCGCCGCTGCTGGGTTTTTGCGCGCTGCTCGATCCACATGCGCTGCTCGTCGTCGGGGTCATCCGGGGTGATGGCGGGCTCGGTGTCCAGGTGCCAGCCCTCGCGGCACTGCGCCGCCCGCAGTGTCTTCGCCCGTTCCGCGCAGGATGGGCACACGGATGCGAGCGTGTGCCCGCACGGGACGAGCACTTGTTCTATCTGCCCGGTGTCCAGGTCGGTGCGGCGCAGCTGGACCGGGCGGACGCCGCCGCCGTGTTCGACGGCCAGGTCGCGGACGACGTCGCGGGCCAGCCGCATGGCCAGCCGCTGTGCCCTGGTCTGGCGCGGTGGTGTCATGCGGTCTCCTGGTCTCCGGGGTCATCCGTGTCCGGCCGGCCGAGGCTAGTGAGGTGCCAGCTGATGCGGTAGCCGCAGCCGGGGCATTCCAGGGTGAGGAACGCGGGGCCGGTGCTAGTGTCCAGCAGCGGGCCGTCGCAGTCGGGGCAGTCGTCGCCGGACAGCCAGCCGGTGATCATGCCGACTCGCCAGCGGTGGTGTAAGCGGTGACCATGGCGCGGATGTCGTCGTCGGAGACGAACGCTGAGCGGACGCGGATGGGGTCGGGGTCGGCTTCGAGGCGTACGAACCCAACACCCGCGCCGATCAGCGGATTGCTGGAGATCTGGTCGCAGGCCGCGCCCCGGTCCCGTGCGCCGTCGCCGAGCACCATGTCGGCCTGGCCGGGCTCGTCCAGCCGGAGCGCGACCTTGTCGGGGAACAGGTTGCGGATGTTCAGCACTTCCTTGCGCGGATCTTGCAAGGCGGCGACGACGCTTGACCCGGTAGCCACTCGCAAGGAATTCGGCGCCTACGAGGACAGGGCTGAGGTCAAAGTCCTGATTTGTGCTGCAGTTCATTTGGTGTCGCTTTGGTTACAGTCCGAGGAGTTCGAGGGCGCGCAGGCCGCCGGTGCAGTCCCAGCCGAGTTCGCGCCGGGCGCTGG
>Ga0310039_10000901_pt1 | contig 22638 bp, 20 predicted proteins | sample Sb_taG_4_FD_200460 | JGI IMG/M metagenome (GOLD analysis project Ga0310039, IMG submission 200460) | Peat soil microbial communities from Weissenstadt, Germany - Sb_50d_6_BS metaG (v2) (version 2) | ecosystem: Environmental > Terrestrial > Soil > Wetlands > Peat | place: Germany: Weissenstadt...
GTGGGAGATTCGAGATGCCTGGGCAGCGGGTCTGTGGGTTCGACTCATCTACGCCAGGCAGGAGGCGGCCGAGGGCGGTAGTCAGCAACTGGATCGCCTCGCCACCGAGATTGGTGAACGGCTTGATCATGCTGCACTCATATAGACGCTCATCGGCAGATGGGTAAAATGCGCTGCGTGTCAGCGATCTCAGCTGGCTGGCCGACAGGGTCGCCGCATGCGGCGTCGTGGTGTACAGCAGGAAAGTACTGCAACAGGCGTGGACGCTGGTGGACGCTCTGGGCAGTACAGCAGGAAAGTACAGCAACCGGTGCGGACCTGACCGCACGGGCGTGCACGCTCTGGGACTGTGACCTGCGCTGATGCACTGGGGTGGACGTGCTGCCTGCTGATGGCATGCAAGAGGTCCGGAGTTCGAATCTCCGTAGCTCCACAGCATTTCCGCAGCTCAGTGGCTATCTTGGCCATTGCGGGCTAGCTCCCTTCGGCTGACTGGTTACCAAACTGGTTACCGTAGGCTTCGAATTCGTCTCCGGTCATGTCGATGACTTCCTGGCCGTGGATGTAGACGCGCTCCGTGGTGCGTGTCCCCTCGTGGCCGAGGATGGAGGCCACCCGCTTGGGCGGGACGCCCATCGCGTCCATATAGCTGCCCGCGGAGTGCCGCATCTCGTTCGGGTGCCACAGGCCGGGCTTGGGGCAGTCCTCGGTGGGCTGCTTGTCCGGGATGCCCGCGGCCTTGATCAGGGCGCGGAAGGCGCGGCGGAGGCCGGCCGGGTCGATCGGGGTTCCGACCCCGGTGGTGAAGACGTAGCCGGTGTCGGTCCATGAGGTCGCGGCGAGCCGTTCGGCTGCCTGGCGCTTGCGGTGGGCGCGGAGCACGATGATCGCGATGGGGAGGGCTTGCAGCTTGCGGCGGGACTGCCTGGTCTTGGTGCCGCCTTGCCACAGCGTGCCCTTGCGGTGCTTGAGTGATTCGCAGATGGTGATCACGCCGGTCTCGAAGTCGATGTGCTCCCAGCGCAGCCCGGTCAGCTCGCCGGGGCGCATGCCCAGGACGAGGCCCAGGATCCACAGTGCTTCGAGCCGGTCGCCCTTCGCGGTGTCAAGGACGGTGTGGACCTGAGCGACGGTGAGCGCCTGGGACGGCCGCTCGGTGCCGGCTGGAGCTTCTACCAGGTCGGACACGTTCCGGTAGACCTTGCCGCGGCGTTGCGCCCAGGTCAGGGCCCGGGTCAGGGTGGTGTGGATGCGGATCAGCGATGAGGTGCTCAGGCCTTTGTCGGCCATGCCCGCGAGCATGTCCTCGACGTGCTCGCAGTCCAGGTCGCGGAGACGGTAGCCGCCGATGGCCGGGATGATCTGTTTCTCCACTGCCCAGATGAGGCCGTCGACAGTGCTCTGGCTCTTGACCTTCTTGCGGTCCAGTCCGCGCTCGAGCCAGGAGCGCAGCGTGTCGGCGACCGTTTCCCGTGCGCTGCCGGCTGGGACGCCGTCCTTGATCTTGCCCAATGCCTCGTCGAGCTTGTCCTTGGCCTGCGTCTTCTCCCTGGCGGTGATCTTGATCCGCCTGCGGCCGTCCTTGGCCCTGGGGTCCGGTATGGTCGCGACGCCGATCCAGCGGTCGAGCGCCTGGCTGTAGTACAGGGCGCCTTCCCCGTGCCCGCGTAACTTCCCGCGCTTGGTCCGTGGTGCCATGTGTCATCGCCTTCCTGGTGACTGGCCCGGCGTCGCGGGCTGGCCTGGTCAGCCGGACTGGGTGCCGGCCGTGGTGGCGAGGCGGAGCATCAGCAGCAGTTCGCTGTGCCGCCTCGCAGTGTCATGGATCAGGCCGGCGGTGAACATCGCGGTGAGTTCCCGCCTGGCGGTCTTCGGCAGGCCGCTGGTCTGGATCGCGTCCAGGCCTGCCGCGATCAGCGGCAGCAGTTCCTGGCCGCCGGCGCTGGACAGGTTCTGGATACCGATGGTGCCAAGTCCGGGGATGGCGGCTACCCGCCGTCGCAGGTCCTGGTCCTGGTCCCGGTCGCGCAGCTGCTGGGCGGCGTCTTCGCGTCCCGCCGCTGCGAGGTCATCGGGGCTGGCGCCGACGGTGCGGGCCATCCGGGCGAGGGTGTCGGCGGTCGCCTGAACGGGGATGATGACGCCTGATCCGGCTCTCTTGCGGCCACGTTCGACATCGCCCCATTGCGAGGGGCTGAGCCCGGCTTTGGCGGCGGCCTGGCGCCGCGACATCGCGGGGACCGCCGCCTCGCGGCACTGCCGGATGAGTTCCGCCTCGGGCGGAACCTCGGGATGAACGCTCATCGCTCTGCCTTATTGGTAGGCACTGTTATGCACACCGTGCACACTACCGGTCTGGCTAGCCCCGATGGGCCCTATCCACAGGTAAAATTGAACTATTGTCGCAGGCTGAGTGCGTGTCAACGGCGTTTCGAGAATGAACGTTACTGTGCACTGCACGTGCATTGCATGGCAATCAATCGACTTTGGTGAGCCGCGTCCGTGCGGTTTCCTGCGGCGTCTGGCCGCTCCGATCGCCGTCTGTGGCGGGCGCCTGCTCGGAGCGCAGGCGCCCGATGTACTCCTCCAGGGCGTCACGGGGGATCTTGCGCCGAGTGCCGATCTTGACCGAGCCGATCTGGCCGCCGGCTACCAGGCGGAAGGTGAAGGTCCGTCCCAGGCCGAGCAGCTGCGCGGCTTCCTCGACGGAGTACAGGAGGGGTCCTGGCGCGGATAAGGGCCTGGATGAGTGCGCAGTCACGATGTGCTGTCCTTTCCTGCGTCAGGCGGCGGACCGGTCCGCGGACCACCCCGGACCACCGCGGACCACGGGACCAAGGGGACCAGACGGACCAAGTGCGCGGACCACGTGCTGCTGGTCTTGCTGCGCGGTCCCGGTCCGAGGGTTCGCTCGCACCGCGGACCGGTGCGGTTCGGTCGCCGCCTGGCGGTGCGTTCGTTCATGGGCCTGGCTCCAGATCGCTGACGGATCGTGTCTCGGCGGGCGGCACGGCTCACGGGCGGGCGGTGAGATCGGCTGGCCGGGTTGCGACGACGACGGTCGTGACGTCGAGCGGGTCGATCTGGATGTCCTGGCCGGTTTGCGGGGCCTGGATGACGCGGCCGCCGCCGAGGTACATGACGACGTGGCCGGGGCTGGCCGCCGTGCCGTCGGAGCCGGCGGAGAACAGCAGATCGCCTGGCTGAAGCTGGGTCAGCGGGACCTCGGGGCCGTCTTGCTGCCACTGGTAGGTAGTCCGGCCGATCCGGATTCCCGCTGCGCTGTAGGCGGCGTAGACGAGGCCGGAGCAGTCGAAGCAGCTCGGCCCCTGGCCGCCCCAGCAGTAGGGTTTGCCGATCTGCGCCTCGGCGAACGCGATGGCCGTCGCGACGCGGCGGCTGGTCGGCAGCGTGGTATACCGGACGGCCCAGGTCAGGACGTCAGTGACGTACCAGGTGGCGCGGTTGAAGGCGAAGATCGCGCGCTGGAGGCCGGTGATGGTGCCGCCTCGCGCGCCGTCGGCGCACAGCATCCGCGCCGCAGTGTAGATGGCGTCCGCCGGGTTGTACGGGGTGAGCGGTCGGCTGAGGCTGGCATTGACCGCGTACCGGGCGAAGGTGGCCGGCCGGAACTGCATCGGGCCTTCTGCTCCGGCGCGGTTGGCGCCGGAGCGGACGCCGGGGAGCGTCGAGCGGCCGTGATCGCTTTCCGCCTTGCCGATGCCGGCCAGGACGGACCAGGGCAGTCCGGGGCAGGTCCGGGCCGCGCCGATGTACCACGCCAGGTAGCTGGCCGGGATGTCGCGCTTGGCTAAGGCTGACGGCGGGTCGCTGAGATCGGCGGTACCGGGCGGCGGCTGAGAGGTCGCTGGCGGGCTGGCGGCGGCCAGCAGGACGACGATCAGGGGCAGCGCGGTGACTGCCGCTCCGGCGGCGGCGGTGCGGTACAGCGCGGTTCGCACGTCATCACCTTCGTTCAACAATTCACTTCAGATCTTTGATTCAAGTTGACATCACGGTCCAGGGTACGCGTATGCTCCCCTTGTACGTCAACTCTGATTGAAGATCGACAAGTTGTCCGTCATCTGAAAGTGTCGGATGCCAGTCTCTGGCCCGCCGGGCGTCATGCCTGCGGTCCGGCGAATAGAGGAGGTGTCAGGTGCGGTCCGTGCCAGTGCGGGCCTGCTGGTCGGGCCCGGTCCCGCCAGGAAGCCGCAGGAGCCCGGGCCGCGAGATCGTCGTGACCGGCGCGCATGGCGGAGCCGGCACGACGACGGTCGCGGTCCTGCTGCAGTCGGCTTGGGACATGGGCGTGGTCCGCCGTCCGGCGCGCGGCGGACCGCCGGTCCGGACCGGCGGCCGGCCCGTCGTCTTGGTCACCGGGAACACGGCGGCGGCAGCCGCGCGAGCGACCGCCGCGGTGAACACCCTGGCCAGGCATGGCTGCCGGATCGCGGTGCTCGCCGTCGTCAGCGACGGCCTGCCTGAGCCGGCGGTCGCGGCCTACCGGTTCCGGGTCCTGGCAGCACGGGTCGGCACCGTCGTCCGCGTCCCCTTCATCGCGTCGCTGCGGGCCGCTGACGATCCGGCGCAGGCGGACCTGCCGCGCAGTGCCCGCCGGTCGATAGCTGACATCGTGGCGGCGGCGCTCGCGCCCGCGGGTGCCCCGCCGTTGGCGACGACAGCATGGGAGGTGGGCGGACATGCACCTGCTGGCGCACATCCTGGCCGTACGTGAGCCTGCGGGCAGGTACCTGGCTGCGTGGCTGGGCGCGCGGTCGGGCGTGCCGAACCCGGCGCCGCAGGCCCCGCCCGGACTGGCGGGACCGGTGAACACGATCATCGCCTGGGCTAAGTGGGGGGTGCTGATCTGCGGGGTCATGGGCCTGCTGATCTGCGCCGGGAAGATGGCTATCGGTCACCGTAACCGGGCGACCTTCGCGGCCGACGGGGCAACGGGTGTGCCGTGGGTTCTCGGCGGCCTCAGCCTCGCGGCCGTGGCGTCTGCGATCGTCGGGGTGTTCCTGCGATGACGGGCTCCCGGCACTGGTCAAACGCCTCGCCGCCGTGGCGGCTTCGCCTCGTGCGCATTGCTGCCGTCGCCTTGATGGTGATCGGCGTCCCGGCGGCGGGGCTGGCCTGCGCAACTGGTGGCGCAGGTCCGGCAGCCGAGCGCGGAACCGGCCAGGCGGGGCCGCCATCGGCCGCTTCTGCCATCGGCACTTCCGCGGCTGCGAGAGCCACCAGCGCCGGCCTGGCTGGCCTGCAGTGGACGGGTTTCTACGGCATCGAGCTGCCCGTCTCACCGTCCGCCGGCCCGCGGCACGTCCGGGACGGGCTGGCGTGGGGATTCGCGGACACGCCGATGGGCGCGCTGCTGGCGGCCATCAACATCGGCGTCCGCGCGAACGCGCAATGGGGACCGCGCATCTTCGGGCCGACAATCCGCAGTCAGGTAACCGGCCCGGGCGCCGCCGCGCTGCTGGCAGCATGCCAGGCCAGCTATGGCCAGGCCAGCCGGGCGCAGGGCGTGCCCTCCGGTCAGCCCCTCGGCCCCGCCGACGTGACCGAGGCCGCGTTCCGCTGGGTGACCTACACCCCGGGCAGCGCCACCGTCGACATCGTCAGCGTCGGACCCGGCGACCAGGGCAGCACCGCGCGGGCCGTCACCCGGATCGAAGCGGAGTGGCTGGGAGGGGGCTGGCGGGTGATCGCTCCTCCGGGCGGCGACTGGGGCAATTCCGCGGCCCCGCTGACCTCTCTCGCCGGTTACACCAGCTTCCCGGCACCGTCTGCATGAAGGGATCACCGATGATCGAGCTCATTCTCACCGCCGCAGCGCTGACGGTGATAGCCGGCGCGTCCCTGGCTATGTACCTGCTGCCCCTCATCATCGGCATGCTCAGGCGAGTCCCGGACATCGGCTCGGTTGCCGTGATCAACGTCCTGCTCGGCTGGACCCTGATCGGCTGGGCCGCGGCCATGGCCATGGCGCTGCGCACGACCGCCACGGGCGGCCCGACCGTCCAGATCATCCAGCACCTTCCCGCAGGCCGGCCCTTACCCGCGCTGCCAGCCGGCGACTGGTCCGGACTGCACGACGGCACGGCGCCCCGGCCAGAGCCGCCGCCGCTCGTGCTGCCGCCTCACCCGCCGGGTTCCTGGGCTCCGGATGACGGCGGGTACCCGGGCCGGCTGGACACCGGAGGCTTCGGAGATCCGACAGTCGCCTGGGATGGCGGGGATCGGCGGGATCCGGGCGGCTTCGGAGACCCGGACGGCTGGTCGACCGGGGACGGTTCCGGGGACCCAGGAGGCTTCGGAGACTTCGCTGACCGCTGGGGCGCCGGCGATCAGCGGGAACCGGGCGGCTACGCGGCACCGGACGTGGGCTGGGATGCCGACGGCCCGCGTGCACCGGGCGGCTCCGCGGAGAAAGCAGGCGGCTGGAGTGCCGACGGCTCGCCAGATCCGGCAGGCTTCGGCGACCCGGACGGCCGCTGGAACGCGGACAGTCCGTGGGCACCGGGCGGTGCCTGGGATCCTCCGAGCGGAGGCGAGCGCCGGTGACGTGCCCGAGCCTGATCGACCCGGCGTGCCTGTTCGCGCCGGTCGCCGGGCATGCGGCCAGTGCGGTGACAGGCGGGGTGCTGGCGGGCCTCGCGCACGCAATCCAGTCCGGGATCGCGTGGGTGGTGTCCAGCACCATCGACTGGTGGATCGGTGTCCCGTCCGCGGACCTGGCAGCCGAGCCCGCGATCGGCGCTCTGCAGCGGTGGCTGCTCCCGGTCACGGTGGCGGTCGCCGTCCTGGCCATGCTCGCTGCGGCCGGCAAGATGGCGATCACCCGCAAGGCCAGCCCGCTGATCGATGTCGGCTCCGGCCTGGTGATCATCGCGGCGACCTCTGCCGTCGGGGTGCTGCTGCCTGCCCTGCTGGTGAAGGCCGGCGACGCCTGGTCGTCGTGGGTGCTGGCGGTCTCGACGGGCGGCCAGTTCGGCACGCGGATGACTGCCGTGCTGGCCATGCCGGGGGCGGCGCCCGGCGTAGTGATCGTCCTGGGCGTCTTCGCGATCGTCATGGCCGCGCTCCAGGCCGTGCTGATGCTGTTCCGCCAGGCTGCGATCGTGATCCTGGCCGGCGTCCTGCCGCTTGCCGCAGCCGGAACGCTGGCCGCGGCGACCCGCGCCTGGTTCCGCAGAGTCACCGGCTGGATGCTCGCGCTGATCTTCTACAAGCCGGCCGCCGCCGCGGTCTACGCGACCGCGTTCACCATGATCGGGCGCGGCCGGGACCCGCGCACGATCTTGATGGGGTTCGCGATGGTCCTGCTGTCGTTGCTGGCGCTGCCGGTGCTGATGAAGTTCTTCACCTGGACCACCGGGGCGGCGGACTCGGCAGCGGGCGGCGGCTTCCTGGGGACCATGCTGAGCGGCGCGATCGCGATCGGCGCTATCCGCGGCTCCGCGGGCGGACCGGGCGGCTCGTCGGCGGCTGACCAGGCCCGGCTGATGTCGGCGCAGCTCGGCCCGCAGAGCGGCGGTCGGCTGGCCGCTGCGCCGTCTGGTGCGTGGCCTGCGGCGCCGTCCGCCGGCGGGCCGGGATCGGCGGGCGGTCCGGCAGGAGCAGGAACCGGATCCGGTGGCGGTCCGGCGGGCGCGGGAGCAGGACCGTTGGGCGCTCCGGCGGGCGCGGAACCCGGACCGTCGGGCTCCGCGGCAAGCGCGGGAACGAGACCCTCGGGGGCGGCAGGGACAGCCGCGGGAGCTCCGGCTGCGGCAGGCGCGCGAGCGGGATCGGCGGCCGGATGGCCGGCCGGCGGCGTGATGGCTGCCGGACCGGTGGCTGGCGGAGCGGCTGCTGGCGGCGGCGGCGGCGGCGGCGGATCTGTGGTCGGCGCGGCCGGGGGCGCAGGGGGCGCGGCAGGTGCCGCAGCCGGGCCGGCCGGAGCGGCCGCGGCCGCAACGGCGACCGGTGCGGTGCAGGCCGGACGGCGAACAGCGGATTCGATGCTGCCCGAGAGCGAAGGAGGCTGACCGACATGATCCAGGAGCAGGCACCGCGGCCCCGTGACTACGGCGGCTGGCGGCGGCAGCGCGGCATCGGGTTGTGGGGCCTGGGTGCGGCCGGCACCCTCGCGGTGCTCGCGGCCGTGATGGCGGTGATCCTGGTCGCGGCGGCCGACGTGCGGGTGCTGGAGTACATGGCGCCGCCGCTGCTCATCGTCGGAGCGCTGGGTCTGGCCAGGACCGGCGGGGAGCCGGCCGCGGCGCGGGTGATCCGGCGGCTGCGGTGGGAGTACGCGTCTGCCCGCGGTTACACCAGATACCGGGCCAGCGTCGTCACCGAGCACGCCGCCGGTTTCACGATGCCCGGCGTGCTGGCACCCGGGTCCCTGCTGTCCGCCGAGGACGGCTGCGGCGGGCGCTACGGAATCGTCTGGGACCGCCGCACCGGGATGCTGACCCCGACGCTGCGGGTCGTCCCGGCCTCGACCTGGCTGGCGGACCGCGCCGACGCGGACAGCTGGGTGGCCGGCTGGGGCGGCTGGCTCGCCAGCCTGGGCAACGTCCCGATGGTGCGCTGGGTGACCGTGACCGTCGACACCGCACCCGAGCCCGGATCGGTGCTCGCCGACGCGATCGCCGACGCCCTCGACCCGTCCGCGCCCGCGGCGGCACGCCGGATCATGGCCCAGCTTGTCGACGCCGCGCCCGCAGCCGCTGCCGACGTGGAGACCCGGGTGAGCCTGACCTTCGATCCGAAGGCATCTCCGGCTGTGCCGCGGAACCTCGCCGAGGCTGTCGCGGAGACCGGCCGTGCACTGGCCGGGCTGGAGTCGGCGCTCGGCGGTTGCGGCGTCACCGTGGCGGGCAGGCTCAGCGCGCCGGACATCGCCGGTGTCATCCGCAGCGCGTTCGACCCGGCCGCGCGCGGCGAGGTCCTGCGGATCGCCGGGCGGTCCCGCACCGGGAGCGGCCCCGATCCGCTGGACTGGGCAGAGGCGGGACCGGTCGGCGCCGAGGAATTCCCCGACCATTACCGGCACGACGGCGGCTGGTCGGTGACCTGGTCCTGGCACGAGGCGCCACGGCAGAACGTCACCGCTGACGTCCTGGCCAGATTGATCAGCCCAGGCCCCTATCCCAAGCGCGTGAGCCTGCAGTACCGGCCGTTCCCGGCAGCGACTGCCACCCGGGTCCTGGAGACCGAGGTGAACGCCGCCGCATTCCGGCAGCGCTACCGCGGCCGGACCGGCCGAGACGAAACCGCGCGGGACGCCTACGACCAGGCCCACGCCCGGCAGGCCGCGCAAGAGGAAGCGGCAGGCGCCGGCGTCTGCCTCATCTCCCTTTTCGTCACCGTCACGGTGACCAGCATCGAGGACCTGCCGCACGCGGCTGCCTGGACCGAGGCCGCCGCCGAGTCGTCGAAGATCAGGCTCCGCAGGATGACGTACAGCCAGGCGGCCGGGTTCGCCGCCACCTTGCCGTGCGGGATCTGCCCGGCCGACCTGGCCCGCCGGATGCCCCGCTAGACACCCGGGAGGCCGTACGATGCACACGCTGGCACCCGCTGGCCGCCCGCGCCGGTTCCGCGGCCGGGCGGCCGGGCCGCCACCAGCGCAGGTACCCGCCGGGGCACCGGGCGGGCAGGACAGGGGACCGGTCGCTCCGGCCTGGGGCTGGAAGGCACCCGGCGCCGGCCGCGCCGCTCACGTGACCGCGCCGCGGGAGTACCAGGCGACCACCACCCAGGCGTGCGGCCTGTTCCCGTTCGTGGCAGGCAGCGGCACCCCGGCGGCCGGGACGCCGGTCGGCCGCAACCAGCTGTCCGGCGAGGTCGTCTGCCTGGACCCGCTGGCGTGGCTGCGGACCGGCCTGGTCACGAACCCGGGCACGTTCGTCCTCGGCCAGCCCGGCACCGGCAAGTCCACCCTCGTCAAGCGGCTGGTCACCGGCGCGGTCGCGACCGGGACCGTCGCGCTCATCCTCGGTGACACCAAGCCGGACTACACCCTGCTCGCCGGTCACCTGGACGGCCAGGTGATCCGGATCGGCCGTGGCATGGACCGGATCAACCCGCTCGACGCCGGCCCGCTCGGCCAGGCGCTGCGCCGGATGTCCGGTCCGGACGCGGACGCGCTGCGCTGGGAGGTCCGCAGCCGCCGGCTGTCGCTGCTGATGGCGCTGTGCACCCTGGTCCGGGAGACGCGGCTCACCAACGCCGAGGAGGTGCTGCTGGGCCGTGCGATCGACCTGCTGGACGAACGGCTGGCCGGCACCCGCGAGCCGACGGTCAGCGACGTGCTCGCCGTCATCGAGCAGGGACCCGACACGCTCCGCGCCGCCCTGCGGGCCGCCACTGCGGGACGTTACGCCAGCCGGGTCGCTGACCTGGTCTTCACCCTGGACCTGCTGTGCACCGGGTCGCTGGCCGGCGTGTTCGACGGACAGACGTCCCGGCCCATCGACCTGACCGCGCCGCTGGTGTCGGTCGACATCTCCCGGGTCGGCGCCGCCGGGGACAAGCTGCTCACCGCCGCGATGCTGTGCACCTGGGCGTACGGCTTCGCGATGGCGGACGCCGCGGCCGCGCTCGCCGAGCTGGGCACCGCCCGCCGCCGCTCCTACCTCGCCGTGCTGGACGAGCTGTGGCGGGCCCTGCGCGGCGCGCCGGGCCTGGTCGAGTACGCCGACAGCCTGACCCGGCTGAACCGGGCCAAGGGCATGGCCAGCATCATGATCACCCACTCCCTCGCCGACCTCGATGCCCTGGCCACCGAGGAAGACCGGGTCCGGGCACGCGGCTTCGCTGACCGGTGCGCGATCACTGTGCTGGCCGGGCTGCCGCCCGGCGAGCTGGCCCGCGTCCAGCACATCACGCCGCTGACCGGCCCGGAGTACGAGCTCGTCACGTCCTGGTCAGCGCCTGACTCCTGGCAGCCCGGCGCCCGGCACCCGGGCCGCGGGAAGTACCTGATCAAGACCGGCGGGCGGCTCGGCATCCCGGTCGAGCTCAGCCTCGTCGGCGTCGAGCACCAGCTTTACGACACGGACCCGAAGTTCGAGCCATTTCCTGGATGGCCCGCGGCGAACGGCCGGGCGCGCGGGCGGGACGCGCCGTGAGCCGGGCGGAGGGACCGCGGGCACCGGTCACGGCCGGGAACCCGGCCGGCATGTGGTGGATCCTCGGCCTGTGCTGGGGCCTGTTCGCCCTGACCGCGCTGGTATGGGTCGGCGCGCGGGCCGCCGCCGCGCTGAGCGGCGGCCACGTGCCCGCGCTCAGCGGGCAGTGGGTCACGGACGTCGTGGCCGGCCGGATCGGGCGGGCCTGGCCGGGCACGCCCACCTGGCTGGTCGCCGTCACCGGAGCCGTGCTGGCGGGACGCGTGGTCAGGATCATCGCCTTCGCGTGGTGGCAGGTATCCAGGCGGCGGGTCCGGCCCGGTGATCCGGTCGCCGCGCTGAGCCGCAATCCGGGAATCCGGCCGCTCACCGCCGGCCCGTCGGCTCGGACGGCGGCCCGGCTGCGCCCGTCCCTGGCCGGAACCAGCCCGGGCACGATCACCCCGGCCGACACCGGCCTGATCCTGGGCGATCTCAGGCAGCCCGGCGGGCGCGGCCCCGTGGTGTACGCGTCGTGGGAGGACACGATCATCGCGGTCATGTCGCCACGCTCGGGCAAGACCACGGCGCTGGGCGTGCCGCATGTACTGTCCGCGCCCGGCCCGGTCGTCGCCACCAGCATCAAGGCCGACCTGTGGGCCGCGACCGCGCGGCTGCGGGCCGAGATCGGCGCGGTGTGGGTGTTCGACCCGCAGCAGATCACCTTCGCGCCGCAGGACTGGTGGTGGGACCCGCTGGCCGGGATTACCACGGTCGAGGCGGCGCACCGGATGGCGTCGCATTTCGTCCTCACCGTGGCCGACACGGCGCGGCGGGACCTGTGGGGTCCGGCCGCCCAGGAGCTGCTGTGCGCGCTGCTGCTGGCCGCGGCTGCGTCGGGCCGGTCACTGCGCGATGTCGCCCGCTGGCTGGATGAGACCGGGTCGCCCACTCCGGCGGAGCTGCTGGACGGCGCCGGGTTCCGGGCGCTGGCATCGTCGCTCCGCGGTGCCCAGCACGGCGCGCCGGAGACCCGTGACGGCATCTACCAGACCGCGCGCACGGCGGCAGCGTGCCTGCATGACGTGCAGATCATGGCCTGGGTGACGCCGCCTTCGATGCCGCTGCCGGCGTTCAGCCCGGCCGCGTTCGCCGCATCACGGGACACTCTGTACTTGCTGTCGGAGTCACGGGCCGCGGCGTCGCCGCTGATTGCCGCACTGACCGATATGGCGATGCGGGCAGGCCGGCGGCAGGCCGAGATGGAGGGCGGGCGGCTGGACCCGCCGATGGTCCTGATCCTGGATGAGGCGGCCAATATCTGCCGGATCGCTGACCTGCCTGAGCTGTACAGCCATCTTGGGTCCCGTGGCATGGTGCCGGTCACCATCTTGCAGTCCTACCAGCAGGGCGTCAGCGTCTGGGGCGAGCCTGGCATGGCCGCCCTGTGGGGCGCAGCCACCCGGAAGGTCATCGGCGCCGGGATCGATGACCCGCGGCTCGCCCGGGACCTCGCTGTCCTGATCGGCCAGCATGACGTCCCGGTCCGGTCCGCGAGCTACGGCGACGGCCGGGCCAGCGAGCAGATCTCGCTGCGCCGCCCGGACATCATGCAGGCCGCTGACATCCGGGCGCTGCCGCCGGGTACGGCGCTGCTGCTGGCCACCGGCGCCCGCCCCGCTCTGATCGGGCTCCGCCCCTGGTACGCGAGCGTCGACGCGGGCCGGATCACCGAGGCCACCCTGCAGGCACAGCACGCCATGCGGCAGGCCGCGGTCGCGGCCGGGGAAGGGAGCGGCGGATGACCGCGCTGCTGCCCGGCACCGCACGGGACGGGGACGGCGCGGAAAACGTCGCGCCCGTGCCGGTGTACGGCAGCGTGCAGGAGTGGGTTACCGGGCAGTTCCTGCCGATGTTCCGGCGCCCGCTTGGCGGGGAGTACCGGTGGTGCCGCCAGTGGTGGCAGCACGCCGAGGCGATCACCCGGCTGACCGCGTTGTGGCATTCCTGGGAAGCGCTGCGGCTGGAGCCGGGCACCGGCATAGCGATCTGGCTCCGCGATCACCTCGACCACCAGCTCCCCGTCCTCCTGGGCCGGGCCGGTCCGTTCGCGCAGTGCAGCGAAGAGGAGCACATCGAGCCCCGGCAGGCCAGGACCGAGGATGCGCCGCCCGGTTGGTGGGCGATCGGCGACGACGACGAGCCGGCGCCGGCGGCGCCGGGGGAGCGGCGGTGATGCCGGCGTGGTGGCGCGGCGGCGGCGGTACGACAAGATAGAAGGCCAGCTCTCGCTGGAGGATCTGTGGGAGCCGGCGGCCGAGGGAGCCGATGACGATGAATCATTACGGGACCGCGGCGCAGCGGCACTGGGCACGGTGGCTGCCGCAGCGGTACGCGGCGATACCCGATCCGGGCAGCTTCTTCTCGGACCTTGGGGACCAGGCAGCCCGGCGGATCGCGGACCTGGCCCTGGACCTGGCGGGCGACGACCCGCCGGGGGAGGAGTACCTGGCCAAGGTGGGCCGGCTGAACATGGCCCGCCTGCAGGCGGAGGAGATCGTGCTGCCGGAGCTGATCCTGCTGCCGCCGGAACCGGGAGCCAGCCAGGACCGCGAGGACCAGGTCCGGGAGGACCAGGACCGCTACGACCAGGACAGCCAGGCACCGCTGGCACGCAGCGAGATACCGCTGATCGTGAGGCGCGGCCACCCGCTGTGGGAGCAGGTGAACGCCGAGCAGGAGGGGCTGGCCCTGGACAGCTAGCCGGGCAGCGGTTCCAGCCGCGCGGCCAGGACGACCTCGCCCCATCCGGCGCCGCCGCGCGCCTGCGCGCCAACCTGGCGGCACTGCGGACACTGCGCGACATCCAGCGGGACCGCCGTCCCGCGACCGGACCCGGGCAGGCGGTGCTGGCCCGCTGGTCGGGGTGGGGCGCCGTCCCTGAGGTGTTCGACCCCCGGCGCCAGGAGTACGCCCCTGCACGCGCGGAACTGGCCAGCCTGCTGACACCGGAGGAACTCTCCGCTGCCGCGCGCAATACCCTGAACGCTCACTACACCGACGCCGCGCTGGTCCGGGCGATCTGGGCCGGCGTGCAGCAGCTCGGGTTCACCGGCGGCCGGGTCCTGGAACCCGGGTGCGGATCAGGTAATTTCATCGCGTTCGCGCCGCCCGGCGCGCAGGTCACCGGGGTCGAGCTGGAACCGGTGACCGCTCAGATCGCGGCGGCGCTGTACCCGGACGCCCGGATCCTGGCTGAGTCCTTCGCCGACACCCGCGCCGCTGACGCGCACTTCGACCTGGCGATCGGCAACGTGCCGTTCGGCGCGATCCGGCTGAATGACCGCCGGCACAACCGCGGCGGGCACAGCATTCACGGGCACTTCATTATAAAGGCACTGCATTTAACCCGTCCGGCCGGCCTGGTCGCGGTGCTGACCTCGCGGTACACCATGGACGCTCGCAATCCCGCGGTCCGGCGCGAGATCGCCGCGCTCGCCGACCTGGCCGGAGCGGTCCGGCTGCCCAGCGGCGCGCACCAGCGGGCGGCCGGCACGCGGGTGGTCACCGACCTGCTGATCCTGCGCCGCCGCGAACCGGGCCGCCAACCTGACGCCACCGCGTGGGAGCAGACCCGGACCATCGATCTCGACGGCGCCCAGGTGCCGGTCAGCGAGTACTTCCTGGACCGCCCCGACCACGTGCTCGGCGAGCTGGGAGCCGTCCACGGCGCCTACCGGGCCGATGACCTGGTCGTCACCGCGGCAGGCGACACCGGCCCCGCGCTCACCGCGGCCCTGGGCCGCATCGCCGCCCGCGCGCACGCCCGCGGTCTCACCTGGACGCCGGCGACCGGACCCAGGCCGGGTATGCCCAGCCCAGCCGAGCCGGCCGGGACGCCTTCCCGGCAGCCGGACGGATACCTGCAGGCGCGCGCTGACGGCACCTTCACCAGGGTCACCGACGGGCAGGCCGAACCGTACCCGGCGCCCCGCAGCCAGGCCGCGGAACTGCGGCAGCTCCTCAGACTCCGCGACCAGGTCACCGCACTGCTGGAGGCCGAGGCCGCGACACCGGAGGACACCCCGGATCTGGACCGGATGCGCCGCGAACTCGGCTCCGGCTACGACGCCTACGTCCGGGCCCACGGCCCGGTGAACAGGTTCTCCTGGCGGCGCACCGGGCACATCCGGCCCGGCACCGGCGAAGAGAAGATGGCGCGGATCCGGCCGCCCCAGGGCGGATTCCGCACCGACCCGTTCGCGCCCGTCGTCCTAGCGCTAGAGGACTTCGACCCGGTCAGCCAGCACGCCGCCAGGGCCGCGATCTTCACGCGCCGCGTCGTGGCCCCGCGGAACCCGCGGCTCGGTGCCGACACCCCCGCTGACGCGCTGGCGATCTGCCTGGATCTGTGCGGGGAGGTTCGGCTGCACGCCATCGCCCGGCTGCTCGGCGTCAGCGAGGACCAGGCACGGCAGGAACTGGGCACGCTGGTCTTCGACGAGCCGGCCACCGGCCGGCTCGTGCCCGCCGCCGAGTACCTCTCCGGCAACGTCCGCGTCAAGCTGGACGTTGCGACGCGGGCAGCCGTAGATGATGCCCGTTTCGCAGTCAATGCCGCCGAGCTCAGCAACGTGATCCCGGCCGACCTCACGCCGGCCGAGATCAGCGCCCGGCTCGGCGCGGCGTGGATCGACACCGGCGTCGTCCGCCAGTTCCTCCGCGAGATCCTCGACGACCCGGCCATTAAGGTCGAGCACCCCGGCGGGCAGATCTGGACCGTCACCGGCGCCCGGAGCACCGTCCTGGCCACCTCCACCTGGGGCACCAGCCGCTACCCGGCACCCCACCTGGCCCAGGCCATCCTGGAACAGCGCAGGATCGAGGTCCGCGACAAGATCAGCGACAACGCATGGATCCTGAACATCGACGAAACCATCGCCGCGCAGCAGAAAGCCGCCGAGCTGAGCGAACGGTTCGCCGCATGGGCCTGGGAAGAACCCGCGCGAGCCGAGGAACTGGCCCGCGTCTACAACGAGACCTTCAACAGCATCGTGCTGCGCAGCTACGACGACGCGCAGCTGTCGCTGCCCGGGCTCGCCCTGGACTTCGAGCCGCGCCCGCACCAGGTCGCGGCCGTCGCCAGGATCATCAATGAGCCCGCGGTCGGGCTGTTCCACGAGGTCGGTGCCGGCAAGACCGCCGAGATGACCATGGGCGCGATGGAACTGCGCAGGCTCGGCCTGGCCACCAAACCCGCCATTGTCGTGCCCAATCACATGCTGGAACAATTCGGGCGCGAGTTTCTCCAGTTGTATCCGCAAGCCCGGGTCCTGGTCGCGCAGCGAGAAGACCTCCAGGCCGAACGGCGGCGCCTGTTCGTCGCCCGCTGCGCGACCGGCGACTGGGACGCGGTCATCTTGTCCCGGTCAGCGTTCGAGCGGATCCCGATGAGCCCGCGAGCGCAGCAGGCCTACCTGGACCGCGAGCTGGACCGGATGCGCGAGTGGATCCAGAAGTCGAAAGAAGCCGGCGGGCTGACCGTCAAGCGCCTCGAAGCGGCGCTGCTGCGAGCGAGCGAGCGGCTCAAGGCGAAGCTGGACTCCGCGCGGGACCCGGGCATCACCTTTGAGGCCACGGGGATTGACTATATTTTCGTCGACCTATGCCGAACCCGCGACTATGCCGATGCGCGGCTGCCGTGCCGGGTTAAGCCCTGGCGTGACTGGTCTCGCCGTCATGTTTTGCCTGTGATGTCGGCATAATTCCGGCGTCGTTGAGAGTTCTTCTCTGCGTGCGGGCGTGGTGCCCGCCCGGAGGAGGAGCAAGGTGGGCAAGGTCGCGAGGGCGAGGGTGCCAGGTCCGCTGGCGCCGTTCGCGAACGGGTTCCGGGCCGAGCTGGTCCGGCTGGGATACACGCCGAATTCCCGTGAGTACAAGGTCAACCAGATGTCGCGGCTGAGCCGCTGGATGGGCCGCCGGGGCCTGGGGGCCGGTGACCTTGATGACGGCGTGGCCAGGGCGTTCCTGGCGGACTTCGGGAAGACCCGGAGCAAGCCGCCGACGCTGCGGGCGCTGCGGCCGATGATGGACTGGCTGTGCCGGAAGGGCGTGATCGCCGGCCCGCCCGCGCCGGATCGCCGGCCTGTCGATGACCTGATGGACGGCTACCGCCGCTGGATGGTGTCCGAGCGCGGCCTGGCCGGGCGGACGATCGGCAGGTATGAGAAGACGGCGAGGCGGTTCCTGGACGGGCGGGCGGAAGCAGCCGGGGGCGGGACCGGGGCGGAGGCCCTGGACGCGGCGTCGGTCACCGGGTTCTTGCTGGCCGAGGCCGGCCGGGGCCTGTGCCCGGGGTCTGTGCAGGGCCGGGTCGCCGAGCTGCGGTCGCTGCTGAGGTACCTGCACCTGGCCGGTGTCACCGGGCCTTCCCTGGCAGCGGCTGTTCCGCCGGTCCCGGGCTGGAAGGACACCGCGGTCCCGCGCCGGGTCAGCGCGGAGCAGGTGCGGGCGCTGCTTGACAGCTGCGACCAGGCGACGGCGACGGGCAAGCGCGACTTCGCCATGCTGATGCTGCTCGCGCGCCTCGGGCTGCGGGCCGCCGAGGTCGCCGGGCTGAGGCTGGCTGACTTCGACTGGCGGGCCGGCGAGCTCGTCGTCCATGGCAAGGCGCGGCGGGCCGACCGGATGCCGCTGCCCGCCGACGTGGGCGAGGCAGTCGCCCGCTACCTGATCGAGGCCCGGCCCCGGACCAGGTCGCGCACGGTGTTCCTGACCGCCGTCGCGCCGCCGCAGCCGATGGGCGCCACGGGGGTGAGCGAGATGGTGCACCGCCAGAGCCTGCGGGCGGGACTGGCGCCGGTGCGAGCGCACCGGCTGCGCCACGCGCTGGCGACGGACCTGCTCGGCCGCGGCTTCACCCTGCCCGAGATCGGGCAGGTCCTGCGGCAGCGGGACCTGGCCACGACGGCGGCATACGCGAAAGTGGACTACGCCGCGCTCCGGACGCTTGCCCTTCCCTGGCCGGCGGGTGCCCGGTGAGCCCGCTGGAAGCGGCGCTGGAGGACTACCTGCGCCTGCGCCGGGCGCTCGGCCACAAGCTTGACGATTCTGGCCGGCAGCTGACCCGGTTCGTCACCTACCTCGACTTCATCGGCGCCGAGACGGTAACGATGCAGGCCGCGCTGGACTTCGTGCTCGACGCTGACCTCAACCCGGGTAGCACGATCCCGGGCCGGCGGCTCACCGCGGTCCGCGGCTTCGCCCGCTACCTGGCCGGCCTGGACGGCGCGGCCGAGGTCCCGCCAGCCGGGCTGGTCTCCTCCCGGGCCCGGCGCCGCGTCCCGCACATCTTCTCCGACGAGGATGTCGCGGCGGTCATCCGCCACGCCCGGGCGTCCACGCCGTTCCCGTTCCGCCAGGCGACGCTGGCGGCCATGATCGGGCTGCTCGCGGTGACCGGGATGCGGGTCGGCGAGGCGATCCGGCTCGGGCGCGCGGACGTCAGCTGGGACGACGCGGTGATCCTGGTGCGGGACACCAAGTTCGGCAAGGACCGCGACGTGCCGGTATCCGCCTCGACGATCGCGGCACTCGCGGACTACGCCCGCGACCGCGATCAGGCCCGGCCCGTCACGACCCGCCTGTTTGTCTCGCTCGCCGGGACGCCCGTCGCCTACAGCCACTTCAGCCAGACATTCCGCGCCGCCGTCACGGCAGCCGGGATCGGCGCCGGCACCGGGATACAGCCGCGCATCCATGATCTGCGCCACAGCTTCGCGGTCCGGACCCTGCTCGGCTGGCACCGCGCCGGGCTCGACGCCGAGGCGCTCCTGCCGCGGCTGTCGACCTACCTCGGGCACCGCGAGCCCCGCTTCACCTACCGCTATTACTCCGATTCCCGGGTTATTCCGATACCCGTTCCTTCCTGCGCGTGACGGGCCTGTGACCTGGGCTGACGTGCTCCCGCGACTGTCGCCTGTCGGGATAATCCGGTGCGTCAGTTGCGCGGATGGGACCTCTTCCGCGGCGTTGCCCGCTCATGGTGATAGTGCCGCCATGTTCGTCCGAACCTGGCGGCTCCATCGGGTGAAAGGACGATGTCATGGGGTCGATGGTGTCCGGGCTGGCTGATGCCGTGCTCGGCGTGGTTGAGGGTGTGGGTTTGTCGGCTGACACGGTCGCCCGCTACCGCAGGTGCTGCGGCGTGGTCGTGAAGTACTGCGACCAGCGTGACCTCGACGCGCTGTCAGCCAGGGTGGTCGAGGAGTTCGTCGCGTGCCAGCAGGAGCGTGCGCGCCGCGGTGAGATCGGCCCGAACAGGCGAAACGCGCTGGTGAAGTCAGCCCGCCTGATGCTGGAGTTCCAGGCAGCCGGCGCCGTGGCCTGGCGGATGATGAGCCCGGACCCTGATCTCGCGCTCAGCGGCAGTTCCCGTGCCGTGCTGAAGCAGTTCGCCGCGGCTGCCAGCCTGGAGCTGACTCCGGGATCGGTACGGCTGCTGGCCGGCGAGATCCGCCAGTTCCTGGCATATCTCGGCCGGATCGGCCGGAGCTCTCCCGGCGCGGTCACCGCGGACGACGTCCGGGGGTTCATGGTCGAGGTGGCTCCCAGGCGGCCTGCGGGCATCGGCAATGTGGTGTGGTCGCTGAAGAGGTTCTTCGCCTTCCTCAATGCCGCCGGGCTCAGCGACGTCCGCGTCGACGGCCTGCTCGCGCGTGCCGCGCCGCGGCGGGTGCGGGCGCTGCCGTGCTTTACCCGTGAGGACACCGACTGCCTCGTCAAGGGGATCGACACCTCGACCCCGTGCGGGAAGAGGGACTACGCGATGGTCGTGCTGGCGGTCTCGACCGGGCTGCGTTGCTGCGACATCGTCGCGCTGCGGCTGGACGAGATCGACTGGCGTCGCGACGAGATCCGGCTGGTGCAGGCCAAGACGTCCAGGCCGCTGGTGCTGCCGCTGCCGGCACTCGCGGGCAATGCCGTCGCGGAGTGGATCTTGCATGGCCGACCCGATTGCGGTGCCCCGGAAGTGTTCGTCCGGCTCCATCCGCCGTTCGTGAAGCTGGGGAACTCGACCGGCTCGACTCTCATGCGCCGCCGCCTGGCCCGGGCCGGCATCGATCATGTGGCCCGTGACGGCAAGTCGTTCCATGCCCTGCGCCGCACCACGGGGACGAGGCTCATCGAGTCGGGGGCCGGGCTGCCGCTGGCCGCGCAGATCCTGGGCCATGCCCGCATCAGTTCCTCCGGCCGCTACTTCGCCCTGGCCAGCGAGCAGCTCCGGCAGTGCTGCCTGCCGCTGGAGAACTTCGCCTGCACCAGGGAGGGGCTGCGATGAGCACGTTCACCAGCAATTTCGCGCCCCAGATCGAGGCGATGCTCGAATGGCGGACCTCGCTGGGGCACACCCTGCGCGACATGCGGAACGCGATGGCCGGCTTCGACAGGTTCTGCGCATCGCAGCACCCCGGCGAGACGGTGCTGACCCGGGAACTGGCGACCGCGTGGTGCAAGGACACGGCGACGGGCACCTGGGGCGCCTACCGGAGCCGCGCGGTCCGCGAGTTCGGCAAGTACCTCCGGCTGACCGGGGCGGAGGGGTTCATCGTGCCGTCGGCGTGGATCGCCAGCCCGGTCCGGAGCCTGCCGCACATGTTCACCGATGGCGAGCTGGCCGCCTTCTTCCGGGCGGCCGATTCCATCGGCCCCGAGTACCGCAGCCCGTTCCGCGAGTACACGATCCCGGTCATCTTCCGGCTGATTCTCGGCGCGGGGCTGCGCCCGCCCGAAGCCCGCCGCCTGCGCCGCCGCGACGTCGATACCGGGAACGCGATGGTGATGATCGAACGCTCCAAGCGGAACAAGGACCGCCGTGTTCCCGTCACCGGGGACCTGGCCGGGCTGCTCGCCCGCTTCGATCACCTGGCGGACCTGCGGCACCCGGACCGGGAGTGGTTCTTCGAGGACCAGCACGGCCGCCAGTACTCCCCGTCCTGGCTCATCGCCGGCTACCACCTGTGCTGCGAGCTGGCGGGCGGGATCGCGCCTGCCTCAACCCCCTACACACTGCGGCACAATTACGCCACCCGCACCCTGATGCGCTGGGTCGAAGAAGGCAAGGACCTCGAGGCCTGGCTGCCCTACCTGGCCGCCTACATGGGACACCAGAAGTACTCCTCGACAGCATGGTATGTCCACCTGCTGCCCGAGCGCCTCGCGGCGACCGGCCTGACCTCCGCGGCCGGCATCATCCCGGCGGTGACGCCGTGACGACCCGCAGGGAAGCCCCGGACGGCTTCTACCGGCACCTTCGCGAGTGGTTCACCGCGTTCCTGCCCCGCCAGCGCGGCGCAGCCGGGAACACGATCACGTCGTGCCGCCACACCTGGAACATGCTCCTGGGCTACGCCGCCGGACATCACCACGTCGCAGTCGAGAAGGTCACGTTCACGATGCTCGACCGGGCCACTGTCACCGGGTTCCTCGACCACATGCAGGCCGCCAGGTCGTGGACGGCCTCGACCCGCAACCAGCGGCTGGCGTGCATCCGGTCGTTCTTCACCTACGCGGCCGCCGCCGAGCCGGCGCTCGCGATCTACCTCGCCGACCTCGCCGCCATCCCCCGGCTCAACGGCCCGGCCGCGGCACCGGTGAAGTACATGACCACAGACGCGGTCACGGCGCTGCTCGCCGCCCCGGACCCGGGCACCCGGCTCGGGCTGCGCGACCAGTTCTTCATGATCCTCATGTATGACCTCGCTGCCCGCGACGCCGAGATGCTCGCCCTGACCCTCGCCGGCATCGACACCAGGCGGCTCACCGCGGACCTGCTCGGGAAAGGCTCCAAGCCCAGGCGCCTGCCCATCACCAGCGAGACGGCCCGGCACTTCGGCCGCTACGCCGCCGTCTTCCACCCCAGCCCGGAACCGGAGGCACCGCTGTTCTACACCGTGCGAAATCACCGTCCGGCACGGATGTCCGACGACAACGTCGCCAGGTTCATCCGCCAGCACGCCGCTACCGCCAAGGCCAGGTGCCCCGACATCCCGGCCCGGGTCCACCCTCACATGCTGCGCCACTCGCGGGCGATGCACCTCTACCAGGCCGGCATGCCCCTGGCCCTGCTCACCGAGTGGCTCGGGCACGCCGACCCTGAGACCACGCTCATCTACGCACACGCCGACACCGAGATGAAGCGCCGTGCCCTTGAGAAAGCGAACAGTGCAACAAGCCAGAGCCCTCTTCCGGTCCCGTTGTGGCACGACCGCGACGACATCATCCAGCGCCTCTGCGGACTCAAGGAGTGACACCGGATTATCCCGACAGGCGACAGTCGCGGGAGCACGTCAGCCCAGGTCACAGGCCCGTCACGCGCAGGAAGGAACGGGTATCGGAATAACCCGGGAATCGGAGTAATACCAGTAGGTGTCGCGTGGGTTGGTGTGGCCCAGCCACGCCGACAGGGCGGGCATGGCCGCATCGGCGTCGATGCCGTCGCGATACCAGTTGATGATGGTGGTGACGGCGA
>Ga0310039_10000904_pt1 | contig 22612 bp, 17 predicted proteins | sample Sb_taG_4_FD_200460 | JGI IMG/M metagenome (GOLD analysis project Ga0310039, IMG submission 200460) | Peat soil microbial communities from Weissenstadt, Germany - Sb_50d_6_BS metaG (v2) (version 2) | ecosystem: Environmental > Terrestrial > Soil > Wetlands > Peat | place: Germany: Weissenstadt...
CGTCCTTATCGGGCATGATCACGTCGGTGATCACGGCATCAGGCCGGGCTTCCTCAAAAAGCGCGAGCGCGGAAGCGCCATCGTGGCATGCGACCACGTGAATGCTCTCCTTGCGGAAGGCAATCTTAATCACTTCGCGCATGGTTGCGCTGTCGTCAATAAAATAGATGTTTGGGACACGAGGTGGTCCCGGGATGGCCGCGTCGCTCATGAGGGTTCCTCCACGCCCGCGTGCTCGGCTTCATCGAATTCGCGCAACGCGTCGAGCAAGAGATCGGTGGCCGAGCGAAGCACGGTGCGCTGCGCCGCCGTAGCTCCGTAAACGAATTTATAGACGCCCTCGACGCGCCGATGGCAATTCTTCACCATGTGATACACGGCTTCATCGCCGAAGAGCGTGCCGCATTCCGCGTGCATGAGATTCCCGGCATCGAAGAAAATTACGCCGTCGGTTTCGCCGGCGTTGAGATGCAGCGCTCCGGTCTGATGCGCCTGCCCGAGCATTTGAATCACGCCCGGAAGATCGAGATGCGAGAGCTTGCCGCTCAAGTCGGTCTCGGCGCTTTGCAGCATCTGCGTGGGCTGGAAGCCATCCTGGCGGCTGAGCAGGAAATTGCGAATGTGGCGCGCGATATCGGCGACGGGCCTGCGTCGATCGACGAACTCATCGCAGCCGGCCCGAAAAGCTTCGAGCAGCGCCTGCTCGCCTTCTCCGCCGCCGATGGCGACCAAGGGAATGTTCGCCGATTTCGGATCGGAGCGAAGAATCGGCGCGATCTCAAGAGCGTTCATTTCGCGCAAGTTTGTGGCGCAAAGGACGGCCGCGGGAGTATTCCACTCCAGCATGGTCAGCGCGTAAGCCGATTGCGCGCAGGTGACCACGTCGAAGCCCTGCTGCTTCAGCGCATCGCTCAACCGCTTCGCGAAATACACATTGCTCTCGATCATCAGAATCTTCGGAAGACTGATCGCCGCGCTCACGCGAATGGCCCCAATTCCACCGGACTCGCAGCCGGCGCTGCGGTCGAAGTTCGCACCAGCTTCTCAAAGTCCAGAATCTCGATGGTCTCTTCGCCGATGGCCAGCACGCCCGCGACATACTTGGGCGAATCTTCCGGCGTCGGAAATAATTCCGCGTTCACCAACTCGCATTCGCCGTCCACGGGAATCGCGCTGAGCTCTTCTTGCCCTTCGATGTTGCGCGATGCGACCAGATAAAATCGCCGGTCCGGCAGCTTTTTCCCGACCAGCACAGGCGTAACGTCATACACAGGAATGACGCGCCCGCGGCGCACGATCACGCCTGCCACCATCGGGGTCTGGTGCGCAAACACATGCAGCTTCACCGGAGGCGCAAGCTCGGTGACGATTGCCGCTGGAAGTCCAAATCTACGCCGGCCCAATTGCAGCAGAACGAAGGAACTCTTCTCGATCGCGGCTGCGGCCGTCATTGCGACACCGTTCCTGAGAGCTCGGCCGGCGTTTCGGCCTGCGCGGCGTGCAACGCATCTTCCAGCGCTCTCAATTCATGGCGAGTCAAAAAGCCCGCGGGATTCACGACCGGCATGATCAAATCGTCCGTGTATGTGAGGCCGCGATACCAACGGCGCTCTTCGCCTTCAAACGCAAGCGGCAGGGCGTACGGCGCGGCGATATCCGCCATGCGCTCGATCTTGTCCACCAGAATTGCTACTGGAGAATCTCGCAGGATCAGAACCAGCGTCGGGCGCGCGGATTTCAATCCGAAATGCGCGCAGCCGTTCACCACGAAGTAGCTGCGGTTGCCGCGATGGACGAGGTGCTTCACTTTGGGCACGACGCTCTGGCCGATCTCCATGGCCGAGCCCGAAAGGCTATCTGCGCTTCGAATTTCGTGCACCGCCGAAGACGCGATGGCAAAGGGCAAGCCTGAAATGGTGAAGAGAATCGCAGATTCCCTGGCGCGTCCGCGCCGCAGTGCCTTCTGATCTGGCAAAGGAATGGTCATCGCGACATCACCGTGACCGGCTTGGCAATTTGCACCGTCCGCCGTTCGATGGCTGCCGGGACTTGCTCGATCGCCAGGACTTCATCCACGGCGCCCGTTTTGATCGCTTCGGCCGGCATTCCGAAAATGACGGAAGTGGCCTCGTCCTGCGCGATCACGTAGCCGCCGGCTTCCTTCACAGCCTTCGCGCCCTTCGCACCGTCGTTGCCCATTCCCGTCAGAATTACGCCAACAATCATCGGGCCGAGATACTGCGCCGCTGTTTCGAGGGTTACGTCGGCGCAGGGCCTGTAGCCGCCGATGCGATCGCTGCCATCGAGCGCGATCCGGCCGCCGCTCGCGAAGCGCAGATGATGCGAGCCGGGGCAAACGTAAATTGTGCCGGGCTGAACGGACTCATTGTTCTCCGCATCCTTCACGCGCAGCGCCGTGACCTCAGCCAACTGAAGGCTGTATTGATGCGTGAAACTCGCCGGCATGTGCAGCACCACGACGACTGCGGCCGGCAAATCTTTCGGAAGCCGCGACACGAGATCCATCACCGTAGCCGGGCCGCCGGTCGACGCCGCGACGACCACCACCGGAAATCTTCCGGCGCCCACCGTACGCGCGGGCGCTCCATTCGAAGGAACCACGCGCGGAATGGGCGCGCGTGCCGCGACGCCTGCGAGTCTTGAGAGCGTCGCGGTGCGCACGACGCGCACCTTCGCGGCCATCTTTAGCTTGCGCGTCAGTTCTTCGCCGACGTTGCGCATGTCGAGATCAATGCCGTTCGTCGGCTTGGGCACGAAATCCACCGCGCCGAGCTCCAGCGCGCGCAGGGTGCTGGCCGTGCCGTCGCGCGATTCCGAACTCACAATCACGATGGGCCGCGGATTTTGCGACATGATCACTTCGGTGGCCCCGAGGCCATCGAGCCGCGGCATATTGATGTCCATAGTGATCACGTCGGGCTGCAGCGATTCGGCAAGCGACACACCTTCGCGCCCATCTTTCGCCTGTCCCGCGACTTCCATGGCGGGATCAGCGGCGATGATGTCGTGCAGCACTTTGCGCATGAACGCCGAGTCTTCGACGATTAACACGCGCACTTTTTTCTTGAGTCCCGTCATGTTCCCTATGCTCGATGAAGGCCGCCCGCGGGCTGCGTGATTGCGCCGCGGTCTTCGCCGATGAGTTGTTCCACGGTTTCGATCAGAAGATCTTCCTGCACCGGCTTGGTGAGGAAAGCGACGGCGCCGTCTTTCATGGCGCGATCGCGATGCTTGGCGCCGGCTCGCGAGGTCACCACCATCACCGGAATTTCTCGCGTCACCGGGTTTTGCCGGAGATGCGCCATCAGCTCGTAGCCGTTCATTCGCGGCATTTCGAGGTCGGTGAGAACGAGATGGCAGCCGGAATGGGCGATGACTTCCGAGGCTTCGAGGCCATCGGCTGCGAGAATTACGCGGTAGCCGGCTTTTTCGAGCATGCGGCCGACGAATTTGCGGACGCTGATCGAATCGTCTACAACCACAATCACTTTGTCGTTGCCGACTGCGTCCACGGCTTCCGCCGGAATGGTTCCGGCAGCGACAGCATCTGAGCCTGGAGCAAAAATCCGCGCTGCGCCTGCGGGTGCGACCTGGTGGCGCCGCTCGGCGGCTTCGGCCGCGACGAGACGGTTCAAATCGATTAATAGAATCAAACTGCCGTCGGAGGCGATCGACGTTCCGGGGAAGAGCTTCACGCGGCGCAGGTATTCGCCGAGATTCTTGATGACGATTTCATCTTTGCCGAGCACGTCTTCGACGATGATTCCTTCGGAGCGTCCGGCAATCTTTACGATCACCATGCGGTAATAGCCGTTGATCGGCTCGATCGGCGGCAGGCCGAGCTGTGCGTCGAGGCGCACGGCTTCCATATCCACGCCGCGGACCTTTGTCATCAGCTTTCCGCCGACTTCTTCGATCTCCTCAGGCTTCAAGCGGCGAATTTCTTCCACGAACGCCAGCGGAAATGCGAAGACCGAGGTGCCGCTGCGCACGAAGAGCGCCTGCGAAATAATCAGCGTCAGAGGAACTTTGAGCGTGAAGACTGTGCCGGCGCCGGCGTCCGAGCGAATTTCGATGTCGCCGTTCAATGTGTGAATATTGGCGCGAACGACGTCGAGACCTACGCCGCGGCCCGCCAGCTCGGTCTTGCTATCGGCCGTAGAAAATCCCGGCTGGAAGAGGTATTCGCGCAATTCGCGCTCGGTGAGCTGCTCGGCTTGCAGATAAGTTACGCGGCCGGTCTCGAGCGCGCGCACACGAATCTTTTCGTAATTGATTCCGCCGCCGTCGTCCTCAACCTCGACGAATACGTGATTGCCGCGATGATAGGCGCGCACGGTGAGGCGGCCTTCGTCCGATTTTCCGCTGCGCGTGCGAACTTCCGGCTTCTCGATTCCGTGCGCCACGGCGTTGCGCACCAGGTGAATCAGCGGATCCGAAATCTGCTGAATGATATTGTTGTCGAGCTCGGTCTCCGCGCCATCCAGCACCAGCGCGACGCGCTTGCCTGTGGCCTTTGCGGCATCGCGCACCGTGCGCGATAGCCGCGTATAGAGATTCCCGATCGGCACCATGCGTGCGCGCGTGATTTCATCCTGCAAGTGATGCGCAAGCTTGGTGAATTCGTCGATGTCCGAATCCACGCGATTCATGAAGGCTTCGAGCTGCGAAAGGACTTCGGTGACGTCGGCGGAAATTTCGGAAAGCGAGCGCGAGAGGATATTGAAATCGTCGTAGCGATCCATCTCCAGTTCGCTGAATCCACTGGAGGATTCGCTGTGCATCCCCGGCAGGCCCGAGAAGCCGCGGAAAGTATCCATGTGCGGCGGGGCGCTGCCCGGCATCAAGCTGGAGCTGATGCGGCTGAACTCATGCTTATCCTGAAATTCCGAAACCTTAAGCGAAAGCCGCGCCTTCGAGAAAGTGAGAACTTCGACCAGCTTCGATAGCTCGCTCAAGCGCCCCAGCATGCGCGTGCGATTGATCACCAATTCGCCCACCGCGTTCATCATGCGGTCGAGCCGGTCGAGCGAAATGCGGACGGATTTGGCTGGCGCCGCAGCCGCTGCTGAAGTGGCGTGCCGCGTTGGTGGGGACTGTGCGGCAGTGACAGCCAGTTCCGTCGCCGAAATTTGCTCCGCCGCTGCCACAGAGCCGCTTGCCTCGGCCAGTTCCGTGAGCGGCTCTTCGGTTCCTGCCGGGGCCAGCTCATCGATTCGCGCGAGCAGCGGCTCGAGTTTAGCTCGCATTTCTGCGTCATTCGCCCACGAGTGATGCAGCAGCTTCTTGAGCGCGTCCACCGCATCGAGGCACAAGTCCACAATTTCGGCGCTCGGCTTCAAGCGGCCGTCGCGCATGCGCCCGATTAGTTCTTCCACGCGGTGCGCTACGACCGCGCAACGGTGCACTCCTACTTGCGCCGCCGAGCCTTTTACCGTATGCATCGCGCGGAAAAGCCGGTTGATGTCCTCCGCGTTGGGATTGCCTTCGAGCGCCAGCAGGCACTCGGTTACCGTCTGGAAATGTTCTTCGGCTTCTGCGACGAAAACCTCGAGGACTTCCGCAGGAATATCGCTGTCCTCGGGAAGGGAATCGACGAAGGACGCGCCGCTTGCCGCATGTCCCGCTGCGGAGATCTGCGCTGTCGCACCGCTCGCTGCATTTTCATCCGCAGCCAATTCTTCGGCCGCTGCGGGAAACGCGAAGCTGTAACGCTGTTTGAATGCGGCGATGTCCGGGGCGCATTCCGTTCCGTCATTGGCCATTTGCAGCAGATCGAATTCGAGAACCGACACGGCATCCGCAAGAAATTCCGTCAGCGGCCCGTGAGTATCGGGGCCGAGGCGCGCATTCATCGCGTACTGAAAAATGTGCGCGAGTTTTCCGGCCACTTCGGAGAAGAGAGGGAAGCCATAGCTCGCCGAAGTACCGCACAGCGTATGTGCCGCGATGTAGAGTTTTTCGAAATCCTCAGCGCGCGCCTGCGGTTCCTGCACGAGCCCCGAGTATTCCCGCAAATATTGCAGGTGATCGGACGCCTCTTGCAGAAATAGTTCGAGCGATTCCGCTGCGCTCACAGGCTGCCCTCCGCCATTACCGCCTGCTTCACTGCCGATTCTTTTGCAGGCTTGCGATAAATCCGGCAATCGCCAAGCACCAATCCCTCGAGCCGCACCGGCACGCTGCTCAACGATTCCGCGTGCCCGAGAAGAAAATATCCGCCCGGCTCGAGACATTCGCTGAAGCGTTGAATCACCGAATTGCGCCGCTCTTCGGAGAAATACATCAGCACGTTCATGCAGAAAATGCAGTCCATGCGCCCGACGTAAACCGCTTGCGTCAAATTCATCGGCGCAAACGAAACCATGCGGCGAATGCGCGGCTTCACCACGTAGCCGTGCCGCGTCTTCGTGAAATAATTCTCGATTTGCTGCGGCGTCAGATTGTCGAGGCTGCGGCCTGAATAAACGCCGCGCTCGGCATGTTGCAGCGCGCGCCGGCTGATGTCGGTGGCGAGAATTTCGATTCGCCACGCTTCCGCAAACGGCAATGCATCCGCCACGGCGATCGCGATCGAATAAGGCTCTTCGCCCGTCGAACAAGCGGCGCTCCAGATGCGCAGCGTTCGCGGATTGTCCCAGAATTTCTTTTCCTGCAATTCAGGCAGGATTTTCTTCGCCAACGCATCGAAGACCGCCGGATAGCGGAAGAACGAAGTTTCCTGCGTGAGGAGATTTTCGAGCAGCGCGTTGTATTCGACGTTGCTACCCGAAACGAGCCGCAGCAAATCCGTGCCGCCCTGCAAGCCGCGCTCGGCCACGAATTCGCGCACGCGCGTCGAGAAGAATCGCTCGCGGGAGGCGTCGAACAAGATCCCGGAGCGGCTCTCGATGAGCCCTCGCAGCTCATCGAACTCGTAACCTGTCACCGTAGCTGGTTTCTCTCTCATGTTCGGCCAGGGCGAGCGGCGATCGCGCTCCTACCGCTCGCAAAAGACGAAACCAGACCTCAGCGATTTGCCCCGACCGGCGCGAGCGCGCGGTCGTTGTCGCGCTGCGTTTCGGCCGCGGGACGTGAATTCGAGCGGAATTGAGCGAGAGCTTCGTTCAGTTGTTCCGAGAGCTTGACCATGTTGCCGACGGTCGAAACGGTTTGGCGCGCGCCCTGCGAAGTCTGCCGCGTGATGCCGGAAATAATTTGCATCGCGTTGGCCACGCCTTCCGTTCCGCGCACCTGCTGCTTCGAAGCGAGTGAAATTTCCTGCACCAGCTCCGCCGATTGCCGCACCACGCTCGAAATCGCTTCGAGCGCCTTGCCGGCTTGATCTGCAAGCACCGCGCCGCTTTCCACTTCCTTGGTGCCTTCCTCCATCACGACCACGGCCTCGTTCGTTTCCGCTTGAATCGCCTTGATCAACGCCGCGATGTCCTTCGTGGCGGCGCGCGAGTGCTCGGCCAGCTTGCGCACTTCGTCCGCGACGACCGCGAATCCGCGACCCGCTTCTCCGGCACGCGCTGCTTCAATTGCCGCGTTCAATGCGAGCAGGTTCGTCTGTTCGGTGATGTCGTTAATTACGTTGATGATTTCCGAAATTTCCAGCGACCGGTCGCCCAGCGACTTGATCTTCTTCGCTGTAGCCTGCACCGACGCGCGAATCCGCTGCATGCCCTCGAGCGTATCGCGCACCGAGCGGTTGCCCTGCTCGGCCGCATCGAGCGCGCGCCGCGCCGCTTCTGCGCTGGCTTCCGCGTTGTTCGACACTTGCTTCATCGAAACCGTCAGCTCTTCCACGGCCGATGAGGTATTCGTGATTTCCTGATCCTGCTGCGTCGCGCCGGTGGTCATCTGATCGGCGGCCACCAGAATCGCGCCCGCGCTGGCATTCACGTCGACGGCGGCCTTGCGTACGCGCTCGAGCACTTTCGAGAAGTTGTCGAGCATGTAGTTCACCGAATCCACCACGTTGCCGAGCGCGTCGTTGGTCACCTTGCCGCGTAGCGTCAAATCGCCGCGCGCCACCTGGTTGATCACGTTCAGCAAATCCGTGATGCTGCGCTGCAGCGATTCTTGGACCTGCTGGCTGTTCACCGCGGTGGAAATCTTGGAGACGCTGCGATTCAAATTCTCTGCAATCGCGCCGAACTCATCGGTCGCCTTGATTTCAATCTTGGCGCGGTTGTCTCCGGCGGCGAATCGCTCGGAAAATTCCGCGAGCTTCTCCACCGGCGTCAGCACGCTCTTCGTTAGCACGACCACGAGCGATAGCGCCGCCGTCGCCGCAAGCCCCACCGCGGCGATCAACGCCGAGCTGGCGTTCACCGGCATTCCTGCCGCGTCGCCGAGCCCGGCGCCATTCGAATGCGCGCCGGCATAGAAGGCCAGCAACGCCGAACCTCCCGCGGCCACGGCCACCCAGATCACCAGCATCCACACCGTTGAACTCAATCGCGATTTCATGACTTCCTCCCCAAAATTTTCGCGCCCGCCCGGTCGCTGCCGGGAAACTTCCGCAATTTCAAATCACCGGAACTGGAAACACCTCAATCAATTTCTCCAGATCCACCACCAGCGCCAAGCGCTCCTCGTGCCGCAACATTCCGCGGCAATACGGCACATCCGGCGCATGATCGAGAAACGATTGATCGTTCGCGCCAAAAGTTCCGACCACTTCGTCCGCCGCGATGCCGATGCGCAAATCATCGCGCTGCCCATCGCCCTTCAGCAGCGCCACCACCACGTGCCGCGGCAAAAGCCCCGGCCGCCGCCCTTCCGTAAACGCGATATCCACAAGCGGCACGATCGTTCCACGCAAATTGAAAATCCCCATCAGAAATGCCGGCGCCAGCGGAATCTGCGTCAATTTCGGCCAGTCCACGACCTCTTCTACTTCCAGCACCGAAAGGCAGAATCGCTCGCGCCCCGCGCGAAATACGCAGTACTGCTTTTCGAGCAGCCGCACTTCGTCCTGCACGTCGTAGTCGCCGCCGTCAAATTCCTGCGGCAAAGCTGTCGAAGCTGCGTCGTCGAGGCTCATGCGAATTTCTTCACCGCCTGAATCAATTCTTCCGGCGTGAACGGCTTGCACACGTAGGCGTTCGCGCCCTGCTGCTCGCCCCAATATTTATCGCTTGCCGATTTCTTCGAGCTGACTAAAATCACCGGAATCGCGGCGAACGTGGCGTGATTTTTCAGCTCGCGGCAAACTTGAAATCCATTCCGCCCGGGCATCACCACGTCGAGCAGGATCAGGTTCGGACGCTCGTTCTCGATCGTCTCCTCAATCCGCGCGGGGTCGCTCAGCACAACCGTGCGGAAGCCGCCCTGCTCGAGCACGGTCTCCATCAGCTTCAATTCCGACGCCGAGTCGTCGACGACCAGCACCTTCTTCAACACAGGCCTCTCCCCGAGGGAAATCCACGAAGAAGGAATGCAAGTAGAAAGCCACCAGCGCAGCCGCAGCAGAATCCCGTGACGAATCGCAACGTTCTGTATTTTCAACGAATTGCAAATCGGTGGCAGCGCGCGCCAAGCGGAAAATGGATGCAAGCCGCGCGGCGACGTCTCACGCTGAGATAGATTCTCAGCAGTGGCGGCTCACATGATGTTCATTGAGAAACCGCCGGGAGGAACGATTCGCCGATGAAGCTGCGCTTTTTGAGCGCAGAAAAAAATCAGGGAGAGAGCTTTTCCGCTTCTTCGATGAACGACAAAAGCCGCTTCGTGCTGATTCCGAGATTGACGGCAGCCTCGGTGTTCTTCGCCTGCTTCGCTTTTTCCACGCGTCCCTGGAAATAGGAAACTTCGGCGCGCGCTTGCACCAGCGCCGCCTGCAAAGAAACGGTTTCACCCGATTGCTTCCGCGAATCCATGGCGACTGCGAGCATCGCGCGCGCCACGACCGCTCGCCGCAGGTCTTCCGATTCCTGCCCGCCCTTATCCACAAATGCGGCCACTTCCCACGACGACAGCAATACTTTCGTATTCTTCAGCGTGATCGTGGACATCGAGCGGCCGCGCGTCGGCGGCGTGGCGATCAATTGCTCCCAAATCGTCTCGAGGCAGCTTTCCATGTCCGCAGAAGCGGGAGGCTGCGCGTCGGCCGGAGGGGCGCTCGAAGTTTTCGGCGCGCCGGAGGCCGATGGTGCGGCCGAACCGCCGCTAGCGCCCGGCGTAACTACCGGCGCGCCGGCGGGCACAAGTTTCTCCTCGGATCCCTTCGCCGGCAATTCCACCGGCGCGCCCAGTTGTGCCAGCGATTCGGCGGACTTCTTGTAGCTCGAATCTTGACCGGTCTTTCGCAGATAGCCAGTCTGTTCCACATGAATGCGTGGATGTTCGGTCGCTGGATCCAGTTCGCGCGGCTGCAACGGCGCGGCAGGCACAAGCGTCAATGAGGGCGTCTCCCCTGCCGCAGGCTCCCCCGCCGGTGCATGAAGTTTGGCCACACCGTCTTCCAGATCGGCGCGCAGCGCGAGCAGTTGCTCGAACGTGCGGCCCACAACCGATTCGGAATAATCCTTGTGATAAAGCGGCCGCCAGTTTTCTGCAAACTGGCGCAGATTGGAGGTTGGTTCCGCGGCCGAAAAACCGGCACGCCGGCAATCCACCGTGCGAACGCCCGCACGATCCAACTCGCCGAGCGCTTTCAGCACCGCTTCCTGATCCGCATGAAGCAGCCGGATGAACGCACGGCGCATAAGAAAATTGAATCGCGCCAGGGTCACAAGCGCCGCCGGATCGTAGAACAAATTCCCCGAAGATTCCTTCACCAGCCGCGCCTGATCGAGCTTCCCGCTCTCGAGCAAATCCCGCAGGCTGCGGCAATCCTTCACAAAGTCCAGCGTCGCTTCCAGTGTCGCGCACCAATCCGGAGTCCTCGCATCTGCAACTCCAACCACCGGTTGCAGAATGCGGATCACGTCCGCCAGAGAAATTTCGTCGTGGTAAAAACTCTCCGGCGCGCACAACGCGAAATATTGCACCAGGAGAAAGTCGATCTTGTCGCGATCCGCGGTTGTTTTTTCGGCCTTCCTCAAATGCCGCTGGATGAATGCACGCAGTCCTTCTTCCTTTGCGTTAAGCGTCGCTGGAGGAAGCTGCCGGATCTGGTAAGCCTTGACCTGCGCATCCATTTCATCGAACCAGCGCAGATTTCGCTGGACCACTGCCGGCCCGATTTCTTCCGGCACGGCTTCGCCTTCGGAGTAAGGCGTCGCGGAAATCTCAAATTGCCGCGCCAGCGCCGCATAAATCGGATAAGCGCGGCGCGCCTCAGCCCACGCAGTGGTGAGATCGGCCGGCCCGGCTGGCGTCGCCGAATCCAGTGGCAAAGTAGTTCGTGAGCTCATCGTCGCTTCAGGTCCTCAGACCGCGTTCCAGCGCAGAGATAGTCTCGTCCGAGTACACTAGTTTGCACGCGCGCGGCCAAAGCCCGGCAAGCTGCCGCAATTGCAAAGCATTGAAACATCACAGTTTGTGAGGGGAATCGGAAGCCTGCCGTCAACGCACCGTCTCACACTGAAACGAATCCGTCTCACCGCCCAGCCGCAATTCCAATTTGCAACTGGGTGGCGCCGGCGTCCCTGCCGGCATCTTACGATTGCATTTGTCGCCAAGAACTGCGGTTCTGCGCGGAAGAACTGTTGCGCGACATCGCGCCGCGTTTCGCCCAACCTAATGCGTAACCTGCTCGCGCTCCACCGTCTTCTCCGCCGCCTTCAAAGGAATCCCGTAAAGCTTCAATTTCCGGTACAAAGTCGCCCGGCTAATCCCCAATAATTTTCCAGCCAGCGCCTTATCTCCGCCGACCTGCTCAAACACGCGCAGAATCGTCATCCTCTCCATCTCCGAAAGCGCCGCCGTCGAGAGCGCATTCGTCTCCGCATTCGTCGCCGAAGCATCGTGGGTCGCCTGAATCGCCGGAGGAAGATCGGCCACATCCATCGTCGACTCAACGCCCAGCGCCACCGCCCGCGCGATGCAATTCTCCAGCTCGCGCACGTTCCCCGGCCAGTCATATTGCAGCAGGCACTTCATCACCGCGGGCGTCACTTGAATATTCTTCCCCGCCGCATAGCGCTCCAGAAACGCGTGCGTCAGCAAGGGAATATCCGACCGATGCTCGCGCAAGCTCGGCAAGTGCACGGTCACCACGTTCAATCGGAAGTACAAATCCTTGCGAAAAGTCCCGCCGCGGTAGGCCGAGTCCAAATCGCGATTCGTCGCCGCGATGATGCGCACGTCCACGGGGACTTTGTCGTTGCTTCCCACCGGCCGAACTTCCTTCTCCTGCAGCACGCGCAGCAGCTTCGCCTGCATCTCCAGCGGCAATTCGCCGATCTCATCCAGAAAAATCGTTCCGCCATTCGCCGATTGAAAAAGCCCGGCCTTCGTTTTCAGCGCACCAGTGAATGCGCCCTTCTCGTGCCCGAATAATTCGCTTTCCATCAAAGTCGGCACTAGCGATCCGCAATCCACGGCGACAAACGGCAATTCCGCGAACGGCCCGCGAAAATGAATCGCCCGCGCCACCAACTCTTTGCCCGTCCCGCTCTCGCCGGTGATCAATACCGGCGTGCGCGTATCCTTCAATTTCGAAATCATACGCAGCACTTCCTGAATCCGCGCCGAAGAGCCCACGATCCCATCAAGCTGCGTCTCCGCGTTCACGCGCTCGCGCAGAAAGCGGTTCTCCTGCACCAGTCGCACTTTCTCCGCCATGCGCTGCACCAATTGCCGCAACTTCTCTACGCGAAACGGTTTCTCGATGTAGTCGTACGCACCCAGCTTCATCGCATCCACGGCCGATTCGATCGAGCCGTGCCCGGTCATGATCGAAACTTCCGCATTCGGCAAACGCGTCTTCAATTCGCGCAGCAAATCCACGCCCGAAGATCCCGGCAGCTTCAGATCCGTCACCACCAGGTCCGGCGCCGTAGCCTCCGCGCGCGCCAGCGCCGCCTCGGCGCTTTCGGCTTCGCTGCAGTCGAATCCCAGCGCCTTTCCGACGGTGATGCAGAGCCGGCGGATATTTTGCTCGTCGTCCACGATCAACAAACGAATCGTCTGGCTGTCGGTCATCGCTCCCTTTCCCTATCCCGCTGCATCAATTGCGCGCCTTCTCCGCTGTGGCCGCCATCGCCGCTTCGGCCGCCAGCGGCAATCGCACCACGAACGTGCTGCCCACCCCGTCCGCATTGTTGAAGCAAAAAATTTCGCCCAGATGCGCGCGCACAATTCCGTAGCAAATGCTCAAACCCAGCCCCGTCCCCTTGCCCACTTCCTTGGTCGTAAAAAATGGTTCGAAAATCCGGTCGACGTGCTCGATCCCCGGCCCGTTATCGCGAAAGCGAATCTCGATTTGCCCATTTGCGTGCGCCGTTTCAATCTCAATCCGTCCCGGCCGCCCGATTTCCTGCACGGCGTCATACGCGTTGTTGACGATATTCAAGAACACCTGTTGCAACTGGTGCTCATCGCCCACGATCGATGGAAGATGTGCGTCAAACTGCTCGACCACTTCCACCTCGCGCTTCGAGAAGTCGTAAGCGCGAAGCTTCAGCGTCTGCCGTAACACCGCATTGATCTGCACCGCCTCGCGCAACGCCGGCTTCTGCCGCGCAAAGCTAAGCAGATTCTGAATAATCAATTTCGTCCGCTGCGCCTCCTGCAAAATCACGCGCAAATCATCTTTAGCGCTTCCCGGCACTTCGGAATTCTCAAGCAGCAGATCAGTGAATCCGAGAATCGCCGCCAAAGGATTGTTCACCTCATGCGCCACGCCCGACACCAGCTGCCCTACCGCCGCCATCTTCTCCGTATGCATCAATTTCGCCTGCAGCACGGCCGCGTCGGTCACGTCCGTCATCACCACCACGATGCTGTTGATCCCGCCCTTGTCGTCGCGCATCGGGCTCAAGCTGATCGAAAATTGCCCGGTAGTTCCATCGCCGCGCAAAAACGGCAGCTCCATATTCGCCGCCTGCGCCCCGCGCAAAGTGCTTCGCAAAGCCTCCGCCAGCGCCTTCCGCCGCGACGCCGCAATGAATTCCGAAAGCGGATGCCCCAGCAAATCCGCTTCGCGATGCCCGATCTCAAAGCAGCGCCGGTTCGCGTAGCTGATCAATCCCGCGGTATCCAGAACCAAAATCATGCTCTGCGTATCATTCAAAATGTTCTTGTTGAAATCGCGCTCGCGCCGCAACTGCGCCTGAAACGATTTCTGCTCGGTAATATCCAGCATCAAACCGCGATACTGCGCCACGCGCCCCTTGGCATCGCGCACGATCAAAATATTCTGCAGCGTATGAATCCACGAGCCATCACGCCGCCGCAGCACTTCCTCGTGGTTCCGCAGCACGCCGCCTTCATCCGCAGCCTTCACGCAACGCCGCCGCAAATCCGGCGCCAGGCAGAGCTCGTCAAATAAATTCACCGCCAGCACTTCCTCGCGGCTCGCATATCCCAGCATCCGCACCAGCGCGTTGTTCACTTCGATGAATTGCCCATCCGGCGTGCAGAAAAAAAGCCCTTCCTGAATGTTGTCGAAGAGCTCGCGATAGCGCCGCTCCAATTCCCGCCGGTCCGTAATGTCTTTCAACACATGCACGGTGCGCAGATCGTCTTCCGGCAAACTCCGCAGCCGCGAAGTGGAAATCAAATAAGTCCGCTCGTGCGCCGTCTGCACATATTCTTCCGTCCCCGCCTGCATATCCCGGCAGAATGGGCAAGCCCGCCCGACTCTCGCGGACGCGAGCGATTCCAGCGTCTCCATGTGCCGCCCAATCAATTCGGCGGGCTTCAGCCGCAAATGCCCGGCCAGCGAACGATTCACGCGCAAAATCCGGTCGGTCGCGTCGTGCACCACGATGAAATCCGTAATCGCGTCGAAATCCTCAATCCACTGCTTCTTCGATCGCTCAATCCACGAAAATAGCCGCGCATTCTCCAGCGCCACTGAAGCATGACCCGCCAGCGCCTCCAGCAGATGCTGCTCCCCCAACGAAAACGCCCGTTCCCGCCCCGCGAGGCACAGCACACCCATCAAATCCCCTTCGCTACCGGTCAGCCGCGCCATCGCCAAATGATTCGCACCCAGCTCGGCAGCTAACGCCTTCCCCAAAATCTCCGCAGCGGTCCCAAATCGCGTAGCTTCGCCAGCCGCCCAACTCACTTCAGCCAGCCCCTGCGCCAGCCGTACCTGTTCTTCTCCGGCCAACCCAGCCGCGGCACCCTGCGCTGACACAATCTCCCATTCCTCCCCGCGCACCAAAGCCAGCGCCGCCGACTTCACCTCGAACATCCGCCCCGCGCACAAAGTCAGCCGCCGCACAAATTCCGTCGGCCCGATCGAAGGCTTAAGCTCCCGCGTCGCCGCGGAAAGCTGCGCCAAATCCGCATCGATGCCCGCGCGCGAGCGCGCCGGTACTCGGCGAGTTTTCTTAGCCGGACGCATGGAGGAAGGGGTCCTGCGCGTCTCTCCAGATTTCAAAAGTGATACATCGAAGTTACGTGCCCATCTCATTTTGAGTCAAGGAATCTACCCGCACGCGTGACGAATCGAACAATCGCTCCCACCGGCCCGCGTCGCAACCTGAGACCGTTCCCCTCCGCGACGCCAATCCCTGAGACATATCCCCACACTCAACGCGCACGGCGGTAAATCCCAGCCTCCCGCTAACTCCCCAAGCCAAAGCACTTTACAAGCTGCCGCCACACGTCCGAACCATCCCCTGCATTCATTCCCTCACTGGCACCACCCGTGCATTTTCTTCTGCCGGAGTTCTATGGAGGCACGGGTGTGAGGTACGCGTTTTCGATCTCGAGGATTCGCGCAATCGGCCGCCTGATCGCGCTCGCGGCGATCCTCGCCCTGACCGCTCCGCTTCACGCGCAAGACTCGAGCGCCAGCGACGCCGCCAAGCGCAAAGTGAAGACGCGCGTTGCCGCCGAGTACCCGGCGCTCGCTCGTCAGATGGGCGTCACCGGAAAAGTCAAAGTGGAAGTCACCATCACGCCGGAAGGCAAAGTCAGCAACGCGAAAATTGTGGGCGGAAGTCCCGTGCTCGTCGGCGCCGCTGTCGATGCCGTCAAGAAATGGAAATTCGAGCCGGGCCCGAAAGACACCACGGAAATCATCGAGTTCGAGTTCAAGGATCCGAACGGTTAGCTGGGGGACTTGCAGCCGCGCGCACCGCGCCGGCGCAAGTGGAGGGAATTCGAAATGACAATCGGCAAGAAATTATATTCCGGCTTCGGGGCCATCGTGGCCATCATGGTCGCGCTCTTCGTCGTGAGCGTGCTGACCATCGCGCGCGAGCACTCTGCCCGCTCCGTCGCCTCCGCCACTTTGAACGACATGCAGACCCTCGAGAGCATCCGCTTTCAGGTCATGCTCGAAGAGCTCGTCCTGCGCAATTTCCTGCTCAGCGGCGACGTTCGCGATGAAGGCGAGCTGGCCTCCGTCCACACCAACGTCAACACCGAGCTCCGCGACGCCGAATCTCACGCCATCGACCCGGCTCTTCGCAGCACTCTCCTTCGCGTTGAAGATGCCGAGCACGGCTGGATGGACGATTTCGCCAAGCCCATGATTGCCAAGCGCCACCAAGTCGACGGCGGCGACGCAACTGTCTCCGATCTCCAGATTTTCTATCTCCAGCAGAATCCCGGTTCGTGGATGAATAAAACCTCATCCCTGCTCGATGAAGCCAACCGCACCATTAGCACGGCTCTCGAGCGATCCAATGCTTCGGCCGCGAGCGCCACCTCCTGGAGCACGGTACTCAGCATTATGGGAATTCTCATCACCATCATGCTGGCTCTCGGCATCGCGTATTACACCTCGCGCTCCATCACTCTGCCGCTGAATCACTTGATCAGCGTGGCCCGCGAGATCGGCGATACCGGGGACATCGACCAGACCATCGACATTCATCGCGACGACGAAGTCGGCGTCCTGGCGGACAATTTCAACAAGATGATCGGCCACATCAAGAGCATGGCCGCCGTTTCCGCTTCCATCGCCGAAGGCCAGCTCACCGTTTCCGTTTCGCCGCGTTCCGGCCGCGACACTATGGCCAACGCTTTCTCGGAGATGATTCAGGGGCTTCACGATCTCGTCCGCCAGGTTCGCGACAGCGCCGCGCAAGTCGCCGACGGCTCCAATCAAATGGCCGGCGCTTCCGAAGAATCGGCAAAGGTCAGTTTGCAGGCCGCCTCCGCCATCGATGAAGTCACCACCACGATGCACGAAATGAGTGTCAATGTTCAGAGCGTCGTGAAGAACACGCAGATGCAGGCTTCCAGCGTCGCGGAAACTTCCGCTTCCATCGATCAGATGGTCACTTCCATTCAGCGCGTCGCCGACACCGCCAAAGTGTTACTCGACATCTGCTATCGCTCGCGCGAGGAAGTTCACACCGGCATCGTCACCATGGAGAAAGCCACCGACGGCCTCAATCGCACCAATTCGGCCATCCAGGCGTCTTCCCACATCATTGACGTTCTCGGCCAGCGCGCCGACGACATCGGCAAAATCATCGAAGTGATCGACGATCTCGCCGAGCAAACCAATCTACTCGCTCTCAACGCCGCCATCGAAGCCGCTCGCGCCGGCGAGCACGGCCTCGGCTTCGCGGTCGTCGCCGAAGAAGTCCGCAAGCTGGCAGAAAAATCCACGCAGTCCACCAAGGAGATTTCCGAGTTGATCGAGGGCATTCAGAAGGAAGCGCGCGAAGCCGTCGAAAACATGGAGAAGAGCACCTCCATGGTGCAGGAAGGGTTGCTCCTCGGCAGCGATCTCAGCACCGCGCTCGGAAAAATTTCCAACGTGGTCACCGAGGTTTACAAATTCGCCCAGGAAATCGGCGCTGCCACCACCGAACAATCCAATGGCTCCGCGCAAATCGCCAAAGCCACCACGCGCCTCACCGAAATCACCCAGGAAATCAATTCCTCGGTCGAAGAACAGGCTTCCGGCGCGCAAGCCGTGGTCCGCGCCATGGAAAGAATGCGCGAGTTGGTGCAGCAATCCACGTCCAGCTCCACGCAACTTGCGGCCACCGCCGAACAAATGTCGCGCCTCTCGAAGACGCTGCTCACCACCATGGGCCGCTTTGTTCTCGACAATGGTGCCGGCGCGCTGCGTTCCTCGGGTCACAGAGGCCACAACGGCGAATCCGCTCCGCACATCTCCGCCGAGCGTTACGCCGAGCTGGTGAATTCGTAGTCGCGGACACACGCAACCATGGCTAAAGACATTCAAATCGTCGGCTTCCGCATCGGCACCGAGACTTTCGGTTTGCCCATCGCGCTCGTTCGCGAAATCGTCCGCGTTCCGCAGATCACTCCCGTTCCCAACGCCCCCGATTTTGTCGAGGGCGTCATCAATCTGCGCGGAAGAATTATTTCCGTCATCGATCTGCGCAAGCGCTTCGGCGAAAAAGATATTCAGCCCAGCAAGAAGAATCGCATTGTCGTCGTCGAGTTCAGCCACCGCTCCGTCGGCCTGCTGGTCAATTCCGCGTCGGAAGTCCTGAAGATTCCGCCCTCGGAAATCGAAGCCCCCAATGATTTGTTTCAGGACGGTGAAGTGGACTACGTCACTGGCGTCGCCAAATTGAAAGGCCGACTGGTGATTCTCCTCGATCTCGAAAAAGTCATGCGGCGTTCCGAATTGCGGCGTCTCGAGGACGTCGCCGTATCCGCGGCCCTGCAGGAAAGTGAAGTAACCGCGCCACGGTAGCGGCGCAGACATTCTCGACGCACAGCGAGCACACATGTCCACACTCACCGCTCAAGTTCCTCTGACTGAAGCTGAACTCAAGCTGCTGCAAACCCTGATCTATCAGGAATGCGGCATGTACTTTGACGAGCGCCGCACGCACTTCCTCCGCGACCGCCTGCAGCGCCGCTTGAAAGCCTGCCAGCTCGATTCGTTTTACAGTTACTACCGCCTGCTCACCAGCCGCGAAGGCAAGCTAGAGCTCAACGCGCTTCTCGAAAATCTGACCGTCAACGAAACCAGTTTCTATCGCGTCCGCCCGCAGCTCGAACTTTTTCAGAAGCGCATTCTCGAAACTCTGCTGCACAAAAAGCAGGAGCGCCGCGACTGGACCGTGCGCATCTGGAGCGCCGGCTGCTCCACTGGGCAGGAACCTTACTCGCTGGCGATGCTCGTCTGCGACGCCCTCGCTTACTACTACCTGCGCAATCCGCTGCCTTTCGAGATGCCGGTGCCGAAGCCGCTCGTTCCGCCGCCCTGGAAGGTCGAAATCGTCGCCTCCGACATCAACTATTCCGCGCTGCTCACCGCCGGTCAGGGCATTTACACCGAAATTCAGATGGAGCCGGTGGACTACTCCACGCGCCTCCGCTATTTCGATAAGACTGCGGACAAGTACGCCGTCAAGCACGCGCTCAAATCCCTGATCCAATTCGATTTTCACAACTTGAAAACCGAATTTCTTCCCCAGCGCAACGACATCATTTTTTGCCGCAACGTCATGATCTATTTCGACGAGCCCGAGCAGAAGCGCCTGGTCGAAAAGTTCTATCGCTGCCTCAATCCCGAAGGCTACTTGTTCGTCGGCCACGCCGAGAGTCTCTTCGGCCTGACCAAGAAATTTCACATGATTCACGAAAACAACGCCACCGTTTATCAGCGCATCGAGGAGGCGCAGTGAACTTTTTCGGCGATGATCGCGGCGCCGAGCTGCGCGAACTCTTCTTCGAGAGCGCAGCCGAGCTTCTCCAGGCCATGAATGAAGGCGGCCTCGAGCTCGAAGAGCGCCCGGGCGATCCCGAAACCATTCGCAAAGTCCGCCGCGCGGTTCATACGCTCAAGGGCGATTCCGCTTCCTGCGGCTATCGCGAGCTGAGCGCTCTCGCGCATCTTCTCGAAGATGTGCTCACGCCGGAAACTTTCGCTTCCAACGCTTCGGCGCTTCCGGAAGTAGTTCTCACTGCCGCGGACACCTTCGATGAAATGCTTGCCGCCTATCGCGGTGATATGCAGCCGCCGGACGGCCGCGCTCTTCGCGAGCTAATCGACGGCGTGCTGCAAAAGCCGGGCGAGGCCAAGGATCAAAAAGCGGAGAAGAAGCCTCTCGTCGCTCAGTTTGCCTGGACCGAATACGAGCAGCTCATGGTCTCCGAAGCGATGAAGCGCAACGAGAGTGTATTTTTCGTCGCCGCACACATCGCTCACGACGCTCCGATGCCCGCCGCAGCCGTTCAGTTGGCCAAAAATGCCTTGGCGGCCTCCGGTACGATCCTGGCCGTGCGGCCCGAGGAGGGCGCGGATCTCACGGAAATTCGCCAAGTCGAGGCGGCCATATCCAGCACGCAAACGATGGACTGGATTCGCAAGAAGTGCCGCATTCCTTCGCTCATTTCAGAAGTGGTCGTGCTGCCCGCGGGCGCCGCGCCCACCGCGCACCGCGATCTCCTCGAGATTCTTCTCGAATCCGAGGCCGCCGCCGTCGCAGCCGGCGTTCCCGCTCAAGAGGCGGAATCCGATGAGCCGGAATCCGTGCCGCATCTCGATGCCGAATCTCGTCCTTTCGCCAACTCCGCCGCAAATGTTGCTCCGGCCGGAGCCGAGAACACTCTGCGCGTGGATGCCGCGCGCATCGACGACGTCATGAATCTCGTCGGCGAGCTGATCATCGGCAAGTCCATGCTGCACCGCACCATCATCGAGTTCGAAAAGCAGTACGCGAAAGATCCGCTGCGCGGCAAACTTTCCGACGCTCTCGCTTACCAGACGCGCGTCCTCAGCGATCTTCAAAAATCCGTCATGAAGATTCGCATGGTCCCCGTCGAGCAGCTCTTCCGCCGCTTCCCGCGCGTCGTCCGCGACGTCGCCAAGCAGCGCAGCAAAGACATCACTATCGAAATCGCCGGCCAGACCACGGATCTCGACAAAAGCATTCTCGATGCTCTTGCCGAGCCGCTCGTTCATCTCGTGCGCAACGCCGCCGATCATGGCATCGAAACCACCGCCGAGCGCGTCGCCGCCGGAAAATCTCCGCGCGGCACCATTCGCCTCAACGCCTTTCACAAAGCCAGTCAAGTCGTCATCGAAGTTTCCGACGACGGCAATGGCCTCGACCGCGAGAAAATCGTTCAACGCGCCATCGAGCGCGGTTTGGTCACTAGCGAAGAAGCCGCTCGCCTGAACGAACATGAGGCGCTGCAGCTCATATTCAAGCCCGGCCTCACCACCGCCAACGAAGTCACTTCCATTTCCGGCCGCGGCGTCGGAATGGACGTGGTTCACACCGTGATCGAACGCCTGAAAGGTTCGGTCGAAATCGAGACGCAGCTCGGCAAAGGGACCACATTCTCCTTGATGCTTCCGCTCACTCTCGCCAGCATCAAAGCGCTGATGTTCTACGCCGGCGGCAAACTTTACGCCGTCCCGCTCTCCGCCGTCGTCGAAATTGCCCGCACGCAGACTTCGGAGATCACCCGCGTCGAAGATCGCGAAGTCCTCCGCCTGCGCGATCAATTGCTCGCCCTAGTGCGCCTTGAATCCTCCGGCCCAGTCGCCGTCGACCCAAAGTCCAAAAAGCTTTTTGTAATCGTCATCTCCACCGGCCCGCGAAAATTCGGTCTCGTCGTGGATCGTCTCGTCGGCGAAGAAGAATTGGTGATGAAAGCGCTCGAAGACCGCACCGCCGCATCCGATCTAGTCAGCGGCGCCTCGATCCTCGGCGATGGCACCGTCGTGCTCATCCTCAACGTCGCCACCGTCATCGCCAAGATGGCCAAAGCCCCGCTCGGAGCCACCGCATGAGCGAGCGCGTCCGAGTCCTGGTCGTCGATGATTCCGCGCTCATGCGGAAGATGATTCCGCAGATTCTCTCGCGCGATCCGCAGATCGAAGTCATCGGCACGGCCATGGATGGCGCTTTCGGCCTCAAGAAAATCGCCGAGCTGCGTCCGCACGTCGTCACTCTCGATCTCAATATGCCGCGCATGGACGGCGTAGAAATGCTTCGCGCTATTACCGGCAAGCATCACGTCCCGGTAATCATCGTCACGTCGCAGACCGAAGAAAGCGCCCGCTCCGCCCTCAAAGCCCTCGCTCTCGGAGCTTTCGATTTCGTCGCCAAGCCCGTTGATGCCGCTTCCGGCCGCATCGAAGCCATCGCCGAAGAGCTCGCTATGAAAATCAAGGTCGCCGCGTCCACCGGCGCTCCGAAAATGATTCTCACCGTCACTACCGAAAAGAAAAAAGGCGCGCGCTCCGTGCTCCAGCGACGATTCCCTTCGCGCGTCGTGGCTCTCGGCGTTTCCACCGGCGGCCCCGCCGCGCTCCAATATTTGTTCGCGCAGATTCCCGATGATTTCCTCGGCTGCCTGCTGGTCGTCCAGCACATGCCCGAAAATTTCACCAACATGTTCGCCAAGCGTCTCGACGAAAGCTGCGCCATCGAAGTCAAGGAAGCCCGCTCTGGCGATCTTCTCCTCGCCGGCCGCGCGCTCATTTGTCCCGGCAATCGCCACATGAAAGTGAAGCATATGCCGCACGGCGACGTCGTCGTTCTCGACGAAATGCCGCCGGTCAACGGCCATCGCCCGT
>Ga0310039_10000913_pt1 | contig 22531 bp, 19 predicted proteins | sample Sb_taG_4_FD_200460 | JGI IMG/M metagenome (GOLD analysis project Ga0310039, IMG submission 200460) | Peat soil microbial communities from Weissenstadt, Germany - Sb_50d_6_BS metaG (v2) (version 2) | ecosystem: Environmental > Terrestrial > Soil > Wetlands > Peat | place: Germany: Weissenstadt...
GGGACTTTGCAGCGGACCGTCGACGTTGTCAATCAAGACGATGGACTGACCCCCAAGGAGCTGCGCTGTGATTCGCTTGCGCATTTCGTCGTCGCTACGCGGCAGCGTTGTGACTGCGGCCTCCTCGCCGGTGGCGATGATGCTGGCCACGTCGACGAGCAGCGTCTTGCCCGTCCCCTGTTGCGGAGCATCCACCACAGCAAGCGGCACCGACCCCGTGATCAGTGAGCGCATCAGAGGGGTCAAGGCGAGTGCGAGCGCGTTCGCCCTGGATGACCTCTCGCCGAACGGAAAGTCTGCAAACGGCTCACTGAGGAGAGCAATCGCCTCTCGCACATCGAGTGCCGTCGGATGTCCGGGGATGGGTGGCAGCTGAAAGCCCGGAGGCGGAGCGTAGAAGAGCCCGGTTGCCGCGTCGAACCCCTCCTGCGTGAGCAGGCTTCCATCCGTGCGGACCATCGGTGTGCGGATGAGTCCACGCAAACGCGGAAAGCCCCACTCAGCGGCGGCGAGGATGTCCCGGACGACATCTCGCGGCGGACTGGCGTGCCTGGCTTCGTTCCTCCCCCAGCGCATGAAGTCGGCGGCCCGTGTCAGATGGCCCCGCAGATGGTCTTCGCCGAGCGTGACGATCCTGCACGTGCCCTCGTTGGTCTGGACACGCGCAAGCGTGTCGCCACGAGTAAAGACGGTGGGGGGGTCATTGGCCGCGTGGAGCGCTTCGAGCGCGTCGGCAGTGACGTCGCGCAGCGGGCGGTTGCTGACGAATACGGTGGGACGCTGAGGTTCGACAAGAAAGGTGTTGACGTCGTCTGGCAAGCTCACTGCACGACACCCTGACGACGAAGCTCGCGGCCGGCGATGCTCTGGACGCAGCGGACCACCTCGGCTCGGGAGAGCGGCGGTGTGCACCGCGCATCGCTCCACGCGCAGAGCAACTCGATGACGACTCCCACATGAACGCCCTTCCGCAGCAGGTGTCCGGCAAGCGACGCCACGGCGACGTTCCGCTGACCGATGCCCACACCATGCCGAGCGAGCGCGCCCCAGTCCGACGGGGATCGGCCAGCACGCGTCTCTTGATCCGATGCCAACAACAGCTCTACTAGCCAGTCCGGTGCCGGAGCCATGGGATGCGGCAGCGTCGTGTACGCCACGCCGTCGATGACGCCTGCACCAACCACATAGCCGCCGTCACTCCGGACGTCGATCCCGGGCCCCAGGCGCCCAACGCTGCTATGAATAGTGAGGTCGGGCGTCAAGAAGTAGAGATGACGACCGCCGGACGGTGTCACGACGGTGCGAGTTATGGGCACATCGCCGTGGGCTGCTCGCAGACGTGCCCACGTGGCTTCGCCGTCCACGCCATTCTTAACGTCGAGGTCGATCGCAGTGAAGCCCCCGCCGGTCGCGACCCCGACGTTTGCCTCGGGGTGGGTGCGCCACCAGCGCTCCACGGTGCTTAGGTCTGTCGTGGCGTCGAGGAACCCGTGCTGTGTCAGCGGACGCCGGCCATTTGGCTGGAGAGGAAAGACGCGCCAGGCATCGGCGGCGAGGCCGAGCGCCTTCGCCCTCCAGCCGCCAGCGCGGCCGGATGTAGAGGCGCTGGGCCGCTGCCCGCTAAACTGACCGCTCGGGGCTGCCGGATCCATCGGCGGCTCCTCCCCTTTTTACGTGGCCGAGGGCTGGTGACTTCACGCAGGCGTCGGCCCGTTCCCCGCGACCCGATGCTGTGCAACCGGGCTTTGCCGTAGGCGTTTGCCAGACCTCACCGATGAGAATCGCCACCCGTCTCAACACGCCGCGGTCTGTCACCCGCACCGGCACACCCTGCCGACTACATGTCTCTCGGACCCATGCCTCCATCGACATGCTGGGCTCGGTCACTCAGTCGCCCCTCTGCGTTCGAGCTCCCGAAGCGAGCTGGCCGGGATGACGACCCGGCGGCGCAGCCGAACGACGCGGACGTCGCCTGCGGCAATCAGCCGATCGAGGAGACTAGACCCGATACGCAAATACGTTGCGGCCTCTCGTCGCGTGTAGAAGGCGGGGTCAGGTCGCTGAACGTTGTCCACGCCCGTAGAATGCTCGGCAGTCGTCAGTATCGTCCAGTTCTAAGGCGTTACACGTGGCGTTATATGCGTCAAACGCACAAGCGGTCGAGATGGAGCCGCTTCGGGTGCCCAAGTACGTCGCCTTCGAGGATGGACGCCTCGCTTGGGCGTTCGAGCGTGAATCCACGAGACGAGTTCCGGTTCCCCGCACACTGCTCAAGCAATTCCTGGATCTCAGGTGGCCGTCGGATCCCAATAAGATCCCCAGTTACCCGCAGGAGAGATACGCGGCGCTATACGCAGCCAACGGACCCTACGTACCATCCAATATCGCGGCTAAATCCGCCCCACTAGGAGAGGCGGCGATACTCGACTTCGCCCGCAAGTACGGAGTCCTCGCCATCTGTGAGCATGCGGTCCCGACAACTCATGCGCCGCTTGCGGCTGTCCAGCCTCGATGGGCTGGACGCCGATCCTATCCAGAGGTGACCGACTGCCTCCCTCTGGGTGCGATGGACGAGAGGTTTCAGGCTGCGATGGGATTCACTGGCTCCAATCCATCCATGCAAGGGCTGGCCGGCTGGGAGCCGGTCGCCTACTGGCGAACGACGGCGACGATGTTCCAGGCGCTGCTCGTGATCGGGTTCGCACTTGAACAAGAAGTCGAGGTGCCCAGATGGGCCTTTAGCGAGGTCACGGTCTGGCCGCCTCACCTACTCCCAGACAACCCGGAACTTCGAGCGCAGATCCTACTGGGCCAAAACCGAGAGTTGCCCAGCTACGGCCCGCCGAGTCTCGTTGAAGAACTTATCCGACGCGGAAGCGCGGTGTGGCCGTACATGATCTCCCCTAAGAACGACTGGGATTGGTCGACGCTCACGGAGCTGTACCGAGAGAGATACCTCGGCGAGCGCACGACCCCCGAGCCAGAGTTCAACGTTAGTGCGAGCCCACTCGCGTCTTGGTCGACGTCGACGGGCACAGCCCGATTCATGTTTGACCGCTACGTGGGTGGTCTCTTGGACCTCGCTCGCCCGCACCTCGAGTTCCGGTCAACGCGCCGTCGCTCGGCGGTCCTTGCCGTCGACGGCCTCTTTGGGGCCCTGATCTTGCAGTTACTGCTTCGGCTGCACGGCTCGACGGGATTCGCCATTTGCTCGGGGTGTGGATGCGTATACACGCCGGGGCGGAAGTCGGCGCCGCAAGAAGTCCACTACTGCGAGGACTGCCGCACTACCACAGCATCGGCGGATCGGCAGCGCCGTTATCGAGCGAGTCACCAAGGTAAGCCCGGCAACGTTACGCATTAGGGACCTATGACTGTCGCTCTCAGTGACGACTGTCACCGGCGCCAATCAAGCCCTTCGTCGCCACTGATGGGCCAGGGAGTTCTCCTCCCTCAGGCGGGGCCACCGAGGTTGATTGCTCTGTTTAGACCCTTCAACCGGGCTGCTTCACACCTTCCATACCGGCTCGAAGCGACCTGGGTCGAACTGGATCCTCCCGTGGACACGTGCCGGCTTGACCACGACGCGATCCAGCAGCGTTCCGAGCACGGCCCGACGCTGATCAAGGTTGAGCTCGGGCCAGCGGCCCCTCAGCACGCCGCCCTGGCCCGCAATCTCGCGCAAGGCACGCTGGCGATCGGTGCGCTGTAGAAGAGTCTTCTGCTGAGCGAGACGAGCCTCGATTTCCTTACGAGCAACGAGGAATTCCGGCAAGGAGATCTGCCGTCGCGCGCATGCGAGCGCCAGATCCTCAAGCAGCGTCTCATCCGAACTTATTGCAGTCAGCAGACCGGTGGTTTCTTGGGAACCGTCATTACGCTGCTCGAGCTCGTGCGCGAGTGCCGGCGTGTCGAGCCGGCACAACACCGTCTCGGTGAGGAATTCCTCGAGTGGCTCGGCCACGACATACACCCGGCCACACCCAGCCAGACCAGGCCCCGAGCCGCATAGGTAGGTCCGCCGACCGTGGTTGGGTCGGGAGATGAGTTTCACTCCGCAGCAACCGCAAAACAGGAATCCCTTGAGGAGGTAGGTACGCGCCGGGCGGGTGAGCCGACGGCTCGGATCAGCAAGGAGCGCGCCCACGCGGGCACTCTCTTCCTCGCTGAGGATGGGATCCCACACCCCATGGGTAACGACCTCGCCGCGCAAGGTCCGCAAACCGGCGAGGGCCGGTCGCTTGAGGATGTTGCGGAGCGTTTGCATGCACCAATGTCCCCCTCGCAGAGTTGGAATCTGCCGCGCCTCCAGATCCTTGACTAGCGTACGCAGCGACTCACCGGCCAGGAGACGCCCGACCATCTCGCGGATCACGGCCGCCTCCTCGGGGACGATGGTACCGGCGGCGTCGTAGCCGAAGGCCCGAGCGCTCCCAGACCACCGCCCCGCTTGGGCGATCTCGAGGTGTTTCCGTTTCGCCCGCCGGCTCTTGTCGTCGCTCTCCTTCCGAGCCACGGCTCCCTGGATACGGGCATAGAACTGCCCTTCTCCAGTGCTCAGATCGACGTCGCCAGACACGCTCGCCAGTTGGGTGACTCCGACCGATGCGCACACATCGAAGAACTCCTCGAGTTCCTTGGGATGGCGATGGAGCCGATCCAGATTCCAGACCACGACGGCATCGATTCGGCGGTCGCGGAGATCCTGGAGCATGCGCCGGTACTCGGGCCGGTGCTTGCCGCTGTATGCGCTCACGTCGTCGTCGACGTAGACCTCAGCGACAGGCCACCCTCGTCGCGCCGCATCGGCCGTGCAGTCGTCGATCTGCCGGGTCACACCAAGCAGGTTGGCATCGCGGTCCTGCGAGATTCGAGTATAGATCGCGGCTGCACAAGGCATGCCACCTACATTAGCGCACTAGGTGGTGCGCCGCCGTCCACGACGCCGGACGGTCGCACCCCGGCCACTCACATCCGCCATGGCGAGCGTGAAGGGCGCGCCGGGTCGGACCTGACGGCAGCCGGCGGGCTCGTCCGACATCGAGGACCGCGGAGTCCGTGCCCAGCAGCACTCTGGTAACGCTTGCATCACACGCCAGGCGTTGGACGGTCGGCGTAGCAATCGGACCAGCACGCTCGAGCATGCCAGCCGGCGCACCGGCTGCTCCGACAAGGGTCTCGAGGCTCGTCGTGACCTGAAGATGGGGACGCTGCCCCCCAATGCGGGGAAGCAGCGAGGTATCGAGTGCATAGCAGGCAAGTTCCACGAGTGCGTCCGCGTATCGCCGGTCCCTCGGTCGCTCGTCGGCGATGCCGGCGCGCCGGGCCAGCGGATCGAGGGCGGTGCACAGGGTCGCCCCGCCTACCGGATCGAGAAACCCCTTGACGAAGACGGCGCCGTTCTCGCCGGTGCGAACCTCGAGCGTCCGATATTCGACATCTTTCAACTGTTCCGCTTGGAACGCCTCGGCGTCATGCGCATGGCGCGCATGGGCGCAGTCGGCACGGAAGCGGCTGAGGTTGTGGCTCATCGCCTGTTCCAGAAGCGGTTGTTCCTCGAACGGCGTCGCCGTCGGTGATACTTGAAACGCCCGCGCCGTTCCTGCCAACAACGCGAGGTGGGCAAACCCGAGCCTTCCCTCCTCGACGGCCGCGATGCTCTCCGCCAGCACCGCTGTCTGCGAGCCCACCGCGATCGCGCTCGACGCCGAGGCCGACGTCATCCCGCATTCCACACGCATCCAATGGGGCGGGCTCACGCACCCCTGCCACTCCTCCTCCTCGGTAGCGGCGAACGCGCCTGCCACCACTGAGAACTCCAACTCGATCCGATCGATGATCCGCCGGAGCCGCGTCAACTCCTCTCGGAGCACCTGGGGTGCAACCGACCGTGACCGAGCTCGCAAGCGTTGTGTCGCCGATGCCAGGCCGCCGATCTCGTCGCCACCAGGACCGCCGTCGTCCGACTCACACATTCCTGTAGTATACACATCACTGTGTATATCGGCACCGACCGCGCACGACCGTCGGGATCCCATGCCGTGTTGTGCGTCCACACGCTGCAGGAAGCGACCGCGCAGAAAGCAGCAGGACGGCGCAGTTCAGGCTTGACTGACCGGCGGGCTCAGGACCTCGGTTCGGGTCGTCACGCGTGGAGCGGCCGTCGGACGGGCTGGACTGGCGCCACGCAGCCACGAGGCGGTCGCACCAACCAGCATCATGATCACGGAGAAGGCAAAGGTGATGTGCATCCCGACAATGAATGGGTCGCTGATCAGATTCGGAAAGAAGGTCTGACCGGAGAGGTAGGCCGCCTGGCTCGCGGACAGCGTGTGCAGCGAAGGTCCGAGCAGCGTAGTCATGGGGTTGTACCCGAGGAACGCGGCGAACAACGACCCCACCGGCGGCAGGTTCGCGACCTGATGCGCCACCGTGGTGGACACACCGTGCGCTGTGAGTCCCGCGAACATGGTGGAGGGCAGCGTCGAACTGAGCCCCGCGATCATCAGCGAGAAGAAGATCCCGATGGACAGCGTCATGCCGCTGTTCTGGAACGTCGCGAGCATCCCGGAGGCAACGCCGCGGCGGTCGGCGGGCACCGCGTTCATGACACCCGCGGTGTTCGGCGCGACGAACATCCCCATCGACACGCCAACCAGGAACAGGAGAAACGCGAACGTCGGATACGAGAAATTGGCGGGCAGAAACATCAGCAGTCCGAAGCCGATCGCCGAACAGATCATGCCCGCGGTCGCGAACCCGCGCGCGCCGAGCCGGTCGGAGAGGAATCCGGATGTGGGTCCACCGATCAGGAAGCCGGCGGTCAGCGGGAGCATGAAGATGGCTGCCCAGAACGGCGTCGATTCGAAGCTGTATCCATGCAAGGGCAGCCAGATTCCCTGCAGCCAGATGATCACCATGAACATGAGTCCACCTCGACCGACCGCGCTCAGCAACGCCGCCACCGTGCCAAACGTGAAGCCACGGAGGCGGAACAGGCTCACGCGGAACATCGGCTCAGCGACTCTCGTCTCCACGATCACGAACACGATCAGCAGCGCGATGCCTCCGATGATCGCCGTCAGCACCGACGGGTTCGTCCACCCCATCGAGTGGGTCCCGTACGGCTGGATTCCGTACGTGATTCCAACCAGCAACGAGATGAGGCCGACGGCGAACAACACGTTGCCCCACCAGTCGACTCGCGACCGCTTCACGAAGCCCGTCTCGCGCAACTTCAGATAGGCCCAACCGGTGCCGAACAACCCGACCGGCACCGAAACCAGGAACACAAGGTGCCAGTCGGTTGTGCTGAGCAACCCACCGACGATCAGCCCGATGAACGATCCCGACACGGCGGCCACGGCATTGATGCCCAGCGCCATGCCCCGCTCGCGCTGGGGAAACGCGTCGGTGAGGATCGCTGTCGAACAGGAGAAGATCATCGCGCCGCCCACGCCCTGGACGAGCCGGAAGAGGATCAACTCGAGTGCGGCGGCCGGGCCGGTGTTGAACACTAGCGACAGCAGAATCGACCCGATCGTGAAGACCAGAAATCCCAGGTTGTACAGGCGGACGCGTCCAAACATGTCGCCGATGCGCCCCAGGCTCACCACCAGGACGGCGGTGACGACCATGTAGCCCATGATCATCCAGAGCAGGTAGCTGACATTGCTCGGGACAAGGGGGTTCAGCTTGATGCCGCGGAAGATCGCGGGCAGCGAGATGAGCACGATCGAGGAGTTGACGGTCGCCATGAGCATGCCGATCGTCGTGTTGGAGAGCGCGACCCACTTGTAGTGGGGACCGACCTCGCCGTGTTTGCGCGAGGTCTTGGGGGCGGGGGCAGTGACTCCCGTCGTCGTCACGCGGCCGGCTTCGCCTGCTTCTCTCGCTCGCGTTGCTCACGCTCGCGCCGCCAGACGCGAATGCTCTCGAGGTCGAGGGGCACTCGTTCGCGCTTGATTTCAGCGACGTTCGGGTTGCGAGCCATCCACGAGAAGTGCCGCCACAGATCGATGACACCCGCGTCGTCGGGAACCTCGCTGATGATGGGTCCAAACATCTGCGCACCCTCCCCACCGTCGAGCACGATCGTCGGCACACCGAACGCCCTGTGCACCGACACGGCCTCATCGTGTTCGTGCTGCACCGCGTCCCAGGTCGATGGGTCGGCGAGCGCCTGCTGGAGCAGTTCGGTTTCGACCCCCGCCTCGCGAAGCGATGCCTCGATCACCCCGAAGTCGTCGACCGGAAGCCCGCGCTGATGCAGCGCGTCACTCAGCGCCCTGTAGAACGCGCCGACGGCAGCGTTGCCGTGCGCGCTGCGGACTGCGATGGCGGTCCGGAGCGCCGGCGCGGATCCGCTATCCGCAGCCGCGCGCCCCTCGTCGCCACGATTGACGATCGCGAGCGAGAACACCCGCCACTCGACCTTCACCACACCGAGCTCATCGAGGCGCCGCGCCCAGCGCGACGTCTGATAGCACCACGGGCAGAGTGGGTCGAAGTAGAAGCGAATGCTCTCGGCCATCGTCATGGACCTCTGGGTGGAAATGCTACGCGTTCGCCCCGGCTGCGATTGCTGCGGGCTCGACTACGGCCGGCTTGTCGAGCGTCAGCTCACCGTCGATCTCGAGCTTCACCTTCTCGCTGACGAGCAAACCGCCGCCACCGAGTGGAACGTTCCAGGTGAGGCCCCAATCAGACCGGTTCATTGTTCCGGTCAGCGTGCCGCCGACCTTGGTGTTGCCGAACGGGTCGACCACCGAGCCGCTGTGCTCATAGTCGAGGGTCAGCTCACGGCTGGTCTCTTTGATCTTCAGGTCGCCGGTGACCTTGTAGTGGTCGCCCTCGGGCGTGATCGACTTCAGCGTGAACACGATCTCGGGGTACTTCTCGGCGTCGAGAAAATCGGCACCCTTGAGATGCCCGTCGCGCTGCTCCGAGTTCGTTGAGATGCTCGCGGCCTGGATGGTCACCGTGCCGCGGCCGGTGGTCGGATCGTTCGGATCGTCCAACTCCAGATCGGCGGTCACCTGGTTGAAGCTGCCACGGACGGTGGCGACGCCGAGGTGCTTCGCGCTGAAGCTCACTGCGGTGTGATGCGGGTCAAGACTCCACGACATAGCGTGTACTCCTTGGATGCCGGGAGTGCCCCGGGAGGCCTCGGTCGTGGTGGTCACGCCCGATAAGTACATCATGAAATAAAGTGCTATAGTTTGTCAAGTGATACCAACCACAAACTTCCTCCGGCCGCACGCTACTATCGCGTCTGGGATGAAGGAATAACCACATGGATGCCGAACAAGCGTATTGCCCGGTTCACGAAGCGATACAGGTCCTGCAGGAGAAGTGGACGATGCACATCGTCCGTGCCCTCCTGGATGGCCCGCTCGGCTTCAACGAGCTCGGTCGCACCGTGGGCGGCTGCAATCCGGCAACGCTCAAGATCCGTCTCGATCGCCTCGAGGACCTCGGCCTCCTGCGCCGTACCGTGCATTCGCAGATGCCCCCCCGCACCTCGTACGAGCTGGCCCCTGCGGGTGTCGATCTCCAGCGGGTGATCGACGCGATCGCCGCCTGGGCGCGTGAGCACCTCGATGTCGTCGCTGAGGCCGACCAGGAGCCGAGCGCCGCTGTCGGCTGACCCGTCGACAGGGATCCGTCACCGGATCGCACTCGCCGGGGTGGCGGTGCTGGTGGCGGCATGCGGGTCCACCCCTCGACCAACCGCAAGTGCAACGCCTCAACCGACCCCGACGACCCCGGTGGTCACCGCGACGCCATCGCCAACGGCCAACGCATGCGTGGCGCCGGCAAATGAGCCATCGCCGAACGGCACCATCGCCGCCAACTTCGCAACCGCCCTGGCGTTCGCCCCCGACGGGAGATTGTTCTGGACCGAGCGATCGGGTGCGGTGCGTGTCTGGCAGAACGGCGCTGCCAGGGTGTTCGCGAGGGTGAGGACGGTGACGACCGAACCCAACGGCAGCTACAGCGAACGCGGCCTCCTCGGCCTCGCGATCAGCCCCACCTTCACGACCGATCGCTTCGTGTACGCGTTCTACTCGGACGCTAACTACAGGACACAGCACGTCATCCGCTGGTACGACTGCGACGGCACCGGGCTCGATCCCGCCGTCATCGCCACCTTCCCAGCCGGAAATGACTGCTGCCACAAGGGCGGTCGTATCGCATTCGGCCCCGACGGCAAGCTGTACGTCACGCTCGGCGATGAGCACGACGCACCCAGCGCGCAGAACGTCAACGATGTGCGCGGCAAGGTGCTGCGCTTCAATCCAAACGGCACGATCCCCTCGGACAACCCGTTCGGCCCGACGAACCCGGTGTGGGCCTACGGGTTTCGCAATCCCTTCGGCATCGCGTTCTCGCCGACGGGACAGCTCGCGATCACGATGAACGGCCCCTCCGGCGACGCGGGAAGTCCCGGCACCGGATACGACACGCTGTACCTGGACGTGACGCGGGGGGCGCACTACCAGTGGCCGGATTGCTACGGCTACAGCCACCCACTCGTGACCGCAACATGCGGCAGCGGCATCGCGCCGAACTGGAGCAGCGAGGCGAGCACCTACGTCCCAACCGGCGCGACCTTCGTCGACGCGAGTGGTCCTGGGGGCTACGCGGGACATCTCGTGTTCTGCACCTACGACCGGGGCATGGCGATAGTGACCGCGTCCAGTCCCCACGCGAGTGTCCGCCTGGGACCGTCGGGATGCCGCTTTGACGTCGTCGAGGGTCCGAATCACGCCCTGTACTACTCGGATCAGGCCCACATCTACGAGCTCGCGTAGGCCGGGGCGACCGACCCCGGGGAAACCTCTCTTCCGGTGCACCGCTGCTCTCACCAATCCTCGAGCGAATGCGGCGATTGATCGGTTGGACGCCAGTGGCGCACCACATGCGGGCAGCGGTGGCCCGCGCGCGCGGGCACGTCACCAAGTCGAAAGGTTGAGGCTCCTACCCTCCGTGTGGACGTTCCCAGGAGGTTTGCGATGGATCAGGACAACTTCCCCGACACCTTCCCGTCCGAAGACCAGTCGCAGCGACGCAGCTTCGGCGGTCTCGGCCGCGGTCCGGCCGCGCTCCTCCTTGCCGCAGGTCTCCTGATCGGCGGCGGTATCGGCGGCTTCGTCGTCGCGAACGCTGCCGCCCCGGCGTCGACCATGGCGTCCACCACACCCGGGGCTGCGCACACGTGCCCGAACATGGGCAGATCGACGGGGAACTGACCCAGAGGTCGCGGCGGGCAAACGCCCGCGCGGGTGACCACCACACATAGCCTCCCTCCCAAGACGGCTCGCCCCCAAGGGCGAGCCGTCGCTGTGTCTGCCACGTCTACGATCCCCCGGTGTCCACACGCGTGCTTCCCGCGGTCGTGTTCACCGCCGGCGCCTCCTCCCTGGCGACGGAGATCTGCGCGACGCGGCTGCTCGCGCCCTACTTCGGTCAGTCGACGGTGGTGTGGGCCAATGTCATCGGCCTCATCCTCATCTACCTGTCGGTGGGGTACTGGCTCGGCGGACGCATCGCCGACCGCCACCCGACGCGGCGTGTCCTCGGCCTGATCCTGGTCATCGCCGCGATCTGCACGGCCGTTCTCCCGTTTGTCGCCCGTCCCTTCCTCAACCTGGCACTGCAGGGCTTCGCGGCGGTGAGCGTCGGCACGGTGGTGGGATCGTTCCTGTCGACGCTGCTGCTCTTCTCGGTGCCGGTGACCCTGCTCGGCATGGCGTCGCCGTTCGCGCTGCGCCTTGCCTTGACCGATATCGACCGGGCCGGCCGCACCAGCGGACGCCTCTCCTCACTCGCGACTGTTGGTGCCATCATTGGCACATTCGGGTCGGCCCTCGTGCTCATCCCCGGAGTCGGCACACAGCGCACGCTGCTCAGCGCCGCGCTGCTGGTGGCGCTCGTGTCGATCCCACTCCTCATGCGCCCGGCGCTGATCGCGAGCGGCGTGATCATCGTGCTCCTCATCCTCCCACCGGGACTGGTCAAGGAGACCCAGGGCACGCTCGCCGAGCGCGAGACGGCGTATCAGTTCATCCAGGTGGTGAGCGAATCGGGCGGCAGGATCGTGATGCGCTTCGACGATGGCATCGCGGATCAGTCGGTGTACCGCGCCGGCACGGCCCTCACCGGCGGCGAGTGGGACATGCCGCTCGTCGTGCCACCGCTTCTCGACCGGAGCCTGCACCACGTGCTGGTCATCGGCAACGCCGGCGGCACCACGGCACGCGCGCTGGCCGCGGAGTATCCCGGCATCGACATCGACGCGGTGGAGATCGATCCGGTCGTCACCCAGCTCGCTCGCGAGTACATGGGACTCGACGCGATCCCCAACCTCCACGTGGTCACCGCGGACGGGCGCGAGTATCTCGAGACCACGTCACAGCGCTACGACCTCATCGTCGTCGACGCGTACAGGACAGAGTACATCCCGTTCTATCTCTCGACCCAGGAGTTCTTCTCACTGCTGCATGCACATCTCAACCCGGGTGGCGGGATCGCGCTCAACGTCGAGCGCGTGCCGGGGAACAATCAGCTCGTCCAGGCGGTCGCCGGGACGGTGGCCACCGTGTTCCCCCAGGTGTGGGTCTGGCCGGCATTGCACTTCAACGAGCTTGTCGTCGGCCTGCCGGACCCGATCACCGCCTCATCTCTGGCACAGCGGGTTTCGACACTGCCGGAGAACATCCAGTCGCTGGCTCCACTCGTGGTCGGGCAGGCGTACATCGCGCAGCCGTCTGCCGACCCGCTCACCGACGACCGTGCGCCGGTTGAGTGGCTCACCGATCGAGCCGTCCTCGCCTACATCGCGAGTGGCGGCACTCTCAACGAGCACCTCCTGCCAACCGCACCGTGAGGGTCGATGTCCAATCCGGCACGTCGAATGTTGCGCCGCCGCCACGCGCTGATGCTTGATGTTGCGTTCGCGCACCTCATGAAATCAATGCTTGCATCGCCGTGACGTGTTTGGTAGTCTTACGACGTTCGGTTGCATTGCACCGATCCGCCGGGGGAGACGGCCTTGAGGGATAGGGGGTTGCAAGCGCTCCTGGGTTCATGAACCCGGGAGCGCTTTGCGAAATCGGGCAACGCGGCCGATGTCATCGAGCCCGAGTCGCGCGTAGAGATGCCGCGGCCAGTCGCTCGGATCCATACCGAGAAACACCATGCGCTGGTCCGCGGTCAACTCGAGCGCCCGCGTCACGACGGCGCGAGCGTGGCCACGGCCACGATGCTCGGGCACGGTCGCGACGCTCTCGATCTGCGCAATGTCGTCGAGCCTGTAGACCTCGCAGTACGAGACAACCATCCCGTTTTCGATGACGGCGAGATGCGTTGTCGGCACACCTCGAGCCACGCGCTCCTGCTTCTCGCGCACCTGGTCGACCGCGTCCCGCGTCGCCCACGACTCGCTGCTCAGCGAAGCGACGCGCGCCGGCCGCATCAAGCTCGCATCCACGACGCGGACCGATGAGGTGTCGACGCGGCGGTCCGGTTCGCGATGCCGCACCATGATGCCGAGCGGCTCATCGAGCCATCCTGCTTCGCGAAACGTAGCCGCGAGCGAGTCCGACTCGCCGCAGGCGACGAACTCGACGATCCGGTTGGGCAGTCCACCCTGGATCTCGTCGGCCGCGGCGATCACCTCCTCCACCGACATCGCGAAGCCGTGCTCGAGCACGACGACGTGATTCGCGTCGTAGGCGTGCGGGAGCGACCGAGCGCGGAACCAAGTGCCGCCGGCCCACGCGCCCTGGTCTTCGGTGCCTACCGCGTCGACACGACGAAGGTACCGCACCGCCTCGTCGAGCTCCGGCGTAACCACGGGTCGCAGGGTAACCACTTCGCAACCCACCGCCCGACTGACCGCAAATCGGGCGCAGCCGGCCCCACTCGACATCGGGGGGTCCCGCCGTACTAATGTGCCGGTTTCAAGCGATTCCACATCGCCATGCGTCGCTCACGAGATAACGACTTTCAGGGGAGAACCAACCATGCGGGGAAACAGCCTTCTCGCCATCGTGCTGGGGATCATCGGTGTGATCTGCCTGGTGCTTTCCGTCGTCTACTTCACGTTGAAGACCAACCTCTTTGCCTCGGGGCACCCGATTCGGCACACGGATCGAGGGGTGGTCCTCATCATCGTGGCGATCGTCTGCCTCGTTGGCGCCTACCTCGCCAGGCCGCGACGCGTGGCCTGATCACTCGGCACAAGCCGCCTACGACTTCGCAGGGCGTCCTCGGTGGTCCCGCTCGAATGCGGCGAGGTCCCGCGCGGTGACCAGCCAGTCGCGGCCAGCCTTGGTGGCCGTCAGGTCGCCGCGCTGACAGAGCCGTCGCAACCAGGATTGTTCCAATCCCGTCCGGCGAGAGACCTCGGCCAGCGTGAGATAGCGACCCGATCCGAACCCGCGCATGCTTCGAGGGTAGCCGAGGGCGCCCCGCGGAACGATGAAAGCCCAGTCGCGGGCCGTAACAGAAAAGCACGCAAGCGTGCACACGCTATCGTGCTGACGTGCTAGGCTCCGGGGTCCTGGCCCAGCCGGCTGCATCGATCGGCCCCTAACCCTGAGCCGCCCGCCGCCTCTCTCCCTTTCCCTGGCGATCCGGGCGGCTCGTCTGTGCATGCGGGGGCACCGTCGGGAAGCGCCGATGCCGATCCGGGGTTTCTGGCGCCGGAAACCGGTCCGGGAAACCGGTATAGTGAGTCGCCTGGACCGTATCGCTCGCCCGATCGATAGAGCGGGCAGCTCGAGCACTTGAAGGGGGTGCTCAGCCGAGGTGAAGGAGGGGTGCGAAATGCAACGACGACAACACGTTGCGACGGCCGCCGGCGTCATCGCCGTGGCCATGGCCTTTCTCGCCTCGGAGACCGTCCAGGCAGGCCCGATGCTACCGCTCGGCACCACGGTGGCGGCGACCTCCGGATCGCCCTACAATCCCTGCGGTACGGCGCAAACCGCTCCTCCTACCACATACCAGCACGTGATCTGGATCTGGATGGAGGACAACGCGCTCTCGAAGGTGATCGGCAATGCGGCGGCACCCTACATCACCGGCCTCGCCGGCGAGTGCGGCTACGCCAAGGGCTGGCTGGACGACGTGATCAACGGTGCATCGAATTACGTCCCGGGAGTAGCAGGTGCCAACTGCAACTCCGAGTCCATCCACGCCACGGCGCCTCCCGGTGACGTGTGCATCACGGAGGGCATGAGCCCGGCCGCGAAGTGCACGGTTTCCTCGTGCAAGAACACGGTGGCGATCCCGTCGATCTTCGAACAGCTGCAGGACGTCGGGGATTCATGGAAGGCGTATGAGGAGAGCATGCCATTCAACTGCGATACGTCCAATACGACGTCCAAGACGGCCCCGTACTACGTGCGACACAATCCCGCGCCCTACCTGAGTGATCTGCGCATCGCCGGAAAGCTGGGTGGCAACACCTGCCAGACCAACGACGTCGCCGTCCCCACCACCAGTTGCACCGGCACGTCGTGCGCACCCAATGAGACATCCAACCCTCTGTTCAACGACCTGAACAACAACACCCTCCCCTCCTTCAGTTTCGTCACGCCCAACGCGTGCAACAACATGCACAACAAGTGCACGCCGTATGCGAACCGCGTCACCAATGGTGACCAGTGGCTGTCCGCCTGGCTGCCGATCATCACGAGCTCTCCGGCGTATCAGAGTGGCACCACGGCCGTCTTCATCATGTGGGATGAGGGCTCGTTCGGGAGTGTCCTGCCCAATGTCGTGGTGGCACCGACCGTGGTTCCGGGAACAGTCGTCCCGGCATCAACAACGATGGACAACATTGCGGCGCTGGGCACCACCGAGAAGATGCTCGGACTCGGGAACATTGGATGCGCAACCGGGCTCTCGGGCGACGGATCGCCATGCCCGTCCGGCGCCACCACAAATTTGCGGACCCTCTTCAACATCTGACAAGGCTTGCAGGGATCGACGCTCACGACCCCCCATCACCTTTGGTACGCTCCGCCGACGCGAAAGCGGTTGACGTAGGGCTCCGTTCGTAGGGGGACGGTCCGAGAGGCGAGGGTCACGGATGTTTTGGAAGGCTGCCCGTCTTGCGGTGGTGGTCAGCGCATGCGCCGTCGTCACATCGGCGGTTGCTCCTCAAGCCCTCAGAGGGGGGATGACGCGCGGCGCATCCAATCTCGCGCCGGGATCCACCTCGCCACAGCCATCCGAGAACGCGCCTGGTCCGAGCCCCACCCCCCTTCTGAGCACGCCGGGATCCGCGAGTCCGAGCCCGACCACCTCCGACGCGAGATCGACTCCCGCAGGATCGGCGCCACCCTCGCCCAGCGCCACGCAGCAGCCTCCGCCGATGCCCCTGCCGATCACCGACGTGACCTCGTACGGGGCGGTGGGCAACGGCCACACCGATAGCACCAACGCCATCGCGAAAGCAGTAACCGTCGCCGGCGCACGAGGCGGCACGCTCTACTTCCCTCCCGGGCACTACCTCGTCGGTGGATCAGGGCTGGGATCCGGCATTGAGATTCGTGTCGGGCAACCGCTCACGATCGCGGGCGCAGGAAGCAGCCTGGTGACGATCACCAACACCAACCCGACCGGGGGCCTGCTGAGCGTTCGCGTGGATCACACCGTCGTCGAGGGTCTGACCCTCGACGCGCAGTCGTCGAACACGCGACAGGCGCTCGGTGTCCTGGCGAACGACGTCACGGTCCAGTACTGCCGCATTCTCGGTGGCCGGCAGTTCTTCGCGATCTATTACGCGGGCCCATCGGGGGCGACACCGGCAGCACCGCTCTACAACTCCGGCAACCGACTGCTCAACGATTACGTCAGCGACCTCGTAGATAACGACGGCATCTCCTGGTCCTTCCAGGAGAACAGCCTGATCGAGAATCTCGTCCATACCGGATCGCGCCTCGCCCTCTACGTCGACCGGTACGTCACGGTGCAGAACGAGACCTACCGCCCGGGTCCTCAGGGAGGGGGGACGGCCGGATTCTGGATCTCTGCGCCGTCAGACCACATCACCATCAATAACTTCACGAGCTACGGGATGGGCGGCATCATCTCCGACAACGGCGTGGACGTCAGCACCAACATCACCATCGCCAACGAGCGGTTGATGGTGCCCGGGAACACACTGAGGGTGGATGCCGCCAGGGGGCTGACGATCAGAGGCTGCAACTTCGGCACCGACGGCACCATCCTGTTCACCGGGTCGATGGCGACCACATCGGTGCTGATCGAAGGTTGCACCGCGCTGCCGATGATTCGCTTCCAGGGGAGTGCGCCGGTGAGCGCGGAGTTCCTCGCCGACTCGTACCCCTCGGTCGCCACTGCGGTCCCGCACCGCCAGACGTTCTACAACTTCAACTCGGGCAGGCCGGTCTTCAGCGTGAACGGCGGCGTCTGGGGGAATCGCGCCGGTGGTCTTTTCGGTGGTGCGCCCGCCACCTACACCGTGACCAACCTCGCCGGCTACAACTGACCTGGGCCCTGGGCGGCGGGGGGGCCGTTGCCTCTAACCACCGACGCCGCAGGCCACGACTTGCCAGGGCCGCGAGAGCACTCAGGCAGCCGGCCGAAAATGCGGCCGGCTGCCGAGGCGAACTTGTTACTGGAACCAGCCCTCGACGTCGACCGTCGCGTTGATATTCCCCAGGGCATTGAAGAGGTCGAAATCGCCCGGCGATCCGCCTCCTGATAGCGTGACCGCCGTCAGGTTATCGAGCACCTGTCCCGCCCCCGCGTTGAGGTCAGAGATGTTCGGACGGCTCGTGGCATCCGACGGGTAGGCACTGATGAACGTGAACGACGATCCGGCGATCGCAGTGAGGTTGGCGATGATCGCGTGGGCGCCGCTCGGAATCCCGGGCTGGCCAGCCGCCGCGACGGTCAGGACTCCACCCTGAGTCAGCTCGTGTCCTGCGCAGGGCGTGCCCATTCCGGATCGCGTGTCGCAGATCCGCGTCGGCGAGGTGGCGTAGAACTGCTCGCCCATTCCGGCAGTCGGGCCACCGAACCATCCGTTGTCGTCAATGATGAAGTTGGCCTTCCCCGCGGCGTTGTACACGCAGATGTTGATGGGGTTCGTGTTGATCGCCAGGTCGACAAAGACCCGGTTCGCCTGCGCCTTGCCCGCACTGACGTTGACCGTCGAGAAGGGGGGCGGGCCGCTGCTCCCACCGTAGACGCAGCCATGCGTGCTCCAGGGCACGACGCTGAGGTAGGTATTCACGGTGCCGGCGATTGCGGTCAGGTTGATGATCGCAAACTCCTCGGTTCCGTCAGTTGGGATCGATGGAGTGCAGGTGGGCGAACACCACGCAGGCTGTCCGGCGATGGTCACCTTGACGGCCGCGTTCGGACCGATCGCATGAGACTTGCCGTCGTTGAGGCCGTTGCAGGCGTTGATCTCCTGTCCGGCGCGCGTGTCACACACCCGAAGCGGAGGAATCGGGTGGTACTCGCCGGATGTGACCGTCGCCGCTTCGGGCATGAAGTACCCCTCGACGTCGCCAACGACGTTGACCGTGCCGAGGGCGTTGTAAATGTCCAGCGCGCCTCCAACGCTGAGCTGCGACGTGACCAGGTTGGCCAGCGCCGTGCCGGCCGTGAAGTTGATATTCGATGCCTGTGGGCGGGTGGATCCGGCCGGATAGACCGTCAGCAGACTGTACGACGTGCCGCCGACCGCGGTGACGTTGATGACGACCGCACTCGCGCCGGCCGGAACCGAGTTCCCAGTCCCGGGATCAACGTAGCCCGTGACCTGAAGCTGCAGCGTCCCACCTGGTCCGACCGCATGGCACACGCTGCCGCCGCAGAGACCGATCCTCGTGTCGAGGATCCGGAAACCCGGGGTGACCGGAACGTAGTTGCTCGCCGCGGAAGCGGAGCCCGTGACCGGAGCCGTTGCCGGAGCCCGAACCGCAGCGGCGGCGGGCACCTGCTGTGCACCGAAGATTGCGATAGTCGCCAGGATGCTGTTCGCGGTGATGACGCCGCTTCCCCTTCTGAAACTCATGACCGGGAATGCTACAGGAATGGTCCGCAGCGCGTCAAATGCCTCAAAAGCTGCGTCAGTCCAAGTCCGTCACCGGTGACCCCGGCCGCCGACATCGATCGTCCAGAATCGGCATAATTGCGCTATGGGGAGCCTGAGCAGGAGGGGTTGGCACATCTCGTCGAATTCCACAGCGCGTGGGTTCACGCCGCTCGGCGAGGTGGAGTCCGACCCATGCGGTGTCCTGATCGCGGCACGCTCTGAGGCGAGCAGCGCGCTCGTCGACATCCGAGTCCTTGCCCCCGCGCTGAAGGCTGATCGGGCCTTCATGCGGCGCCTCGCGAGCGACATGGGCGTCCTCCGCGAGGTGCGTCACACCAACCTTGTCTCCGTCATGCAGTTCGACAAGACGGCCGGTGCCGTGGTCTACGAGTCGATCTCCGGGGGCACCCTGACGCAGTTGCTGGCGGCCCACGGGCCACTCGGGCTCGCGGCCGGCCTGGTGCTCCTCGAGGACACCGTCTCCGGCCTCGAGGCACTACACAAGGGCAACGTCCTGCACGGCAACCTCACACCCGACGCGGTTGTGGTCGAGACGTCTGGCGCGGTGCTGATCCGCGACGCCGGCCTGGGCGTACCGCGCGCCGGCGCCGGTCTGCTCCCTGAGCAGGTGCCGTATATGGCTCCAGAAATCCGGTCGGGGGCTGCGCCCACGACAGCGACCGACCTCTACGCTGCGACCGCCATCTTTGTCGAATCGATCGGCGGCCGGGCATCCAAGACGGCTATTCGAACCGATCTGCGACCGCTGCTCACTGAGGGCATGGCGACCGACCCCTCGAAGCGCAGCGCCACGCTCGGGCATTTTCGGCATGAGTTGGATGACTTCGCACGGGCCACCTTCGGCGAAGGCTGGCGGAAGGAAGGCCGGGCGCTTCTCACTGCTGCCGGCGTAGCGCAGGCCAGCCGAGTCATACGCGTCAATTCGACCGCGGATGCACGCGGCGACGATGGTGCGGACGACGCGGTGGCGGCGGTGGCGCTCGTTCGGTCTCCGGCTCCGCGCGACCCTCGGGTCTGGGCAGGGCTCGGTGGGTTGGCCTTCGCCGCAGCTCTGACGATCCTCGTGCTGGTGCGTGGTGTCTCTGCAAACGGCCCGTCAACGGGCTTCCTGGCTCCCTTCAACGGGCTTCCGTTCTTCCCGCCTGTCACGGCGAGTTCAAGCCCGACACCTGGCCCGGCAGGACCGGCGACCAGTGCCGGCGCCAACCTCCCGGGCGGCGTCCCTGCCCCGATCACAACGTCAACAGGCGCACCTACGGGGGCTCCAAAGCCGCCAACGACGCCTCCACCCAACCCGGCGCTCCTGTCACAGTCGATCACCTGGGCATCCGGCTCTCCGTCCGGAGCGACCTATGGCGGATCGTATTCAGCCGCCGCCAGCGGAGGCGGGTCTGGCAATGCCGTGCTGTTCACCAGCCTGACCACCGGTGTTTGCAAGTCGCTGTCCGGCAACACCTTCGCCTACGTCGGCGTTGGAACCTGCTCGATCGAGGCGACACAGGCCGGCAACTCGCACTACAACGCGGCACCGCCAAAAACAGTGACCTTCAGCGTCGGGCAGGCGTCACAGGCAATCTCCTTCACCAGCAACCCGTCCAACCCCACGTATCTCGGTAGCTACACGGTGACTGCTTCTGCCCCAGGCGGTGCGGTGACCTTCTCCGCCGACCCCTCGAGTACGGCGTGCAGCGTCAGTCCATCAGGGGCTGTCAGCTTCACCGCGGCCGGTGATTGCACCATCGATGCCAATCAGGCGGGGAGTGCGGACTACTCGCCGGCGGCGATGCGTCAGCAGCCGATCACCGTGGCACAGGCAACGCAGTCCATAACGATCACCTCGACACCTCCATGCAACCCGTGTGTCACGCAGACCCAGTACCAGTTGTCGGGAACCGCCTCATCGGGCCTCGCAGTGACGTTCGGTATCGACAATTCGAGCACTCCGGGGTCGTGCAGCATCAGCGGTAGCGTGGTCACCATCAACGCCGGTCTCGGATTCCCGGGAAACTGTGTGATCGACTGGTTCCAAGATGGAAACCAGGATTACTCGGCAGCCGCGGTTCAACCTCAGACGGTCGCGGTTACCTAACCGATTACTTGCGCAGGAACATGGCGGGGAGGCGTCATCTGCTCGCCGACCTCAACTGACAAAGCAGGGGGGGCCAACGAACGGCGGGATTGCCCGTGCCGATCTCATGACAACGTATGCGTTGTTTGCGCCGGCGCCCGAACTCGCCGAGGACGACCGACCTAGACGAGCTTGAGATCGATCTCGCTGGCGGACCCCGTGATGCCGCCGTTGAAGATGTACGGAACGGTTGTATTCGGACTCGGCGCCGCTTCGCCGATCACCTTGCTGGTCGAGAAGTTGACGCCGATATAGAAGGGTCCCGTTCCCGCACTGAATTGGACAGTCACGGTGCCACTGGTTGACTTCTGGGTGATCGTGCTGGTGACAGTGCTGCAGTTGCTGGCCGTTGCATTGTCGTACACGCTGCTGCCGGTGGCGAGGAGCAGCTTCTTGCTAGCTTCGCTTGTTGACTGACTGATGGTGTATGTCCCGCTGGAGGTCACCTTGACCCAGTATGTGAACTCCGAAACGTTCACCGTCGCGATCTTGGTTCCGCTCAACGTGTATTGCATCGTCGAAAGGGCAGTTGCGAATCCCGAGGCGAACTGCGCACATGTCGTCGCACTCGGAGTGATCTCACTGATCTGGGGACCCACGACCACCGGTTCAGCTCCACAGGCCCCGACTGCGGCGGCGTTGTTCGCATCTCCCGTGAAACTCGCCGTCCAGTGGTACGTGCCGATGGTCTTTGCGACGTAGCCGCTTGTGGTGGTGAAGGGGCCGTTTGACTTGACGCCCGTGACCGTCTCCGTGTGGAGCGCGGTGGCGCACGTCGTGTCGCCCGGCCCGAACAACTTGAATGTGATGGAGCCGGTGCCAAGCAGGTTGCTGGTGTTGGCCAGGGTGGCGCTGTCCTGGAGAGTCGTTCCGGTACCTGCGGACTTGGGATTGGCAGTGGTCGTGATCGTCGGCTGTGCCGTGATCACCACCGTTTCCGAGCCACAACTGCTTGCGGCCGGGGCGTTGTTCCCATCGCCCGGGTAGCTCGCAATCCAGTAGTACGTCCCTGCTGCGCTGGGCGTCCATTTGACCGTGTAGGAGGCGCTCGAGGAGGTGATCGTTCCCGATCCACCGACGCCCGGCACCGTCGTTCTACAGGTGTTGTCCGAGTACAGATTGAAGGTCACGGATCCTGACGGCGCGATGGGCGTGCCCGATAGCGTGGCGGTGTCTTTGAGGGCTTTTATCGCCACCCCCACCGTCCCCGTCGTCGGGCTCGCCAGCGTGCTCACCGTCGGCGATGCCTTGCCCACGACCACCTGCTCCGTGCTCCCGCCGCACGCCGTGGT
>Ga0310039_10000937_pt1 | contig 22256 bp, 26 predicted proteins | sample Sb_taG_4_FD_200460 | JGI IMG/M metagenome (GOLD analysis project Ga0310039, IMG submission 200460) | Peat soil microbial communities from Weissenstadt, Germany - Sb_50d_6_BS metaG (v2) (version 2) | ecosystem: Environmental > Terrestrial > Soil > Wetlands > Peat | place: Germany: Weissenstadt...
CGGCCAGCGGGCGCGAGCCGTTAAATGTCGTAAGCGGTGGGGTGCTTCGGCTGATACAACCCTATTTCGCCGGCGCCGGGCACACGCAAGGTGGCCATTAGGCCGAAGCCCCGGTCGGCAATCGGCTCGGTGAACTCCACTCCTGCGCCACTCAGGTCGGCGACGGTGGCCTCGATGTCGTCGCACATCAGATAGAGCTCGTGCCTTCCGCTGGCCGCAGCGCCGCCCTCGGTGGGATGGATGCCCAGTTCGGCCGGTGGCAGCCGGAAGATCAGCCAGCCACCACCCGAGTCGACGAACGGCCAGTCGAGTACGTCGCGGAAGAACGCCCTCGCCCGTTCCGCATCCTGCGCATAAATGATGGCGTGCGTGCCGGTGATCATGCCCGGCAGCCTAGCGCCTGGCCGGTGCGCCGCTCTATCGCCGGCCCGCGGTTGCCGCGCACCGGCGATAGAGCGTGACGGTCGAGCCACGCAGCTGCCAGGTACGCGCCGCGCAGAACGGGAACGGGGGCCTGGCTGCACCATAAAACCTCGCCGGGTGCGGCGTCGGGAACTGAACCAGCCAGAACCTGCTCAGGCCGACTAGCCGATGGTCGAGCACGGCACGGCTGACGTTCTTGCCGTACAGGGTGTTGCGGAAGGCGGGGGATGTGTTCCGTCCGATATCGCGCAGTCGAGTAAACGCCGCCGGATAGGCGTCCATGATCAGCCGACGTCCGAGCTGTCGGAAGACGACCGCGTCGCCCGGCTGAGCCCGCTTACTAAGCAGCACGGCCACGGCCCGGAGATCGTCCGTCGCCACCGCCGGCCTGACCAGGGGCTGGGCCGCCAGCGTAGCGGCGAGGATAACGGCAAGCACCGCGGCGCAGTAGCGCAGTGGCAGCATCGATGCGGCCGCGACGACCAGCAGTGCCGCCGCGGGCAGGCAGAACAGCAGATAGCGCAGCTCCCACATCGGCGTGATCTGCGCCGCGACGGCGAGCACCGCGGGCGGCAGCAGCAGCCATGGCGCGGCCAGCGTGGTCAGGGCTGCCGGGCCCGTCCGGCGGTGCCCAGGCCTGGCGCGGACGAACACAGCGGCTCCGGCCATTACCAGCGCGATCAGGACACCGAGGGCGGCTGGGCCGGGCGGCCGCTCCCACGCCACCTGCCTGACCTGGCTCAGATCCAGCCAGATCAGCGGGGCAGTGGCCAGTCCGCCCGCGGCCACCGCGCCCAGGAAGCCGCGCAACCGCGGCCGCCAGGCAGGCGTGCACAGCAGCGTCACGGCGTTGGCTAGCACCACGAGCAGCGTCAGGATGTCGAACCAGCCGGCCGCTGCCAGCGCTACCGCGTACCACGTCGCGTCACGGCGCCTGCCCGTCTCAGCGAACCGGACAAAGCGGTAGCAGGTGATCAGGGTCAGCGCGGTGGCCAGCGCGAACGGCCGGGCGTTCTGGGCATCCGCCGCCACCGGCGGCGCAACGGCGAACAGCAGTCCGGCGGCGATGCCAGCCCGCTGGCCCGCCAGCCTGGTGCCGAGCGCGGCGAGCACAGCCGCGGCCACGGCCGTTGCCAGCACCGAAGGGAGGCGGACCGCTGTCTCAGCGGCGCCGCCGATCAGGATCACGAAGTGGCTCACGATGTAGTACGCGCCGTGAACGGCGTCGATGTGGGCCAGCATCCGCATCAGCGCGGAGAGCGGGCGCCTGGCTGCCGACAAGGTGGCGCCCTCGTCCTGGCTGAAGGATCTTTCCGCCAGCTGCCACTGGCCAAGCGCGAACGCCACGGCCGCCGGGATGCCGCAGACCACCACGCGTGCCACCCACGTCATCGGCCGGGCAGGCTCGCGGCCACCAACCGATTGGTCTGCGGCTGGAGGTGCCGCGTCGATCGGCGCGAGATCCGGCGATTCCTGCCTCGCGGTCACTCGCGCTCCTGTCCGTCCCGCCTCCGGGTTGGCGAGTCCGTGCGCCGGGCGCTCACGGGCGCCAGCGTTACGGCGGCTTATCTGGCCGGTACCGCCCTGAATCCTAGTCGGCTGGCTGGCTGGCTGGCGGCTACGCGGAGAGCAGCCCGCCGGGAAGATCCAGCTAGGAGCCGAGCGGTTATTTGAGGCAGAATGTTGCTATGCCGGATATCACACCCAACTCCCTCCGATCCGGGTCGCGAAGCACGCGCGAGCTTGCCGATACCTATGTGCTCGCCCGAGCTGACCTCGATCCGATTCTGGCCACTCAGCTCGGCCTGCACCCCGGCGAGTACCGCTTGCCCGACTACTCCCCGGCCGGCCAGGAAGCTCTGGATGAGCTTGCCCGCTCGACGCTTGCCGAGCTTGATTCGCTTGAGAGCGAGGCCAGCCTCGCCGATGGCGACGGTGACGAGCGCCGATGCGCACGGCTGCTGCGCGAGCGTCTAGAAAGCTGTCTCGAGGTGAGCGGACACGGGGAGCATCTCCGCGAAGTCTCGAACATCTTCGGGCCGCTGCACCGGGTCCGTGCCGTGTTCCTGGACATGCCGACAGCCACCGACGACGATTGGGCGGTCATCGCACGGAGGATGGCGCGGGTCGGGCAGGCGCTTTCCGGCTACCGCGCCAGCCTGGAGGAGGGCGCCAGCGCAGGACTGTTCGCGGCACCGCGGCTGGTTCGCACCGTCATCGGCCAGCTTGACGAATGGACGGCCGCGGCGGCCGGTCAAGGCTGGTTCGCTGAATTCGCGGCCGGCGTTACCGGGCCGGCCGCGTTGCGGACCGACCTGGACCGGGCGACCGCTGCCGCGATCTCCTCCGTCGCCGACGTGCGTCACTGGCTGGCCGCGGAGTATCTGCCCGGTGCGCAGGACGTGCCGGACGGGGTGGGCGCTGAACGTTACCGGGTGGGCGCCCGCCGCTGGACCGGAGCCAATCTGCAGCCCGAGGAAGCCTACGCATGGGGCTGGTCGGAGTACCAGGCGCTGCGCGCGGAGATGGACAGCGAAGCACAGCGGGTGCTTCCCGGAGCGTCGGCGCTGGCGGCGATGCGGCATCTGGACGCCAGCGGCGAGGCAGTCGAAGGCGTCGAGGAGATCCGGCTGCGCCTGCAGCAGATGATGGACGACGCGATCAGAGACCTCGACGGCACTGCGTTCGATATAGCGGACCGGATCAAGAAGGTCGAGGCGCGGATTGCGCCGCCGGGCAGCGCCGCCGCGCCGTACTACACCGCGCCGTCGCAGGACTTCAGCCGGCCTGGCCGGACCTGGCTGCCGACGCTCGGCCGGACCAGATTCCCGCTCTGGAACCTGGTGAGCGTGTGGTACCACGAAGGAGTGCCAGGCCACCACCTGCAGCTCGCGCAGTGGCGGAACCTGTCTGACCAGCTGTCGATGTACCAGACCACGATCGGCGGAGTGAGCGCGTGCAGCGAGGGCTGGGCGTTGTACGCCGAGCGGCTGATGGATGAGCTTGGCTATCTGTCCAGCCCTGGCGCGCGGCTCGGTTACCTTGACGCTCAGATGATGCGCGCCGTCCGGGTCGTCATCGACATCGGCATGCACCTGCGACTGAGAGTTCCTGACGACTCGCCGATCGGCGCGGGCGAAACCTGGACGCCGGAGCTAGCTCGGGAGTTCTTCGGCGCGCACACCGGCCGGCCTGGGCCCTTCATCGACAGCGAGATCGTGCGCTACCTCAGCGCTCCGGGCCAGGCGATCAGCTACAAGCTCGGCGAGCGTGCCTGGCTGGCCGGGCGCGACGCCGCCCGCGCGGCGCGGGACGGCACCTTCGACCTGAAGGCCTGGCACATGGCCGCGCTGTCGCTCGGCTCGCTCGGGCTCGATGACCTCACCGCCGAACTCGCATCCCTGTGACCTGGCGACGCCCATGCTTTGCCACGCCGGGGCTGACGCGGCTTCGCCTCAGGACTGGTTCACATGGGTAACCGGCCGAGGGCGGCGACGATCTCCCGTTGCCGGCGGGTCCAGTAGTCAACGATCTGGGCGCGCGGGACGGGCAGTGCGTCGTCGGGATCGACGTCGTCAAAGTAACCGAGGCCGAGCAGGACGTGGTTGACCGCCTGCTGGGGGTACTCGGGCTGGAAACGCTCGACGAACAGCGCCAGGCCCTCGTCGGCCGTACGCCCGGTTCGCTGCTCGATAACCATCAGGTCGAAGTAGTCACGCAGCTCGCCGCGGTCGCCGACGACCTTGAGCTTCATCGCCAGCAGGTCGCTGAGCTGCGCAACATGCAGGCCATCGACCTCCTTGGGCGGCTCAAGAAGGTGCTGCGGGCGGCCCTCGTCCGCGTGCAAGAACTGCACCTTGGTGGCAGAGAAAACGCCGTTGAGGGTCCCGGGCACGCGCTCGGTGACGGCGAACGGGCCCGCTGCGGACAGGCGCCGGGTCAGCTCGTCGAGATCGACGCTGCCGTGGTGGAAGAAGAAGTCCAGGTCCCGGCTGATCCGGTGCCCGAGGTGAACGGCGATGGCCGTCCCGCCTCCGAGGTACGCGTCCGGCGGTACGAGCGGGGCGATGGCGTCCCACGTTGCTGCCGTGTCCGGCGGGAGGAGTTTCCGGACGCGGTCAGACGGCATGGGGCGCGTGCCGGGCGAGGTTATGCGCGAGCGCTCGCCGGGCCGGCTCAAGGCCGCGCGCCGCCGCCGCGTGCTCCCACGCGCTCGCGGGCAGGTTCACCGTTCCCCAGGCCAGGCCATCGGGATCGAAGGACGTGATGAGCCGCCGGGCGATGAACGGCCCCGAGTTCGCGACATCGAGCTGGGCAGGTGCCGCGTTCCAGAACAGGTGGAGCAGGTGCGGGGGAACCCGCTTGACGTGCGCTCCTTCGGGGCGGGCGGGCATGCGCACTCGGGCGATCACCGGGGCGAGCGCCAGCCATCGCGGCGACCCGAATCGGACCTGGTACACCGTCGCCTCGGCGGCGTGCCCACGGGCGATCATCATCGGTGTCTGCGAGATGAGGCCATCGGAGTTGAGCCGGGCGAGAGCGCGAGCGGTGGCAGTCGGCGAGACACCCGCCCGCCGTGCGGCCTCACGGACGGACGCCACGCCCCGCGGTGACCGCGACAGCGCCGCGAGCACCTGGACCTCCACCCGAGACAGGCCGGGCACCGGCGGCGTGACGCCCAGCTCGGCGGCGAGCTCGTCCACCTGGCGCGACGTCAGATGGACGACCCCCGAGGCGGCACGCTTGACGGGCATGCCAAGGCGATCCACGGCCCGTCGCACCCGCGGCGCCGAGGTCCCCAGAGCCCGAGCCGCAGCGGCAAGGCTATAGGTGTCCATATCGTTATGATAGCTGATCTCATACGCCGGAGCAGTGCTCGGGTCCAACCAAGCGGCATCAACTGCGAATGCGACCTGATCCCATTCGTTCACTTGTTCTTCCAGCTCAGCTAGCATATTTGCGGCTGGCACACTCCTGCGTGGTGTTGTTCATCCAGGCCGTAACGAGGCGGCCTCGCGCTCTTCCATCAGTTCGGCGATCGCATGCGCGCCGGGATCTGGCTCGGCGCGCAGACCCGCGATCACGCCGGCCCGGTCAGCCGGGTCACGGTTCTGGCTGAGCTTGTCTTTCGCCTCGATCTGGGTGACCAACAGCTCGACGCCCACGATGGCACGCAGCCGACCTTCGATGTATTTCGCCGGGGCGTCCTGCACCCACCAGCGGCCATGGCGGTCCTGCTCATGGCGTTCGGTCAGTTGCGTCACGATGGTCCGGAGCCAGGCGGCATCACGGTGGAAGCGGACCGGCCCGCTGAAGTGCACGGCGGTGTAGTTCCAGGTGGGTACCTGCCGGCCGTGCTCGGCCGTGCTCGGATACCACGACGGCGAGATGTACGCCTGCGGGCCATGCACGATGGCCAGCGCCGGCACCTCCGGAACTGCCATGCTCCACTGCGGGTTGGCCAGCGCCATATGGCCGAGCAGCCGACCGTGCTCGCCCGCTGACCGGTCCCAGATCATCGGCAGCAGACTGGCCACCAGCCGCGCGCCGTCGAATGTCACCAGGTCGGCCGCGCCAACCCGGTCGACGAAGGCCGCGATCTGGTCCGGGTCGTGGGCTGCGAAATGCGCCGGTACGTACATACCGCCAGGCTATCCGCCCTGCCAGGTCGGCCCAGGCCCGGGCCGAGCCGCGCGCCTGTGCAGAAGTCTGTCCCAGGAATAGACGAGAGGGACCTATCCGGCTTCTCGCGGATCCAAATTGCGTGGTGTACGGACTGGCTGCTGTCCGCATCCCCGCGTCCTGTGGGGTCCCTCTCGTCTCCTTCATAACACCATGCCCGCCCGACCCGCAGCAGGGCCTAACGACCTCTCCGGCCGGGACCTTCGGCCTGATCCGCCGACGCCGCCAGCTCCAGATACCCCTGCGGCTCGCCGCAGCCGCGCGCCGTCGGCTCGTTCCAGCTCGTCGATCGCCAGCGCGACCTCGGCGCGGGCTTGCTCTAGGCGCGGGATCAACCGATCCCTGATCGCCCGCAGCCGGTACCTGGTCGTCATCGTCTCCGCCTCAACAATGCGCAGCGCCTGCGCGGACACGGCATGCCTGACCGCCGCCGCGAGAGCGTCCTGGTGCGCCCGCCTGGCCTGCTCAACCGTGGGATCGGCCCACGGACCCTCCGCAGTAGCCGGTGAGTAGCGGCCAGCCGCCGGATGACGCACGCCGATGGTCACCGCGTAGCTGATCCGCACCTGCGCATAACCGGCACCGGTCGCCAGCCTGAGCGCGCGCTCGCCACCGAGCAGGGCCGCGAGCAGCAACGTCCGCTCTGCCTCGGCACTGCACCGGTGCCAGTCCTGCTCGGTCTGCGCGGCAGCCGCCCGGAGCCCGCCGAGTTCTGCCTGCAAGATCCTCAGCTTGCGGTCGAGCAGGTCAGCACCTCGGCGAGCAGCGCCAAGCCGCCGGTCCAGCCAGAGTCGACCGGCGCGGCCTGGCGGCACCGCGAGCCGCGTCCCGGTCATCGTGACCCTGGCCCTTCCGGCACCGGGTCAGCCGCCCGTGGGTAGTACTGGTCAAGCGCCTTGGCCGACAGCATCGCGAGGTCGCGGCGCGGCAGCACGCCAAGTACCCGCCAGGCTCGCCGCAGGGTCTCCTCCAGGCTGCGGCTCTCGGTCTGCCCCTGGCTGATCAGGTCGGCCTCGAAGGCCAGTTCCAGCTCCTGATACCGCCGGTCAGACTCGCTCAGCGCGGCCGTGCCGATCAGCTCGGACAGCTCGCGTGCTCGCCGGGCGGCGGCCAGCGCGGCCAGGGTCTGAGCCGCCACATCCAGGTGGTCCTCCCTGGTCCGGCCGGGACCAGCGCCGCTGCGCATCAGCCTGGAAAGCGAGGACAGCGCATCGACCGGCGGATAGATGCCGCGCGCATGCAGATCGGCGGACAGCACGATCTGGCCCTCGGTGATGTACCCGGTCAGGTCGGGAACCGGGTGCGTGATATCGCCGGCCGGCATGGTCAGCACCGGCACCAGCGTCAGCGAGCCCGGCATGCCGCGGATCCGCCCGCACCGCTCGTACAGCGAGGCCAGGTCGCTGTAGAGGTAGCCAGGATAGGCCCGGCGGGCGGGCAGTTCGCCGCGGGCGGCCGACACCTCGCGCAGCGCCTCGCAGTAACTGGTCATGTCTGCCATCACGACCAGCACATGCCGTCCGAGGCCGAACGCCAGGTGCTCGGCGACCGTGAGCGCCAGCCGCGGCGTCAGGATCCGCTCGATCACCGGCTCGTCGGCCAGGTTAAGCAGCAGCACGAGCTCCCCGGCGGCCGAGCGCTCCTCAAGCGTGTCCCTGATCGCGGCAGCATCGGCGTGGGTCAGCCCCATCGCGGCGAAGACCACGCTGAACGGCTCGCGACCCGCCGACGACTGCGCGGCGAGCTGGCCGGCCAGCTCCAGGTGCGGCAGCCCGGCCACCGAGAAGATCGGCAGCTTCTGGCCGCGGACCAGCGTCATCAGCTCATCGATCACCGACACGCCGGTCAGCACCGGCTCGGCGGGCGGCTGCCGGGCCACCGGGTTGATCGGGAGCCCGGTGACCGGCACGCTCAGCTCGCCGGTCACCGGCGGGCCGCCATCTCTCGGCTCGCCGCGTCCGTTGCATACCCGGCCAAGCCACTGCGTTCCGACCCCGAGCCGCAGCGGGCTGCCGGTGAACTCGACGCTGGTTTGCGCCGGATCCAGGCCGGCCGTGCCCTCGAGCACCTGGACTACGGCGAGATCGCCGTCGGTCTCGAGCACCAGGCCGTGCCTGACCTGACCACCGGAGAGCCTGATCGTGGCGAACTCATCCCAGCCCACTCCGGTCACCCCGCGGACGATCAGCAGCGGCCCGCGCAGCTCAGCGATCGCGGTGAATTCCGGTCGGGCCCACTGCGTCATGCCGACTCCCCCAGCCCGGCGTCACGCGGCGCGTCGTCGAGCGCGTTGAGCGTGGCCAGCATCGCCTCCGCGAGTTCCCGCACCTGCGCCGGCGTGCCAGCGTCCTCCTTGGCCCGCAGGATCGGGGAGAAGTCCTGATCCTCGATCAGCGCGGCGGCGACCCCGCGCTCGACCAGCTGCTGCAAGCACTGCGCGACCGAGAGCACCGCGCTGACCAGGGCCGCTGCCCTGGCCGGATCGCAGTAAGCGTCGGTCGCGCTCAGCGCGCTCTGCTGCAGCACGGCTTCCCTGGCTAGCCGCCCGGCCAGGATTGCCATCCGCTGCCTCGGCGGCAGCGCGGTGACTCCCATCAGCTCGGCCAGCGCGCCGATCCGGTCGGCCTCGACCAGCAGCTCAGCCAGCTGGGCCCGGCGCGCGGTCCACTCCGGATCACCGCGCCTGGCATGCCAGCCGCCGACGGCAGCTACGTCCCGCGAGAACGAGCCCGCCCACGAGATGGCCGGATAGTGCCTGGCGTAGGCCAGGTCGCGGTCCAGCGTCCACAGGCACCGGACGAACCGCTGGGTGTAGGAGGTCACCGGCTCGGTCATATCGCCGCCAGCGGGGGAAACCGCGCCGATGATCGTGATCGAGCCCTCCCAGCCGCCGGCCGTGCTCACCCGCCCGGCCCGCTCGTAGAACGCGGCGAGCGCGGACGAGAGTCCGGCCGGATAGCCCTCCTCGGCAGGCATCTCCCCGTTCCGCGAGGCGAACTCGCGTAGTGCCTCGGCCCACCGCGAGGTGGAGTCGGCGACCACCACCACGTGCAGGCCCATGTCCCTGAAGTGCTCAGCCACCGCGGCGCCGCTGTAGATGCTGGCCTCCCTGGCCATCATCGGCATGTTCGAGGTGTTGGCGATCACCACGGTGCGCTGCGCCAGCATGCCGCCGGTTCTCGGGTCGGTCAGCCCGGACAGCTCGGTCAGCATGTCGGCGAGCTCGTTGCCGCGCTCGCCGCAGCCGACGTAGACGATCACGTCAGCGTCGCACCACTTGGTGATCTGCTGTAGCAGCACCGTCTTGCCAGTGCCGAACCCGCCGGGCACCGCGCACGTGCCGCCGCGGCCGACCGGGAAGAGCACGTCGACCACCCGCTGGCCGGTCTGCAGCGGCGTGCCGCCGTCCAGCCGCGTGCGGTATGGCCTGGCCAGCCGGACCGGCCAGGATGTGGTCAGCGGCACGGCCGTGCCGTCGACCGTCGCGATCACCGCGTCCGCCGCCGCCGGACCAGCCTCGTGCAGCTGGCCGAGCACGCCGCCGACTCCCGGCGGCACCAGAACGCGGTAAGCCACCTGGCCCGCGTTCGCCACCGTGCCCAGGCACACCCCGGCCGCCACCACGTCGCCCTTGCGGGCTTGCGGCGTGAACAGCCACTCCTCCGGCTCGGCGCCCTGGCGCTGCCGGGAGGCTGCCGGGTCCAGCCACGGCCCGGCATCGGCGAGCGGTCGCAGCAGCCCGTCGAACACCCCACCAAGCAGATGCGGACCGAGCCTGGCCGACAGCGGCTCGCCCCGGCCGGCCGCCGGGTCGCCGGGCGCCAGGCCGCCGGTGTACTCATACGCCTGCACCGTGACGAGGTCGCCGCTGATCGCGACCACCTCGCCGGGCAACCGGTACTTGCCGAGCTCCACGATGTCGGACATGGCCACCTGCGCCATGCCGGTGACCTCGACCAGCGGCCCGTTCACCCGGCTGACCAGGCCGGCCCGGGTTCCCGCACCCTCGGTCCCGCCCCGCACGTGGCCGGCGGTCTGGCGAGCCCGATGATCCCCGTGGGCCCGTTCAGCCTGACGGTCTTCCGGCGGACTCATGAGCACAGCCTGCTGATCGAAGGACCGAGCAGCTCGATGACTCGGTCGGCCAGCCTGGGCAGTGAGCAATCCACCAACCGACCAGCCGCGCGTGCTGTCACGCCGCCATCGGCATGCTCGGTGACCACGGCATCAGGTCCGGCCGCGCGCAATGCCAGCTCGGTGAGCCGGTCCCGCAGCTCGGGATAGCCCGGCTCAGCACGCAGCCCGCAGACCGCCGATCTGATCTGCCCGGCCAGCTCGTCGTGCACCGCGCGCTCGGCAGCAAGCTCGCGGGACCGGATCTCCTCGCGGCTCCGGTGGCGTTCGGCTGTCGCCAAGGGCCCGGCCTGCGCCGCGCCGTCCGCCCTGGCCCGTGCCACGGCGGCCTCGGCGTCACGCCTGGCCCGGGCGACCAGCGCCTCGGACGCCCGGCTGGCCTGCGCCACGGTCTGCTCGGCCCGCTCGGCAGCGCGCCGCAGCATCTGCGCGCGGGCCGACGTCAATGCGGCGTCCTGCCTGGTCGCCAGCGTCATCCGGGCATCACCACCGGCAGCACCGCTGGCCGTTCCGGCAGCTCGGCGCTCAGCCAGCTGGCCGCGCTGGCGGTGAGCACCACGACGGCGACATCCCCCGGCAGGTCGCGCCAGGCGCTGAGCGCCTCGGCCTGGCTTGAGACCGGACAGAGCACGGCCCCGGCCAGCGCGTACCCGGCGATCCGCAGGTCCTCGCCGATCACAGCGGCGCGGGACACCCGGCTCAGCCCTTCCCGATCAGGATGATGGCGACGATCAGGCCGTAGATCGCGATCCCCTCGGCCAGGCCGACCAGCACCATGGCCCGGCCGAACAACTCGGGCCGCTCGCTCATCACGGCCAGCGCCGCCGCACCGACATAGGCGACCGCGATGCCTGCCCCGATTGTCGACCCGGCGACCGCGATCCCCGCCCCGATCAGCGCGCCCGAGCTGCCCGTTTTCGCCGCAGCCGCAGCGCTGGTCGCCGCCTTGGCTACCAGCACGCCGGTGGCGGCTCCGGCCGGCCCGGCAGTCACCGAAAGCAGCACCACGGCTGCGGCCAGCACCAGCACGGTGACCCCGGCGAGCACCCAGCCGATCCGGCGGCCATACCGCGCAGCCAGCCACGCGGTGATGACGGCAACCGCGATCACCGGCAGCCCGATCAGCCAGGGAAACATCACGCAGCCTCCTGTCCGGGGGAATGATCCCCATCGATAACCAAGCGCTCGGCGCTGGTCTGCACCCGCAGCCGCCAGGGCCGGAACGGACGTCCCTGAGCCACGAACACCCGGGAGAACAACTCGTAATATTCCAGCCGGAGGGCCTGAACGGCCGCCACCAGTGCCTCTAGCGCGAAGGCGACCGAGCTACCCACGGCGAAGACCAGAATCGCCAGTGCGATCAGCGCGCCGCCGCGGTGCCAGAGCGCGGTGGTGCCCTGCCAGACCAGCAGCCCAAGCGCGGCGTGGGCCAGGCCGAACGCGGCCAGCCTGGTGAAGGAGGCGACATTGGAGCCGAGCCGGACCACCAGGTCGAAGATCTCCATCGACACCTGCATGGCGCCGAAGCCGCCGCCGCCAGCCTCCACCAAGAAGCCGGCCGCGGCGAGCGCCAGCGCCGCCGCGGCCAGCGCACCGCCGACGATCAGCAACGCGCCAAGGTGGAAGAACCAGCCAGCGGCCACGACTCCGATGCCGGCGAACAGCGCCGATCCGGCGACCCCGGACGGTGCGTACAAGGCCAGCGGCCAGCCGCCCTCACGCCACCGGTTGATGGTGCCAAGCGCGTAGGCTCCGGCCAGCAGCACCGCGCCGATGCCGACCGCGACAAGCAGCAGCGGGATCGGCTTGCTGAGCGGAGCGAGCCAGAGCACAGGCACCACGCCGGTCGGTCCGAAGAACTCACCGTAGGCCAGGCCGAAGAGTGTCGCGGCAACTCCCGCGCCGCCCACAAACGGCCAGGCAGTCCGGTACCTGCGGGCCCACGACGGCCAGCCGGCCCGCAGCGCCACCGCAGCCGCGATCACCAGCAGCCCGTCGCCGGCGTCACCGAACATCATCCCGAACATCAGCACGTAGCTGGCCCAGGCCAGCCAGCTCGGGTCGAAGTCCGCGTACGGGATGGTGCCGTAGGTCGTAACCAGCGGGGTGAGCGCGCGCCGCGCCTGGCTCCCGGCCACCAGCGTCGGTGCCTGTGCACCGCGCGGACGCCGCAGCGGGACCACCGAGCAGCCGGTCCCGGCCAGCCGGGCAGCCAGATCGCCGATGCGATCCGCCGGGATCCAGCCAGCCAGCGCTGCCGCCGCGTGCCCGCGCACCGCAGTCCCTGCGTACGCCTCAAGCTGCGCCTCGCCGGCCAGCAGGTCATACTGGCCGGTGCGATCCAGTTCTTCCAGGTCGGGGGGTTCGGCCGACAGGATCGGTGCGGCGGGCAGCTGATGGGATGACGGCGCCGCAGCATGCAGCCTGCGGGCTGCCTCGCCACCGGTGTCGGCATCGCCGATCGGCTGATCGAGCTCCACGGCCGCCGCTTCAGCCACGCTGACCAGCATGTCGCGCAGCGATTCGTCCGGCGCGACCAGGGCGATGCGCGTCATCCGGACCGGGAAGGCTGCGTCAAGCCACGGCATCGAAGACCTCAAGCTGCCCACCGCCGCGCGCGGCGATCTCGAGCGCCGCCCCGACCCGCCGGGCATCGGCGGCCAGGACAGCGGCGGCACCGAGCACCGGCTGAGCGTCGAACCCTGGCCCGCCGAGCAGGGCTAGCCCGTCGCGCTCAAGCCGCGCCCACCAGGCTGCCTCGGCCAGCCACAGGTCGGTATCTGACGAGACCGGCTCGAGCACCCAGGCCAGCCTGCCAGGCAGCCGAGCGGACAGCTCGTCAACGCTGGCCGCGTCGGCCGCGCCACGACCCAGCAGCCGAACCGCGGCGGACTGCAGCGCCGGCTCCGGCGAACGGCCTGCGGTAAACCGCTCCCCAGCAAGCAGCAGCGCCACGGCGGTGGCCGCCCAGGTTCTGGCAGGTTCGCCGAGCTCGGCGACCCGCTCGGCCCACCTCGCCCGAAGTCCCACCCGGAGCGATAGCTCAGATTCGCCGCCTGGATCCTTCCACGCCGATCCGACCAGTACTGCCCGCAGGTCAGCCCCGCTGCCAGCCAGGCGCAGCCGGGGCCACGCCGTAGCCAGCGCGCCAAGCCTGAAGAGATCACCGGTCGGGCGGCCGGCCAGCTCCTGCAACCGCTCTTCGACGTTCGCGATCTCGAACCAGCCCGCCAGCGCGCGCATCAGCTGCAACCCGCCGGGCGGCAGCCAGCCTGCCAGCACCCGCAGGTCCCACAGCACCGCCTCGGCGACCGCGTGCTCCACCCCGGCCAGGGCCTGCCCCAGGGCTGAACCTTCGGTAGCCGAGCCAGCGGCCAGCAGCGGGCCGGGCAGCACGCCACTGCCGTAGAACCGGTCGGCCGCCTGGCCGGCGCTCATCGCCTTGCCGTACGGGGAGGCGGCTAGCATCGCCGCGGCCTCAGGCAGCGATCCGCAGGCCGCCATCTGGCGGGCCTGGTCAGCTCCCATCCGGCGTCTAGCCAGGGCCCGCGCCCGCACGCTGCCTGCGACCCAGCCCGCGCTCATTCCGCCATCCCGCCGTCTCCTGCGTCCCCGGCGTCTTCGGCCGGCCCGGCGTGTCCCGACGCCCGTGCCCCGCCAATAGCCTGGTCGCCTCCTAGGGCCGCCTCCGCTGGCATCGCCGCGACGAGTTCGACGGCTGCCCGGATCAGCGCTCGGATCTCCGCATCGGCCGGGCCGGGCCGGACCAGGGCCCGCTGCGCGGCGGCCGCCTCGGCCTGCGCTGCCTGCGCCCTGGCCGCGGCCAGGACCCCGGCCGCCGCATCGCTGCGGGCCGCCTCGGCCCGTGCCCTGCACTCGGTCGTGATCAGCTCCGCTCGTTGCCTGGCCTCGGCGGCGATCCGGTTGGCGTCCTGCTCCGCCTGGCTGACTATCCGCGCGCATTCGGCATCGGTGGCCGCCAGCAGCTCAAGCACAGGCGCAAGCTCGGCGGTAAGTTCAGCGCGCCGGTCGGCTGGCACTCCGGCCTGACTTGCCGCGCCGGGGCTGCCCGCTGGCCGGAACCGGCTGAGGAGGTCACCAACCTGTGGCAAGCCGACCTCCGCTCGGTGCCTGGCAAGCAAAGATGCCGTGGGTCAAAGTTGCCGTGGGTCAAAGTTTGTCGTCGGTCAGCACCCTAGTCGATGCCTCCCCGGCCTCCTCGGTGCCGGACCGGCCGTTGGCGATCCTCAAGTTCCGCCCTAGGTCCCGATCCGCGCCCGGTCCTGTCGGTTATGCCTGCGGTACAAGCTGGCCAAGGCCGCGCCGCATTCCGGACCTTCGACCCTGGTCCCAGCCGCTAGATGACGAGACCATGATTCCGGGCACGTCGCTGGAAGGACAGTGTCGAAGGGAGGACTGTGATGAGAGCAGCAGTGGGAGACGAACTGACTGTCAAGGGACGCCATCAGGGCGATGACGACCGGCACGGCGAGATCATCGAGGTCCATGGAACTGACGGCGCCCCGCCCTACCTGGTCAGGTGGCGGGACGGGCACGAGAGTGTGTTCTTCCCGACCTCCGGTACGCTCGCCGAGCATCACCCGGCCGGGCAAGCCAGATAGCGCCAGGCAAACCAAGAATCCGCGGCCGGCTGGCAGGCAGACCAGCCGGCCTGCGGTACCAGGCGCCGGAGCCAGCCCAGACCGCCTGCGGCAGCAGGGCAACGGATGGATCAGAGCTTGTAGCCGATATCGGATGGATCAGAGCTTGTAGCCGATATCGCGCAGCAACTGGTGCCGGGCGGTCGCGTCGGCGTCCGTCTCGATGCCGACCGGGGGCGACCCGTCGATCACGCCGACGATGCCGCGGCCTCGGTCGGTGACGGCGACCAGCAGGTCCACCTGATTAGCCGTTGCGCAGAAGATCGTGCAGACTTCCGGGACCGCCTTCACTGGGTTCAGGACGTTGACCGGGAACCCATCCCTGAGCATGATCACAAACGAGTGGCCAGCGCCAGCCGCCTGCACCGCAGCCACGGCCAGTTGCGTGAGTTCATCGTCATTTCCGGACCGACGGATCAGGCGGGCGCCGGACGCCTCGCAGAACGCGATTCCGAACTTCAGCTGCGGACTGACCCCGACCAGTGCCTCGTGCAGGTCCTCGACCGTCTTGATGAAGTGGGACTGACCGACGATGACATTCACGTCGTCGGGCTTAACTAGCGATACCACCTCAAGCCGGACCGCGGTATCAGTCATCGTGCTGTCTCCATCGGAGGCATAGTTCGTCCAGCTTCTGCAGGTGCAGTTTCCGCGCGTCCATTCTCTGCGACGCCTGCCGTCAACTCGCGCTCGGGTAGGAGCCGGAATCCGGTCACCACGTCCGCGCTGATCGCGACTACCGGCTCCGGGCCGGTCGTCGGGGAGAGCAGCTGGCGGTATCGGTAGGTGTCAGCGAGATCGGTGACCAGCCGGACCCGGCCAATGACGACGACGCTCCAGCCTGAGTTGCCGGTGGGGTCCAGCTGATCAGCCTCGTAGGCAACCACCGTGCCCTCGCTCGGACCCGGCGGTGCGGCGAAGACCAGATAGGGACTCGCTCCGATGATGATCTGATTGCTGGCCAGGATGTGCCGTACCGGGCGGATGGCGGGCAGCGCCTTACTCGTGAAGACCACCCGGCCGAACGGGACGCTGCCGAGCAAGCGCAGCGCCTCAGGCACCGTCAAATCCTCAACCTGCTGGTCCCTGGCCATGGAGCCCCCTAATGCGGTCCGTTCGTTTCAGCTTCGCCAGCCGACGATCGGCAGCACAGAGAATCCAGGCCCCGATCCGAGGGACCTTGGTCAGGGTCAGAGCGTGACATAGCTGGACTAGAGCGCTTATATCCCCGGAAACCGATGATTGCGGAAGTTCGGCGGGGTCAAGTGGCATGGGTCAGGTAAGGACGACCTCAATACTGCGCGGGATTCGCAATGCCGCGGAAGGCTCGTAGTCGACCCGCTCGCCTGGCCGGAAGGCGCAGCGTTCCCGCACCGCGTCGACCACGCCGCAAGCCAGCATCAGTGCCTGCGCCTGCCCAGGACACGGGCGGATCCCGTAACCGAAGGTGAGGCTTGGCCTTTCCGGCCGGGCCGGGTCGAAGACGTCCGGCCGGTCGAACGCGGCCGGGTCGCGATTCGCCCGCTCCACGCTGCAGATCACGGTCCCCCCGGCCGACACCCGGCCGTCGCCGATGTCGACCGGCGCGCGTGCGACCCGACGGCTGGCCCGGACCGGCGGGCTGTACCGCAAGACCTCGGTCAGAACCGCGTCAGTAGTCCATCCGGCAGCCGGCTCGGGGATGTCCTGCAGGATGTGCACTGCCGTACCGATCAGGCCAGCGGTGGCATCGCAGCCCTGGACCATGAGCGTGATCCGGGCAACGGCCACGTCCGGATCCACCAGGCCGAGCAGGCTGATCAGCCGGGCGGTCGCCGGATCAGCCACCGGATCGGTCCGGTCAGATCCGGTGAAGTATGCGGCAGCGATCGCGGTCACGGCTTCGGCAGCCTGCTCGGGATCAGCGGCGCACAGCGCCGCCGCCATGGTGGCCATCGGTACTCGCCGGGCGAGTTGCGCCATGACGTCGACTCGGTCACCGCGGCGACCCGCCGCGTCAAGGACCGCATGCGACCGCTGGCAGGCGGCCAGGCGCAGCTCCGCCGGGTCTAGCCACTGCAACTGCTCCACCGCGCGCGCCCGGCGGCGTTCGTGCTCGATGCCGTTGGCGAACCGGGAGACCGAGGCCCGAAGCCACGCGATCGTACCGACAGCAGCCTCGGTCTGTTCCGCCGCCGGAACCTCGAAGCGGTCGTCGGCCAGTACCGCCCGAACGTCGGCGTAGCTGGTGACAGTCCATACGTCCGTCCCGGCCGAGCCGGAGAACGCCGCACCGGCTTGCGGCGTGATCACTCGCGGTGCGGCGGCACCGGCGTCAACCTCGCCATCAGTCATACCGCAACGGTAAGACGATCGAGGTTCGGCGGCGGCCGAAGCATCAGTTCTGCACCGCACCGAGATCGATCATCAGGCTGGTCTTCCTGATCGTCGGCGGTCCGGTGATCGCTGCGGCCGAGATGGATATTTGGAGCAGCTCGGCCAGCCCGTGCTGGCCTGCCTCGGTGAAGCGGACGGCCCGGCGCTGCTCCGTCCGGCGGAGCCAGCTACGTTCAAGCAGCTGACGGGTGATCTCGGCTGGCAGCGCGCCAGCCGCGTGATACCGGCGCTCCGTCCAGTCCAGGCAGGGCCGGACGATTGGGCGGGAGCGGTTCGATGGCGCGACTATGCCAAGCGGCGCTAGCCGGGACAGATCGCCAGGGCCGAAATCGGCCGTTATGATGCCCGCGCCAATCAGCGCATCCGTCAGCGCGACGCCGAGGCGCCCGGCTAGATGGTCGTAGCAGGTGCGTCCATCACGCAATGCTCGGGCGGCCGCATCCTGGCGCAGGGTGCGGACAGCCATGGCGGGCGACAGTAACGCCAGCGCCTCAAGCGCAGCCGCAACCTCCGGGCCAGCAAGCCGGAAATATCGGTGCCGACCCTGCCTGGTCACCTCGAGCATCCCGCCAGCGACCAACTGCGCCAGGTGTTCACTGGCTGTCGAGGCGGCCACTCCGGCACAACTGGCGAGTTCACCAGCGGTCCAGAACCGCCCGTCGAGCAGGGCGGTACAGAACGCCGCGCGGGTGTCGCCGGCGAGCAGTCTGGCCGCAATCGCGATGTGCGCGTCACCGCGCTCGCTGCCCATAGCGGGAATTATCGCAGGCCGAAAATTCGGTCGACGCCGAAGTGCACGGCACCGCGATCCGGCCGAACCCCGCAGCGCCACGGTAGGGCGCCCCAAAGGTCCCGGCAGGTCACGTCCTTCGACCCTGGGAGGACGGGACGGTCGGTGATGGACTGGCTATGTAAAGGGACTGCAACAGGCTACGGAAGGAGGTGTGCTCCATGAGCACGCTGACACGCAGGGAGAGCCGGCCGTTCCTCGACCTGTTCGACTGGATGGACTCACCATTGACGATGTTCCGGCCATTCACGACTCAGGGCATGCGGATGGAGGACTTCGTCACGGATGGTCACTACACCGTCCGGGCGGAGCTGCCAGGGATCGACCCCGAGCATGAGGTCGAAGTCTCGGTCAACGATGGCGTTCTCACCATCAAGGCAGACCGGCACGAGGAGCACGTCGACAAGACCCACTCGGAGTTCCGGTACGGCATCTTCACCCGCCGCGTGGTTTTGCCGGCCAGCGCCGACGAGGACCACATCCAGGCCAGCTACGACAAGGGGATCCTGGAGGTCGTCGTCGACCTGAAGGAGAAGGAGGCCATGAAGTCGGAACGGCATATCCCGATCAAGCTGGCGAAGCCAGTCAAGGCGGGCTGAGGCTCGCTGAGGGCCGAGGTCCGCCAGGGGCCGAGGCCGTGCCAGACCGGTTCCCGGCCGGGAGTCTCGGCCGGGAACCGGCCTATCCCTGCCGGAGTCCCGACCTAACTGTCTGGCGGGTAACTGAGGCGGTCCCTGACGTCGATCACGCCAGCTACGTCCCAGACCGCGTCAAGCAGGCTGAGTGCAATCGCTTGGCGCTCGACCTTGCCGACCACGGTCACTACCCCTCCGCTGACAGCGACCTCAAACGTGCTCGGGTCAAGAGCGAAGTCACCAGCGATCACTTGCTCGGCAATCTCGATCCCGATCCCGGCGTCTGGCCGGTCGTAGACGCCAAGCAGGTCCACTCGGCTGACGATCCCGGTCAGCCTGCCCTCGTCGTCCACCACCGGGAGCCGCTTGATCCGGTGACCGTGCATCATCCTGGCCGCCTCGGTTACCGTTGCGTCAGCCCTGATCGTCACTGCCGGGCTGGTCATCAGCTCCGCGGCCGTCATTGCGTCTGCCTTGGGCGGGACCTGGCGGCGCTGCTCAAGCCGGGACGCGGCCGGGCGGGGCGGGTAAGCCTCCCGCATCAGCAGGTCCGCCTCGGACACCACGCCGATCACCCGGTCGCCGCCATCGAGTACCGGGAACGCGCTCACCCTGCGCCGATGCATAACCTCGACGATCTCCTTGAACTCGGCTTCCTTCCGCACGGCCACCACATTGTTTGTCATTACGTCCCTGACGAGACTCGTCATCATGGCCACCCCCTTAGTCGCGTGACCATCCGGTTTCAGGCTGGCACTCGATCCGCCAGCCAGCCAGGGCCGAAAGGCCCGTCGCGGTCGGGATTCCCGCAGGCCCAACAGCCGTAGGCGGGTGGTCAGGTCGCTGTTCGGCAGCCGGAACGGCAGCAGAAAGGACGAATGTCAGCCGGGCGGGCCGACGAACGGGGTCTTTGGTCCCTGCGCACCCGGGCGATTGGTCTCTGCCAGCCATCCGGCCGGGTCGCGGATGCTATCGGCATGAAAGCTATTGGCTACAGAACCGGCCGAGTCGAACCGGACAACCTGCGCACCACTGAGACTGGGATACCGGCAGCCCACGACCGGCCGGTTACCCACCGCATCGACTGGGAAGCTGCCAGGATGGCCCAGCGCAGCTGCTGCTGCGCCGCCAGGCCGGTGGTAGTCGCCGTCCTTCCGCCAGCGCCCGGGCGCGATCACCGGACCGAGTTGCTGCTCTGCATGCATCACTTCCGGGGCTGCAAGGACGCGCTGACTTCGACCGGAGCGGCTGCACTCGACCTGAACGGCAAGCTGATTGCCCCAGATGCCTCGGCCTACCTGCCGCAAGGCTAGCGGCGCAGTGCCGACCTACTCAGTCACCAGGCACAACGGCGACAGGGCCATGCGCGTGAGTGAGCACGGCATGGGTCACTGTGCCGAGCGAGCCGCTGTGCAAGCCGCTGCGGCTGCCGTGCCTGCCGAGTACGACCAGGTCAGCCCGGGCCGAGGCGGCCGCAAGGACCCGGCCTGGGTGCGCACGGAAGACGTCCACCCGGTACTGCACGTCCGGGAAGTCCAGCTGCCACCTGGCGAGATCGGCCTGGAGCTGAGCCTGCGTGGCCGTCAGGACATCGTCGTCCACGTCAGCCACCGCAGCCATCCCGCCCCGGATTGCCTCGACCGCCACCAGGCTCGCACCGCGCAGCTCAGCTTCCTCGAAGCTGAACCGCAGCGCAGCCTCCGATTGGCGCCGGCGATGGATCCCTACGACGATCTCATGGCCAGCGGCCACCGTCTTCTCGCGAGTGACGACCACGGGCATCGGTGCGTGCGTCGCCAGATAGCGGCTCATCGAGCCAAGTAGCAGACCAGAGAACCCACCGGAACCGCGGCATCCGACGACGAGCATCTGGGCATCGGCTGCACTGGCGATCAGCTGATCAGCCGCCGACCCTTCCGGACTTGAGGTCTCGATCACCAGGTCCGGCGCAAGGTCGGTCGCCCGCTGCGCAGCGACCTTGACGGCTTGCTCCGCGCCGGTGCGCTCGACCTGTGTGGCGGCCTTGGCGGCACCCACATCGGCCGCCTTCCCCGGCGGCTCAACATAAGGCCAGAGCTCGGGAACGCTGACGATCCGCAGCGGGACACCGCGCCGCCGCGCCTCCTGTGCTGCCCACTCCACGGCACGCAGCGACTCTTCAGAGCCGTCGGTACCGACCACGATGCCCGATCCAGACATCTCGATCGACCTCCATAAGGCCGTCAATGGCGCCCAAAGACCTCAGTACTCCATGACATCGCTTCCAGCGGCCGGCCGGAAGGGTCTGCAGGGAGCTTTTTCGCCCAGACCTTCGCTGCCCGCGACCGATCAGGCGAGCGCCAGGAAGAGCCGTTCAAGCTCCTCCGCGCTGATCGCTCCTTCACCAGACAGGCACTGCCGCATATTGCTCGCGACGATCTTGAACCCGGCCCGATCCAGCGCTCGCGACACCGCGGCGAGCTGAGTGACGACATCGCGGCAGTCCCGCCCGGCCTCGACCATCGCGATCACGCCGGCCAGCTGACCTTGGGCTCGTCTAAGCCGGTTCAATACAGCGGCACGAGCTTCCTCGTCAACTGTCATGCCGGCTGGTCCTGGGCCATCTCGGCCCGCACCTGATCCATGTCCACCTCGCGGGCCGTGGCGATCAGTTCCTCAAGTGCTCTTTCCGGCAGCGCGCCGGCCTGCGCGTACAGCACGACCGTGTCCTTGATCACCATCAGGGTCGGGATCGAGGTGATGCCGAAGGCCTGCGCCAGCTCCGGCTGGGCCTCGGTGTCGACCTTGCCGAAAGTCAGGTCAGTGTGCTTGACCGCCGCGCGCTCGAAGATCGGGCCGAACATCCGGCATGGCCCGCACCAGGACGCCCAGAAGTCCACCAGCGTGAGGTTATTGCCGACCGCCACGTCGAAGTTCTGTTCAGTCAGCTCTACCGTTGCCACTCGTCGCCTCCGTCATTAGGCGGGCATCGCTGCCCATGGATACCCATCGGGGTATGGCAACAGCGCGCCGCCGCGGCGTATTCCCGCCATCCGGGCAGGCAAGCCGCACGCTTGGCGTTGCTTGTTCGTGGCCGACTTCCCGCTCTACCCCCATCGTTTGCGCGGTCCTCGTGCTATCTCGGCGAAGGCCAGCGCGAGGTCGCTCGCGCCACCGCTCACGAGTAGTCGCGGAAGGCGGGCCAGGCTCGCATCCAGGATGCCCGCAGGCCGGTCGCCAGGTAGATCGAGACACCCTGCTCGTCATCGCTGACACCGATCCCGTTGTCGAAGGTGGCCACCTGCCGCACATGATCGAACTCGCGGCGCAGCAACCCGGGGTCCATGTTGATGGCGATGACCGATGTGTCGGCCGGAGGGGGTGGCCCCCAGAGCCAGAAGTTGTTCGCACCGCTGTATGCCTGGGGAAGCCCGAAGCCGGGACCGTACCGGTCGATCGCGCCCGCCTCGCCGTAGTTCCCCGCGATGATCGCGGTCCGCTGCCGCAGCGCAGCGGGCAGGGCGTCGTACTCACGGGCCACCAGGGCGACCTGCTTCGGCCAGGCGATCATCTCGC
>Ga0310039_10000943_pt1 | contig 22176 bp, 21 predicted proteins | sample Sb_taG_4_FD_200460 | JGI IMG/M metagenome (GOLD analysis project Ga0310039, IMG submission 200460) | Peat soil microbial communities from Weissenstadt, Germany - Sb_50d_6_BS metaG (v2) (version 2) | ecosystem: Environmental > Terrestrial > Soil > Wetlands > Peat | place: Germany: Weissenstadt...
CACCCCAGCCCACAAGTCCCGTCGCGCAGTCGGCGATCGGGCGCTACGCTGACCACTCAGCCCTCAGTGCGAAGCCGGAAGGAGCGGAATTCCATTGCGAGGATTGGACGCAGCGCCGAAGTGTATCGGGGCGGCCCAAGGGACAACCGGACGTGCGGCCGGGCAAACGCTGGCCGTGATTTCGCGGTGGTGTGCCGTGGCGCTGCTGCTGGCGTGCGTCATTGTGCCGCGTGCATATGGCGACGCGGGCGTAATTTTGAACGAATCGCTCGATACCAGCGTCGCAAGAATCACCGGCTCGGGGCACAGCGCTATTTATCTCTCTCGCGTTTGCCCGGCGGATTCGCCGGTGAAACTGCGGCTCTGCCGCCCGGGCGAACAGGGTTCGGTGATCAGCAATTACACCACGCTCGGCGAGGACCAGCCCTACGAATGGAACATCGTGCCGTTGAGCGTGTTTCTCTACGGCGTCGAGGACCCGGAAAACCGGCCGATGATCGGCTCGCAAAAAATCAAGCATCTGCTCGAGGAACGCTACCGCGAGAAATTCCTCGCCGGCTATTGCGACTCCGAATCTTGCCGGACGAGCGGCAAGGCTGAGTGGCGAGAGATGGTCGGCGCGACGATCTCTCGCAGCCTTTATATTTTCGTAGTGAAGACCTCGGTGGAGCAGGATGAAGCGCTCATCGCCGAGTTTAATTCCACGCCGAATGTGAATCACTTCAATGGCGTCACGCGGAATTGCGCGGATTTTACGAAGCGCGTGATGGATTTCTATTTTCCGGGCGCGGCAAAATCGGATTACGTGAATGATTTCGGCATGACCAGCCCGAAGGCTATCGCGCGCTCCTTTACGCACTTTTCGCTCAAGCATCCGGAAATGGATCTGACGGTTCTTCACTTCGCGCAAATTCCGGGAACCTACAAGCGCAGCAGCGAGGCCCGCTCGGGCACCGAGCAGCTATACCGTTCGAAGAAGCTGCTCGTGCCGATGGTGATCTTTGCGCCGCACGAATTGGGCGTGGCTGCGGGGACGTACCTCCTGACGGGGCGATTTAATCCGCTGAAGGAATCGGAGAAGTATCCGACGGCCGACGTGGCTGAGACTCGTCAACAGATTGCACTGGCGAAAGCAGCGGGCGATGACGTGCGCGTCAAGCAGCTGAAGGCGGCCGAGCGCCGGGAGAGGCAGCGAGTCACCGGCACGTCGGAAGAGTGGAAGGACTACCGCGGCGATCTCGATGCGCTGGTGGCGGAAGCCGTCCGCGAAGAAGCGCTGGCGAACCGCCGGGATTTGAAGCAACAGCTGAGGCGCATCGAGGAAAAGGGCGCGCTACGCATCGACGACAATGGCGCGCTTTGGGTGGCGATGCCTGATGCAGACGGCGGCGCCGAAGCTGGACTGAGCGCGAGCAATATTCTGGAATCGGACTCCGACTCGCAGCTTGCCTACCGCGTGATGCTGGCGCGCACGGCGCACAGCTTGAGCGCTCCAAAACACAGCCGCGAGAACATGCCCGAATTCAAGCAAAACTGGACCGTCCTTCAAGACGCCCGCTCGAAGAACGCTGTTTCGAGCTCTCGAAGCATGCCCGCCGCCAGTAGTACGGGCAGTTCTAGCCTGATCGCCGCCGGGGAAAATTGAGAATCGATTGACCGGTTTTTTACCTGCGGTCTGCACGCTGCGGTGTGCGCGGCGAAAGTTTTTTCCTGGCTCTTAAAGCGATATCTTCTCCTGCGTGCAAACCTACATTTGATATGATGGTCGCAATCGTCATGCTGCGATTGCGCATTGCGACCGGCGCTCTCTCCTTCTTGTTACTGGGGAGTGTTGTCTGGTGCCAGCAAGCTGCGGTGCGCGCCGTTTCCACAAACCCGCCTTCGAGTGGCCCTCAGAATATCGTGATTGGTTTCGTCGGCGGATTCATCAGCCATGACAATGCGGTGCACGGTGGCGTGAAGCTGGCAGCGCGGTTGCGCGAGGATTATCCTTCGGGCGCGTACGTGAAAGTTTTCGAGAATCACCGCGGAGATGCGGCGCATCGGGAAATTCTCCGGCTGCTGGACACCGACCACGATGGGACGCTTTCAAGCGAAGAAAAGCAGCGCGCGCGGATTGTTATCTACGGTCACAGTTGGGGCGGCTCGGAAACCGTCGCGCTCGCCCGCCAATTGGAAAAAGACGGCGTTCCCGTGCTGCTGACGGTTCAGGTGGATAGCGTCGGCAAAATCGGCGAGAACGACGAAGTGATTCCACCGAACGTGACGCAAGCCGTGAACTTCTATCAATTGAATGGAATGTTGCACGGACGAGCGAAAATTCGCGCGGCGGATGCCTCGCGCACACAAATTATCGGGAATTTCCAATATGACTATACAAAGAATCCGGTGAGCTGCCGGAATTATCCCTGGCTCGCGCGTCTGCTCGAAAATCCGCACATCGAAATCGAATGCGATCCGGGACTCTTGGACCACATCGAAGCTCTAATCCGCTCAAAATTGCCTGCGGTGACGCGGGACAATGTGTCTCAACCGGCCAGCCAGTAATCCGATTACCCTCAACTTTGCGAACCTGAGTAATATCTCTGGCGCTCGCCCTGCATGTCACAAGATTGCGTGACGTACGTCATACAATAAGTGTGCAAATTGGCGCAAACTGGCTTATTAGAGAAAGGAACGAAAGAGGGGGCGCTATGAAAGTCCTTCTTGCAATCGACGCTTCGGAAGCTTCGCAGAAAGTCATTGATGAAGTGCTGGCGAGGCCGTGGCCAAAAGAGACCAGCTTTTGCGTTTTGCATGTTGTTGATCTGAGCGGCACGTACCGCGTGCCGGCGATGATTGAATTGGATAAGCGCACGGGTTGGGAGATTGTGCGAAAGGCGGCGGAAAAAATTGGGCGGACGGGGCACGAGACGAGCTCGGACGTCCTAGTCGGACCGCCGCGGCGCTCCATCGCGGAATACGCCAAGGAATGGAAGGCGAACTTCATCCTGGTCGGATCGCATGGCCAGGGAATGCTCTCGCGGTTACTCCTCGGCAGCGTGGCGCAGGGCGTGGTGCGGGCAGCTCATTGCTCGGTGGAAATTGTGCGGCCAAGCAAGCACCACGGCGCTGAGACGGTGCCTGGATTGAGGATTCTGCTGGCGACGGACGGCTCGGCCTCTGCATCGGTGGCCGCTGAATCCGTTGCCAAGCGCTCCTGGCCGGCTGGAACGGAAGTCAGAGTGATCAGCGTCGTCCAGCTTTTGACGCCTGAGAATCAGTTGACTATCGGTTCGCCATCGTCGGTTTATCCCGCGAGTTTGCTCGAAGAAGTGCTGACCGAATCAAATGTCCACTCGCAAGATGCGGTGACGAAAGCCCAAAAGATGATCGTCGCAGCGGGGCTGAAAGTGGCCGATGGGGAAGCGACGCCGCTTGGCGATCCGCGCGTGGTGATCGTCGAGCAGGCGAAAAAATGGGGATCGGATTTAATCGTTCTCGGTTCTCATGGATGGCGCGGCGTCGATCGCGTGCTCATGGGCAGCGTCTCCGAATATGTAGCGATTCATGCGCCGTGCTCGGTGGAAATAATTCGCGCGTAGCCCACGTTACCGAAACTTGGATTTAGTGCGTAGCGGCGACGCTGTGCCTATCAGCGGAAGGCACGCCTCGCTCGTTCTTGATGGCTACGTCAGAGTTAAGAGAAATTGAGTCGGTTCCTCGCCCGACTTTGCGTCCAGCGACTTGAGGGAAGTTCGAAAGCGACGCGCCGCCGATTCCGATGGCTTCCCCGGCGGCGTGCGCGGCCCGAATTCGCGCCTGCAGGATGAACAGCCCGCCGGTAATTCCATCCTTCGCCCATTCCATTTCCATCGGCTGATCATGCTGGGCCAGTGCCGAGAAATGCTCTTCAATCTTGCAGGCCCACGTGGCGAGTTGGTGCACGTCTGATTCTCCGAGGCAGAAGCGGGCACGATCCCCGGGAGGCGTGGCTTCGCTGCGAATCGATCGCGTATCCGCATCGTACGCCAGTCGCACTTCCTTTGATCCGAGGCGCCGGCCAACGATGGATTCGATCCCTTTGCCCAGCATGCGCTTAGAGACGCGCCATTCATCAGGAACCACCGCGCCTTGTGCGAGAAACTCGCCGCGACCATAAGACGCGGAAACCTTTACGACATCGCGCGATCCGGATTCGATGTCGCCCGTGACAATGATGCCCGAGCATGCCAAGTCAGAACTCACCATGGGCATCACGCCGACGGAGAGCGCTACTTTGAGCTGCGGATATCCGTGAAGCGCGCGATAGCTGACGGCGCTATCGGTAAAGAGAGAAGCAAAGCATTGATGGACGGCGCGAAGCAGGCCGTCTTCGCCGCGAACATTGAGGAACGTCTCGGCGGCGCCGGCGAAGGATGCTTCCATAGGATCTTCGGCGCTGGCCGAGGAACGCACAGCCATCTCGGGCTCGTGCTTTAGCCGCGTCACCAGCTCGTGATACGCATCGAGAATGTCCTCGCACATATCGTCGGGAAGCTGCGTTTGTAAGATATGGGTTCGCGCGGCATAACCGGCCTCGGCCAGCTGCGCGAGATTATCGGGATCGAGATTTGACAAAACGTCCTCGAGTTTCCCGCGCAGATTCTGCTCTTCGAGGTGGCGCCAATAGGCCTCAGTGGTGATGGCGAATCCGTCCAGAACGCCGACACCTTCGGGCTTCAGGGTGACGAATAATTCGCCCAGCGACGCGTTCTTTCCGCCAACGCGCGTCACGTCGCTCATTCCAATCTCGGAGAAGTGCAGAGTGTAAGCCGATTTCATACAAGTCCTTTCCATTGCGGCACTCACCTAACGAACCACACCCCCAGCCCCAACTCAGATTAGGCCGTTCTAGTGTTTACGGATGCGATTTCGATCACGTCCGGCGGTGATGAGGGTCACAGCCCGCGCGCGGCGGCAGAGATTAAATGGGAGAGCGAGAGGTGGACTATGAAAACGATGCATGCCTTGACGCCGGTCGATCTGAAAAACATCTTGATTTGCACCGATTTCTCGCAGGCCTCAGCGGATGCGTTCCCCTATGCTGCGGAATTGGCAAAGCACTTCGACGCGAAACTCGAGGTATTGCATGTGAGGCCGTCGGACCTCTACTCGCGCGTGCCTCCGGAGGGATGGGAAGCGCTTGCCGAGGCCGCCCGCGAACAGGCGCGCGAGAAAGCATGGACGCTATTGCGGCCTTACCCGGGAATCGCGCACGATGTCGTTGTTGCCGAAGGCGAGATTTGGTCTGAATTGCAATCGGAGATCGAGAAGAAGAACATAGATCTCATCGTCATCGGAACGCGCGGCCGGACTGGACTCGCGAAGCTGGTGCTTGGCTCGACCGCCGAGGAAATCTTCCGGCAGGCGCCGTGCGCGGTCTTGACGGTTGGCCCATTCACGCCGCGCGAGCCGCAGCGGGAAGGCGAAATTTCGGACATACTATTCGCCACGGATTTCAGCCCGGAGTCGATGGCCGCCGCTCCATTCGCGTTTTGGCTCGCGCAGGAATATCAGGCGCGGCTGACGCTTCTGCATGTGATTGACGATCAAAAAGCCGGTGAGTTCGTCGCGCCGACGGATCTCGTGTCGGCATCGGAACGACTCCTCCGCAATCTGGTTCCAGCGGACACGGAGCTATGGAGCGAGCCGAAGTGCATCGTGGAACGAGGAAATTCCGCGGACAAAATCTTGGCCGTTGCCGGGCGCACGAGAGCGGACCTGATCGTACTCGGTGTGCGGAAGCCGGGCGGCGTGGTTGGTGCGGCAACGCATCTTCCCATCGCGACGGCGCATAAGATCGTATCTCATGCGCGGTGCCCGGTGCTGACGGTCCGTGGCTGAGGATTCAGAGATTCGAATTTGATCAGTTGCTGTCAGGGGCCTGTAGGCTGAGAGTCGTAGAGGTTGACTGCAGTTTTTATCTTCGGACCGAAAAAAAGATCGGCCGGGCTGGGCGCCGGCCGATCTTTTATTTCAGCTGACAAATGTTTGAGCCGTGTTAGGCCGCAGCCATGGCTTCGAGCGCCGGGCGATTTCGAATCACGACGCTCGGGCCGTTCGTGGTGATAAGCATCTTGTTGCGCATTTCCGTCAAGGCTCGCGTCACCGTCTCGCGCGAGATGCCGATGATTTGCGCGATTTCTTCGTGCGTCAGGCTCAGATTGAATCGCACGCCCAGCTTGGTCTCGTGTCCCTTGCTCGCCGATTCCAGCAGGAACCGCGCCAGCTTCTCCGTGGCCGAATGAGTGAGCGCCAGATAGCGTATCTGTTGGCAGGCGCCGCGGTAAAAATTGCTGAGCTGCGTCATGGCGTTAACGCAGGCCTCATGATTGTTGCGCATCAATTTCGTGAAATCTTCGCGCCGGATGAAATTCACCTGGCAGGGCTCGAGCGTCTCCGCGGTAACCTCGAACGGATCGCCGGAGAGCGCGGAGTGCAGGCCGAGCAGTTCGCCGGCCGCGGCGATACGCACGATCACGGTCTTGCCTTCGAGCGAAGTCATCGTCAGCTTCACGCGGCCCTTACACATCATGTACACGCCGCGCGGCGCTTGTCCTTCAACGAAGAGCACGGCGCCGCTCGGATAAGAGCTCGTGAACTTGACGGTCTCAAACGCCTTCATCGGGATGGGCGAGAGCTGGCAGAAGAAGCCATCCTTGTGTAGTGCGCAGCTGTGACAATCTTCCGTGAGTTGCATTCCGTATGGTGCGTTCATTTCGTTCCTCCCGTCAGTTCTCGTACTTCAGGCCGGTCCCAGCTGGGCCTTCCAGCATCTTGCTTAGAAAGATCGAACCCCCCACCAACTCGGCGCCCTGATTCCGCATCTCCTGCAGCAGCTTGCGGCCCCGCCAATCGGCAAAACTTACGGCACTAAGATCAACGACGAGTGCTCGGCCGTCAGTCCTCGATTTCAGCGCCGCCTGCCATGCCTTCTCGAGTTCTACTACCCAGGGGCCCTTAACGCGACCTTCCAGGATGAGAGAGCAGCCGTCGTCGCTTTGCCGTGTTGTCACTCGAAGCACCTTGTTTGTTCCTGCTGTGTATCGGCAAGCAGTGCGCCAATCAGGAGGGGAGAATCTTATGCCTCGTAAGCTATTGAAAATAGACTGGATGGATGTAACAACGGATAGAGGAATCGGGCGAGCTGCAGCCGATGCGACGACGAGTGACGAGACGAAATATCGCCACTTGGCGGCATCTCGTCACTACGCTCCGATGTCAGCTACGCAGCGGTTTCTGCATCCGGCACTTTCGAGTGATCCAGAAGCGCCCGCACATCGTCATCCGAGAGCTGCGGGAAGTCCTCGTAGAATTGGCCGACCGCGCGAAAATCGCGTGGCGTCAGCAACGCGACGAACTCGTCCGCTTCCGCAGAAAGCAGCATCGAGGTCGACAGCGGCGCGACTCCCGTAGCTACGACGACGCGCGCCGGACCGAGTTGTCTCAGCGCTGCGATGGCCACGCGCATGGTCGATCCGGTGGCGATCCCGTCGTCAACCAAAATCACCACGCGGCCTCGAACATCGATGGCAGGCCGCTCGCCTCGATACGCCTTCTCCCTGCGCGCCATCTCTCTTCGTTCGTCCTGGACGACTCTTTCGATGACCTCCTCACGAATGTGGAAGGCCTCGACGACATTCGCCTCGATGAATTTTGCGCCGCGCATGGCGATCGCTCCCATGGCGAGTTCTTCGAAGCCGGGAACTCCCAGTTTGCGCACGACGAAAATATCCAGGGGCGCGTTCAGCATTTTCGAGATTTCATGAGCGACCGGAACGCCGCCTCGCGGTAGAGCCAGTATTACGACGTCACTGCGCCCGCCATACTCGGCGAGCCGTTCCGCGAGCAGCCGACCGGCCTGTTCTCTGTCGCGAAGCCGTTCCATATCAGACGCCATACTCAGGATGCGGCTCCAGAAGATAATTCGTCATCTGAGCGCTCAAATTCTCGCGATTTCGCAGCAACGATTTTCGCCGCGGTGCCGCCTTCTTGCCGTGACTCGTCGCCATCTTCTTCTTTCCGGACTTCGACTTACTTCGCATATCCGTTCACCTCAGTTTAGTCGCGCCTGGCTTCCTCCCGGACTCGAATGCATGTACCTTGCCACCACTTCTTCCGGCAGCGCCGAGAGCGCGTCCACGCGATTGAGGAGAATCTCCTCGTACGCACTGTGGCCGCGCATGCGGTTCACAAGCTCTTTTCCCCAGAGACTTAACGTCGTGGTGTGGTCCGCGGTGGAGAATCTCAGTTCGTCGCGAAATCTGTCCACCAGCCGGACGATCTCCTGGTGCTCCAGATTGATGCGCTGCCGCTCCTCATCCTGGAGAAAGCGGTCGTAGAGCGATTCCACCGCGCGGTTCTCGGAGTGGCAATGCTCGATAACAGCGCCCATGTGGTGGTCGAAGGCGCGCAGTTCGGTGAGTCCCTGCGCGCGCCGATTGAATTCCTGGCTGGACGTCAACACCAGAAATTCCTCCAGCGTGTCCATGAGACGGGCGATTTCTTCGTGCTCTCTCCGGAGATATTGAATTCGCTCGTGAAGCGCCATAACGTCCTCCCGCACTCGACCTCGCTGCCTCTTCGCTTGCCCGCTCGCAAATTTCGCAGCGCAGGATTGGGCGGTACTTGAGCGTGAGCCCGACTCCCCGAAGCAACATCAGCTAGCCCGCTCCTGCGCTGCAATTACAAGGTTACACAGGGGCCAGAGACGAACAGTGACGCGGGTCACCGTCTCTTGTGACCTCCGGGGAACGCTCACAATAGGGACCTCGGGGCGGCTCAGAACTGCCTGCGGGAGATGCCCAGCTTCTGCATGCGGGAGTTCAGCGTGGTGCGGTTCATCCCCAGCCGTTCGGCAGCCCCGCCGGGGCCCCCGATCTTGCCGTTGGTTTCACGCAGGACGCGAATGATGTGCTCGCGCTCGATCTCTTCGAGCGAGGACGAAGATCCCGCCGGACCCTCCGCGACCTGAGCAAGTTCGACCTGGGGAACATTCAAGACCGTGCCGCGCGACAGAATTACCGCCCGCTCTATCAGATGCTCAAGCTCCCGGATATTGCCCGGCCAGGGATAACGCGTCAGCGCCTGCATCGTTTCCGGGGGCACGCTCTCAATGTTCTTGTTCATGCGCTTCGCGAACTTGGCGATGAAATAGTGCACCAGGAGCGAGATATCCTCGCGGCGCTCGCGCAACGGCGGCACCACGATCGGGAACACGCTCAAGCGATAGAAGAGGTCGCTGCGAAACTGCCCGGCGGCGACCATTTTCCCAAGGTCACGGTTCGTCGCCGCAACGATACGAACGTCGGTAGTGATTGTGCGGCTGGTCCCTAAGCGCTCGAATTGCTTTTCCTGCAACACGCGCAAAAGCTTCGGCTGCAGCTCAAGCGGAATATCGCCCACCTCATCGAGAAAAATCGTGCCTTGATGCGCCAGTTCCAGCCGCCCGATCCGCTGCGCGATCGCGCCGGTAAATGCGCCTTTTTCGTGCCCGAAGAGTTCGCTCTCAAGCAAGCCGGTGGGAATCGAGGCGCAATTCACGCGCACAAAATTATGAGCGCGCCGTCCGCTGAGATCGTGGACCGCTCGGGCAATCAATTCCTTCCCAGTGCCCGTTTCTCCCAGGATTAGGACGGTCGAGTCGGTCGGCGCGACCGTCTCGATCTGATTCAGCACCCGCATCAACGGCTTGCTCTCGCCCACAATCTCTTCGAAATTGAATTCCGTGCGCAGTTCGTCTTCGAGGTATCGCTTTTCTTCTGCGAGCTTTTCGGTGAGCTCGGAGACGCGCCGAAACGCCAAAGCATTGCCGAGAGCGATGGCGATCTGACCCGCCATTTGGGTGAGTATTCCGAGATCGTCGTCGCTAAACGTGCCCGCGCGCCGGCTGAATAGATTCAACGTACCGAACACGCCGTCCTGTCCGAGCAACGGAATCCAGCAAGCCGATTTCACCGATTGGTCGGCAAGCTGGGAGCGAACATCGAACGGCAGCGATTCATTAGGAATTCCTCGAAGCAGCAAGGGCCTTCGAGCCGTATAGGCCCAACCGGCTGGCGAGCCGCCTAATGGAATCAGCGCGTCGGCGGCTGGCGCCCCCGTGCTCGAAGGCGCTTCGATCGCCTGGATACGCAACATCTTCGATTGGCCGTCGTAAAGCGCCAGCGTCGCCTCGTCAAACTGCTTCACCTGCCGCAAGCAAGCCGCAATCGCCGTCAGAAGCTGGCGGATATCGAGATGCGCCGCGAGCGTGTTCGACATCTCCAGCAAGAACGCCTCGCGCGCCCGCTTTCCTTCGGTGATGTCCCGCGTGATTTTCGTAAATCCGCGGACCTTTCCGTCCTTATCGTGAAGCGCGGTGATCACTACGCTGGCCCAGAATCGCGAGCCGTCCTTACGAATCCTCCAGCCCTCATCGTCGGAGCGTCCTTCCGCAGCGGCCCGCTTCAACTCTTCCTCCGGCTTCCCGGCTTCAACATCCTCGGCCGGATAGAACCGCGAGAAATGCTGGCCGATAACTTCTTCGCTCTTGTAACCTTTGATTTTTTCCGCGCCGCTGTTCCAACTCACCACTCGCCCTTCCGTATCCAGCATGAAAATCCCGTAGTCGTTCACCTCATCCACCAAAAGCCGAAAGCGTTCCTCGCTCAGCCGCAAGGCTTCGTCCGCGCGTTTGCGGTCCGTGACGTCCCGGATCGCCGCGGTGAATAGGGCGTCTTCGCCCTCATCCAATGGACTTAGGCTGATCTCGACAGGGAAGACCGTGCCGTCCTTGCGACGCCCGGAAAGTTCCAGTCCGGTACCCATCGGCCGGGCCCGCGGCGACACGGCATACTCGCCGCGGTGGTGGACATGTTGTTGGCGGAACTGCTCGGGAATCAGGATTTCGACGGGTTGGCCCAGAAGTTCTTCCCGTGAATAGCCGAATATCTCTTTAGTCCGGGAATTGGCCAGGACGATGCGCCCGGATTTGTCGACGATCACCATCGCGTCCGGCGCAGCTTCGAGCAAGCGGCCAAACTTGGACTCTTCCTGTGGCGCCGCGCCCGGCCTGGGATTGGTATCGGGATCGTTCACGAGTGCGACGTTAGCATTTTGTACCAATTCGGGACAAGATAGACTCATGGAGTTGCGAGAACGCTATGATGATTGAAGCAGGTCACACAACTTTAGCGCGCACCTTGGGGAGCAGCGGGACTATGACCGATAATCGCAACGCGCGAATCGCCTATTTTTCTATGGAGATCGCCGTTGATCAGCGCATTCCAAGCTACGCAGGCGGGCTTGGTGTTTTATCCGGGGATATGCTGCGTTCCAACGCCGACCTCGGCATCCCCATGGTCGGCGTGACGCTGGTCCATCGCCACGGCTATTTTCACCAGCACCTCGACGCTAAGGGACAGCAGACCGAAAAGCCCGAGGAATGGCGCCCCGAATCGTTCCTGGAGGCCCTCGAACCGATCGTTTCGCTGGCGATCAATGGGAAGAACGTAAAAGTTCGCGCCTGGCGCTTCTGGATCGATGGACTCATGGGCCACAAAGTTCCCGTCCATTTTCTGGATACCGATCTCCCTGAAAATCCCGAATGGGAGCGCACGCTGACGAACAACCTCTACGGCGGCGATCCCTATTACCGCGTCTGCCAGGAAGCGATTCTTGGCATCGGCGGAGTTCTCATGCTGCGCGCGTTGGGACACGAGCGCATCAATCGCTTCCACATGAACGAGTGCCATTCCTCTCTGCTGATTCTGGCGCTGCTCGAGGAAAGAGTCGGGAAGCAAAATCTGGCCGCTGTCACCGAGGAAGACATCGAAGCCGTTCGGCAAAAATGCATCTTCACCACACACACGCCGGTTGCCGCCGCCTTTGACGAATTTCCGCTGGAGCTGGCAACCAAGATCCTCGGCGAGGATCGCGTCGCCGCATTGAAACTCACGCACTGTTGTCCGCGCGGCGCGATGAACTTGGTTTCGCTGGCGCTCGACTGTTCGCACTACACCAACGGCGTTGCCATGCAGCACGGAAAAGTCTCTCAGCAGATGTTTCCCAAGTATCCGATCCACGCGATTACAAATGGAGTGCACGCGACCACCTGGACCTCGCTGCCATTCCAAGAGCTCTTCGACACGCACATTCCGGAATGGCGCCGCGACAATCTCTACCTGCGCCATGCCATCGGCATCGACGTGGATGAGATCCAGGAAACGCATCTAGCCGCCAAGCGGCAAATGATCGAGGGCATCGCGCAGGCCACCGGCGTCGAGCTCAACGAGAGCATCCTCACCCTCGGATTTGCACGCCGCGCGACGGCCTACAAGCGCGCCGATTTGCTTTTCTCCGACCTCGACCGCCTGCGCGCGATTCGCCAGCGCTACGGTCCATTCCAAGTCGTCTACGGCGGCAAAGCGCATCCCAGCGACCATGAAGGCAAGGCCCTGATCCGCAAAATCTTCGAAGCAGCCGCCGCGCTGCAGCGCACCATCCCCGTGATTTATCTCGAAAACTACGACATGCGCTGGGCGAAATTACTCACCAGCGGTGTGGATATCTGGCTGAACACCCCGCACCGTCCCTACGAAGCTTCGGGAACCAGCGGCATGAAAGCGGCGCTGAATGGCGTGCCCAGCCTAAGCGTGCTCGATGGCTGGTGGGTCGAAGGACATTTCGAAGGGGTCACCGGCTGGGCCGTCGGCACAGACAAAGATTCCGCGCCCGAAGCCGAGGTCCTATCGCTTTACGACAAACTCGAGCGCGTTATTCTTCCGACTTACTACGCCCGGCCGCGTGCGTTTGCAGAAGTCATGCGCTCGGCGATCGCGGTGAATGGGTCGTTCTTCAACACACAGCGAACGGTTTCACAATACGTGATGAATGCTTATTTCCCGGAAATGGGGAGCGAACCGCAGCACACATCGTCGCCGGCATCGCTACAGGAAGAATTGGCGTCTCGTCCGACCTAGCGCTCGCCCGGCTTAAGCTGCTGCCACAGATGACTGCGGCTTCATTCCGTTTCCACCGATGTACGTTTCCGCGGCGATTCCCTCGGACTCCAGATTCCGAATCTGTGTTTCCAGCCAGATGCTGAGATCATCCTCGAGTTCTTCCCGAGTCCCCCAATGATAGAAGTCGCCGATGGTGTTGCCTTGCTCGTTCAGAGGAATCTCCCGGCACGGAATCCTATTCTTGCGGCTCTCTGCGGGTACGAACGCCATGAGCACACATTCGGAGCACGGCTTGGGATCTTTGGGATTATCGCGGTTCATGCACGTCGGTGAATCCTGGAACACGAACTGTGGACGCCAGGACGGTTTGTGGTAGCCGCCGCTATTCAGAAATTCGAGTTCGCTTTTCAGAACTCCCAAAAGTTTGCTCTGCGCGATGGTCACGGCCCACCTCCGCTATCTTCGCATCTCATTTGGCGCCTGAAGTGTCTCGCTGGCTGTGACTCGTGTCACTTCTCGTCGTGACTGTGCTCACCTGAGGTCGGCCCGCAGCGGATCGCGATCAGTCGTCACCGGTTCCGGTGACCCGTATCACCGAACAAGCCGTCTTCAGGTCGCACAATGTCCTTGTCGAATCAGAAGTGTGTAAGCTCCGCAGGAGACGATTTGAAATCGGAGCTGCCGGAAACCAGCAACATTTGGAGGTGGATATGGCCAACGCTTCAGTTCTCCATGCCGTTTCAGAATTGCATAATCCGCTGCATTCGCGCTACGCCGATGCGCCGCACTGCGTGGTAGCCGTCGACCGCACGCGCGCGCGATTCTTCCGATTCGAACTTGGCGTTCTCACTCAGATCGAAATCCGCAAATTCGAAATCGACCAATCACAGTGGAAGATGAAGGACCATGCGCACATGGCGCGCCGCGACACAAAGATGCCGCATGGCGCCGAGCGCGATGTCTTCAAGAAGCGCATGGACGCGCAATATCAGCACCTTTGCGCTGAGACAGCGGCGGAAATTCGCGCCGTCTGTGCGAAATACAAACTCGCCGGCATAATTCTGGTTGGGTCCGCACGCCTTATCGACCCGATCGGAGAGGCGCTCCCGACGGAACTGAAGACGCAATTGTTGGTGATTCCGAAGGATCTCGCGCGTTTTTCGATAAGTGAATTGAAAGATCACATCGCGCCCACCATCGCGGAGTGGGAGCAAGAGCAGGAGGAAATCGTCGTCGCCGATCTGCTCAGCGCGGAAAGCGGCGCCGTAGTCGGTATCGACGAAACCCTCGCGCAACTCCAGGACGGCTGCGTCCGCAAGCTCGTGGTCGCCGAGAAACTGAACGCGCGGCTGAACCAATGCGTCAAATGCGGCCTGGCAAATCGCTCGGCTGACCCGCGCTGTATAGCCTGCGGGAGCCCGCGCCAGCACGTTCAAATACTCGATGTCCTTCCCGAATTGGCGGACGCCCAGAAAACTGAAATCGAGCGAGTCAGCGGCAGCGCCGCAGAAAAGCTCACAGCCGCGGGCGGCATGGCAGGCTGGCTCCGCAAACGCAGATAGCAGCGACGGCACCGGTTGCCCCATGCGCTGTTTTTGCTCGTGGGGGGTTTTGAATCTAGTCTTTGCAGAATCAATTGTGAATTCCGCAGCAACAGACCGATCCGACTACGAAACAAGCATCGCCGCAGCAAATAAAAAGGGCCGCGAAAATCCGCGGCCCCTGCAAACCTGATCACGTCTCCCGCTACTGCTTGTCGTAAACCGCCGTACTGCTCATCTTCTTACCCGAAGCGTCGGTTCCGCTTATCGCCACGGTCCGGCTCTTGCCGTCAGCCGAGACCGTGATGCGACCCGTCGAGGTAACCTTTCCATCCTTCTTGATGGTCATCGCCAGCGTGTGACTGTTGACTCGCTTGTACGCCCGCGTGTCCGACGCCGCATCACCCGTCACCGGATAATCCTTGCCGTCGAACTTGCCCGTCCATTCGTTGTGCGCGGGCTTGCCGTCGGCCGTAACGCCGTCCACGGTCACTTTCACGCTGTCGCCCGCGGCCGCGTAGACCACGGTATTATTTTTCGTCGTTCCCGCGGCGATCTTGGATTTGGCCTCGTTCAGTTTCCACGTTCCCATGTTCACGTCGTCAGCAGCGAAGCTCACCACAGCAGCCGCAAGCATCGCCACGACAGCCAACAATATCGTCCTCTTCTTCATGTGATCTCCTCTCACAAACTCCCACCTTGAGGCGTACGGCGCGCGCATCATACACCCTTTTAGCTTGCGCAAGCTGCTCGAACCAACTTCCATCCGAGCCGCCTGGTTCACGAACACGTATCTTTTTCGACCTCGCTATCGTCAGCGACTCCCGCCTCAGCCTCTGACCGACTAGACTTGTTTTTTGCATGACACGTTGATACAGCGGCCCTAAACTCCGTGATTGCCGCAAACGGATTGTGATGGACGTCCTCAAAAAACTTTTCGAGCTGCATTTCCACTCACCGGTCGAGCGGGTGCAGCCTGTCCAGGGCGAGCTCGGCGCTTCGGGGCGCAAAATCATCCGGCTGGTCGGCGGCAAATTCAGCGCCATCGGCGTTCTCTATGATGTGCGCGAAGAAAACGTGGCCTTCCTCGCATTCTCGCGGCATTTTCGCAAACACGGCCTGCCGGTGCCCGAAATCTACGGCGAAGATTTGAGCCAGGGCGCTTATCTCCAGGAAGATTTGGGAGACACGACGCTCTTCGAATTTCTTTCGAAAAATCGCGCCGGAGAAAACATCAAGCCCCAGGCGATCGAAGCCTATCGCAAAGTTGTCGCCGTGCTGCCGCGCTTCCAGATTGAAGCCGGGCGAGATTTGAATTACGACGTCTGCTATCCGCGCGGCGCCTTCGATGGCCAGTCCATCGCTTGGGATCTGAACTATTTCAAATATTATTTTCTTCGGCTCGCCGGCATCACCTTCAACGAACAATCGCTCGAAGACGATTTCAGCCGCTTGACCACGTTTCTCCTCACCGCGGATCTCGATTACTTCCTCTATCGCGATTTTCAATCGCGCAATGTCATGCTGCGCGACGGCAATCCATTTTTCCTGGACTATCAGGGCGGCCGCAAAGGCGCGCTGCAGTACGATATCGCCTCGCTCTTGTTCGACGCCAAGGCCGATCTGCCGCCCGCGTTGCGCCAGCAACTGCTCGATCTCTATATCGCCCGCCTCGGCGAGTTCATTCCTCTCACGCGCGAAGCGTTTCTGTATCACTACTACGGCTACGTCTATCTGCGCATCATGCAGGCTTTGGGCGCTTACGGCTTTCGCGGTTTTTATGAGCGCAAAGCCCATTTCCTGCAAAGCGTGCCGTACGCCCTCAGCAACGTGCGCTGGCTGCTGAAGAGCGTCGAGTTGCCGCTCGCTTTGCCTACTCTGATGGACGCTTTCACCCGCATGGCGGCGTCAGAAAAATTGCAGCGCCTCGCGCCTTCGGGTGCAATGCAGCCCGCGGCGTCCAAGCGGGAAAATCTGATCGTGCGAATTTTCAGTTTTTCCTATCGCCAGGGCATCCCTAAAGACGAAACCGGCCACGGCGGCGGATTCGTCTTCGACGCTCGCAGCGTTCCGAATCCCGGCCGCGAAGAAAGATTCAAGCCGCTCACTGGCAAAGACGCTCCGGTGATCGAATATCTCAATCAGCACGAAAGCGTGCATCAGTTTCTCGCCAGCGTGATATCGCTCGTGGACGCCAGTGTGAGCGAATATCAGCGCCGCGGCTTCACCAGTCTGACTGTTTCGTTCGGCTGCACCGGCGGGCAGCATCGCTCCGTCTATTTCGCCGAGCAATTAGCGAAGCATCTGCGCGGCCGGAACGGCGTCGAAGTGGTGCTGCGGCATCTCGAGCAGGAGAGCAAGTCCGCATGAAAGCGATGATCCTGGCCGCGGGCCTCGGCACGCGCCTGCGTCCGCTCACCGACACTCGCCCGAAGGCGCTAGTGGAAGTCGCGGGCCGCACCATGCTTGAAATCACCCTCGCGCGCCTGCGCTCTTTCGAAATCCGCGAAGTGATCATCAACGTGCATCACTTCGCAGATCAAATTCTCGACTACCTGAAAGCCAACAATAATTTCGGCATGCGCATTGAAGTCTCTCGCGAAGATGTCTTGCTCGACACCGGCGGCGGCCTGAAAAAAGCCGCCTGGTTCTTTCTCGAAGGTCCCAACGCGCTCGACGCTCCTTTCATTCTTCACAATGTGGATGTAATCAGCACAATCGATCTTCATCGCATGGCGAATATTCACGTTGAAAATCAAGCTCTGGCGACCTTGGCTATGCAAGACCGCAAATCATCGCGATACCTCCTCTTCGACGAGCAGCTTCAGCTCTGCGGCCGGCGATTCGCGAAAAATCAGAAAGATGAAATCGCTCGCCCGTCCCAGCAGCTTCACCCGCTGGCATTTTCCGGCATCCACGTAATCTCGCCGCGTCTACTGGCAAAGATCACCGAGGAGGGCGTCTTTTCCATAATCAACCCGTATCTCCGCCTCGCTGCCCAAGGCGAAAAAATCCAAGCCTTCCGCGCCGACGAATACTATTGGCGCGATCTAGGCAGTCCAGAAAATCTGCTTCAAGCCGCTCAGGATTTGAATCAGAAGGTCGGTTTGTAGGAAAACCCGCATTAAAAAAGGCGTGTTTTGTATCGATTAGACCAGGTGTCGATCGAGTGTTTTCTAGCAGTTAGGGGCGTTTCTAATAAATTCGTGTCTCGATTAGCTTTTTGTTCGCCTTGGGCTCCAAGGGCAGGGCAGACTGCGCAACGGATTCGGTTATTGAACCAGTCTGGCGCGATCGAAAACTCGCCGGTCTGGACGGCGCAGAGCAATCTGACGAACCTCCTCGTTATTCAATTGTTTGGCGCGGACCCTTCGACTTCGCTCAGGGCAAGCTTGCAGCAGGCTCGGGAGAGCCAGCCCCGCGCTCAGGGACTAAAAGCTACCCGGACCTTTGTATCATGAGAGTACTAACTTGTCAACAGTTTTCAGCGGCGATCTAGAGGCAACTCAGGACGTGCGGGAGCCGCGATGGTCGTCGCGCGGAAATGACAAATGCCGGTGGGAACGAGTGTGCGTGAGGACAGGAGAAACACAACCTCAGCGGCTAAAGCCGGATTGATTTTGCGGCATTTGCGGCACGGCTGAAGCCGTGCCCTGACAAATCTTGGGGTTCTCGCACAGACTCCGGATGCCCCACCCTGAATACTGAGGGTTGGCCGCCCGCAACGGCAAAGCCTCGGGATATTGGGTAGTGTCCTGATTTCGAGATGGGATTTGAAGGCCCGAGCTTTCGTTTGGAACTGCGTGAGGGGCTCCTTCTGTAGTGCCCAGCGCTAAAGCGCTTCGTTAATGGAGACGCTTTTTCGGAGCGCTGAAGCGCTCCTCCCCCGCATGAATGCGGGGGCTGCCACCCAACTGCAAAGGCTTTCGGGCATGAATTGCTGGGCTTGCACCTAGCCGCTAGGGCTTTCTGGCTTGAGTGCGGGGGCTCCCGCCGCTCGCCGAATTCAGAGCGATCTCGAATTAGGACGCGACCCGAAATCGCGGGACTCCGCCGGCAAGTAAGATCTAAGGATCGCGAGGCCGGCAGCCTTCAATCCTCGGTCTTGATGACCGCTGCGCCGCGGATGGCATCTTCTTTCAATTTGCGTAGCGCTTGATTGGCGTCGCGAAGCGGGAAGATTTCTGTTTGCGTGTGGATGGGAATTTCGGCGGCTACGCGGAGGAAATCTTCGCCGTCGCGGCGCGTGTTGTTGGCTACGCTGCGAATCACGCGCTCCTGATAGAGCAAATCGTAGTCGAACGATGGAATCGGGCTCATGAGGATGCCGCCGAGGACGAGCGTTCCGCCCTTGCGCAGCGCTTTGAGCGCGGCGGGAACGATTTCGCCGGCGGGCGCGAAGACGATCGCGGCATCAAGTTTCTCGGGCGGTGCATCGAAAGTGCCGCCCGCCCACGCTGCGCCCAACTCGAGCGCTAGCTTCTGGTGGCGTTCATCTCGGGTCGAAGCGTAAACGGTTGCGCCCCAGTGCCGCGCGACCTGAATCGCCACGTGTGCGGCGGCGCCAAATCCGTAGAACCCGAGGCGGCCGCCTTTCTCGATGCCCGAGAGGCGCAGGCAGCGGAATCCGATTATTCCGGCGCAGAGCAGCGGCGCGGCGTGCTCATCGGCGAAGCCATCGGGAATGGCGTAGACGAAATCTTCGGGCGCGACGATGTACTCGGCGTAACCGCCATCCACGGTGTAGCCGGTGAATTCCGGATGGTCGCAGAGATTCTCGGCGCCGGAACGGCAGTAGCTGCAGACGCCGTCGGTGCGATGCAGCCAGGCGATTCCGACGCGCGCGCCGAGAGGGAAGCGGCGAGCCCCGGCGCCGAGTTTCTCGATCACGCCGACAACTTGGTGCCCTGGAATGATGGGCGACTTGCGCGGCGGCAATTCACCCTCGATGACGTGCAGGTCGGTGCGGCAAACGCCGCAGTAGCGGACGCGGACGAGAACTTGGCGATCAGCCGGCTGCGGCACAGGGACGTCAGTGAACTGCAGCGGCGCGGAGGCGATTGGTGCAGGAGCGTGAAGCAGGCAGGCTTTCATCTCGAATTTCTGCCCGCGTGGCTGGCTCAATGAAAATGAACGAGCGCTGGCAGACCCCCGTCTAAACTAGCGCAACTTCGCGATCGAAATGAGGCTTTTTCTCGGCATGAAGTTTCAGGGCCACGCCGCAAGCCGACGCGATGCGCTCCAGCATCGTAAGAGAACGACCGGAGTATTCAGCATCCTCAAGACGAGCGATGACGGACTGCGTTGTGCCAACTTTCTTGGCGAGTTCGGCTTGCGTGAATCCCGCATCCTCGCGCATCTCGCGGACGAGCACGGCCAGATCAATTTGATGCGATGCTCGCGCGAATGCCTTCCGGTAAGTTGTGCTCTTGCGCGCGCGCTGCTGGATAATTTCGGCGTGGCGGTCGCGCTTGGCGATCTGTGTCATGGGCCGAACTCCTTCAAAATGATTTCCTTTTCCTTCGGCGATCCGGTGTAATGATTCCGGTATTTCATCCACAACTTTCGAAGCTGCTCTGCCCTAGTGATCTCGGCGGGCGGAGTCTGTTCTGTTTTCTTCTGAAACCCTGAAGTAATCACGATCAGCATCCCCGGCTGGTAGAAGAACAGAACCCGGAAAATCCGGTCGAATTGCTTAACGCGCAGCTCGAATAAGTCTTCTGTGAGCTTCTTCACGAATTTGCCCTGCATCCGATGGCCATAAACGCGCAGGCGGTCAATGAAGGCGTCTATTCGCGCGGCTGCCTTGCCATCCAGCGAATCCACGAACTCTCTGGCGGGCGTCCGCCCGTTCGGCAGCTGAACATAGTCAATGGAGAAGTCGCGGCTCATCGCCGGGATTCGCTCAATTTAATTATCGCATAATTGCTATAATGCGGTCAACGGAAGAACGTGGTGAGCCGGGGAGGACTCGAACCTCCAACCCGCTGATTAAGAGTCAGCTGCTCTACCATTGAGCTACCGGCCCACGAAGCGAAAAATGATAACACGAACGAGGCTAAATCCTGAGCGAGGTTCAGGGTGGGGCAGTCTCGAATTTTCGGGACGCGGCGAAAGCGCGCACGAAACCCCCCAGCGCTAAAGCGCATCGTCAGAGGCTGGGCTTTTTTCGGAGCGCTGAAGCGCTCCTCCCCCGCATAAATGCGGGGGCTGCCACCGAAAGGCAGGGAATCCGCATCGAAATGCGGCGCTCTGACCGAAATGCCGAGGGCTTCCGCAGAGCGGGAGGGTGAATCAAATGGCATCCGAAGCTATCTAATTAGGTGCCGCCTGGCGCGCAACTGGGGCGGCGGCCGATTGCTGGATTTGCTTGGTGTAGGATTGCGCGGACTGACCGAATTGGGAGGAATGATACATGGCGGAGAAGATCAAGAAGTCGGATGCGGAGTGGAAGAAGCAGTTGGGGGCGAATGAATATTTTGTTACGCGGCAGAAGGGGACTGAGCCACCGTTTACCGGCGAATACGAGGAGACGGAGACGCCGGGAATGTATATGTGCGTTTGCTGCGGGCAGCCGCTATTCGAGTCGGAGGCGAAATTTCATTCCGGCTCAGGTTGGCCGAGCTTTTCCAAGCCGGTGGACGAAAACAGCGTGGAAGTGGAGCGCGACACCAGCCATGGCATGCTTCGCGAAGAAGTCTTGTGCAGCCGGTGTGATGCGCATCTCGGGCATGTTTTTAATGACGGCCCGAAGCCTACGGGGCAGCGGTTTTGCATTAATTCTGCGGCGCTGAGACTGGAAGAGAAGGACGAGAAAGAAAAGAAGTAACGCTGGGGAATCGTTGCTATCGGCGGACGCGACTTAGAGAAAAGAGGCCCGGCTGAAAAGGATGCGGAAAAAAGACCAATTCGACGATTGATCGGCAGTTTCCGACCCATCTTGTTGGCGCAGGTGGTTGCACACATTGGGCGCTGAGATCCTTCGCTCCGCTCAGGATGACAGCGTTCTTTCTTTTTCCGCGGCCTGTGAAGCTGGGCCCAACGGAAGACTCTTTTGCAAAGCTGCTGGTGGGTTAGTAGTCGAACAGGAATACTTCGGGATGGGCATCGGCCGGATCGATGGAGATTAGGCGCATGTCCGTCGGTGAAGAGATGTACAGGGCTAGGCTTGCGGGCAGGCCGGCGCCGCTCGCGGCCGTTACGACGCCGCGGCCATTCGACGCCACCGTGTAAGTTGCCGTCAGCGCCTGGCCAGTTCCCTGCGTACCTCCGCCGTCTTCAGAATCGGTCGTTCCGGTGATATTTCCAGCGCCGTCGGCTGATGCCACGCCGCTCAGCGTGGTCGTTTGGGCGTCCGTAAGGGATGGCCCGCCGAGCGTGAATTGGCCCTGCACGGAGGCCAGGTTGAACGACGCGGCGGTTTGCAGCTCGATTCGACCGGAGGTGGCGGCGGCGTCGGCGCCGATGAAAAATGCCTCGCTTGGACTCACCAGATAGCCGACAGCAAGGCGATTGGTGCTGTCCGTGAGCGTGACTCTTCCGCTGGACTGCACGGTGAATTTTCCGACGGGCGGAACGGCCGAAGAGATAGAGCCACCGTCGTTTTGATCGAAAGTTTGCGGAGTGATGGTGCCCGCGCTCGTGTTGCTCGGAGTAAAGAGCATCAGGCT
>Ga0310039_10000967_pt1 | contig 21796 bp, 14 predicted proteins | sample Sb_taG_4_FD_200460 | JGI IMG/M metagenome (GOLD analysis project Ga0310039, IMG submission 200460) | Peat soil microbial communities from Weissenstadt, Germany - Sb_50d_6_BS metaG (v2) (version 2) | ecosystem: Environmental > Terrestrial > Soil > Wetlands > Peat | place: Germany: Weissenstadt...
GAGTGGCGTCCGAGCCGTCGTCTTCGGAGTCGTCCTCCTCGGGTTCCGGCCGCGAGCATGACTCGGGAAGCTCTGAGTCATCCGCGAACTCAGGCGGCGGCGGGCACTCGTCATACCGCCCCGCGGAGCGCAAAGTCGAGTCGGGTGGCACTGCAGCGGCCAAGACCGCCGGCCCGGGTGGGCCCCCGCCAGGTGATGGGGGTGGCGGCGGGGGGGTCGCCGGGGGTGTGTGGGAGACGGTCTCCGGGCTGCCGTGGTGGGCCTACGTCATCGCCCTGCTGGTCGTGCTCGGCATCATCAAGGCTGCCGCCGACAAGTAGCACTGCCCGCCTGCGTGAGTCAAGAGAGTCAGGGGGCTTGCGTCTTGAGGAAATCCCTCCGGCGCGGCCCCGGGTATCCTTCGAGGAGTAGCTACCATGAAACCATTCATCTGCGCTGCTGTGCTGCTGGCGGCTGTGATGGCCCCAGCCCTGGGCCAAGAGGGCGATGCTCCGAAGATCGATCCGAAAAACCTGGGATCGGGCCTGGACCCGGTGCAGCAAAACCTGGCGGGCAAGGCCAAGACCGTCGTCGAGAAGGTGGACCAGGCGAAAAAGGCCAACGAAGAGGCGGGCGAGGCGGTCACGAAGCTGCAACAGGCAAAAGCCGATCTGCGCAAGATCCAGGAGCCGCCGCCGCCCAGCGCGCCCGAGGACGTGCGCCGCGCGCGTGAAGTGCGGATCGAGGCGCAGCAAGAGGTCATCCGGAAGCAGCAAGAGAAGGTCACGGAAAAGACGGAGGCCGCCGCCAAGGCCGTCAAGGCGGGACAGCGGGCGCTGGACGATCTGAAGACTTTCGTGAGTGAACACCCCACCACGAGGCTACCGGATACGAACGAGGTAGCGAAACAGCTGCACTCGCACGGGATCAAGCTCGGCGACCCGGGGGCTCTCCGCCAACTCAGAGAGGTGAAGGAGTGGCTCGGGCGGTTCGACTCGCCACCGGGGTCTGGGAAGGGACCGCTCCCGGACAAGAAGGGCCCCACGCAAGAGTTCCGGGATGCGGTCGGGGCGCCCAAGGCGGACCCCAAGCGGGAGCAGAAGCGACTCTTGGACGCGGAGGCTGACGCGATTACCGCTGAAGCAACCCGGATCAAGAACTGGCGGCAGGATTTGCAACAGAAGAGCGACGAGGTCGATGCCAGCGTGAAGCGTCACAACGACAACCCCCCGGACCAGTCGAACGAATCCGCGGGGCGGATCTATAACGACGAGGCCGTCCGGCTTAACCGGGCGAGAACCGACGTGCATAATGAGATCGATCGCTTCAATAAGAGCCGGAAGCAGCTCCTGGACCGCGCTAACCAGTTCGATGAGCGCGTAAAGGCGTACGAGAAGCAATACGGTCGATCGAAGTAGAGCGATCCGGTCCCGGTCGCGGGGCCGGCTTCCGGTTCCGCCCGCGGCCCCTTGCCGCGGGCGGACCGGTCCGTTCTCAGGGTGGGGCGCCGTCCGAGGCGGAGGTGGGCGGTGATGGTTTCCTTCGGCAAGCTCACGTCGGGTGTACGGGCCGAGTGTGCGGCCATCCTCAACGTGCTACGATTGCTGCGCCCGCAGTTCTGGCTCGCGTGGTCGGCGCTCATCCCGTTCAGTGTCGTCGGCCTGATGGGCGGCGCTGTTGGCGTCTGGGCGCAAAGCGCGGTGCTGGTCGGGTTGGCGGCCGTCGGGCTGTTCTCGGGGTCGATCGCCCGGTGGGTGCGCCGGCGGCGCTGGGTCCGCTACCCCGACGGGCCGGAGGTAGCCCCATTCCTGTCGCAATTGATCACCATCTTGGTCGCGCCGCTGTACTTCGTGGCGATGGCCGTGCTGTTCGCCCGTCTCAACGGCGCCTTTCCCGGCGCCCTCCCTGTGTCGTCGTGGCGGGACGCCCTGGTCCTGAGCTGTGACACCGTCTTACACGGTCAGGTCTTCTTCGACGTCCTGGAGACCTTCGACTGGCGGCTGATCAGCCCCGCGGACAATTTCTGCGGCCGGTCGGTCATTTTCGTGAGCCGATTCCTGATGGACCTCGTGTTCCTCAAGCTCCTCCTTCAGGCCCTCAGCGCGGGGGTGTACCGAGCGCGGGGCTTGGGACGGGGTGAGGACGTCCTGTTTCAATTGCGCGAAGCGCTGCGGGCGTGCGACGCGGCCCGGACCCGCCACCTGGCGCGGTCGGTCGATGAGTCGCTGCGGTCCGCCGTCGATGCCTTGGCGGCCGCCGTTCAGGCCGGGACCGAGTACGCTGGTGAGGCACGGCGCGCTCTGGCGATCCTGCGCAATTTCTCTCTACCCTACCTGCGCCACTGCGCCGAGGTACTCGCCGGGGACGAACGGCGCCGCCTGCTGTCCCTGATCGATGAGCTGCGCCATGATGCCGAGCCGCCGCACTCCAGCCGCGCCCTTGCGCGCCATGTGCGCAAGCTGGTCATGGGTGGGGTACTGGTCGCGTGCGCGGCGGCGCCGTTCTTCGTCGGCACGCTCCCCGCCCTGGTTCTGGCCCTGGCGATGTCGGGGCTACTCACCTGGGTGCTCGTCGGATCGCGCGGCTGGCTAGACCGCCTGGCACGCTGGCGCGTGATCTGCCCGCTCGCGCCAAAGCGGTTCCCGTTCGCCGTCGCCGCCGTCTCGCTGCTGGCGGCACCACTTCTGATCGCGACGGAGTCGGTCGTATTCCGATCGGTCTATGCCCTGGACCCAGGCATCTTCGCCGCTGCCGAGCCGGGGGACGTCGATCACGTGTCGGCGGCTGCCTATGTGCTGGCAAACCTCCTGCGCACAGACGTTTTCCTCGACATCGCCGACACCTATCATCTGAAAGTGCCGCGGTTGGCGCCCACTGGCTTCCTGGGTTGTCTGCTCACCTTCATCACGCGCACCGTTTTCGACATGGGCCTCATCTCGGTCGTGCTGTCGTTCGCGGGGGTGCTATTCAACCGCGTCTGGCGCCGCTTCCCGGTGACGCGCAACGCCGAACTCGAGTTGCGCACAGAGGCCGAGGAATGTGGCCCGCACGCGGCGCTGCTGGTCGGGTGGTACTACGGCGAGATTGGCGACTACCTGGTGGACTGTTTCGAGGCGCAGCGGTCGAACGAGGGGCTGTTCGTGGCCCTGGCGGCCAGCGGTTTCCTTCCCCATTACCAGCACTGCTACCGGGATCGACAGGCGACGGGCACCGACCTCGCCCGGGCCGGCTGGCACGTCCGCGTCGGCGAGGCGTTGCGCGAACAGCTGCGACGGCATCGTGAAGCCGTCCTCGAGCTCGAAGAAGCCGTCCGCATCCTGGGCCGCCCAGAGCACGCCACCTCCGCGCCGCACCGCGAGTTGCTGGTCCGGGCCCGCGGCCAGTTGGCGGTGACACTTTGGTATGTCGGCCGGCCTGACGAGGCCGTCGCCCAGGGACGGCAAGCCGTTGTCCTCGGGCACCGCCTCCGCGACGAGGGCATCGACTGCCGCGCAGCCCAGGGCTACGCACATTACGCCCTGGGCCTGGCGCAGCTGGGAGCCGGGCAGGTCGAGGAGGGAATCCGCGACGAGGCGCTGGCCGTGGAACTGTTCGAGCAGGCCCGGGCGCGCGCGGAGGGGATAGAGTGTGCGCTGGTGTGGGCGCGAGTGAACATCGCAGGCGCCCTGCACGCCGCCGGGCGGCCGCCGGAGGCAGTGTCCGAGGGAGAGCGCGTCATCGCCTTCCTGGACGAGTCGATCCGGGCGGGGCGCGCCGAATTCCGCGAGATGCTGGCGGTCGCCGAGAACAACCTGGCCTCCGCCCTTGACACGTTGGGGCGCGTGACGGACGCGCGGCCGCATTGCCGCCGAGCCGTCGTGGTCTTGGGGGAGTTGTGGCGCGAGGGCGAGTGCCAGAACGAAGCCGTGGAAGCGCACCTGCACAACAGCGTCGGGTTGCTGTTGCAGTCGGAGGCGAATCTGGGCGTGGCCCTCCCCGAGTTCCGGGCCGCCCTCGCCATTCGTCGGCGGCTGATCCGCGCCGGGCAGCTGGAACTGCGCGACGCCTGGGCCGACTCGTTGGTCGGCCTGGCGACGGCTCTGACAGACCAGGGGGAGCTGGACGGGGCCGTTGCCGCGGCCGAACAGGCGCTGGAGATTCGCGCGCGGCTGGTCCACGAGGAAAAACACGGTAGCCTGTGCGACTCCCTGGCGGCGACCTACGCCGCGTTGGCTGGGGCGCTGGGACGCCAAGGCCGTCTGGCCGAAGCGGAGCAGCGCTATCGGCAGGCGGTCCAACTCGGGCGCCAGGGGAACGGCGCGGGGTTGTACGGCCTCTTGGCCCGGTACCGCGGGGAGCTGAGCAACGTGCTGCGCGCTGCCGGCCGCACCGCCGAGGCGGAAGAGGAGGCTCGGACGGCCGTGCGCGATCTCGAGGGACGGCCGGAACTGCGGCTGAGCTTGGCGGTCGCGATTCTTAGCCAAGGTTGGAGCCAGCAGCAGCGGGGGGCAAGCAGCGCGGCCGTCGCGGCGTTCCGCCGCGCGCTACGCCTGCTCGACGAACTGGCCGGCGAAGGACAGTCACACGTCGGTCGATACACCGCCGCGGGGCTACAGGGGCTGGGGTGGTCGCTGCTGTTCGCCGGTCGCACTGCCGAGGCTGAAGGGGCGTTCCGGGCAGCCAACGATCGCTTCGCGACCCTGGTCGCAGACGGTTGCCTGGAGTTCATCCGCAATCAAAATGAGAGCCGCATCGGACTTGGTTTGTCGCTGTGCGCGCTGGGGCGGCCGCGGGAGGGCGAGCGCCAACTACACCAGGCTGTCGAGAGTGTGGGCAACTCGGTGCGGCACGGCTTTTCTCAAGACCGGCTACTACTGGCCCAAGCGCGGGGAAGCCTATCCACGGCCCTGCGGGCGCAAGGCCGCCATGCTGAGGCCCTCGATGAACTGACCCACGCACGCTCGCTGTTCGATACGCTCATCGGGGAGGGAATGTCTCACCTACAGCCGGCGCGGGCGGAGGTGCTGGCGACAATCGCTCAGATGCGTCACGGGGCGTGAGGACATGCGGGCCAGCGGCCAGTTCTCCGACATCCTTTACCGTAGTCGATAAACGGGGTGGGGAGTGCAAGCCAGCGACGACTCGACTCCCGACACCTTCCCAGCGCCGGTGGTGGGCAACATGTTCTACAGCTTTCGGTTCGGGTGTTATGCCGGGTTGGCCAGCGGCGGGTTGGGAATGCTCGCCTTCCTTGCGTTCATGTTGATCGACCCGGCGTACGACCCGAGGGCATCCTCGTTCATACCCAATGCGCTCGTAGCAATTAGTTCGTGCGTCGGTTTTGTCCTTGGGTTCAGACATAGCTGGCGCAGGGGTAAATGACCTGGCGAAGCGAGTGGGATGGCCACCCGGCGAAGTCATCCGCTCGCCAGCGCATGAGGACGTTCCCCGGCGCAGAAGCCGTACGAGCCCTCGACCCGATCACGTCAGCACCGCCTTGCACGTCAGTCCCTCGCCCTTGAACCGCCCCAACAATTCCACCTGGTGCTTCTCGTCGCGGCAGGTCACCAGCACGTACCACTGCTCTTCCAGCGCCTCACCCCGCAGCCCCTTCCCCTTCGGCCGCTCCAGGCACGCCTCGGCCGCCGCCTGCCATGCCTCCGCCAGCTCCGGCGGCACTGGGGGCGCCAGCTCCGTCAGCCGCTGCCGCAGTTGCTCTTGCTGCTCCGCCAGCTTCGCCAGCGGGTCGATGGTCAACAGCAGCGTCCGCGCCTCGTCGTCGTTGACGTCCAGCACCTCGACCTCTACCTCCATGTCGGGGTCGATGTCCCGCCGCAGGTGGCCGTCGATCAGTTTCAGCCGGCCGTCGGGCAATTCGTAGGCCAGCAGGCTGCGGGCGAAGCCTACCTGCCGGTACAGCGCTTCCAGAGCCGCGCGTTGCGTCTCGGGGTGAAGGCGATAGTTGAACTCGTGCGGCACCAGGTCGCCGGCGCGGACGCGGCGGTGAGCCTTGATGCGATTGCGGATCGGACCGGACATGACGCACCTCTCAGAAGAAGAGAACCACCACGAAACACACGAAACACACGAAAGAAGAAGGCAAACACAGGCCGCCTCAGCCGATGGGCGTCCAGAGGTCCTCGTTGCCCCAGCGCTTCAGCCAGTGTTCCTTCGGCCGGGGCGCGGGCGTCGGAGGCGCTACGCCGGCCTCGGGCGGCGGGACGGCGCGGCGGTCCCGGGCCATGCGCCGCTCGTCCAGGCGGCTGACCAGGTAGCGCAGCGCGTCCAGCGCGTGGTTGTTCTCGGCCAGCGGCGTCTCTGACCCTCGGCCGCCGGCCCCGTCCTCGTAGCGGTACAGACCCGCCTCGTAGAGCAGGTTGGGGCACGCCCCCTCCAGCACCCGCAGCCGACCCGTCTCCAGCCGGGCCCTCACGGCCATGATCCCCAGGCGCAGGTCGTTGATCCCCTTGCACACCTTGCGGCCGCCCGCCACCAGCTCGATGCGCTCGCGCGCCCCCGCCGGGTCGCAGTACCACATCACCTCCGGCGGCATGTGTCGCTTGTGGAAGTCGAGCGTCTGGTTGCGGCAGTAGTGCTCGCCGGTCAGCCACAGGACGTCGTCGCGGTCCAGGACGCCCCAGACGGCGGCGAAGGGGTTGCGCACCCCGAAGTCGAGGCCGCCCACGGGCGCGCCGGCCGGGGCCGGGCCGGCGACGATCACGCGGGCGAAGTCGGGGTAGACCAGCCCCTCCAGCGCCTCGAACGAGCAGCCGTACTCCTGGCGGACGTACGACTCGCCGTGCTGCCGACGCTCCTCGGCCAGGAACGACGGCTTGATGCGGCTGATGCGCTCGGCCGGCACCTCGATGCGCATCCAGTCGGCGCCGCCGTTGGCCCAGGCCTGGTAGAAGAAGCCGCGGCGGCCGTAGGGGGTGGACAGGCAGATCAGCCGGCCGTCGGACACGGCCAGCATCGGCCGCACGGCGCGGTACAGGTCGTCGGGGACGCGGGCGGCCTCGTCGATGATGATGAGGCTGACGTTGGAGAAGCCACGGATCGTTTCCTCGCGGCAGGGCAGCGGCACGATGCGGCTGTGGTTGGTCAGGAGCAATTCCTCGTTGTTGAGGCGCTTCAGCAGCGGCTTGCCGAGTTCGTGGTAGCCGTCGGTCACCTTGCGGAACAGCTCCTGCGCCTGGCGGTAGCTGGGGGCCAGCAGCAGCACCAGCGTGTACGGGGTGAAGACGGCCTCAGCCAGGGCATGCACCGCGACGACGGTGGACTTCCCAGCCTGGCGCGAGCAGTTGAGGAGCTTGCGCGGATGGTTGCACTCCAGCACCTGGAGCTGCCAGGGGTCGGGACTCAGGTTGAGGAATTCCATCATCCGCACGGCGGGCGGACGGGACGGGTTCGGGGGGAGATTCATGGCGGGTATCTCCAGGTTGGATGCCACGGCCTTGTGCCTGTGGTATCTACACAACTTCGGTCAAGTGCTGTCGTCCGGCTCACAACTGGGTCGCGCGAAATTGGCCAAGCGGCGAAGTTCGTCGAGGTCGTAATGCTCCAGCAGCTCCAGCATCGACAGCAGTACCCACAGCCCCGCCAACAGCGCCGGCTGCGTGTAGCTCTTCCCCCACTTCATCTGCCGGCCACTCAGCCGCACCAGCACCGCGCGCAGGGCCTCCGCCTCCGGGCCCGCCGCGCGCGCTACCTCCCAGACCACCACGCAGGCCATGCTCGCCAGCAACAGCCGCTTGGCCACCGCCAGGCCCGTCTCCTGCTGCCACTGCTCCAACTGCTGCCCCGCGCCCTTCAGGAGTTTGAAGTAGGTTTCCACGACCCAGCGCCAGAAGTACCACAGCGCCACCCGCTCCGCTACCACCGCCGCTGGCACGTTCGTCAGCAGCAGCCAACGCTCCTTCGACTCCCCGTCCACGCGCAGCACGCTGACCACCAGCCGCAAGCGCAGCGGCCGGCCCGGCACCACGACCCGCTTCTGGCCCTTGCGGTGCGGCCGCGCTGGCCGGTGCAGCACCACCTCGGCCTCCGCCACCCACTGCTGCGCCTCCCGGCCGTGGTAGTCTACCTGCCGGGTCTTGCGGAAGGCCCCCCGCGCCCACAGGGCCTCGGCCACTTCCGACAGCCGGCACTCTTGCCCCTGGAACAGCACCCCCCGCTCCTCGTCGGCGCGCACCAGGAACAGCCGGCCCTGGCGGGCCCAGCGGCGGTAGTGGCCGACGGAGTCGGCCTCGGCGTCGATGATGTGGACACAGCGCCGGCCCAGTCCCAGCCCCTCGACATGGGCCAGGACGGGGGCCAACATGTCGAGTTGGGAGCGGTCGGCCAGCGTGCGGGCCGAGCGCGTACTGTAGACGCCGGCGGCGGCACGGAGTTGCTGGCAGACGGGGGCCAAGGGGGCGCCGTCGCGGTCGCTGACGGCGAGGCTGGCCAGCAACTCGTAGCCGAGGTCCTGGGAGTTGCCCAGTTCGACACGGTCGCGCTTGCTGGTATGCTCGCGGTAGTGGAGCAGAGACCAGTCGTGGACGATGAGGGCGTAGTCGTCGCAGGCGTCGGGGACGGCCTGCCGAGCGCGCTCGATCAGGGGCTGGGCGAGCTTGGCGAGGCCGGTGCGCTCGTTGCGATAGAAGCGCCAGGCGGCCTGGGTGGAGGCGAAGGGCTGGGCGGCGCGTGGCAAGGCGCGGAGCCCGGCGGCGACGGCCTGAAGGGGCGTCAATTGCTCCTGGATCAGCTGGAGGTATCGGTCCTGGAGTCGGGACTCGACACCGGGTAATGGAAGTACATACAGGCATTATACGCCCGATATTTGTGTAGATACCACAGGGCTTGCCCCGTGGATCGTTAGGGTCGCAGCTACAGTAGCCGCGAGCGTGACCAACCACGGGGCAAGCCCGTGGCATCGCGAATCCCACGGGCTTGCCCCGTGGATCGTTAGGGTCGCAGCTACAGGCGAGGGGAAAGAAAGTTATTTTTCTCTCTCTCCCCTGCTGTAGCCGCGAGCGTGACCAACCACGGGGCAAGCCCGTGGCATCGGAGCGTTGAGATGAGCGACGAAACCCCGACCACGACCGAATCGCCTCCCGAGGCCGCGCCGGCTACCACGGTCCCGGTCGCCTACGAGGACGCCAGCCGCCTCCTCACCAGCGGCGGCACCGCGCAACTGGCCCTGTTCAGCAACGTCCACCGCGACCCGGTGCGCCTCGACGGCGTCCTCAAAGACCCGTTGCGCTTCCGCGAAGCGATGGCCACCCTCTACGCCGTCGTCGGCAGCGATTACCGCTACGTCCCCAAAGACCGCACCGCCTACCTCGCCTACCTCCGCGTGAAGCGCGAATCGACCACCCTGAATGTGCGGCAATCGCAGCAAGCCTTCTTCGAGTGGGCCCTGCGCAACGACCCCCTCGCCTTCATCCTCCTCGATCCCGTCGTTACCGTTCACCCCGACCAGGTGTTTTTCGAGGTGTTCAGCAAGGACGAGGGGACCTACGCCAAGCTCGGCATCGACCTCGGCGCCATCGAGTTGGAACATCCGCCGGCCTGCGGCACGACCAACATCGACTTCAGCCCCGCCCTCTTCGCCGGCGTCGAGCAGATGCGCAGCTATCGCCAGACGCGGCTGTCGGTCGGCAAGGAGGCCGTGGCCCTGACGACCACCTCCGCGGTGAAGGTTCTGGAGAAGAAGGTGCAGGTGCCCGACTCGTGGCTGCGCGGCTTCCTTCAGGTGCAGTCGGCCGCCGCCCTGCCCCGCGACGCCTTCCGCCTCAGCGCCATCGACCTGTACAACCTGCTCCGCCATCTGCGCATGAACGGCGACCGCAAGGGGCGCCGCCGCGGCTTGCGCATCGAGTTGATCCCCGGCGAGCCGCCGCGGCTGGTGCTGGAGCCGTGGGAGACGGTGCTGTCCTCGACGGCCGGCCCCTACCGGGGGAAGGCGTCGCGCGTGGTGCGGCTGTGGGGACGACGGCGGTTGCTGTTGCTCCGGCGGCTGCTGCCGTTCGTCGAGGCGATCGACGTCCACGTCCTGGGGAGCGGCCTGCCGAGCTTCTGGGTGCTGCGGGCCGGGCCGGTGACGCTCACGCTGGGGCTGAGCGGCTTCACCGCCACCAACTGGTCGCAGGCGGTCAGCTTCGACCTGCTGCTGCCGCGGAAAGTCCACGGCGGCGAGGCGCTCGAACGCGTCCTGCGCCACCTCGCCACCGTCTGGGTCGCCGATAGCAAACAATTGTCCTCCGCCACCGGGCTCAAGGGCGAGGCGCTGGTGGAAGGGCTGCAAGCGGGCTGCCAGCAGGGCAAGCTGATGTACGACGTGGCCGGCGACGTTTACCGGCTGCGGGCCCTGACCGAGGCGCCGCTCGACATGGGCCGGCTGGAGTACCGCAACCAGCGCGAGCGCAGCGCCCACGACCTGCTGGCCCGGCGCGGGGCGGTGCAGATCGTTTCCGAAAACCGCATCGCCGGCACCGGGCTGGAATTGACCGGCAAGGTGATGGCGGCCGAGGACCGGCGCGAGTACCGGCCGCAGATGCTGCTCAACGACGAGGGACAAGTGAGCAAGGCGGAGTGTACGTGTACGTTTTTCCGCAAGCAGGGACTCAAGGCGGGGCCGTGCGCTCACCTGGTGGCGCTGAGGCTGGCGTACGGCGAACAGGAGGCCAGGCGAGCACGCGAGGCCGGGCCGCGCGAGGGCGTGACGGTGGAGACGCGGACCTACAGCCGCCGCGACGAGGAAGGGGCGGACGTGGTGCAGGTGACGCTCGACCGCAGCCGGCTCAAGCTGCGCTGGGGGCGGGCGGGGAAGGCGATGCGCTTGCAGGTGCTGCGCTTCAACACGGCCGACGAGGCGCGCGCGGCGTACTTCGCGCGGCTCGGCGACCTCGGCGCCCGCGGATATCTCGACGCGACGGCGGAGTGAATTTGCCGCTTGCGGCTTCGCATGCCCTGCGAAGCCGCAAGCGGCTACGGAGCGACCATGCCCGAACAAACCGACCTCATCGTCCTCTGGCGCACCATCGTCCAGGCCGGCGGCATCCCGGCGTGGGTCGATGCCCAGCTGAGCGCGCGCAGCCTGCTGGTCACGCGCCGCGATGCCAAGGAGATGTCCGAGCGCGAGCTGGAAGGCTACAAGAAGGAGCTGAAAGCAGAGGCCGAGGAGCGGCGCAAGCTCCGCAAGGAGGCGTGGCGCGCCTACAAGGCCAACCACATCGTGTACCTCGGCGACGGCGTCTTCTGGAAGGACGGCGGCGGCCCCGACAAGTGGGACGTGCCGCACGCCGAGGAGCGCGCCGCCGAGAACGAGCTGCCGCCGCTCGATTCGCCGCAGCAACTCGCCGAGGCCCTGGGGCTCACCATCGCACAATTGCGCTGGCTGGCCTACCACCGCGACGCGGCCACGCGCATTCACTACCGCCGCTTCGTCATCCCCAAGCGCGGCGGCGGCGAGCGGGCGATCTGGGCGCCGCTGCCGCTGCTCAAGGCGGCGCAGCACTGGGTCCTGCGCAACGTCGCCGAGAAGCTGCCGGTCCACGGGGCGGCCCACGGCTTCCTGCCCGGCCGCTCCACCCTCTCCAACGCCTCGAACCATACCGGCGCCCGTGTCGTGGTCAAGATGGACGTCAAGGACTTTTTCCCAACGGTGACACTCAAGAGGGTCAAGGGCGTCTTCCGCAAGGCGGGCTACCGCGAACAGGTGGCGACGCTGCTGGCCTTGCTGTGTACCGAGGCCCCGCGCGAGGTGGTCGAACAGGACGGCCAGACGTATTACGTCTCGCTCGGCCCGCGCTGCCTGCCGCAGGGGGCGCCGACCAGCCCGGCCCTGACCAACACACTCTGCCTTCGCCTGGACCGGCGCCTCAGCGGACTCGCCCGGCGCCTCGGTTACAGCTACACCCGTTACGCCGACGACCTGACCTTCAGCCTGCCGGCCGGCCACGAAGGGAAGCCGCAGCTCGGCACCCTGATGGGGCAGGTGCGGCGGATCGTCGAGGCGGAAGGCTTCCGGCTGCACCCGGACAAGACGCGCGTCCACCGCAGCGGCGGACGGCAGCAGGTGACGGGGCTAGTGGTCAACGGCGGCGGGGCGCCGCGGGTGCCGCGGGCCCTGCGCCGCCGACTCCGTGCCGCCGTCCACAACCTCAAGCAGGGCAAGCCGCTCCAGGAGGGCGAAACCGTCGAGCGCCTCGCCGGGTACGCCGCCTATGTCCACATGACCGATCCGAAACTCGGGGCGAAACTGTTTTCGGCGCTGGGCAACGGGTCGTGAGCCGCTTGCGGCTTAGCGTTCGCGCCGTATCCGTTTGGCGAAATGGATACGGCGCGAACGCTAAGCCGCAAGCGGCCGCGAAGGCTGGTGTTGACACAACTCGCGCAATTCAGTCTCATACGGCCCACCAGCCGCAACAGGCGCCTGTGCGCGAAAGGATTCGCCAGGACTCGCTAAGCCGCAAGCGGCAAGGAGGACATGCCGTGCATCTGGTGGCCCTCGTGGAAAGCCCGGATCACGTCTGCTGCCGCTACCGCCTCGCTGCCTTTCGCCCCTCGCTTGAGGCGGCCGGCCATCGCCTCGACCTGCGCCCCTGGCCGAAGCGCTGGTGGTCGCGCCTGCGCCTCGGTCGCGCCCTGCGCGGCGCCGACGTGGTCATCCTTCAGCGCAAGCTGCTGCCGGTCTGGCTCCTCTACCTGCTGCGCTGCGCGGCGCCGCGCCTCGTCTTCGACTTCGACGACGCCGTCTTCCTGCGCGACTCCTACTCGCCGAAGGGGCTGCACAGCGCCTCGCGGCTGCACCGCTTCATGGCCACGGTCGAAACCGTCGATGCCGTCGTGGCGGGGAACCAGTTTCTCGCCGGCGAGGCCGGCCGCTGGGCCGCCGGAGCCCATCGCGTCCATGTCGTCCCCACCTGCGTCGAACCGGCGCGTTACTCCCCGGCCCGGCATGAGGGGACCGGCGTCGAGTTGGTCTGGGTCGGGTCGTCGAGCACCCTGCGCGGGCTGGAAGCGGTGCGGCCACTGCTCGAGGAGGTCGGCCGCGCCGTCCCCGGGGCGCGGCTCAAACTGGTGAGTGACCGCTTCCTCCGCCTCAATCATCTGCCGGTGCTCGAATGCCCCTGGACCGAGAGCGGCGAGCCGGCCGCCGTCGCGGCCGCCGACGTCGGCATCAGCTGGGTGCCGGACGACCTGTGGAGCCGCGGCAAGTGCGGCCTCAAGGTCTTGCAGTACATGGCCGCGGGGCTGCCGGTCGTCGCCAACCCCGTCGGCGTGCAGACCGACCTGGTGCGGCACGGCGAGACCGGCTTCCTGGCGCGCACCCCGGCCGAGTGGGTCGAAGCGCTGCGGCGACTGGCCGCCGCCCCCGACCTGCGCCGCCGCTTTGGCGAAGCGGGGCGGCGGCGCGTCGAGGCCGAGTTCAGCGTCGCCGCGGGGTCGGCGCGCTGGCTCGCCGTACTCGACGGCCTGCGCAAGCCCACCTCCGCGAAGGGCGCCGCCTGATGAACGATATTTCAAATGGTAAATTGGTCTGCGGGTCGCTGCGCTGGCAGGCGGCGGCCGAATACCGCGACGTACTGCTCGGCCCGGAAGGGCTGCGGCTGGCGGAGTGGCTCGAAACCGGACAGGCGCGCGTCGTCAAGCACGGGCCGCACCGTACTGTCTACCGCGTCGTGCTGCCGCAGGTCGATTGCTACGTCAAACACTGCCGCGTCCACGACCGCCGCGCCTGGCTGCGCGAGTGCGTCCGCCCGCCCAAGGCGCGCGGCGAGTACGAGCGCTGCCTCGCCGTGGCCGCCCGCGGCGTGCCGACCGTCACGCCGCTGGCCGTCGGCGAAGCCCACGGGCCGCACCCCGGCGACAGCTTCCTCGTCACGCAAAGCCTCGATGCCGAGCCGCTCGGCACCTTCCTCGAGCAGACTCTGCCGGCCCTGGAGCCGACGCGCCGCACGCGGCTGCGGCAGCGGTTGGCCGTCGCCCTCGGCCGTTTCCTGGCGCTCCTGCACGGCGCCGGCATCGCTCACGACGACCTGCACGCCAACAACCTCCTCCTGGCCCTCGGCGCCGACGACGAGCCGCGCCTGTACCTCATCGACCTGCACGCCGTCCGCCTCGGCCCGCCGCTCGGCCCGCGCGCCCGCCGCGACAACCTCGTGCTGCTCAACCGCTGGTTCGTGATGCGCGCCGCCCGCAGCGACCGGCTTCGCTTCTGGAAGGCGTATCAGACCGCCGCTTGCGGCTTAGCGCTCGCGTCACCAGAAGCGAACGCTAAGCCGCAAGCGGCGGTCTTGAAGCACGCCCCCCGCGACATCGAGGAGCGCACCTGGCAATCGAACCTCCGCTTCTGGAAAGCGCGCGACCGCCGCTGCCTCGAAAACAATCGCTATTATCGCCGGCTTCGCTCCCCCGCCGCCGCCGGCCACGCCGTCACCGACCGGGACCACGCCGCCCTCGACGCCTTGGCGGCCGACCCCGACGAGCCATTTCGCCGGCCGGGCGTGCTGCTGCTCAAGGACTCGCGCAGCTCGACCGTCGCCGAGTTCGACCTGTCCGTAAACGGCACGCCGCGCCGCGTCATCTGGAAGCGCTTTCGCCTCACGTCGCGCGGCGATCCGTTCGTGGCCCTGCTACGGCGCACCCCCGCCCTGCGCTCCTGGGTCCACGGCCACGGCCTGCGCGAGCGCTGCCTGCCGACGCCGCGGCCGCTCCTCGTGCTCCACCGCCGGCGGCACGGGCTGGCGCAAGAAGGATATCTCCTCACCGAGAAGGTTTCCGATGCCGAGGAACTGTCGCGTCACGTCGGCGGCCTCGGCTCCCTCCCGGACGCGGAGCGCCGCCGGCGCCTGCGCGGCCTCCTCGAACAGGTGGCGCGACTGGTGCGCGAGTTGCACCGCCGCCAGCTGGGGCATCGCGACCTGAAGGCGGCCAACGTCCTCGTCCAGCGGACCGACTCGGGCCCGGCGCTGTGGCTGATCGATCTCGTCGGCGTCACCTGTCACCGGGCCCTGTCGCGCCGGCAGCGCGTGCGGAACCTGACGCGGCTGCACGCCAGCTTTCATTGCCACCCACTGCTGACGCGGACCGACCGCCTCCGCTTCCTGCGCACCTACCTGGGATGGGGCCTGTACGGCAAGCAGGGGTGGAAAGTGTGGTGGCGGGCGCTCGGCACGGCGACCTCCCGCAAGGTTGCGAAAAATGCGCGGAATGGCCGAGTTTTATCGTGAGGCGCGAGCGGGTCGTGTGTAATCCTGCAACACAAGATAAAGGGCTGTACGTTTCTGCGGCGCGCTTAGCATACAACGGGCGCCTTGCTTTGTGCTTCGACTTTTGCTCGTCAGGCGTGCTGGATTGCAAGAATTGATGGAACAAGGACTTGCGTTGTGAGCGTGGAATTCGGCGCCCGCGGAATTCTGAAAGCGGTACGTGCTTTGCAATGTAAATGACGTTCAGGTTCGGAAACATCAGTGGCCCAACACCCGTAGGATGAGACTGATGGAAAGCAGCCAATTGATCGGGATGGTCAGCGCTGGGCCGAACGCCGCGCTCGTCGCAACCATTGCCGCTGACCCGAGTTGGAACGTCGCCGAGGATTGGGGCCTCGGGTGCAACTGGAAGGCCGTACGCGTGCCTGTCGGCATCAAGTTCCGCCGCTCGTCGAACGGCCTGGTGAGCGAAGAAGTCCTGGTCACGCGCGGTTCCGCTTACGACCGGGTGACGCATGAGAAGCTGCTGGCCCTGTCGCGGGTGCCGGCGCACCTGGTTTTCGTGGAGCGGCCCCACGCCCCGCACAACCGGTTGAGGCCGCACTTCCTCTACCCACACCTCGGCAGCGATAGCTGACACCGGAACAGAGAATGACGCCCCGAACAGCCGCCGGGCCCGTTACCATGACGGGACCGGCGGCTGCAGCGTTTACCGAAGCGACGCACCGCGGTTATCATGGCGAACACCCCCAGTGCGGAGGATGCTGCGATGACGACGGTGCGGACGACCCCGCCCGGCAAGTACGTCCTGATCTACGACGGCCTGTGCAAGTTGTGCGCGGCGGGCGCGCGGCGGTTCGTGCGCTGGATGAGGCGCGTCGAGGTGGAACTGCTCGACTTTCAGCGGCCCGGCGCGCTCGATCGTTATCCGGGACTCACTCACGACGCCTGCATGCAGGCGATGCAACTGATCACCCCCGACGGCCGTGTTTATCACGGGGCCGAGGCCATCGCCCGTGCCTTCGCCACCCGGCGAATCCTCGGCAAGTTGGCCTGCCTATACTACCTTCCCGGCCTCCGACAACTCCTCGATTACTTGTACGCGCGCGTCGCCGCCAACCGCTATCGCATCATGGGCAAGGCTCTCGCGGCCGGTGAGTGCGAGGGCGGCACCTGCGCCCTGCACCTGCCGAGTCGGAAATAGCCTGTCCGCTTGCGGCTTGGCAGGTCGTGCGAAGCCGCAAGCGGCCAGGAATCTTCTGTGCGTCCCCCGCGACAGCGCGTATAACGACAGAACCCACCCCCTTCCCCAGGGACCAACCACTATGCGAACCCCCACATCGACGCCGCGGCTGCTCCTCCTGGCGTGTACCCTCGCCGGCCTCGTTGTCCTCACCCCGGCTCGCGCCGCCGACCCGCCGCGCACCGATGCCCACGGCGACCCGCTGCCCGATGGCGTCCTGGCGCGGCTCGGGACGATCCGCTGGCGCGCGGGCAACACCATCGCCATGACCGCCTTCCTTCCCGACGGTAAGTCGCTGCTGACCGTCAGCCAGGACTACGTCGCCCAGGTGTGGGAGCGCGACACCGGCAAAGAGCTGCGCCGCTTCGACGCCGCCGGCGCCGCCTCCACCGACCCCAACGTGGCCCGCTACGTCTCCCTCAACGCGGCCGGCAACAACGTCGTCCTCAGCGGCGACGGCAAGACGCTGGCCTGCCCGGGGCGCGACGGGGCCGTCCACCTGTGGGAAGTGTCCAGCGGCAAGGAACTCTCCAAAATGGGCGATTGGCGCATAGCCGGCCGCGCCCAACTGGCCCTGAGCCCTGACGGCAAGACCCTGGCGATGGCCATGTACGGCCAGAAAACCACCCTCTATGACACGGCCACCACCAAGGAATTGCGCTCCTTCGGCGAAACGACCCCCACCAGCCGACTCATGGCCTACAAGATGACATTCGGCCTCGACGGCAAGACGTTGGCCCAGGCCGGCCTCGAGGTCGGCAATGGCGCCCTCAAGACGGGCGTCATCCTCTGGGACGCGGCCAACGGCAAGGAGCTGCAGCGCTTCGCGGACCCCGCCGCCGCAGGCGCCATCCCTGCCCTGCTGTCGGCCATCAGCCCCGACGCGAAGCTGTGGGCCCTGCCCAGCGGCGACAAGGTCAAATTGATCGACCTGGCCACGGGCAAGGAGGCGCGCCAGCTCGAGGGCGGTGACGGCCGTAGCTCGCTGGTCTTCTCGCCCGACGGCAAGCTCCTCGTGGCCCTGGCCGGCCGCAACGAGGCGCTGACCGTCTGGGACACGGCGACCGGCAAAACGGTGCATCAGCACGGCAAGGCCGAAGCCCCTGCCGCCGGCGTCGCCGTCAACTGGGCGGGCCGGGTCACGTCGAGCCTGGCGGTGTCGGCCGACGCCAAGCTGCTGGCCTGGAGCGACGGCCCGGCCGTGCGCCTCGTGGAGTTGGCGACCGGCAAGGAGAAGAACGCCTCGGCCGGCCACGCCGCCGCCCTGCGCGACGTGTCGTTCGGCCGCGACGGCAAGACGCTCCTGACGTGGGCTGACGACGCGACCATCCGCCGCTGGGACGCCGCCAGCGGCAAGGAGGTCGGCCAGATCGCCGTCCCCAACAAGTCCTACGCCTTCGTCATCCCCTCGCCGGACGAGCGTGTCCTCGCCGCGGGCGACCCGGACGGCACCATCCACCTGCTCGACGCGGCCACGGGGAAGGAATCGCATGCCCTCCAGCCCACACCGCAGACCTACGGCCGCAGCGTCGCCTTCTCGCCCGACTCGCGTTGGCTGGCCGCGGTCAGCCCAATGGCGCAGTCGGTGGTGGTCTTCGACGTGTCCACCGGCCGGGAAAAGCAGTCGCTAGCCCTGCCGTCCGCCCAGGCCGCCGGCGCCGCCGGCGCCCCCCCCGGCGTCTGGATCGCCGTCGGCGGGCGCAGTATGCTCCGCGTCTTCTTCTCCCCGGACAGCCGGCAAGTCGCCGTCACCGACACCAACCTCGTCGTCTGGGACGTGGCCACCGGTCGGGACCAGCGGGAGATCGCGCTGCCGCAGGCGGCACAGGTGCGCTGCGCCACCTTTTCGCCCGACGGCCGCACCATCGCCGCCGAGATGAATGGCGGCGAGATCGGCGTTTGGGAGGTGGCCTCCGGTCAGAAGCGGTTGACCCTCAACCCGCAGCCGAATGCCGCCCCGTCCCGCCTGGTGGAACGAAGAGTCATGATGGTCTCGGCCGCGGGCGTGGCCAACGGAATGACGCTGGCGTTTTCGCCGGACGGACGTTTGCTGGCCCAGGCCGACGACCGCAAGGCCCGCTTGTGGGACCTGCACACCGGCAAGGACGCGGCCACGTTTGACGGACACCGCGGTCCCCTCGCCGCCTTGGCCTTCGCCCCCGACGGCAAGCGCCTGGCCACGGCCAGCACCGACACCACCGGCCTGCTCTGGGACGCCGAGCCGGTCGTGAAAAAGTTGCCCCAACTCGCTGCGGCCCTGCCGAAGGAGAAGTTGGAGTCGCTGTGGACGACCCTTGGCGGCGGCGACGGAGCCAGGGCCTTCGAGGCCATCCGCGCCCTGGCCGGCGACCCGGCGCAGTCGGTGCCGTTCCTGGGGGAGCGGGTCAAGCCGGTGAAGGCGCCCGATCCCAAGCACGTCGCCAAATTGATCGCCGACCTCGACGCCGATGATTTTCCGGTGCGGGAAACGGCTTACAAGGAACTGGAAGGGCTCGGTGAGTTGGCGCTGGCCCCCCTCCGGACGGCCCTCAAGGACAGTCTCTCGGCGGAGCAGCGGCGGGCATTGGAGGAACTGGTGAAGGCCGCCGAAACGCTGACCCCGTCGGGCGAGCGCTTGCGGCTGCTGCGGGCCCTGGAGGCGCTGGAGATGGCTCGGACGGCTGACGCGGTCAAGGTGCTCAAGGGGATGGCCGCCGGCGCCCCGGACACCTTGCCGACGACCCAGGCGCAGGCGATCCTGACGCGCCTGGGGCAGAAGTAATTGGCCGCTTGCGGCTTAGCGTTCGCGGCATCCCACGAATCGCTAAGCCGCAAGCGGCGACCGCGAGAGCTACCTCTTTTTCTTTCCCTTCTTGTCGGGCGGGGCCTCGTCTTCGTCGAGGCTCGTCAGGATGTCGCGCAGTTCGTCCGTCTCCGGCAGCTGGAACTCCGCCGCGTTGATTACTTCGAGGTCATCCAGTTCCGGCGCCGGCTCCTCCTCGACCGGCTCCAGGGCCACATCCTCGTCGGCGGTCGGTTCGGCCGCAACTTCGTCGAGGATCTCGAACTCGGGTTCCGCGCCGTCGGCGTGTACGTCCTCGCCGCGCAGGAGGCGATCGATGGCCTCCGGCGTCAGCTGATACTCCACGATGAAGGTGACCGGGCCGATGCGCAGCCGGTCGCCGGGGCGCACCACCTGCTCGCCCTCGACTTCCTCGCCGTTGAGGTGCGTGCCGTTACTGCTCTTGAGGTCTTCGACCGTGAGGTAGCCGTCGCGCACGCGCAGCAGGCAGTGCCGCCGGCTCACCTCCAGCGAGGGGATGCGGAAGTCGCAGCCCTTGACGCGTCCTACCAGCCCCTCGTCCTTGCGCAGGTGGAGGGCCTTCGTCCGCGTCTTCCCCTGTTCGATTACGAGTTTGACGTCCATCAAGGGCGCCTCCCGAAAAGAGGCGTCAAGCCAGTTTCACCCAGGTTACCAGTAAAAGGGCGGCGTGCCTAGCCGTCCCCGCGCAAGAAAGAAGCCCACGGGCCTCAACCCGTGGGCTTCGTCGCATCACGTCCGGTTTCCTCGCTACGGGACCGGGAAGCCGGGGATGATCGGGTTGCGGATCAGCACCGGCTGCAGGCGCGTGCCGGTGACGACGTTGAACGTCGGCGCCAGCGAGAAGCGCACGTAGCGGCGGTCGGCGGAGATCACCGCCTGCGCCGTCACGTCAATGCCGTTGGTGGCGAACGGCGACACGCGCGTCTGGTAGGCCACCTCGTCGCGCGGGCCGATCTCGGGGAGCTTCCCCTCCGGCGTGGCGCCGAGGCCATCGACGCCGGAGGGCGAGCCGCCGTTGAAGGAATAGCCGGACGGGTCGGCCAACTGCTGCAGCTGGCTGATCGCGTCGGTCGTCGAGACCGACTTGCTCGAGGTGTTCATCCGCTCCGCCGTCGCGGGGGGCGGCACCTCCGCCACGTGCGTGCGCCGGCCGCCGTCCAGCTTCACCTGGACCGGCTCCTTCTTCGTGTCCACCGCCCCCTTGGGAACCACGACGGTGACGAGTTCCTCGCGCTGCTCCGGCGTCCCCTTGTGGCGAACGATCCGCAGCTGCGCCTTGTCGCCCAGCGGGTGGCCGAAGACCCGATTCACGCGCACCTGGTAGGTGCCCGGGAACCCCTCGGCGACGATGTAGGTGGCTTTCTTCTCGCCGACCGTGCCGCCCAGGAGAATGCCGCCGCCGACCGTCTGCCGGTTATGCCACGAACAGGTGCTCCCGGTCGGCTCCTCCACCAGGAGGTCCAGGTCGGCCGGCTCGTTGCCGTTCTGCCAGACGAGGGTGATTTCCAGGTCGCGCCGCTGCGCCTCCTGCAAGCGGGCGAGCAACTTGTCGCCGGCCTCGGTCTTCCCTCCCTCGGACAGTTTGCTGGCCAGGTTCTTGAGCCGGTCGGCGGCCCCCTCATGCACCCTGTCGTTTTCGGCCGGCCAGTCGCGTGCCAGCAGCCGGGTGGCGGCCCACTCCAGGGCGTCGGAGTCCTTGGCCTTCTCGGCGTAGTCCAGGGCGTCGCGATACGGGCCGGCCACATTGGGCTCGAGCAGGGCGGCCTGGCGACAGAAGGCCAGGGCCGCCTCGGGGTGCTTCAGTTCCTGCATCCCGCGGGCCGCCTTGAGGAAGCCCTGGGCGTCCAGCGGCTCGAGGTCGGCCGCCGACGCCTCGGCGCGTTCGATCTCCTCCGCCGAGGCCTTGGTCTCGCGCAGGGCGACCGCCAGCGCCTCGTACACCCACGGCCGGACGATGATGCCCTGGCGCAAGTTGGCCTTCAGCATCTCCGCGGCGTGCTCCCACTGCTTCATCGTGACCAGGAAGTCGGTGCAGGCGATGATCAGGCCAGGCTCCTCGACCCCCTTGGCAATGGCTTCCTGCCAGATCGTCTTCGGGTCGGCGTCGGCCAGCGGCGGTTTCTTCTTCTTGCTGCCGTCGGGGCGCTCGTCGCCGGCATTGCCCACCTTCACGCCGGGATCCTTCTTGTCGAGGACGCCCACCAAGCCGCCCTCTCCGGCCGGCTTGAGATTCGGCGGCGTCGGCCGCGTCTGGATGCGGGACGAGCCCTTCACCACCAGCGCCAGGGCCGGCGGGTAGAAGGCGAGGGAGTTGCGGTACGGCCTCTTGTCGAGTTCGTCGGGTTGGCCGCCCGGGTCCCGGGGGACGCCGGCCAGCTGCAGCGGGTCGATGGGGGCCCAGTCGTCGGGCTCACCGACGATCTGGGTGATCATTTTGACCAGGAGCGGAGCCTGCGTGCCGCCCAGGGCGCCGAGGCCGATGTTGACCCCACCCATGCCGCCTTGCAGGCCCTGGAGGCCGCCGATGCCGGCGAGACCCGCGACGCCGCCGCCAAGGCCGCCGCCCAGACCCGCCAGGCCGCCGCCCAGACCCGC
>Ga0310039_10000986_pt1 | contig 21510 bp, 19 predicted proteins | sample Sb_taG_4_FD_200460 | JGI IMG/M metagenome (GOLD analysis project Ga0310039, IMG submission 200460) | Peat soil microbial communities from Weissenstadt, Germany - Sb_50d_6_BS metaG (v2) (version 2) | ecosystem: Environmental > Terrestrial > Soil > Wetlands > Peat | place: Germany: Weissenstadt...
AGGGGCGCAGAAAATCGTCCAGCGCAGGCATCGGTTCGCCCGGCGCGAGAGGGACTCGCTTTGTTGTCTTCATACCTCATTATACGCACGTCCACCCCAGATGACAAAGCCGTATTAGCCGACGCTAGCCTCGTCCCGCCTGCCGTCCCTTTCTTTCAAACACGGCTTGCCCCCACTGTCAAGCACGGTTGCGACGTTCGTTCCGCCTTCCTTGACCGGCAGGGAGCGGCGGGTCGCCGACCCGCGCGGGTCTGCGACCCGCCGCTAAACGAACATCATACCGCGCGGTGATGAAGTCGTTGTGATTTACCTCGGCGAGTAACTGCTGGAGTTCACTTCCCATCCTCGCTTTCGCGTTCCACCAGTTCGATCCGGTGGCCATCGGGATCGGCGACCACCGCCCGCAGTCCCCAGGTCCCATTCGTCGGCGGGGTGACGATTCGAGCGCCTGCCTCGGCCAGCTTCGCCACGGTTTCCCTCACCGAAGCGACCCGGAAGCCGAGCCGGACGGAAGTCGTGCCGCTGCCCCCATCGAGCGGATACAGCTCAAAAACCAATGGCCCAACCCGGCCCGCCAAGTGTTCCGGGCCGGAGCCGTGGCGCTCGCGGTCGAATGTGATACCGAGCAGGTTGTAGAACGCCTCGGCGCGCGCGAGATCGGCGGAGCGCAGAACGATCAAGCTCACAGCAACGTCGGCCACGGGATTCGGTCCTTATCGCACCGTGATGAAATCGTTGTGATTCACCAGCGCCTGAATCAAGTCCCCACGCGCCCGGCGCAAGGCATCAGGCTGCCCCTTCAGCAACTCCTTCAGCTCCTTCAGCGCCGCGGCACACTCTTTCTGCTCGTCCGCCGTCGGCGTGGCGGCCAACACCGTCTCGAACGCCGCCTTGACGAACTCCGCGTCGCTCACCTCGCCCAGCCGTTCGTGCAGCCGGGCGTTGATCCGCGCCGCCGCGCTCAGCGCCAGACGGCTGTTCGACACGGCCAGCGCCTGCTGCGGCACGATGCTCTCGGCGCGACGGTAGCACTCCAGCACGCTCGCGTCGTCGAAGGTCGAGAGGAACTTCTGATACTCGTTGTGCGAGTGGAAAAAGTAAAGGCTGCGCCGCCGCGACGTTTCGTCCGCTGCCGGAACCGTCGGCCCGCCCATCCTCAGGTCGAGGTCGCCCGCCAGGGCCAGCAGGCTGTCGCGAATCACCTGGGCCTCCATCCGCACCGGGTTCATGCGCCAGTAGTAGCGATTTTCCCCGTCGGCGGTCCGATTCGCGGTCGGCGCCCCGGCGCTCGACGAGGTCATGCGGTAGGCGTCGGACGTGACCATCAGCCGATGCAGGTGCTTCAGGCTCCAGCCACCGGGGGACTCACGTCCCCCGCTCGCCATCAGTTCGCAAGCGAGCCAGTCGAGCAATTCCGGGTGCGTCGGCGCCGTCCCCTTGCGGCCGAAGTCGAAGACCGTCGGCACCAGCGGCTTGCCGAAATGGCGCATCCAGACGTGGTTGACCGCCACCCGCGCCGTCAGCGGGTGGCGCGGGTCGGTCATCCAGCGGGCCAGCGCCGAGCGCCGGCCGCTGCTGGTCGTCGGGAACGGCTTGCCCCGCGACGCTGCGGTTTCGAGGTTATTTTCGAGCGTCTTCAGCGTGCCGCGCAGCGGCGTGTACGCTTCGCCGGGAGCCTCCAGGGCCTTCTTCGCCGCGGCGACGGCATCGCGGGCACTGTTCCGCTTGGCTTCCGCGGGCGCCTTCTTCGCCGCGTCGGCCCCGAGCAACTCCCATTCGGCGCGGGCCAGGTTCTCTTCCGCGCTCGCCAGCCCGGCCTGCTTCTCGGCCAGCGCTGCCGACCGTACCAGGTTCTGGGCGTCGGGCGCGGCGGGCTGCTGATGCCTCGCCCGGTCCGCCAGGGCCCGCGCCCGCAGGGCCGCTGGCTGCGCTTGCGCCGCGGCCAGGGCCTTCTCGGCGGCGACGACGGCCGCCCGCGCCGGCTCCGACGGGGGGAGCGGTCCGACCTTTTCCGCGTCCGCCAGCGCCTTCTTCGCCCGAGCCAAGGCCGCGCGGGCCTCGTCAATCTTCTGCTCCGCGAGGCGCAGGTGATCTTCCAGCACGAACGGCCGCAGCCCCGGCGCGTGGGCCTCCGCCGGCAGCGGCACCGGGCGAATGTCGAGGTCGGCGAACGCCAGCAGCCGCGGCAGCCCCGGCGCCAGCGGCCGGTCCTTCAGCGGCTGCCGCTCGTCGCCACGGACGAAGCGGTACGTCGGCGCGTCGAGGTTGCAGTCGAAAGCCCGCGGGAGGCCGTCTTTCTCGAAGTCGGTTTCGCCGGGCATCTCGTCGGTGCGGACCTGGTACGGCTCGAAAAAGGCCCGGAAACGGTAGTAATCCTGCTGCGAGATCGGGTCGAACTTGTGGTCGTGGCACTTGGCACAGTTCATCGTCAGGCCGAGGAACGCCTTCGAGGTGTGCTCGACGGTTTCCTCCAGCCAGGTGTTGCGATTGAACAGGAAGTACTGCCGGGCCAGGAAGCCGGTCGCCCGGAGCCGGTCGAGGTCATCGGGATACAATTCGTCGGCGGCGACCATCTCGCGGACCATCTGGCCGTAGCCCTTGTCGGCGTTGAGACTTTCGATGATCCAGTCGCGCCAGTGCCAGATGTGCTTCTGGCTGTTGCGCACCTCCACGCCCAGGCCCCACCAGTCGGAGTAACGCCAGACGTCCATCCAGTGGCGGCCCCAGCGCTCGCCGTACTGCGGCGACGCCAGCAGCCGATCGACGGCTTTCTCATACGCATCGGCGGAAGGATCGGCGACGAACGCGGCCAGTTCCTCGCGCGTCGGCGGCAGGCCGACCAGGTCGAGGGCGACGCGCCGCAGCAAGGTGGACCGGTCGGCCGGCGGCTGCGGTGTGAGGCCGTGCTTGTCGCGCTCCGCGCCGAGGAAGGCGTCGATGGGATTGCGGACCCGGGCGGTATCCTTCACCTTCGGGACGGCGCGGCGCACGGGGGGACGGAACGCCCAGTGGTCCTTGGGATCGGCCTCGGGCTTCTCGTCGGCCGGCCCGGTCGCCCCCTGGTCGATCCAGTCGCGCAGCAGCAGTACCTGCTTCTCGGAGAGGGCTTCATCCTGGTCGGCGGGTGGCATGCGCCGCTTGCCGCCAGCGGCGGTGAGGTGGGCGATCAGGAGACTGGCGCTGCTCTTACCGGGGACGACGGCCGGGCCGCTGTTGCCGCCTTCGCGGAGGAGCTTCGCGGTATCGAGGCGCAGACCGGCCTTCTGCTGCAAGGCGCCGTGGCAGGCCTGGCAGCGCGCCGTCAGCAGCGGCTTGACCTCGCGCAGGTAATCGACGGGCTCCGCGGCGCCGAGCGCTCCGCCGGAGACGAGGCCGAGAAACGTGGCGGTCAGGAAGGTCGCTCGCATGGTGTCCGTCCCTCCGGGTCAACTCATGGCCGCCCGCGCAGCTTCGGGTATCTGCCCACTGTAGCTGGCCCACAGGGCGTCGATCGGGTGCGCCACCCACAGGCCCGGCCGCTGCCGCCGCAGATGCTTGCCGATCTGCAAGAGGCAGCCGACGTTTCCAGTGAACAGCGCCCGCGCCCCGGTGTCGAGGATGTTTTTCGCCTTGCGTTCGCCCAGGCGGTCGGCCATTTCCGGCTCGGTGATGTTGTAACTCCCCGCCGCGCCGCAGCAAATCTCCGTCTCGTTGAGTGGTACGAGCTGCAGGCCGGGGATCAACTCCAGCAGCTGCCGCGGTTGTCGGCGAATCTGCTGGGCGTGGCACAGGTGGCAGGCGTCGTGATAGGTCGCCTTGATCGGCAGCGGGTGTTCCGGCTTCAGCGGGCCGAGCGCCATCAGGAACTCGCTGACGTCCTTGACCTTGGCGGCGAGCGTCGTCCCCGCCTCGTCATGCAGCAGATGGCCATAGTCCTTCAGCATCGCCCCACAACCGGCGGCGTTGACGACGATGGCGTCTACGTCCTGCACGGGGATCGCCGCGCAGTTGGCCTTGGCGAACGCCCTGGCCGGCTCCTCCCGGGAGGAGTGATAGTGCAGCGCCCCGCAGCAGACCTGCGCCCGCGGCACCCAGACCTCGCAGCCGTTGCGCTGGAGGACGCGAGCCGTGGCCAGGGCCGTCTGCGGCAGGAAGGCGTCGCCGGCGCAGCCGAGGAACAGGGCCACGCGCGCCCGCCGCGTCCCCTCCGCGGGCAGCACTTCCGGCAGGCCGTGGTGCGGTTCCAGGTGCGGCACCATCTCGTGCATCTGCCGCAGCGACCGCGGCAGCAGACGCAGCAGTCCGCTCTTCTCGACGAGGCGGTCGAGGCCGAGCCGCTGCATCAGCCGCAGCGGGGCCAACGCCCAGCGCATCCGCCGCGCGTACGGGGTCATGCCGAAGAGGGCAAGTTGCTGCAGGGCGCTCAGCGCGACGGAGGGCGGCTGCGTCTTCGCCAGGTGGGCGCGGAACGGCTCGATGAGATTGCCGTACTGGACCCCGGAGGGGCAGGCCGACTCGCAGGCCCGGCAGTCGAGGCACAGGTCGAGGTGGCGGCGCACCTCGGGATCGCTCGCCTCCAGCCGGCCGTCGGTGACGGCGCGCATCAGGTAGATGCGGCCGCGCGGGCTGTCCATCTCGGTGCCCAGCTCCAGGTACGTTGGGCAGGCGGACGTGCAAAGCCCGCAGTGGACGCAGTCGAGGAACAGCTCGTAATCGATGTCGGCGCCCCGTTTCGGGGGGCCGACGACCGGAAGGGATGTTCGTGCGGGGTCAGTGGTGGTGGCCATCGTTCTCGATTGCAGATTGCAGAATGCAGATTGCAGATTTGGAAATCTGCAATCTGCAATCTGCAATCTAAAATGGAAGCCGTCCGGGGTTGAACACGTCGCGGGGATCCAGCGCTTCCTTGACGCGGCGCATCAGCCAGGCGTCGCCGCGCGGCGCGCCCCACACGGGCAGCGCCGCCTTCCACGCCGGCGGGCAGCGCGTCACAATCAGGTTGCCGTGCGCCGCCGTGGCCGTCGCCAGCCGCCCCTTCAGCATCGCGGCGGCGCGCTCCGCCGTCAAGTCGCCGCTGGCGTGGCCGATGACGATGCCGCTGCCGGCGTGCGCCTGCATGAGCAGGCCGTCGGGCAGGTCCGCTGCCTGCCGGCAGAAGTCGGCGACGGCGCTGGGCAGGACGTTCGCCTTGAACGTGAGCCGGGCGGCGGGCCAGGCGGCGAACTCGACCAGGGCCGACCAGAGCGGCTCGGCCGACTTCTCGGCCAACACGGTCACCGCGGTGCCCTGGCCGGGCGGCACTTCCTTGATGAGCTGCTGCACCTGCCAGCTAACCGCCTCGCGATTGTCCTCGAAGCCGACGACCAGGATCCACGGTGAATCGGGCAGGGCGCCGCCGGAGGCCGCGCCGACCGCCCGCGCCGCCGCCGCGTTGAGCAGCTCCAGGCACACCGGCCGGGTGCGCGAGCGGTGCAGCAGATCGAGCACCGAGCCGACCGCCTCCCCGCCGCAGCCCAGGGTCAGCAGGGCGTGCGCCTCCGGCCGCGGCTTCAGCTTCAGCGTCACCTGGCTGATGACGCCGAGGGTGCCGAGCGAGCCGACGTAGAGCTTGCACAGGTCGTAGCCGGCCACGTTCTTGACGACGCGCCCGCCGGCCTTGACCTCCTGCCCCTCATCGTTGACGACGCTGATGCCGATGACGTAATCGCGCAGCGTCCCGAGGCCGTAGCGGCGCGGGCCGCTGGTATTGACGGCCAGAGCACCGCCGAGAGTGGCCTGCCCCGCGTTCGGCACATCGATGGGCAGACGCTGGTTTTCGGCGGCGAGAAGGTCGCCGAGGCGGGCCAGGGTGAAGCCGCTCTGCACCGTGACGGTCATGTCGCGGGCGGGGTAGTCGAGGACCTGATCGAGGCGGGCGGTGCTGACGGCGACGCCGGGTTTCGTGGGCGACAGGCCGTGGCCGAGCATCGTGCCGCCACCGAGCGGGTAAACGGCCTGCGCGGCGGCAGCGGCGGCACGAACGCAGTCACCGAGTTCCGCGACGGAAGCGGGATGGCGCACGGGGAGGGGGCCGAAATCGTCGATCAGGCAGGAGTCGGTCATCCCTGGCAGTGTAGGGAGGGGGCGCGCCCTGTCCACGCAGTTCCGCGGGCGGCGACTGTCGCCGGCCGCAGCCCCGCACCGTTCAACCCTTCGGCTTGACGTGTTCGTCGCCCCGGTCGCGGTCATCGTCGTCGTCGTCGCGTCGCGGCCGCCGGGGGCGGTCCTCGTCCTCTTCTTCCTCGTCGTCATCGCGCGCCCTGCGCGACCGCCGCGGCCGGTCGTCCTCGTCGTCTTCCCGGATTCTCCTGGTCTTGCCGACAGGCCGGGCGTAGACGAACGCGAGGACCGTTCCGATGACCACAGCGAGAATGGTGACCGACAGGGCCATGAGCGCGACGAGGCCGACGCCGAGTGCGGTCTGGGGATCGGGCTCACCGCCACCGCCGAAGAGTGCGACCCCGGCGATGAGGTTGGCGACGATATAGGCAGGCAGCGGTAGCAGGAAGATGACGCCGATGACGCGGGCCGGCGTGCCGCTCACGACGCGAGTCCGCGTCAGGGCCACCGTCCCCTTGGCGATGCCGATGACGCCGAGTATGAACAGGCCAATCTCGACGATGAGACAGCACATGGGAGTTCCTCACTGAGGTGCTCGGAAGCGCCGCGCCGGCGGTGGCGTCACAGCGCCGCTCGTCGCCCTGCCTTGCTCGGCTCGATGCACGCCCCCGCCGTCGGAAACATCTTCGCCGGGCTGCATCGATTCTCCGGGTTGAACGCCTGCCGCAACCGCAGCATCATACCCAGGTCTTCGGGAGTAAACAACTTCGGCATGAAATCGATCTTCTCGACGCCGATGCCGTGCTCGCCGGTCACGCTGCCGCCGCAGCGCAGGCACTCGTCGAGGATGTCGTGGCTGGCCGCCAGCACGCGCTTCACCTGGTCGGCGTCGCGCTCGTCGAACAGCAGGATCGGGTGAATGTTGCCGTCGCCCGCGTGAAAGACGTTGGCGATCTTGATATTGTACTGAGCGCCGATGCGCTGGATCTCGCGCAGGATGTGCGGCAGCTTGGTGCGCGGCACCACGCCGTCCTGGGTGCAGTAGCTGTTGGCCAGCCGGCCGACGGCGCCGAACGCCTGCTTGCGCGCCTTCCACAAGAGCGCCCGCTCCGCGTCGCCGTTGGCCCGCCGCACCTCGCGCGCCCCGTTCCGCCGTGCGATCTCGGTGATGCGCTCCGCGTCGGCGTCGAGCCCCGCCTCCAGCCCGTCCACTTCCATGATGAGGACCGCCCCGGCGTCGAGCGGGAAGCCGCAACGGAACGCCTCCTCGACCGCCTTCAGGATCAGCGCGTCGAGCAGCTCGAGCGCCCCGGGGATGATGCCGGCGCCGATGATGTCGCTGATGGTGTTGGTGGCGTCGTCGATCGTCTCGAAGACGCCGAGCAGGGTGCGGTACGCCTCGGGGCTGCGCGTGATGCGCACCGTCGCCTTGGTCGCGATCCCGAACGTCCCCTCACTGCCGACGATGACGCCGGTGAGGTCGTAGCCGGGGTTGTCCTCGGTCGGCCCCCCGGTCTGCGCCACGCGGCCGTCGGGCAGGACGAGTTCCAGTCCCATGACGTGGTTGACGGTGACGCCGTATTTCAGCGTGTGCGGCCCGCCGGAGTTCGTGGCGACGTTGCCGCCGATGGTACACGCCTTCTGGCTGGACGGGTCGGGGGCGTAATGGTAGCCGTCGGGGCGGAGGCGGTTGCTCAGCCACTCGTTGACGACGCCGGCCTCGACCACGGCGCAGCGGTCGCGGAGGTTGATTTCGAGGATGCGCTTCATGCGCGTCAGGGTAATCATGACGCCGCCGCCGACCGGCAGGCAGCCGCCGGCGAGGCTGGTGCCGGCCCCGCGCGGCAGGAACGGCACGCCGGCCTCGTTGCACGCCTTGACGACCTCGACGACCTGTTCGGTGGACGTGGGGAAGACAACGACGTCGGGCGTCTTCTTCTCGATCGTGTAGCCGTCGCACTCGTAAACGAGCAGGTCGCTCGGTGAGGTGAGGAGGGCGTCGCGGCCAACGACGGCGCGGAGGCGTTCGATGAGGCTCATGGGGTGTCTCAACGGTGTTGCCGCTTGCGGTTTAGCGAGAACGCTAAGCCGCAAGCGGCGAGGCGGGTCACTTCTTCAGCAGGTCGGCCACCACCTTGGCCACGTCGTCGTAATCGAAGTTCTCCTTGTCCTCCGGGTAGCGCTTCTCGTAGCTGCCGTCCGGGTTGAACACGAAAATCGTCGGGAAGGAGGTGACCTTCAGCTTCGTCTGCCAGACGTCTTCCTTCTCGTCGAGCAGGATGTTGATCGTGTTCGTCGCCTTCTTCGCCTGGAGGGTCTTCTCGTTCTTCGCCCGGACCTCCTTGTCGTTGGGATCGTCGAGGTTGACCGTGATGGCGACGAGGTCCTTGCCGTACTTCTTTTTCAGCTCGATCAGTTTCGGCATCTCTTGCTTGCAGACCTTGCAGAAGTCCTGCCAGAAGTCCACGACGATGACCTTGCCCTTGTTGTCCTCCTTGATGAGCTTGATCAGCTCGTCGTATTTCATCACCTTCACCTCGACCTTCTCCTCGGCGAAGGCGGGTGCGGACACGAAAAGCGCCAGCAGCGCGGCCAATCCGACCCAGCGAGTCACGCGCATCATCGATCCCTCCGTAAGAACAGGCGCCGACGGTCGGCGCAGTCTCCGCGCACATGGTAACGGAGGCGCGGCGGACGGCAAAGGCCGCCTTCGCGTAGGTCAGGCTTTCCAGCCTGACCATTCCCCCCGGTCAGGCTGGAAAGCCTGACCTACGCACCGTGTGTAATCCGGTACAGCGTCCCCCGGGCGCGGCGGCCGCCCGGCTCCCCCGCGTGCATGACCTGCGTCGTGAACGGCAGCCCTTCCCTCATCAGCGTTTCGCGCAGCAGGTGCGACGGCACGCGATCCTGGTCGGTCAGCAGGCACACGCCGCCGGGCATCAGCACCGTCTTTATGACTCCCACCAGCGGCTCGACGTTACGCAATTCGTAGAGCAGGTCCGAGGCCAGGACGACCGGCACGCGCAGCGACTCCGGCGGCCGGCGCCAGTCCAGTTGCAGCGTCTCGAAGCCGTCGAAGCCGTTCAGGCGCGCGTTCCGCGCCGCGAAGTGCAGGGCGGTGGCGTCGTAGTCGCTGAAAGTGACGCGCAGGCCGCGCGCCAGCGCCGCGATGCCCGGCAGGCCGAGCCCGCAGCCGACCTCCAGCGCGGGCAGCGCGCCGGCCCACGGCTCGCGGAGGACCGCCTTGGCGAGCATGCGCGCCGCCGGCCACAGGTCGGCCCAGTACGGCATGTACTCGTCGGCGGCGAAGGCGGCGCGGACGTGAGGGTGGTCGAGCAGGCGGTCGGAGTCGTCGGGCCGCTCGATGACGAAGGTGCGGCCCTCGATGATCACCGGATCGCGGACGGTCTTCTCGATGGCGTCCAGGGGGGTCGCCGGCAGCGGCGGCAGGTCGGCAGGCATCGGTTTCTCACCGTTTAGCGGCCGCCCTCGGGGCGGCGCGGATTCCTCGGTTCGCGAAACGATCAATCGGGGTGGCCGCTCAACGCGGGTTACAACGTGTGAACACATCGGACCAATTCATCGTGCGCCAGCGGCCGGTCCGCCGGCAACAGGCAATAGCACGCCGGCTCGCCCATGCAGTCGAGAATCACCTGCCGCTCGTTGGGCACCTCGAAGCCCTTGTCGCAGGGAATGTGTCCGGTAATCAGCAGGTCGGCATCGACCTTCGCCAGGAACGCGGCGACGTGCTCCGCCGAAGTGTCCCGCCCCCACAGCAGCGCGTAGACCGAGCCGCCCGCGGCCAGCGCCGCGGCGTCGGTCGGATCGTGCTCCAGCGCGGCGGGGTCGAACGTCTCTAGCCACTTCGCGGGCGGCAGACTGTGGCTGATGAAAACGCGGTTGGGCGTCCGCACGGCCAGGGCGGCGGCGCCGAACAGCCCCAGGTAGGCCGCGTACACCTCCGCGGCCCGGTCGCCGTATGACGCCCAAACACCCTCCCAAAAAAGGTCGTTGTGCGTCACGTCGTCCTTGAAGATGGGCCGGTCGGTCGCCTGGGCGAGTTCGTGGTTGCCGATCAGGAAGTGGACGCGCCCCGGGTGCTGGCAGACGAGCGCCGCCAGCAGATCGACGAGCTGATGCGACGTGTCGCGGACGGCGGACTCGGCGCGCGTGTGGATGACCTCTTGCAGCACGAGGTGGCGGCGCGGCCGGCGCCCGAGGTCGGCGGCGGCGAGCAGCTTGCGGAAATTGCCGACGTGGCCGTGCAGGTCGCCGGCCACGAGTACCTCGTCGGCCCCGTCCAGCGCGACGATCCGACCGCGCCGGCCCGGCGTGGCGCGGAACGCCTCGGCGGCATGCGCGAGCGTCTGCAGCAGGCGGTCGGGGTCCGGCATTAGTCTAATCCCCTCATCTTCGCTCAACCCCGCCTTGCCCGCACCGTCCGCAGATCCCGCAGGGCCCAACGCCGGGGACGCGGAACCAAGGCCCGGGAACCTTGTCGCCCACACTTTCTTTGCCGACAATTTTTTCTATGATTCCTTTAGAGGGATCACCACCCGGACCCTTGCGGTCGAAACGGTGCGACGGACAAACGGGGAAAGGCCGCCGGACGGACGGGCCAGGCGCGACCGAAAGTGCTATCGTAACATCATCGGCCCTCACGCAGGAAGCCGCCCAAACCGACCGTCCGTTTCCTCCCCCCTGCCCGCGGCCCCGCCGGACACTTGGCGAGAGCCCGTTACATGGACCTGGCCCGCAACCTGAAGATCGACAGCGTCTCGCGCCTCAACCCGACCCCGCCCTACCAGGTCGGACCAGCTCAGACCGTGGCCGAGGCCGTCGCCCTCATGCGCGACAAGAAAGTCGGTTGCCTGCTCGTCTGCCGCGACAATCGTGTCGTCGGCATCTTCACGGAGCGTGACCTGATGCGAAAGGTCCTCGCCGCCGGCAAGCCGCTGACCCTCCCCGTGGCCGACGTCATGACCCCGGACCCAGTCCAGGTCCACCGCAAAGATCCGATCGGCGCCGTCATCCGCCGTATGGAAGAGGGCGGCTACCGTCACCTGCCCGTCGTCGATGACGCCGGCCGTCCCGTCGGCGTCCTGTCCGTCAAGCGGATCGTCCATTACCTGGTCGAGCATTATTCGCCCACCGTTTGCAACCAACCTCCCGACCCCGCCGTCGTCCCGCACGCGGCGGAGGGAGCTTAACAAGGATGAAGGATGGGGGACTCGGGCAACGAACGTCGGGAGTCCCCCCGGACCCTTCAGCCTCGGTGAAGAGGAAACGTTTCCCATGAGCGTGTCGAAAACCGTGGAAGAACCCGTCCGCGGGGGCAAGCAAGCGCAACTGCAAGAGATCGAGGAGGCGACTATCCGGCTGTGCGGCGACTCGGGCGACGGCATGCAGCTGGCCGGCACCCAGTTCACCAACACCTCGGCCATCCTCGGCAACGACATTAGCACCCTCCCGGACTTCCCCGCCGAGATCCGGGCCCCGGCTGGCACCCTTGCAGGCGTCTCCGGCTTCCAGATCCACTTCTCCAGCCGCGACATCCACACCCCCGGCGACAAGGTCGATACCCTCGTCGCCATGAACCCCGCCGCCCTGAAGACCAACCTCAAGGACCTCGAGCCCGGCGGCATCCTCATCGTCAACTCCGACAGCTTTGGCGTCTCCGACCTCAAGCAGGCCAAGTACGCCGTCAGCCCGTTGGAGGACGGCTCGCTCAAGGGCTACCGCCTGATCCGCGTCCCCATCACCACGCTCAACCGCGAGGCCGTCAAGGAGATGAAGCTGTCGCCGCGCGAGGCCGACCGCTGCAAGAACTTCTTCGCCCTGGGCCTGGTCTACTGGCTGTACGAGCGCTCGCTGGAGCCGACCCTGAAGTGGATCCGCGACAAGTTCGGCAAGAACCCGGCCGTCATGGAGGCCAATACCCGCACCCTCAAGGCCGGCTACAACTACGGGGAAACGGTCGAGGCGCTACCGGTGCATTACCGCGTCGGTAAGGCCGCCGGGACCAAGCCCGGCAAGTACCGCAAGATCACCGGCAACGAGGCGCTGGCCTACGGCATGGTAGCCGCGACCCAGCTGGCCAACATTCCGCTCGTTTACGCCACCTACCCGATCACGCCGGCCTCGGACATCCTGCACACCCTGGCCGAGATGAAGCGCTTCGGCGTCCGCACCCTTCAGGCCGAGGACGAGATCGCCGCCATCGGCATGGCCATCGGCGCCTCGTTCGGCGGGGCGCTGGGCGTCACCGGCACCAGCGGGCCGGGCATCTGCCTCAAGTCCGAGGCCATCGGCCTGGCCGTGATGACCGAGTTGCCCCTGGTCATCATCGACGTGCAGCGCGGCGGGCCGAGCACCGGGTTGCCGACCAAGACCGAGCAGGCCGACCTCTTGCAAGCGATGTATGGCCGCAACGGCGAGTGCCCGGTGGCCATCGTCGCCCCGCAGTCGCCGGCCGACTGCTTCAACATCATGTTCGAGGCGGTGCGCCTGGCCATCCGCTTCATGTGCCCGGTCTTCCTGCTGTCCGACGGCTACCTGGCCAACGGTGCCGAGCCGTGGCTGATCCCCAATCCGGCCGAGTTGCCGAAGATCGAGGTGAGGCACCCGACCCCCCCCAACGGCAACGGCGCCGGCTTTCTCCCCTACAAGCGCGACAGCCGGCTGGTGCGCGAATGGGCCATCCCCGGCACCCCGGGCCTGGAGCACCGCATCGGCGGCATCGAGAAGGAAGACGTCACCGGCAACGTCAACTACGACCCGCTCAACCACGAGCACATGGTCCGCACCCGGGCGAAGAAGATCGCCAACATCGCCAACGAAATTCCGCTCCTGGAGGTACACGGGCCGGCCGAGGGAGACCTGCTGGTGATCGGCTGGGGCGGCACCTACGGCAGCATCACCACCGCCGTCGAGCGGGCGCAGCGCAAGGGATACAAGGTGGCCCAGGCGCACCTGCGCTACCTCAACCCGATGCCGAAGAATACCGCGGAGGTGCTGAAGCGCTACAAGAAGATCCTCGTGCCCGAGCTGAACGCGGGGCAGCTGTGTCTGCTGCTCCGCGGCCTGTTCCTCGCCCCGGCCGAGAGCCTGAGCAAGGTGCAGGGCCGGCCTTTCCTTGTCAGCGAGATCGAGGATACAATTGAGCAGATGCTGTCCGACAAGGGACGGGGTTCTTCGACGTTGAACGTGGAGGGTGAACTGATCGGTGACTTTATCGATGACGCCTCCCGGCCCAGGTGAGCCTGATGACGGGTCTCCCCAGTCCGCTGGTCAGAAGCCTGATCGTCTGTGAAGACATCATCGTGGACCCTGGCAACAACAAGCGGGTCTCGCTGGTGAATGTGCTCAATTCGATCAGGTCGATCGATGAGCCGCCCTACCCTCTTCGCTACCGGGAGTTGTGCGTGTTCGTGCAGTTCACAGCCTGTCGGGGCCGGGGCGAGGTGCGGCTGGAAATCCGGCGGGCGGACACGGAGGAGGTGCTTTTCGCGACGCAAACCCGGTCGGTGTCGTTTCCGAACGATCCGGTCACTGTTCACGGATTGCGTTTTCGGATTCGGAACTGCACCTTCCCCGCCCCCGGCCTATACTGGATCCAATTCTGGTACGATAATGGACTGTTGACGCAGCAACCGATTGTCCTCTGTTAACGACGACGAAGTCTTGCCCACGCTTGAGGTAATAAACGATGCCTACCGCGACGTCCCTGCAAACCCTGACCGCGAAAGACCTGGCTTCCGACCAGGAGGTGCGCTGGTGCCCCGGCTGCGGGGACTACTCGATCCTGGCGCAGATGAAGAAGGCGATGGCGCCCCTCGGCATCGCGCGCGAGAAGATGGTGTTCATCTCGGGCATCGGCTGTTCCAGCCGCTTCCCCTACTACATGAACACCTACGGCTTCCACACCATCCACGGCCGGGCGCCGACCTTCGCGACCGGCCTGAAGGCGTCGCGGCCGGACCTGTCGGTCTGGGTCATCACCGGCGACGGCGACGGCCTGTCCATCGGCGGCAACCACCTCATCCACGCCATCCGCCGCAACATCGACCTCAAAATCGTCCTGTTCAACAACGAGATTTACGGCCTGACCAAGGGCCAGTACTCGCCGACCTCGCGCATCGGCACGCGCACCAAGTCTTCCCCGCTCGGCTCGATCGACAACCCGCTGCACCCGCTGTCGTTGGCCATCGGCGCCGAGGCGACCTTCGTGGCCCGCACCGTGGACACCGACATCCATCACCTGACGGCGGTGCTGCAGCGGGCGGCGGCCCACAAGGGGTCGGCCTTCATCGAGGTCTACCAGAACTGCAAGATCTTCAATGACGGCGTCTTCGACTACGCCACCGACAAGGGCACCAAGGCCGACAACACCCTCTACCTGGAGCACGGCAAGCCGCTCATCTTCGGCAAGGACCGTAACAAGGGTATTCGCCTGCACGGCCTCGACCCCGAGGTGGTGCAGGTGGGCAACGGCATCACGGTCGATGACCTGCTGATTCACGACGAACGGGCGGAGGAGCCGAGCCTGGCCTACCTGCTCAGCCGGATGGTCTACCCGCGCTTCCCCGAGTGCATCGGCATCTTCCGGGCGGTGGAGCGGCCGACCTACGACGACCTCGTCAACAAGCAGATCGAGGACGTCATCAAGGCCAAGGGCAAGGGCAAGCTCGAAGACCTGTTCGCCAGCGACGATACCTGGGTCGTTCAATAAAGAAGACAGAAGACAGAAGACAGAATCGGGCTGACTTCTGACTTCTGACTTCTGACTTCTGACTTCTGACTTCTGACTTCTGACTTCTATGATTTGTCCCCACTGCGGCAACGACAACCTGCCCGGCAACGAGGAATGCGGCCGCTGCGGTCAGGACATGACGCAGCTCGACCGGCCGGTCCCCAGTGATGCCGTCGAGCGCAGCCTCATCGAGGACCCGGTCGGCCGGCTCAACCCGCGGACGCCGGTCACGATCCGCCCCACGACCAGCGTGGGCGAGGCCATCCGGATGATGCTCGACAGCAACGTTGGGGCGCTGCTCGTCGTCGGTGACGACAGCCGCGTGGTGGGCATCTTCAGCGAGCGCGACCTGCTCACCAAGATCGCCGGTTTGCGCGACGATTACGCCAACCGCCCGGTCAGCGAATTCATGACGCGCGACCCCGAGACGGTGGCACCCCACCACACGCTGGCCTTTGCCCTTCACAAGATGGACTGCGGCGGCTACCGCCACGTCCCCGTCCTGGAGAACGGCCATCCCGTCGCCATGATCTCCGTGCGCGACATGCTCCGCCACATCACGCGCCTGTGCCGCGACCGCTGAGAAATTGTAACAAAATGACTTGGCCGCTTGCGGCTTCGCCATCTTTCCTGCGAAGCCGCAAGCGGCAAGTGGGTTGTTGATACAGTTTCTGAGCCGCCCATCAACCCCGCTCGCGCTCCACCTCGTCCAGTTCGCGCAGGCGCCGGTCGGCGTCGAAGGCCGGCGGCGGCAGCGCTTCCGCCAGGCGCAGCGCCTCGTCCGTGCCGAGGTTGGCTTTCGCCCGCCCCGACCCGCGGAAGACCGCCAGGCCGCGCCGCAGGGCGATGATCTCGCGCCGCGTCCGACCCTTCGGCGCGTCCGGCCACGGCCGATCGCGCTCCTCGAAGTCGAAGAACACCGGCACCAGCGCACGAATGTACCGCCAGTAACCGGGGTTGTCCGTCTGGACGAAGAATTGCCCGCCGGGAGCGAGGGCGCCGTGAACCAGCGCCAGGAAGTGCGGCGTGACGAGCCGCTTGTGGACCTGCGCCGGGTCGTAATACGGTTGCGGATGGTAGCAGTGGATTTCGCTGACGCTGCCGGGAATGACGTACTGTTCGAGGAAGCGCTGCCCGTCGCAGACGGCGAAGCGCAGGTTGTGCAGGCCGCGCTGGTTGCCGCGCCGCGTGGCGTAGCGGATGACGACAGGCAACACGTCGATGCCGAGGTGGTCGTGGTCGGGGCGCCAGACGGCACTCTGGAGGAGGAAGCGACCGTTGCCGCAGCCGAGGTCGAGGACGACGGGGGCTTGGCGAGCGAAGAGGGCCTCCCAGTTGAGGCGCCCCTCGGCGGGGAGCTTCTTGAGAGCGGTCTGCGTCCACCGCGACGGGTCGAGGATCTCACCGGCGATGGGCACGCCGAACTCGCGCTCGATTTGGCGGCGGCGGCGCTTGTCGTCCATGCAGGTATTCTACCGCAAGCGATCAGGGGTTGAGCGCCGCCGCCAGCGACTGCGCCAACTCCCCCACCTCGCGCACCACTTCCGTGATGGGCCGTTGCGCCGCCTGTTCGATCCGGCGCACGAATGCGCTGCCGACGATCACCCCGTCGGCGACCTCGCGCAGCCTCCGGACCTGCTCCGGCGTACTGATGCCGAAGCCGACGCACAGCGGCAGCGCCGTCTGTTGCCGCAGCCATGCCAGGTGTCCGACGAGTTGCTCCGGCAACCGGTCGCGCTCCCCGGTGATGCCCGTTGTGCTGACGACGTACAGAAACCCCGTCGAGAGTTTGGCGATCTGCACCGCGCGCTCGCGCGGCGTCGTCGGCGTCACCAGGTGGATCAGTTTGAAGTCGCGCGCCGCTGCCAGGCGGGCGATGGCCTCCGCTTCTTCGATGGGCAGGTCGGGGATGATGGCCCCGCTGAGGCCCGCCTCCTGCGCCTGCCGCAAGAACGTCTCCGGGGTACGGCGATGCACGATGCTGTACGAAACCATCCCGACCAGCGGCACGCCGACTCCACCCAGCTCGCGCATGGTGCGGAAGATGTCATCGACCCGCACCCCCTTCTTCAGGGCGCGCGTGTACGACGCCTGGATGACGGGGCCGTCGGCGATGGGGTCGCTGTAGGGGAAGCCGATCTCGATGAGGCTGGCGCCGCGCCGGGCCAGCTCGCGCACCAGCGCCGCCGTGGCGCCCAGGTCGGGGTCGCCGGCGCCGACGAACGGGATGAGGGCGGTGCGCTTCTCCGCCCGCAGGCGGCCAAATAGTGCGTCGATGGGGTTCATGTCAGATTTCCTGGCCGCGCAGATGAGCCACCTCGAAACAGTCCTTGTCGCCGCGGCCGGAAAAGCAGATGACGACGACGTCTTCCTTCGCCCGCTTGCTGGCGATTCGCATCGCCTCGACCACGGCGTGGGCCGTTTCCAGGGCGGGCAGGATGCCCTCCAGCCGTGAGCACAGGTCGAAGCCGCGCAGCGCGTCCTCGTCGCCGACGTTGGTGTACTTCACGCGGCCGCTCTCTTTCCAGTAACTGTGCTCGGGGCCGACGCCGGGGTAATCGAGGCCGGCCGAGACGGAATGGACGTCGGCCGTCTGCCCGTCCTCGTCCTGAAGGACGTAGCTGAAGCTGCCGTGCAGCACGCCCGGCTGGCCGTAACTCAAGGTCGAAGCGTGGGCCCCCGGCTTCGCGCCCCGACCGCCGGCCTCCACGCCGACGAGTTCCACCGAGGAATCGCCGATGAAGGGATAGAAGATGCCGGCCGAGTTGCTGCCACCGCCGACGCAGGCGACGACGACGTCGGGCAACCGGCCGAGCTGCTCGCGGCACTGCACCTTCGTCTCCTGACCGATGACCGATTGGAAGTCGCGGACCATCATCGGGAACGGGTGCGGGCCGACGACGCTGCCGATGATGTAGTGCGTGGTTTCGACCGTCGCCATCCAGTCGCGCATGGCCTCGTTGATGGCGTCGCGGAGCGTGCGGCTGCCGCTGACGACCGCCCGCACTTCCGTCCCCAGCGCCCGCATCTTGAAGACGTTGAGCCGCTGCCGCCGCACGTCCTCGGCGCCCATGTAGACGACGCACGGCAGGCCGAACAGGGCCGCGGCGGTGGCGGTGGCGACGCCGTGCTGGCCGGCCCCCGTCTCGGCGATGACGCGCGGCTTGCCCATGCGCTTGGTCAGCAGCGCCTGGCCGATGCAGTTGTTGATCTTGTGGGCGCCGGTGTGGTTGAGGTCCTCGCGCTTGAGGAAGATGCGCGCCCCACCGGCCTCCTTCGTCAGGCGCTCGGCGAAGTAGAGCGGCGTCGGCCGGCCGACGTACTGCCGGAGGTAGTAATGAAATCGCTTCTGAAACTCGGCGTCCTCGCGCGCCTGCTCGTACTGTTCGGTGAGTTGGCGGAGAGCGTACATCAGCGTTTCGGGGACGAAGCGGCCGCCGAACGGGCCGAAGCGGCCCTGCGCGTCGGGAACACTCATCGAGGCAGTGGACATGCGGGTATCACCGGGGGTGCGGGCGGTCGCGGACTCGGAGAAGTTCAGCCTAGAGGGGGTGCGCGGCCGGGTCAAGGGCGGCCCCCTCCCCGGGGTGCCGCAATAGTGTTCGGCACGAAGCGTGCTCGATGCCACGGGCTTGCCCCGTGGAGGCTCACGTTCGTTGCTACACCCGCCCGGCGCCCCCCAGGCGATGCCACGGGCTTGCCCCGTGGAGGCTCACGTTCGTTGCTACACCCGCCCGGCGCCCCCCAGGGATGCCACGGGCTTGCCCCGTGGAGGCTCACGTTCGTTGCTACACCCGCCCGGCGCCCCCCAGTAGCAGCGATCCTAACCAACCACGGGACAAGCCCGTGGGATTGCTCGGGAGCGCGCCCCCAGTAGCAGCGATCCTAACCAACCACGGGACAAGCCCGTGGGATTGCTCGTGCCGAACACTTTTGCTGTACTCAGGGGCGAGGGGAGACTATTCCCTGCCGATCGTGCAACGCCTGGCAGGGAGCCGTTAACCGGCCTGGGTTTCGCCGGACTCCGGCGGCGCGCCCTCGGGATCACTCCGCCGGGCGGTCGGCGCGTGTACCTTCTGGCCGCACGCGGGACACTTGAGCTTCTTGCCGGCCATCTGTGCCCTGACCTTGAGTTTCTTCCGGCAGCCCGGGCAGGCGAAGGTGAGGTACGGCGAGGCCGCTTCGGGCTCGGCCTGCACGTCGGTCACCGCCGCAAGTGCCAGCTTCGGCGGCGCGCGGCGGCGGCGGACGTAGAGCCAGACGCCCAGCGGCAACAAGAGCACCAAGGGGAAGACGAGGAGTAGCGGCCAGGTCCGGCCCGCCCGCGTCGCGACGGCCGGCGTCCCCTTCGGCAACAGGTCGGCGTGGATGCGCAACTCGGTGACTCGAACGTCGAGCGTGGCGGCGGCATCGGCGGTAATTCCCACTATGCGGACCTGTCTGAGATCACTCTCCTCAAACGCCTCCGTGGAGTCGAGGCGAGCCTGGAGCGACCCGCCGGGGACGAATTGCATGACGAGGTAGGGCAGGCCGTCGGCCTCGTGGACCCCGTGGACGGCGACGCCGCTGCGGAAGATTTCAGCGGCGTGGCGGCTGCTGCCGTAGCCGCAAGCTGCCAGCTTGCGGGCTTGTCGTCGCCTCAAGCCCGCAAGCTGGCAGCTTGCGGCTACGGCGCACCTCTGCCGCGGCCGCGCCACACCCGGTTTGCACCCTGGGCCAGTCCGTCCTTGCCACGTCCGCGCGGCCGCATCATAATGAACGCTCAGGTTGCTTCCCCTCTCCTTCTCCCGGGCGAGTTCCGCATGGCCATCAAGTTCAACTGCCCGCACTGCAAGAGGGCGCTGAGCGTCAAGGATGAATCCCTGGCCGGCAAGAAGGCCGCCTGCACCGGCTGCAAGAAGATCATCGTCATCCCCAAACCGCGCCAAGCGGCCGCCCCCGGCGACGATCTGGAAGCGCTGGCCGCGGCCGCGCTCGCCGAGCCGAAGGCCGAGGCCGCCCGGGCCCCGGACGCCCAGACCATCGACTTCGACTGTCCGCAGTGCGGCGAGTCGATCAAGATGAGCCGCGACCTGGCCGGCAAGAACGCGCCGTGCCCGGAGTGCCGGCGCATCGTCCGGGTGCCGCAACCAAAGACGAAGGATCCCGCCGACTGGCGCACCAAGGGCGATCACCTCCCCGAAGCGGCGCGGCGCGACACCGAACCGGCGCCCGAAGGGGCGTGGGAGTCCTCGCGGGCCCGCGGCGTCAGCGCCGAGGCCCTCGTCGAGGCCGGCGTCATCCCCAAGAAGAAAAAGCCCGGCCTGACCCGGCGGCAGAAGATCACCCGCGGCGTCGCCGTCGGCGCCGCGGTGCTGGTCGTGGCCGTCGGCGGAATCTTCGCCTACAGCTCCTGGGCCCACAACAAGCAGGACAAGCTCGTCGAGGAGGCGGTCAAGAACGCCGAGAACCAGGCCGGCAAGTCGAAGGAGTTGGCCGCCGAGGCGAACCGCGCCGCAGGCGAGTATTACATCCGTTCCGGGACGCGCGACGCCGCCGACAAGGCGCAAAAGAAGTTTGCCAACGCCCGGGCCCTGCTCGAGGGCAACCCCAGCCCCGGGCGCGACGCCCTGCTCGCCGACCTCCTGGTGTCCCAGGTCGAGCTCGGAGGCGGCGACGACGAGGTGGCCAACGGGACGCGCCTGAAATGGGCCGCCCCCAAGAAGGGCACCGCCATGCAGGATACAGGAAGTAATGTCATGAAGGAACTGGGCCAGACCCTGAGCCACGTCTCCACGGCCTCGGGGCGGATGTACGCCCTCCGCCGGGTCAGCCGGCGGCTGATTGAACGCGGCCGCGCCGAGGAGGCGAACCAACTGGCAGGGCAATCGGCCGACAAGAAGCCCGGCGAGGGGGACGACGAGGCCTTTGCCTACGAAGGGCCCGAGGCGCTGGCCGTCGTCGGCCTCGAGTTTTTCCGCGCCAAGGAGCAGGCCACGGCGACCCTGCTCGCGGAACGGGTGTCGAAGTTGTACGAGCAGGCGGCGGCCGGGGTGGAGCGGCCGCCGCTGGCGCCGTCGGCGGTGGCGCTGTGCCTGGCCGTGGGCAAGCCGGAGCCGAAGCCGGGCAAGGCCAAGGACGACAAGCAATTGTACGAGGTCGGGCGGCTGGCCGGGCTGGCGCTGAAAGGGGACTTCGGGGCAGCACGCGAACTGCCGGCGGACGCCAAGGACGAGTGGCGCTTCCGCCTGCTGGTGGCGGTGGCCGAGGCGACCGGCGAGGCCGCCGACCTGGAAAGCGCGGCCGGCTTCCTCGACGGCGACCTGGGCGGGAAACCGGTGTCGCAGTGGCTGGTCTACCGGCTGGTGGAGCTGGCCGCCAAGCTGGGGCAGGCCGATCGCGCCCTGCACCTGGCCGAACGGGTCAGCGACCCCGGCCTGAAGGCGCGGGCCCAGCTCGACGGGGTGTGGGCGCGCCTCGACGGCACGAAGGACCGGGCCGGCGACGGCGCCCTGGCCGGCCTCGACGGCGGGGGACTGGCCCAGGCGCTGGCTTACCAGGCGCTGGCACGGCAGAACGCCCGCCACGACGGCAAGAGCGACGGGACGATCAAGGCCACCGAGGGGTGGCCGGGGGCGGCCGCCCCGTTGGGCGTCCTTGGTGCCGTCCTGGGCGAGCAGGACGCCAGGCGCAAGTAGACC
>Ga0310039_10000988_pt1 | contig 21468 bp, 18 predicted proteins | sample Sb_taG_4_FD_200460 | JGI IMG/M metagenome (GOLD analysis project Ga0310039, IMG submission 200460) | Peat soil microbial communities from Weissenstadt, Germany - Sb_50d_6_BS metaG (v2) (version 2) | ecosystem: Environmental > Terrestrial > Soil > Wetlands > Peat | place: Germany: Weissenstadt...
AGGAGCGCAAGCTCCCGATGCTCCCGTTGATTAGTTTCGAGACTGGCAGGAGAACACAAACTCAATCTTCTGTGAGGCCCTGCACGGGCTGAGACAGCAAATGGAAGTCTGGCTCTATAGGGAATAGGAGCCACGGCCGAGAGGCCAAGACACGCGGCGAAGAGTCAAAAAGAATTTACACCCGCGCTCCTCCGAAGCGCGCCGGGAGAGCTTTTGCCCTCTTGACAAAGACCTATCATGGAAGTCGCCTTACCGGAAATTGAGTCAGTACCCACCGCTCGTTCTATTGACTTGCGCATTTCTTCAGCGAACAATATTCCTAGCGTTCGCCGAAGTCCCGGCGCGTGGGCTGGCTTTTCTGAGCCGGTCGCAAGCCGCGCCAAAACGTAGGCAAACCAGGAGGTTTGAATGCTTGGCCCAAAAGCCAAGACGAAGAGCTATTGTCAGAACGGAGGTTGGAGGTTTGACGTTAGAAGTTCGAAGCGGTGTCAAACTCTAATCGATACAATTCCAAAATTAGAATCCGTCGCAACTCACAGAAAACAAACCTCGGAGGCCATTTCTAATCGATACAAACTCGCCCCTCAGGAAATATGTAAAAAACTCTGCGCCCTCCCCAGTGCGCTGCGACTTGGTCGCGCGCGGCGGAAAGGAGTAGGGGCCGGGGTTCACCACCGGCCCGGTTTGGCCGTGGGTTTTGGTTTTCTCGCGCACACCCAAGCCCAACGCCAGGCCGGGGGCGTGGTGAACCCGCCCCCCTACTTCAATTCTTCGGCATCACGGCGGCGCTACGCAGCCTCGGAGGATGCGGTAAGATGGACGGCGGTGTCATCGGAAAGAGGCGTGATGAAGATACTTTCGAGTGCGATGGCGATTGGCATTCTGGTTTGCTGCTTGACGCTGGCGCCGGTGACGCGCAGCCAGCTTGCGCCGGCGACGAAAGATCAGCCCGCGCCGGATGCCGTTGCGAAGGGTCGCGCGGTGCTGGATGAGCTGGTGGCGGGCCAGTTCGAGAAGGTCGAAGCGCAATACAGCGACGGGCTGACAGCGGCGCTGGGTCCGGGGAAGCTTGCCGACAGTTGGAAGCAACTGCTCGGCCAGACCGGCGGCTTCAAAAGCGTGACCTCCGCCAATTCGCAGCCGATTCAAACCTCGCAGCTCGTGACCTTGGTCTGCGCTTTCGAACGCGCGACGCTCGACGCAACGATGAGCTTCGACGCCGAGGGAAAGCTGGCCGGCATCCACTTTCGGCCGCACAAAGACACAACTCCCTGGAGCGCGCCGGCCTACGCCAAGCCGGACACATTCCACGAAGATCCCGTGACCGTAAAATTCCAGCACTGGGAACTGCCGGGAACGCTGACGACACCGGTGGGAGACGGACCGTTTCCGCTGGTCGTGCTGGTGCAGGGATCGGGGCCGCACGACGAAGACGAAACGATCGGGCCGAACAAACCGTTCAAAGATTTGGCGTGGGGATTGGCGAGCCGCGGGGTGGCGGTGCTGCGCTACATGAAGCGCACGGCGCGGTACGGCGCGAAGTCGGCGGATGATTTTGCGGCGTTCACAGTGGACGATGAGATTGTGAATGACGCGCGGGCGGCGGTCGAGCTGGCGGCCAAGCAACCGAAGATTGATGCCAAGCAGATTTTCGTGCTCGGGCACAGCGAGGGAGGATACGTCGCGCCGCGCATCGCGGAGGGCGATGCACAGATTGCGGGGATTATTCTGCTGGCAGGTCCAGCGCGGCCGATCGAAAAACTGATTGTCGAGCAAATTCGCTATCTGGCGACCTTTCCGGGTGTTCCTCCGGCGGAAGCGCAGAAACAAATTGCCGCAGCCGAGCAGGCCGAGAAGGCCATCGAGAGTCCCGACCTGAAAAAAACAGATACGGTTGATTTCATGCGCGCCCAAATTCCCGGGTCCTACTTTTTAGACCTTCGCGGCTACGATCCGACCGTCACGGCTGCGAAACTGAAGATTCGAATCCTCGTTTTGCAGGGCGGACGGGACTATCAGTTGTCGACCGAGGACTTTGACGACTGGAAGAAGGCGCTCGATGGCCACGCGAATGCGACTTTGAAGCTCTATCCCGACTTGAACCACTTGTTTCAGACCGGCGAGGGGAAATCTACGCCGACGGAATACGACAAGGCCGGGCATGTGTCCGCGGATACCGTGGGGGACATTGCGGATTGGGTGCGGAAGGGTGGGACTGGGAAGTAACAGGATGGCGCTTTCGGCTTTTTTGCCGGCTACGTTGCCAGATTGAAACCGTGGGCCAACAGGCGGGAGGGCTGAAGACCCTCCGCTACGAAGATTTCTTGAAAGTGACACGAATTGTCACTATTTAGGTGTGGGTTAAGTGGGTTGCGTGTAAGATTTTTTCAATTTTAATGTTGGTGGAAATAATTTTGGCTCAGCGAGTTACGCGGTTGTCGCGGGAGTTTTCCACAGCGCGTTTGGCTGGGCCTCTGGACATGTGATATTCTCTTCGCGGGTCTCGACGCTATTTCCCGGCTGAGTCTCCGCCGGTTCCAACAACTGACGTAGCGGCAATCGCGTCGAGAATCTCCCTGCGCCTGACGCGGCGGCGTGTTGTTCCCAGACTGCAGGAGCGAATCAGCCATGTCTACTCAGCCAGCGGCGATTCAGACGGCGGAACTACAGCTCGCGCACTCCCCGGACAGCGATGATGCCTTCATGTTTTACGCGCTTGCGACGGGAAAGGTGCGTCTCCCGGGCGTAAAGTTCACTCACACTCTGTGCGACATCGAATCGCTCAACCGGGCGGCCGAAAAGGAGATCTACGACATCACGGCCGTGAGTTTCTACGGCTATTCCTTCATCGCCGACAAGTATGTGCTGCTCGATTGTGGGGCCAGCTTCGGCGAGGGCTATGGGCCGCTGGTTGTTGCCGCGCATCCGTTCAAGAAAGATGACTTGAAGGGGCGGCGAGTGGCGGTGCCGGGCGAGCGGACGACGAGCTATCTCGCGCTGAAGCTTTTTGAGCCGGGCGTTGAGACCGTGACGATGCCGTTTGACAAGATTTTGGACGCAGTGGCGGCGCGGGAAGTCGAGGCGGGGCTGATCATTCACGAAGGGCAGCTGCTTTATTCGGAGCTGGGCCTGAGCCGCGTTGTCGATCTCGGGCAGTGGTGGCATGAAGAGACCGGCTTGCCTTTGCCGCTGGGCGCGAATGCGATCCGGCGGAGTTTGAATGCTTCGCTTGGTCGGCAAGTGGAGCGCGTGATTCGCGAGAGCGTGGCGTATGCGCTCGAACATCGCGAAGCGGCGCTCGATTACGCGCTGCAATTCGCGCGCGACATGGATCCGGTGATGGCGGACCGATTCGTGGGAATGTACGTGAACCGCTGGACGCTCGATTACGGCGAGGAAGGCCGGCGCGCGGTGCATGAATTGTTGGGGCGCGGCGCTGAAGTCGGACTTGTTCCTCCCGCTTTCCGAGTGGAGTTTCTTTCCGAAGCCGCTTAAATCGGGATGCCGAACGGCACAACGTTTTCTTCGCAGCTTCTGCTCGCGAGCGCCGGGAGTTACGCGCGCTCGGGAGATTCCCCTCCCCTGAAATTCCTGGAAGAGACAATTGCGGCGGCGGAGCGCGGCGAGCGCTCGATTGCCGACGTGGTGGATGCGCAGGATGAAGTGACGCGGCTGGCGGTGGCCGACCAGATTCGCGCCGGCCTCGATGTTTTTACTGACGGGCAGATTCGCTGGCTCGATCCAGTGTCGCATCTCGTGGGGAAAATGGAAGGCGTGCAGGCAGGCGAGATGGTGGACTATCTCCGCTCGGGGACGCAGATTTGGCAGCCGGTGCTGCAGAAGTTGCCGGAGCGGCGCGTTCCGCTCGTCGTGGATGAATATCTTTTTATGCGCAATGCACTGGGGACGCTGGCGACTCCCGCGGGAAAGGCCGGGCGGCTTTTCGTCAAAGCGGTTTTGACCGGGCCATATACGCTGGCGCGATTCACGGCGGTTGAGGAAACGATGGACGCGGCGGAGCAGACGATTGATGCGCGCGCGAATGCTTATGCGACGGCGATTGGCCAGGAGATCGAGGCGCTGGCCGCGGCTGGCGCGGAATTGATTCAGATTGATGAGCCGGCGATTCTGGATTCGCCGCGAGATTGGAGTTTGCTGCAGGATTTGATTGATGTGCTGGTGGAACATCGCGATGCGGCGCGGACGGCTGGGCGGCACGTGGAGCTGGTGTTGAGCGTTTATTTCCGGGATTGCACGCCGTTCTATGATGAATTGCTGGAGATGCCGGTGGATGCGATTGGGCTGGACTTTGCTTCGAGCCCTAGGTTGGCGGCGCACATTGCGGAAGTGGGATCGCCGAAGCCTTTGGTGCTTGGGTTGGTGAATGGGACGAAGGCAGATCTTGAGGACCCGACAGACCTTGCGAGGGTGGTTGATCGGGTGGTGCCGAAGATCGAGGGCGGGCGAGCACATTTGAGTACGTCTTGCGGATTGGCCATTCTTTCGCAGAGGCAGGCGTATGCGAAATTGGAATTGCTACAGAAAATCCGATCAGCGCTGTGGTGAGCGGGCCGCGGGCGGAAGTATTGGAGAAGAGGGCGGAGCCTTAGTCATACTTCGGTGCTCGGGCACGCTGGGCTTGGTTCAAAAGCCCCACGCGCAAATACGGCGCATGGGGCACCCTGTGTTCCGCTTGCGCGGGACTGGATTTGGATTACGACGAACTTTGGTGTGCGTTTGGTGAGTCTCGTATCTCTTGCGGTTTGCCGCTATTGACGTTGCTTCGGTTTGCGTTGACCATGGATTGTTCGAGATTGTGCGAAAGAGGATTGCCCTTCACGGACGAACCTCAGCGGCTAAAGCCGCGCAGATTTTTCAGTGACTACGGCGCGGCTGAAGCCGTGCCCTGACAAACCGTCAGACGATTTCGGCACACTAGCGCCTGGCGATACGCCAGAGTTCTCGGGTAATTTGGGAAACATCGCGCGTATAAGACAGGATTTATGGAACGCGTTTTTTCTACTTACCGGTATGTGGGGCAGCCGCTCTCGTCGGTCGTGCTTGGGGCGATTCGCGAGGCTGGAATTTCTAAGATTGAGGTATTTTGCAGCGGGGCGCATTTTGATTATGGTTCGGCGGAGGCGGTGCGGGATTTGGCTGGGTGGTTGGAGGAACGCGGGTTGGAATTGCACTCGATGCATTCGCCTACGCAGCGGAATACCGGCGGGCGGCATGAGGGCGGTTTGCCGATTTCGATTTCGGATGGCGAGCGGGTGCGGCGGCTCGATGCTGTGGATGAAGTGAAGCGGGCGATCGACGTGGCGGAGCGGATTCCGTTCAAGTATCTGGTGCAGCATTTGGGGAGTAGCCGGCAATCGTCGGATGCGCGATTTATTGATGCGGCTTTCAATTCGCTGGAGCATCTGGCGATTTTTGCGAAGCAGCGCGGGGTGACCATCGCGCTCGAGAATACGACGCATGAAATTGGTGCGCCTTTGACTTTGGTGAATTTCATCAAGGAAACGCATTTGAATGATTTGCGGTTTTGTTTGGATGTGGGGCACGCGCATATCGAGGGCGGAATTGCGGCGGCGTTTGAGGCGATGCGCGAGCGATTGGTGACCACACACATTCACGATAATCATGGTGATGAGGATGAGCATTTGCTGCCGTTTGAGGGGACGATTGATTGGGATGCTACGCTGCAGATGATCGCGGAGGCGCCGGTGGCTTTGCCGATCGTGATGGAATTGAAGGAGCATGCGACGCAGACGGACGTGCTGGGGCGGGCGCGGGCGGCGTTTGACCGGATGGAGAATGAGTTGGAGTCGAAGAGGGCGCGGGCGGCGCGGTCGTAGTGTAATTGATTGCATGAAATGGACGCTGAGATCCTTCGGACATCCTCGTCGGATGTCCTCAGGATGACACCGCTTACTTGATAGCGGAATCTCGATAAGCCACATAGGGATAGGCGATGACTCAAGAGGCTCAGGCCGCTGTGCCGGTCACTACGATCGACAAGGCGGGACAATTTGTGGGGCGCGCGGTGAAGCTGCAGGGGTGGCTTTACAACATGCGCGAGGCTGGGAAATTGCTATTTCCGATTTTCCGCGATGGGACGGGCGTGATTCAGGGAGTGGTGTCGCTGAAAGAGCAGCCGGCGGCGTTCGAGGCGCTTAAGGGATTGACGCAGGAATCGAGCGTCGAGGTGACGGGGACGATTCAGGCTGAGCCGCGCGCGCCGGGCGGATACGAGATTCACATTACCGGGATTCACGTGGTGCAGCGTGTGCCGGAAAGCGATCCTTATCCGATTCAGTTGAAAGAGCACGGCGTCGATTTTCTGCTCGACAAGCGGCATTTGTGGATTCGCACGCCGCGGCAAGCGGCGATCTTGCGGATTCGGGCCGAAGCTATTCGGGCGGCGCGGAATTATATGGACGCGCAGGGATACACGTTGACGGACGCGCCGATTTTTACGCCGGCGGCTTGCGAAGGGACGACGACGCTTTTTGAAGTGGATTACATTGACGATCAGAAGGCTTACCTGACGCAGTCCGGGCAGCTTTATGTGGAAGCTACGGCGGCGGCGCTGGGCAAGGTGTACTGCTTCGGGCCTACGTTTCGCGCGGAGAAATCGAAGACGCGGCGGCATTTGACTGAATTCTGGATGCTCGAGCCGGAGGCGGCTTACGCGCATCTGGACGACATGATGGCGCTGGGCGAAGGATTGGTCGCGGCGATCGTGCAGGGCGCGGTAAAGAATCGCGCGGCCGATCTTGAGGCGCTGAAGCGGGATGTGAAGGCGCTTGAGAAAATTGCTCCGCCATTTCCGCGAATTACCTATGAGGAGGCGATTCAAACTTTGCAGAAGGCGGGGAATCCGGCGAAGTTTGGCGATGATTTCGGAGGCGACGAGGAGACGATTATTTCGAAGTCGTTCGATAAGCCGGTGATGATTCACCGCTATCCTTCGGCGATGAAAGCGTTTTACATGGCTGCTGATCCGGCGCGGCCGGACCTGGCGTTGAATTTCGACATGATTGCGCCCGAGGGATATGGCGAAATTATTGGCGGGGGCGAGCGCTTGTCGAGTTACGAGACGCTTGTGGAGCGGTTGAAGCAGAACAATTTGCCGGCGGAGTCATTCCAATGGTATCTCGACTTGCGGCGCTATGGCAGCGTGCCGCACGCGGGATTCGGACTGGGACTGGAACGCACGGTGGCGTGGATTTGCGGCACGGAGCACATTCGCGAGGTAATTCCCTTCCCGCGCATGCTGTATCGCGTTTATCCTTAACAGCGCTGCTTGGCAAATAGTTTTTGAGATCGTTCTGAGTTGTGTTGTTGCACGGGGCCGAACTGCGGGAGGGCTAGAGAGTCTGCGCTAGACGGCAGGACACAATACCTCAGCGGCTGAAGCCGGGCTTGTTTTGAGGTAGTTACGGCACGACTGAAGTCGTGCCCTGACAAAGATTCTTCCTTCTCGCACAAACTCTAAGCACGCTTCCCTGCAAAGGCGTTCGGACGAATTGCATGGCTGAAAAGATACGCATAATCGGTGTGCCGATGGACCTTGGGGCCTCCCGCCGAGGCGTGGATATGGGTCCGTCTGCTTTGCGCGTGGCCGGATTGCAGACGCGGCTGAAACATTTGGGGAGGCACGTCGAGGATGTCGGCAATATTCCTGTGAAGCAGCCCGAAGCGCAGCCTTTCGGCGAGAGGAATGCGAAATATCTCGATGAAATCGCTGAAACGTGCCACGGGCTTGCCGATATTGTGAAGAAGGCGCTCGATGAGGATGAGGTGCCGCTGGTGCTCGGCGGGGATCATTCGATTGCCGTGGGCACCGTGGCGGGCGTGGCGATGCATTACAAAAAGAAATCGAAGGGCGTCGGGCTGATTTGGCTGGATGCGCACGGGGACATGAATACGCCGGAGAGTTCGCCTTCGGGAAACGTGCACGGGATGCCGCTAGCGTCGGTGATGGGGCATGGGCCGAAGGAATTGACGGAATTGACGGGCGCGAAGCCGATGGTTGAGCCGCGGAACGTGTCGCTGGTGGGGATTCGCGATTTGGATGCGAAGGAACGGCGGCTGATCAAAGAGACGGGCGTGCATGTTTTTACCATGCGCGATATTGACGAGCGCGGAATGCGGGACGTGATGGCGGAAGCGATGCGATTTGCGGCGGATGATACCGGCGGCGTGGCCGTGAGCCTCGATATGGATTTCGTGGATCCGATCGATGCGCCGGGAGTGGGAACGCCGGTGCGCGGTGGAGTGACGTACCGCGAGGCGCATCTGGCTATGGAGATGATCGCGGATAGCAAGGCGGCGGTTTCGTTTGAGATTGTGGAGATCAATCCGGTGATTGACGAGCACAATATTACGGCGCTGCTGGGAGTGGAGCTTTTGCTTTCGGGATTGGGGAAGAAGATTCTTTAGAGCGGCGGCTGAGCGATGTGGCGAACGGTTCGCAAAGATTGACGCCCGCGGGCGGAGCAAGCCCCGCCCCTACGAGCCCTTCTTGATAGTTTCTGGAGTTGAGTGGAAATGAATTCCCAAAAGAAATTGCGCGTTGGAATTCTGTTCGGCGGGAGATCCGGCGAGCATGAGGTTTCGCTGGTTTCGGCGGCTTCGGTGATTCGGGCGCTGGATCCGGAGAAATATGAAGCGGTGCCCATAGGCATTTCGAAAGAAGGCCAATGGCTTGTTGGGACGGGCGCGCAGAAAATGCTGCCGGATGTGCTGAAGCGCGGCGAGCGCGTGATGCTGCCGGCTGATCCGACTTCGGGCTCGCTGGTGCCGGTGGGGCCGACGGATTCGCGGCCGAATTTGCATGTGGATGTCGTCTTCCCTGTGCTGCACGGAACATTTGGAGAAGATGGGACGGTGCAGGGACTACTTGAATTGGCTGGACTGCCCTACGTCGGGGCGGGCGTGCTGGCTTCCGCGGTGGGAATGGACAAGGACATACAGAAACGGTTATTCGAGCACGCCAAGATCCCGATTGTGCCTTACGTGGCGTTTGCGCGAATGGACTGGGAACAAAATCGGAAGAAGACGCTCGCGGCGATCCAGAAGAAACTGCGGTATCCGATGTTTGTAAAGCCTGCGACGCTGGGCTCGTCGGTGGGGATGACGCGCGTGGCGAAAGCCGCGGAATTGCCGGCGGCGATTGATGTGGCGGCGGAGTTTGCGCTGAAGATTTTGGTCGAGAAGGCGGTGACGGCGCGCGAGATCGAAGTTTCGGTGCTCGGAAATGAAAATCCCGAGGCTTCGGTGCCGGGCGAGATTGTGCCGCATCGCGAATTCTATGATTACACCGCGAAATATCTCGAGGGTGGGACGCGGCTGGAAATTCCCGCGAAGCTGACAAAAGCGCAAGTGGCGAAGATCCGGGAGTACGCCGTGCGCGCTTATCAGGCGATCGATTGCACCGGAATGGCGCGGGCGGATTTTTTCCTGGAGCGCAAGTCGGGACGAATTTTTGTGAATGAGCTGAATACGATTCCCGGATTCACTTCCATCAGCATGTATCCGAAAATGTGGGAGGCTTCCGGGCTGCCTTACACGAAATTGATTGACCGTTTGATACAACTGGCGCTGGATTTGCACGCGCAGAAGGCGCGGACGAAGTACTCGATTGAATTGCCGGCGGGGGCTGGCGGGGCCTTGGAGGGATAGGATACGCGTTGAGCTGCCGAAAGATGCCGGCCTAAAAGGCCGGCGCTACAAAAACCTTCAGCCCTTGGCTAGAGTACGGATTTGGTGGGCTAGCTTCTCGATTTCTTCTGCTTTTTGAACTAAGGCTAGTGAGAGGACTGTGGCTGAGTCCGTGTTTTTCACTTGTTCGCGCAATTCTCCCACCAGTGAATAAAGTTTCTGCACATCGTCTTCGATCTTCTGATGATTGGCTTTGAGGATTTTCTTGGTGTCGATGGGCGGCGCGTCCGGATCAATATCATTGAGATTGCGCGGGGCGTTAGACCGCGAAGGGGCCTGCTGCATGGGAACCGCGCTTTGTGGCCACGCCGGACGGACAGCGAGAGCCAGACCTGCGGGAATCAGGAATTCCAGGAACCTGCGGCGATTTGTGGACATTTTGCTGCCCTCCTTGCCAGACACTTCGAAAGGAACGCGGCGATAGCCGGGTGGTATAATTCCCGTCCCATTATTCCATGTTTGAGCCCCTTTATCGTTGGATGCAGTTTGCGGGCGCACGGGGCCCGCGAATCGTCGCGACGGTGCTCATCGCGCTGCTGGCCATCCGCGGGCTGCGGGCGCTGAGTTCGCGGCTGGTGGAACTGGCGAAGACGCAGACGCGCGTGGCGCAGATGAGAGAGGCGCAGACGCGGACGATGGCTGGGTTGGCGTATGGCATTGGCGTCACTCTCGTATTGGCATTCGCGCTCCTTGAAATTCTCAACGAGCTGGGATTCGCCATCACACCGATTGCAGCGGTCGCGACGTTGGGAGGCCTTTCGGTAGGCTTCGGCGCGCAGCATCTGGTGAAGGATCTCATCAATGGATTCTTCATCGTGCTCGAAGACCAATTCGTGGTCGGAGACTTGATACGCGTGAACAACGAGACAGGGCGCGTGGAGCACATCACGCTGCGGCGCACTGTGATCCGCAACGGGGATGGCGCGCGGGTGACGATTCCGAACGGGTTGATCGGGCAAGTGGCGAATCTGAGCCGGGATTGGTCGCAGACGCTGGTGGATGTGACGATTCCGTCGGCGGAGGCTGTGGGACGCGCGTTGGCGATTCTCGAGAAAGTTTGCGGCGATTTCCGCATCGATCCGGATTGGTCTCCGGCGCTCATCGATGGGCCGCGCGTGCTCGGAATCGAAGCGCTGTCGCTCGACGGGACGATTTTGCGGATGATCTTGAAGAGCGCCGTGCTGCGGCAAGATGATGTGGCGCGGGAATTGCGGCGGCGGGTGAAGCTGGCACTGGAGCAGGCGCACATCCTGGTGGCGAACACGCAACGAGTGGAACTGATCAGCGGGGCGGCGGCCGCAGGCGGATAAAGAAAATTTCGTTGGAGTAATCGATTCAGCCGAAAGGCACAAACAAGGAGGCAATTCCGATGGGACAAGCAACGCACGAGCAAGCTGATTTGATGTTGAAGTTGTATGAGGCCAGGCGCGAACCGAAGCTGCGCGAAGCCCGCAAATGGTTCTTCTCGAGTTTTAATCCCACGAACTTCGACGAAGTGGTGAAGTACTTCATGGGGCCCGGCGAAGAGGGCGCCTACATCCGCATGGTGGCCAGTTACTGGGATATGGTGGCCAACTATGCAAACCGCGGGCTGGTGGACGAGGAATTCCTGTTCGAGACCAGCGGCGAGCAGTGGATCATCTGGGAGCGTCTGAAACCGGTCATCGCGCAGTGGCGTGAGGCCTTCAAGAATCCTCACAATTTCGGGCACCTTGAAGAACATGCGCGGCGCTACGAAGCATGGCGCGAGAAGCGCGCGCCGGGTTCGAACGAGCATATGCGCCAGGTGCTGGCGCGGATGCGCGCGGGCGCGGCCGAGGCAGCGAAGAAGTCCAGCGCTGCGAGCTGAAAAATCTGTGCCTCCGCATGGCGGGCGTGCGGTATAGTGCCAGTCCGCCTGCGGGGTGCTGTAAGGGTGTGGTTAGCGCGATTTTTGTCCTTGAGCGCAGGCGCGACACCGCAGGAATCATGTAGGAGAGTGCCTCCCTAAATGGGCGGCGGTAGATACCCGTGCATCGGGATGGTCAATTTAGCCACGGGGTTCGTTCTGGCAACCGGAGGTCGTGTACCATGCGCAAGTCCGCGATCGCACAGCCGTCGCTGGCCATCGTTCTGACCCTGCTTCTTGTGTTCCCGGTACAAGTCTGGCCACAGGTACCCGGACAACATGCGGGAAAGGTCTCGGCGCTTATTCCGGCGGTAAATCTGATGCGCGCGGGGCAATCGCTCACCGCTACGCCGGAGATTCCGGTACTTTGGGAGGACACGGTCGCGACCGGGCATCTGGCCAGAGCGCGCGTGGCGCTGGATGATGGCTCGGTGCTGAACGTCGGGGCGGATTCGAGCCTGCGCGTGACCAAGCACGACGCCGCATCGCAGCAGACCGATCTCGAATTGGGCTACGGGCGCGTTCGCGCCAATGCCGTGAAACAGACCAAGCCCGGCGCAAGCTTCCAGATTCGGACGCCGACGGGTGTCGCGGGTGTTGTGGGTACGGATTTCTTCCTGGAGTTCGATAATTACTTCACACGCATAATCGTTTTCGAAGGGAAAGTGCGCTTCTGCAACCTTGCTGGCGTTTGCGTGGAAGTCAATCAGGGCCAGAGCTCGACGATTCGAGGCGATCAGGCTCCCGATGCTCCTGGAATCGCGCCGAACACCGATTTGATGGACGCCGGGCGCTCGACAGCATTGAAAGGCGCGAATGCGGGCGTTGGCGGAGCGGGGACCTCGGCTGGAAGCCTCGGCGGACATGGCTTGCTTCTCGGTACCATGCTGGCGATTGGCGTAGCAGTGCCGGTGGTCGTCGTGCGCACGCTCAGCAAGACTCCCACGTGCGGTTCTGGAACGGTCACGGCCGCGGCCGCGAAGGTACAGCCCGCAGCGAGTTGTGGCACGATTAATAACCCGACCGCTGCGTCTTCGCACCACTAGACGCTCGGTTACCTAAGCGAGTGCAGGGCGCTTCCTGCCTTCGATGTAGAGCTGTATCCCACTCCCTCCTCTATTGTTTGTGAAGCCAAGCAAGCGCACTGCCCTATTGACCGTCCGCTGGGCGAGGTACAAACTGAGCCTGTAGGCTAGTTCTAGTACTACGGCGCCCCATGGACCGATACGGAACAACCGAACAGTTCGCCGAACTGACCCTCCTCTATCACACCGCGCCTATCGGTCTGGCACTCGTCGACCGCGGAATGAAGTACATCCGCGTCAATGACAAGCTGGCACAGTTCAATGGTCGGCCCGCGCCCGATCACATCGGCAGAACTTTTTCAGAAATAGTTCCGGAAATGGCGGCCTCACTCGAAGCCGTCGTAAAGCAGGTGTTTGAGACTGGAGTGCCGGTTTCGGACTTGGAGATCAGTGGAGCGACCCCGGCCGTTCCGGGTGAGAAGCGCGATTGGCTCGCGAGTTTCCTGCCGCTGCGCCTGAAGCGCGGCGAAATCCGCGGCGTAACCATCGTGATGCTCGACATTACCAGCCTAAAACAAACGGAACGCAATCTCGCCATTCAGAAGGCGTATCTCGAACAGCTCGTCGAATCGGCGCCGGAAGCGATCGCGTTCGTTGATACGAAGAACATCGTGCTGCGAATCAATCGCGAATTTACGAGGATTTTCGGATACGACGCTGCTGAATCTGTCGGACGGAATCTGGATGATCTGGTGGTGCCCGAGGAGAAGCGCGAAGAAGGCAAATGGCTCGACGATGAGGCCGAGCGCGGCGCGATCACGAGCATCGAGACGGTCCGCCGGCGGAAGGATGGCAGCCGCATTGAAGTGTCGCTGCTCGTATCGCCGGTAAATGTGGCCGAAAATCAGGTCGCGGTGTACTGCATTTATCGCGACATCACACGGCGGAAGCGCGCCGAGGAAGAAGTGCGGGAGAGCGAGGAGAGGTATCGGCGGCTCGTGGAACTTTCGCCCGATGCCGTTTGGGTACGCCGGGGCGAGAACATCATCTTCATCAATTCCGCAGGCGTGAGGCTCCTCGGCGCTACATCTCCGGAACAGGTGATCGGCAAGGCAGCACTGGATTTCCTGCATCCCAGCCATCGCGAAATTGCTGCGCGGCGTATGGCCGAACTGCAATCGCCGGGGCGTACGGTGCCTTTTCTCGAGCAGAAATTCGTCCGGCTCGACGGCCGCATTGTGGATGTGGAAGTCGCGGCGGCGTCATTCAAGGTTGGACGAGACACTGCGTCGCAGGTGATTGTGCACGACCTGACCGAGCGCAAGCGCGCCGAGCGCGAGCTGCTCGCTGCGGAGACGCGGTTCCGCCTGCTCGTCGAGCAACTTCCTGCGATCACTTACATGGCGGGATTCGGCGCCGACGGAGTGTGGTCATACGTCAGCCCGCAGATTGAGGCTACCCTGGGATTCACGCCGGCGGAATGGATGGCGGATCCTCAGCTCTGGTTCCAGAGGCTTCACCCGGACGACGTTGCAAAGGTGATCGGGCTCGAAGAAAAATGCCGCGCATCGGGCCAGCCGTATTCTGCGGAATACCGGCTGCAAGCGCGGAATGGCACGTATCGTTGGTTCACCGACATCGCGACAGTGGTGCGCGACGCGAACGGCGTCGAATCATTGCAGGGCGTGATGACCGATGTGACCGAGACGAAATTGCTGGAGGCGCAATTCCGGCAATCGCAAAAAATGGAGGCCGTGGGGCAATTGGCCGGTGGAATCGCGCATGACTTCAACAATCTTTTGATGGTGATTCGCGGCCATACGGATTTACTTTTGAACTCGGGGGTCGAGCAGCCGCGCGAGGCCATCAAGCAGATTCAGAAAGCCGCCGATCGGGCCGCATCGTTGACGCGTCAATTGCTGGCGTTCAGCCGCATGCAGGTCCTGCAGCCGGAAGTGCTCGATCTGAACCAGGTTGTTGGCGACATGGCCAGCATGATCGAGCGCCTGTTCGGATCAAACATCGAACTTGTGTTTGAGACCGAGCCGGAACTGGGACGCGTGCGCGCGGATGCGGGGCAAGTCGAGCAGGTGCTTCTGAATCTCGCAGTCAACGCGCGCGACGCGATGCCCGGCGGCGGGCGACTTACGATTCGCACCGAGAACGCGAGGTTTGCACCCGGAGATGCGCGGCCGTTGCCGATCATCGGCGATGGAGACTACGCCGCGCTCATCGTAAAAGACACCGGCGATGGGATGGATACGGAAACGCAAGCGCGGATTTTCGAGCCGTTCTTCACCACAAAAGAGAAAGGACGCGGCACCGGCTTGGGACTTGCCACCGTATACGGAATCGTGAAGCAGAGCGGGGGATTCATTATCGTGGATAGCGCACCGGGTCAGGGCGCGACGTTCACTATTTATTTGCCGCGCGTGGCTGCAGCGGAAACTGTTGTGACTACCCCACAGCCGTCGGCGAGCGCGCGCCACGGTGCGGAGACGATTCTGGTGGTGGACGACGAGACCGGCATCCGCGACCTGGCCGCAGAATATCTCGCGGGATGCGGATACACAGTGCTAACAGCCGCGGGCGGCATCGAGGCGCGCGACTTGCTCGCCAGATTTGACGGTCCTGTTCACGTGCTCCTGACAGACACGGTGATGCCGCGCATGAACGGTCATGAGCTGGTTCAAACGATTGTGGCGCTTCGTCCGGAGATAAAGGTCATCTACATGTCCGGCTATCTTGAATTCAATGCCTCGGCACACCTGCAGAGCGGTGATGGCGCGCTCTACATCCAGAAACCATTCGGGCTCGATGCATTAGGAAAAATCGTGAGAGCCGCGCTGGAATCCGTGCCAGTGACAGCTAATCGAAACAGCTCATAACTGAGCCAAAGCGACCGCGAATCCTTCATCCGCCTAGGCGGATTCAGGATGACAACTTATATGCTTTCTCACAGATTTAATTGACGCGTAAGACGCGCGCGGTTACTTCGAACGGAAGCGCATCTCGGGAACGCGCGACGGGATGATGAGTTTCGGCTCCGTTACGCTCTGAACTTCGTCGGGCGTCACGCCGGGCGCGACTTCGCGGAGTTGCAGGCCGTCCGGGCCAACATCGATCACTGCCAAGTCTGTGATGATCGTTGACACGCATCGCAGCGCCGTGAGTGGATAAGTGCAGGTCTTCACAATCTTGGGTTCACCTGTTTTCGCGACGTGTTCCATAGTGATGATCAAGCACCGCGCGCCCACTGCGATGTCCATCGCGCCGCCAATCCCGCCGGAGAATCTTGCCGAAGGAATTTTCCAATTCGCCAGATCACCCTGCTCGGACACTTGCAGCCCGCCAAGGATGGCAACGTCGAGATGCCCGCCGCGCGTCATCATGTGCGCGTCCACCTGCGAGAAATATGCCGCGCCGGGAAGAATCGTCACCGGCGCTTTCATCGCGTCCACCAGATCGAAATCTTCTTCGCCCGGCCGTGCGCGCGGACCCATGCCCAATATCCCATTTTCGCTATGAAAAATGACGCCGGCGCTATCAGGCACGTAGGCTGCGATGAGATTGGGAATGCCCCAGCCAAGATTTACGTAAGCGCCTTCGGGCAGTTCCTGCGCTGCTCGCTCGGCAATCTGCTCGCGGGAGAGTTTGCGATCAAGCATCACGATCGTCTCCCACGGCGACGATGCGGTCCACGAAAACAGAAGGCGTGACGATCGTTTCGGGATCGAGCGCGCCGACGGGCACGATCTCGTTCACTTCGACGATGGTCACCTGCGCCGCTGTGGCCATGACCGGATTGAAATTCCTTGCCGCCTTTCGATAGACGAGGTTGCCGAGCGGATCGGCTTTGTGCGCGCGGATCAGAGCAAAATCGGCGCCGAGCGCAGATTCGAGGATGTAGCGGCGGCCTTTGATTGCGCGCTCTTCCTTTCCTTCTGCGATTTCCGTGCCGACTCCAACCGGAGAATAAAACGCCGGAATTCCGGCGCCGAAAGCGCGCATGCGTTCACACAGAATTCCCTGCGGCACGAGTTCATATTTCACTTCGCCGGATTCCACCTGCTGCTGAAAATAATTCGACTGCGGGCCGGGAAATGCCGCGATCACGCGGGTGATCTGCTTGTTCTTGAAAAGCACGCCGAGTTCGGATTCGCCCGTGCCGCAATTATTGCTGATGGCGAAAAGATTTCGCGCGCCTTTGCGGCCGACAGCGCGAATCAAAGCGTGCGGAAAGCCGGCGCCGCCAAATCCGCCGAACATGAGCGTAGCGCCGTCGGGAATATCGGCGACAGCGGCCTCGGCGGAGGGATAAATTTTATTCTTCAAGCGCGTCACCCGGGTAGGCGCGCAGCGAATAGGCCGCGGCGCTGGCTGCCAGTGCCTGCGGCAGAAGTCCCGCGCGGGCGAGCCAGCCGCGACTAGCGGAAGGCAAATCGGGCCGCAACGCGAGAACTTGGAGATCGTCCCAGTCGTCCACGTCGAGTTCGAGGCGCTCGTTGCGCAGGACGGCCAATTCCGCGCCGCATCGCTCGGCTTCGCGCGTGTGCTTCGGAAAACTATTCGGGCCGAAGAAAGACGAGAAAAGAGTGGGCGGTGTGCGCAGCAGTGCGTTCGTTCCCGTTCCGCTGCGCGAGGGAACGATGACTGCTGATGGCGCAGGCCGTGCCGCGACGAAGAGTTGCTCGATATCAGCCGGGGTGACGAGCGGCAAATCGATCGGCAGCCGCGCGAGCGACGTGATTCCGTGCCCGGCGCAGATTCGCGACGCGGCATCCACCGACGCGCTCTCGGATTCCTGCGACGTCTCGCGCAGCACGTCCCAGCCGAATGCGCTAGCTCGTTCGATGGCAGGCTCGTAGTTCGTGGCGACGAAAATTCGATCCACGCAACGGATCTGCGCGACGCTCGCGCAGAAGTCGTCGAACATCGCTTCCGCTAGTGCGGTTCGCTGCGGCTGGGACAGCGTCGGCGCAAGCCGCTGCTTCGCCTTGCGCAAGTCTTTGACGGGAATTAGGAGCGCCTTCACCTGGCTACTTGCCTTTCACAAACTGGAGAACTCGACTCGGCGTATTTATTCCACTTTTCAATGAGTCGCATTCGTCGTCTTCGCATGAAGCAGATTCACCAGAAAATGGCCGAGCCACCATTTATCTTCCTCGGCTTCCATCACTGTTCTGGTGATTTCAATGCTCATGCCAGCCGCTTCGATTTCCGGCCGCGAGCTTGCATCGCTTTCATCGATCACCAGCCGCGAAGCGATGTCGCGGTACATCCCGGCGATGCTGCGCGCCGAAACTTCGATTCCCATCTCGGCCATCATTTTCGCGGTCGGGCCTTTCAGCGACATCCCGTGTACGATCGGACAGACGGCGACGACATCGGCGCGCCGCGCAGCCAACGCTTCGCGAATCCCCGGCACCGCTAGAATCGGGCCGATACTGATCAGCGGATTGCTCGGGCAGATGACGATCCCTCGCGCGTCAGCGATCGCTTTCAGAATTCCCGGCGCAGGCTCGGACCGATCGGCACCATCGAAGCGAATCGCTTTCACTGCAGGTTCAGCGCGATGCTTCACCAGATAATTCTGAAATGGAAGCAAGCCAGCGGGCGTTTCGATCTGCGTGCGGACGGGCTGATCGCTCATCGGCAAGATATGCGCGCGGACGCCGAGCGCGCGGCGAACCGAATCGGCACATTCGGAGAGCGTGGCGCCGCTGCGAAGCATGTCGCTGCGGTGAATGTGCGTGGCCAGATCGCGATCGCCGAGATTGAACCAGGTCTCTCGCTCGTAGCGCCCGAGAAATTGCAGCGTCGCGAATGTATCGCCCTCAATGCCCCAGCCCGTCGCCGGATTGACGATTCCGGCAAGCGTGTAAGTGACGATGTCGAGGTCCGGGCAAATCGTGAGGCCGTGCATCTCGAGATCGTCGCCGGTATTGACGATGATTGTTAGATTTTCGGGCGCCATCGCATGCGCGAGGCCCACGAGAAGTTTCGAGGCTCCCACGCCGCCGGCGAGTGCGACGATTTCCATCAGTAGCCCGTCCCGGCATAGTGATGCTGTTCGAGAAGATTTAGGTGGGGCCGGATTCTCGATCTGGTCTGCGATGAATCAACGTCGCCATCGTCACTCGCACTGTAAACATGCCGCAGTTCGTAGGTGGTCGTGCGCTCGGCAGGGACCCGGCCAATTTGCCGGATCAGCGCGCGGAATTGCTCTGGCGATACGTATTCGCCGAAATTGGCTCCCGCCGACTTCGAGATGTGCTCTTCCATCAGCGTGCCGCTGAAATCGTTGGCACCGGCTTCGAGGCACGCGAGTGATTGCTCGAAGCCCATTTTCACCCAGGAGACCTGGATATTGCGGATCAAGCCGTTGAAAAGCACGCGCGCGAGGGCGTGGACAGCCAGATTCTCACGCCGCGTGCTGCCGGGCCGCGCTCCATCTTTGCGAAAGAGCCGCGTCTTTTCGTGGACAAAACCAAGCGGCACGAACTCCGTGAATCCTCCAGTTTCCTTTTGAATTTCGCGCAGAAGCAGAATGTGCCGGACCCAATGATCGGGAGTCTCGACGTGGCCGTACATCATGGTCGAGGTGCTGCGAATTCCGAGGGAGTGCGCGGTGCGGACCACCTCGATCCACTGCACGACTTTCAATTTGTTGGGGCTCAGCGCGCTGCGCACTTCATCGTCCAGAATTTCCGCAGCCGTGCCCGGAATCGTGCCCAGGCCGTTTTCCTTGAGCATCGAGAGATACTCGGGGAGATTGAGGCCGGTGCGCTCGACGCCGTAGCAGATTTCCATCGGCGAGAATGCATGAATGTGCATTCCAGGCAAGGCGGCCTTGATACCCCGCAGAATGTCGCGATAGAAAAATCCGTCGAAATCCTTTGGTAGGCCGCCCTGAATGCAGACTTCCGTAGCGCCCGCATTCCATGCTTCTGCCGCCTTCGCGACGATTTGCTCGATCGAGAGCGAATAAGCGTCGGTGGCATTCGGCCCGCGCGCGAATCCGCAGAAGGCGCAGCCAACCATGCAGACATTCGTAAAATTTATATTTCGATTGACGACATAGGTGATCGCATCGCCGACCTGCCGTGAACGTAGTTCGTCGGCCGCAGCGACGAGCGCCGTCAAATCATCGCCGTCTGCCCGAGCGAGACGCAGCCCTTCATTGAAACCGAGTTCGCGGCCTTCAAGAGCGCTCTCGAGCGCCGCTCGAATCTCTGGGTGAGCGGCGCGCAGTGCATCGCTCAGATTCGCTCTCGGCTCAACGATCATTGGTCCCAATGCCATCCTCTATTCTTCCGCCCGCGCGTAGCCATCGGCATCCTTCAGCTTCTGCATATGCGGGCGCACATTCTCGTGAACAAAACCGTCCCGTTCGGTGAATTCGGGATAGATCGAGAGGCGCTCGCGAAGAACGAATCCGGAATCGGCCGTTCGCTCCGCGAGCGCATCAATATGCGGCCATGCGGCCTCGGGATTGATGAAATCCGGAGTAATAGGCGAAATCCCGCCCCAATCGTTGATTCCGGCGTCGAGGAGGCGCGCGTAGTCCGGCGCGCTCAAATTCGGCGGTGCCTGCAAATTCATTTCACCACCGAGAATCAGCCGGGCGACGGCCACTGTGCGCAGCATTTCGTTCATGTCAGGCTCAGCGTGCAACGCCATCGGAGTCGCGAGTTTGGCGCGAAAATTCTGAACGATGACTTCCTGGATGTTGGCGTAGCGCGCGTGCAAATCGCGGATGGCGAGGAGTGAATCAATGCGCTCTTCATGCGTTTCGCCGATGCCGATCAGGATTCCCGTCGTAAACGCAATTCGTTGGCGGCCCGCGTCTTCAATCGTGCGCAAGCGCAGGCTCGGCACTTTGTCCGGCGCATCTTCATGCGCTTCGCCGCGACGCATTAGTCGCGGGCTTATATTTTCGAGCATCAAGCCCATGCTGGCGTTAGAGGTCTTGAGCGCCGAAAGGTCGGCGGCACTCATCACGCCCGGATTGGCGTGCGGCAGCAGGCCTGAAGTCTCAAGCGTGAGTTGAGAGACCGAGGCGAGGTATTCGAGTGTGCGATCGAAACCGCGCGTGCGCAAAAAATCGCGCGCTTCGGGAAATACCCGCTCGGGTTGATCGCCGAGACTGAAGAGCGCTTCCTTGCATCCGGCGCGGCGCGCGCGTTCGGCGACCGCCAGAACTTCATCGGGCGTCATGTAGCGCCCGCCCGGCTCGCCGGGATCGCGGCGGAAAGTGCAATAGCCGCAGCGGTCGCGGCAAAATGTCGTGAGGGGAATGAACACCTTGCGCGAATAGCTGATGGTGCGGCCTTTGACGCGATTGCGCAGCGAAGACGCCGCTTCCAGCAGCGCGCCGGTCTCGGCGCAGTCCATCAGCAGCAGCGCATCCTCGCGCGCGATTCGCTCGCCCGCCTCCGCCTGCACTAGTGCCCGCTCGATGGCGCGCGAGTCGCCGTCCGTGCGGGCGTTGGGGGTCTTAGGCGGAATTGCAATCGTTCCCATCAGAGTCGGCCTGTTGAGTCAGTGATGCTCTGCATCTGTCGGGCTCGTCATCTATCGAAACATATCCTCGCTGGCCGGACGAATCAACTGGCGAGCGCTTCCTCGCGCGCGCGCAAAGCGGACTCCGCGAATCACAACCGCGGGAATCTGCGCGGCTTTTTTCATCACCAGGTCCGCAGCAGCCGCCAGCTCATCCGCGAGAGCGAGAATCGTCCCTTGCAACTCGCGCCCGCTCGCATCGCGAGTGCCGCGCAAATCTTCCAGCACGGCCAGCCCCGCGGCGCCAATCGCCACGTTTGT
>Ga0310039_10000990_pt1 | contig 21467 bp, 21 predicted proteins | sample Sb_taG_4_FD_200460 | JGI IMG/M metagenome (GOLD analysis project Ga0310039, IMG submission 200460) | Peat soil microbial communities from Weissenstadt, Germany - Sb_50d_6_BS metaG (v2) (version 2) | ecosystem: Environmental > Terrestrial > Soil > Wetlands > Peat | place: Germany: Weissenstadt...
TATCAGAAACCTTCGAAACGTCTTCGGTGCGCGAATACTTGATGCGGATTTTGTCGTGGAAATAGGGATGAATGGCGATGTACATGGCCTTGTCAATCGTGGTGCTGACCACCGCGCCCGCGCGGCGACGATAGAATTCCGGCAGATCGCTGCCGCCGCCTGCGAAGCTGATGCGAAACGGAGTCTTCGAGAGGATCATCCGAGCCTCGCCGCCAGCGCTTCGAGTCCTGCCGGACTTCCCATGTCGTAGAACGGCTCTTTCGTCACCCACGCCTTCATTTGCCCTCTCTCAATGAGCCGCGGAAAGATTTCCTCTTCGAGCGAGCAGGAACGAGCGGCAGGAATTTCGCCGAGCACCTCGCGGCGCAGCGCGATTACGCCGGCATCTACGTGCGTCAATCCGCGCGGATCGCGCTTCCGGTAAGCGGCAACGCTTTGATGCGCCGACAATGCGAGGTTGCTCGGCACGCGCGCGTCCGAATTCTCGTAGGCCACGATCATCGCCAAGGCCTTGCTGGTTCGGAACGCCTCACCCAACGCCGCATAGTCGATGGCGAGATAGGTGTCCCCATTCAAAAGCAAGAATTCCTCATCGAGCAGCGCTTGCGCGTTCTTGAGCGCGCCGCCAGTGCCGAGCGGCGCAGGCTCGTGCGAGTACGTTAGTTGCAATCCAAGCCCCGCGCCATCGCCAAAATGCTTTTCGATTTGCTCGCCAAGATAAGCGACCAGCAGCACCACGCTCCGGATTCCGAAGGAGCGAAGAAGTTCGAGCTGGTGATGCAGGAATGGCTTTCCTCGCACCGGCAGCATCGGCTTCGGCATGGATTCAGTCAAAGGCCGCATCCGCGTACCAAGCCCGCCGGCCAGAATCGCAGCCTGAAAATCGAGGTCGGTAGTCATAATTTCGCAGTCGGAGATGATAATCGCAAAGCCGACGGTTTTGTAGGGGGGGTTTTCAGACTCTCCCCTACAACTGCCGGCCGAATTCACCCGCGATTCCGGTAGAATATCGGCCGCGAGGACGATAGCTCCATGCTGGTTCTTTTGCATCGCGACTATGATGATTTGAGCGTGGCCGCCGCGCGCATTATTGCTGCCGCAGTGCGCCGCAAGCCCTCGCTCATTCTCGGGCTGGCCTCCGGCGGCACTACTTCCGGGATGTATCGCGAATTGGCGCGCATGCACCGCCAAGAAGCCCTCGATTTCTCGAAAACAGCGACATTCAATCTCGATGAGTACATTGGCCTCGCCCCCGAGCATCCACGCAGTTTTCATTACTTCATGGATGACAATTTTTTTTCGCACGTAAATATCCCGCGCTCCAAAATTCACATTCCGGACGGCACCGTGCGCACGGGCTACGAAGAATATTGCCAAAGCTACGAAGACGCCATTCGCGGCGCCGGCGGAATCGATCTGCAGATTCTGGGAATCGGGCGCGACGGCCACATCGGCTTCAACGAGCCGGCCTCCAGCCTGGGATCGCGCACGCGCCCAAAGACGCTGAGCCGCACCACGCTCGAGGACAATTGCCGCAATTTCGCGCCCGGCGAAGAAATGCCCACCTGCGCGATCACCATGGGCATCGGCACGATTCTCGAGGCGCGGCGCATCATCCTGCTCGCGTCCGGCAGCGCCAAAGCCAAAGCCGTGGCGCTGGCCATCGAAGGACCGATCACCGCGTCAGTGAGCGCCTCGGCGCTGCAGCTTCATCCCGATGTGACCTTCCTCGTAGATGAGGACGCCGCCACGGAGCTGGCGCAGACCGAGTATTACCGCCGAGTGATGGAAATGACCGCCAAGCTGACGCCGGAACGGCTCTGGTAATCCGCGCGGAGTACCGACCCGAGAGTTTTGACTGCCGTCCCGCCAACTTCCGAACCCCGTTTGGAATTAAAAAGAACGTTGACGGGACGAATTCCCGCCTCTTTCCATCTACGCAGTTCCGCAACTCGTAATTTGTTTTCCGCCGAAATTCTGTGCTAGCTTGGCGTGGGAAAATGCAAATGAACGCGTCTAACGCACAGAGAAAACGAGCCACGGCTAGCGGGCCGATACAGGAATTTCTGGTCGATACACGGTAACGAGCACAAATCGCCGTAAATCACTGAAAATAAAGCACGGAGCTCATTTCAGGTCGATACAAAATGGCACCCCCTCGGAAGCCTGTTAATCCTCTCCCAGCTTCGGACAGTTTGCGGAAACGGTAAAAACGCTCTCATTCCGAGGAATCCGCCCAGCCGGATGACGAGGAATCTCTCTCTTCGCCGGCGTACAGCCCAAGAGGGATCCCTCGCTTCGCTCGGGATGACGACGCGGGGCCTTTTTTCCGCAAGCTGTGAAGCCGAGTTGTTTCCGCCGAACAGGCGGCACGGCGCAACGCGGTGAATCGGGACGTAGACTAAGTCCGTGATATAAACTCTCGGTCTGATTCCATGAATCCGCGATTTCGCACACCATGACACGTGCAGTCATTCAAGTCGCCGGAGTCCGCAAGACCTACGGCTCAACGGTAGCGGTCGATGACGTATCCTTCGAAGTCAACGACGGCGAGATTTTCGGTCTGATCGGGCCCAACGGCGCCGGAAAGACCACTTCGATGGAATGTATCGAGGGCCTGCGCACGCCCGACCGCGGCAAAATATCGGTTCTGGGTCTCGATCCCTTCCGCGATGTTTACAAATTGCAGGACCGCATCGGAGTGCAGCTGCAGCAAGCGCAATTGCAGAAGCGCATCAAAGTGTGGGAGGCGGTCGATCTCTGGGCTTCGCTCTACAAGAAGAAGACGATCGACGGTGAGCGCCTGCTCGAGCAGCTCAGCCTTGCCGACAAGCGCAACGCCTGGTTCATGACCCTTTCGGGCGGCCAAAAGCAGCGGCTGTTCATTGCGCTTGCGCTGATCAACGATCCCGAGGTGGTGTTTCTCGACGAGCTGACCACTGGCCTCGACCCGCAGGCGCGCCGCGCTATCTGGGAGCTGGTGCGCGGAATCCGCGAGCGAGGCAAGACCGTCTTCTTGACTACTCATCTCATGGAGGAAGCGGAGCGGCTGTGCGACCGCGTGGCCATCATCGAGCACGGACGCATCATCGATATCGACACGCCGGCGAGCCTCGTCAACCGGCACTGCCCGGAGCGAACCGTCGTCCTCGCCACAACCGAGCCGGCCGCTGAAGAGCGCCTTCGCACCATCCCGCGAGTTGACACGGTGACCTGCAAAGACTCGCAATTCACAATTCGCGGAAGGGGCGATGAGCTTGTGACCGATGTGATTCATTGTCTCTCCGAGAACCACATCCGAGTCACCGATTTTCGCACCATCCTCCCGAATCTCGAGGATGTCTTCCTCAAACTGACAGGACACTCGATTCGAGACTAGGATTTCTAATGATGCTTCGTGGACTCGCAAAACTTACTTGGATCGAGCTCAAGATATTCATGCGCGAGCCGCTCGGGGCGATCGGAACAATCGTCTTCCCCGTTTTGATATTCGTCGTGCTGGGTAGAATAGCAGGCCGCAACCTCAGCCCGTCTTCGCTCTCCGCCAACAGTTTTATCCACGCGGGCTTGCCGGTCTTCGCCTCGCTCCTGATCGTCATCAGCGCCGTGCTGTCGCTGGTCACAATTATTTCGATTTACCGCGAAGGCGGCATCCTCAAGAGGCTCCGCGCTACTCCTCTCCGCCCTCAGACGATTCTCAGCGCCCACGTGATCGTCAAGCTGATGCTCACCGCCGCCACGCTGATCTTGATGGTGCTCGCGGGCAAGCGCTATTACCCGGTCGGCGTCCATGCTCCCTTGTTCAGTTTTACGATTGCGCTGCTGATCAGCACTTGGAGCATCTTGTCGATCGGCTTCGTCATCGCCAGCATAGTTCCCACGGCGCGCTTTGCGCAGCCGATCGGCGCCGTCATCTTTTATCCGATGCTCGGATTCTGCGGCCTCTTCGTGCCTATTCAATCGCTTCCGCCGGCACTGCACGCGGTGGCGCGACTAGTGCCACTAACTTATGCGGTTTCGCTGCTCGAGGGCATCTGGAACGGCGACGCGTGGTTTGCGCACCTGGGCGACGTAGCGGCGCTGGTGCTGGTGTTTCTGATTTGCACGGCGCTCTCGGCAAAAATCTTTCGCTGGGAGTAACGCGGGCGCGGTGCTCGCTGACTACTGCTGCCAGCCTCCGCCGAGCGCCCTGTAGAGCTGCACGAGACTCTGGTACTCGGTCCCGCGCGCCTCCGCGAGTGTGAGTTCCGCGGAGAAAAGCGAGCGTTGGCCATCCAGGACTTCGAGATACGTGGTGGTGCCTCCCTTGTAGCGCATATCCGAGAGGCGGACGGACTCCTGCAGGTCCGCGACAGAATTCTCCTGGCGAACGCGGACCTGATGAAATTTCTGATAGCCGATCAGCGCGTCCGATACATCCCCGAACGCGCGCTGAATCGATTGCTGATAGGCCAGCAGCGCCTGTTGATGCTGCGACTCCGCCAGCCGCAGATTTCCGCGGAGGGCCCCGCCTGTGAAAATGGGCTGGCTCACTTGCGCGCCGTAGGACCAGATACCGAATTGCGAGCTCATCAGGCTGGAGAACGCGCTGCTGCGCCCGAAGGCGCCGCCGCCCGAGCCGGTGAGCGAGATTTGCGGAAAGAATTGGGCCTTGGCGACTCCGATTTCGGCGTTCGCGGCGACCAGAGTTTGCTCGGCCTCGCGAATGTCGGGCCGGCGCTCGAGTAGCGAGGAAGGCAGGCCCGGCGGCACTTCGGGAGGGAGCTGCTGCTCCACGAGCGGCCGTCCGCGCGGCACAGCCTGCGGATAGTTGCCCAGGAGAATGCTGATGGCATTTTCTTCCTGCGCGATCTGCCGCTCCAAGTCGGGGATTTGAGCGTTCGCCGTATCGAGGACTTCTTGAGCCTGCAAAACTTCGAGCTTGGTGGCCACGCCGTGCTCGACGCGAAAATTAGTGAGCTTCACCGAGTCCTGCTGCGTGTTGACAGTGTCGCGGGTGATTTGGAGCTGAAGATCGAGTTGCAGGAGCGCGAAATAATCGCTCGCCACGTCGCTCACCAGCGTCAGTATGACCGTCTGCCGCGCATCCTCGGTGGCCAGCAGTTCGGCGCGTGCCGCTTCGTTTGCGCGGCGCAGCTTGCCGAAGAAGTCCAACTGGAACGCCGCATCGGCAGTCAGAAGCAGAAAGTTGAAATTGGTTTGGCCGATGTTTTCCTTTCCACCGGCGAAATTGCCGTTGGCCGCAACCTGTGGGAATAAACTGGAACGCGTTACGGCAAGCTGTGCGCGCGCTGCATCGATGCGCTCGGTCGCAATTTGCAAATCGTAGTTCTGCTTTAGAGCTGTGCGGATGAGTTCTTGCAATTGCGGGTCCTGGAAGACCTGCCACCAGGGAAGATTCGCATAAGACGCTGCTTGAGCCTGGGCCTGCTGGTTTTCGCTCAGATCGCGATAGGACGGTGGAGTTTGAACGTCGGGCCGATGGTAGTTCGGACCGACCGTGCACCCAGCGACCAGACTTGAAGTTATGATGGCGGCTATGAATGATGCAAGTTTCTTCATAGATTGCTCCGCTGTTCTCTCTTCGCGCCGCTCTCGCCGGCAAGCATCTCAATCTCCCGGCGCCGGAGCGGGCGTTGCCGGCAATGCTCCCGGAGCGGGCTCCTTGCCCGCGCCGGACCATTTCTCGACGAGATAGAAGATGGCAGGCACGAAGAAAATTCCAATCAGGCTGGCAGCCAGCATCCCTCCGATGACCGTCGTGCCCATAATTTGGCGAGCAACCGACCCGGCGCCGCTCGCCGTCCACAACGGCACGCAACCCAGAATAAAAGCAAAAGAGGTCATCAGAATTGGACGCAGACGGAGCCGGGCTCCTTCGAGCGCGGCATCCGCGAGAGGCTGTCCCCCTTCGAAGCGGTCCTTGGCGAACTCCACGATCAAGATCGCGTTCTTGGCGGCCAGGCCGATGAGCATAACCAGGCCGATTTGCGAGTAGATATCGGTCTCGATCTGGTCGAGGTAGGGCGGATAAAAAATACCGATTACAAAGCGCCGCAACAAAAGAATCCCGAAAGCGCCGAAGATCGCCACGGGCGTGCTCAGCAGCACGCTGAACGGCAGCGTCCAGCTTTCGTAGAGCGCCGCCAGAATCAGAAAGACGAATAGCAGCGAGAGTCCGAAGATCACCGACGGAGGCACTCCCTGCCGCGCTTTTTGCTCCTGATAGGAAATGCCCGAGTAATCGAAGCCCATCTCGCGCGGCATGGTCTGCTTGAAGACGTCTTCGAGAGCCGCAGTGGCTTGGTCCGCGCTGTAACCGGGCGCCGCGCTGCCGTTGATTTGCGCCGAGCGGTATTCGTTGAAGCGCAAGGTGAATTCCGGGCCGAGGCGGGGCTCGACGGTGGCGAGCGTGGAAAGAGGGACGTTCTCACCCTTGTTGTTGCGGACATAAAACTGCCCGACGTTCTCGGCCTTGGTGCGATCTTCGCCCTCGGCTTCGATATAGACCTGCCATTGGCGGCCGAAGCGATTGAAGTAATTGATGAAATAGCCGCCCATGAAAGCCTGAATCGTGCGGTACACATCGCTGAGAGCGACGCCTTGTTTCAGCACTTTGTCGCGATCCACGTGGACGAACTCTTGCGGGACGCTAGATAAAAAAGTGGTGCTGATGCTGGCGATTTCCGGCCGCTTGCGGGCCGCATCCATAAAAATGCCCAGGTTTTTGGCCAGGAATTGAATATCGCCACCGGAACGGTCTTCGAGAATCATCGTGAATCCACCCGCGGTGCCGACACCGGGAATAGCGGGCGGGGAAAAGCCGAAGGCGATGGCTGCGGGCAACTTGCTGAGCTTCTGGTTCAGTTGCGCCTTGAAAGTTTGAAATTGCTCGGCTCTGGACTTGCGTTCATCCCACGGCTTGAGGGTCACGAAAAAAGTGGCGTTATAGCTGGTGCGGACAAAACTGAGCAAACTGAAGCCGACGAAGTCCGTAACATGTTGCACCCCCGGAGTATTCATGAGGATTTTCTCGACGTCGCCGGTGACCGCGGTGGTGCGCTCCAGTGAAGCGCCGCTCGGGAGCTGCACATTGACGTAGGCGTAGCCTTGATCCTCGTCGGGCAAGAAGCTCGAGGGGATGCGGTTGGCAAAAAATGCGCCGGCCGCGCAAAAGGCCCCCAAAAATACAATCACCACGACGGTCTTTCGGACCAGCACGCCGCTCCAGCGCACGTAGCTGTCCGTGCCTCGCTCGAAGACGCGGTTAAACCAATCAAAAAATCTCTGCAAGAGTCCGCGGCTCGGTTCCTTGGGGCGCAGCAGAAGCGCCGCGAGCGCCGGGCTGAGAGTGAGCGCATTGAACGCGGAGAGCAGAACGGAAATCGCGATGGTCACGGCGAATTGCTGATAGAGCTTGCCGGTGATTCCGGGAATGAAGGCCGTGGGCACAAAGACGGCGGAGAGAACCAGAGCGATGCCCACCACCGGCCCGGAGAGTTCTTCCATGGCTTTGAACGCCGCGGCTTTCGGCGTCATGCCCTCTTCGATGTGACGCTCCACGCCTTCGACCACGACGATGGCGTCGTCCACCACGAGACCGATGGCCAGCACCAAGCCGAAGAGAGAAAGCGTGTTGATGGAAAAGCCGAAGACGGGGAAGAGTATAAACGTACCAACCAGCGAGACGGGCACGGCAAGGAGCGGAATCAGTGTGGCGCGCCAGCTCTGCAAGAAGAGATAAACGACGAGGATTACGAGCACCAGTGCGATCACCAGCGTTACGACGATTTCCTTGATGCCTTGCGTGACCGCGCGCGTGGTATCCAGCGCGATGTCGAAATCCAGGTCTTCCGGGAAGCGCTGCTTGAGCTGCGTCATGAGCTTGGTGACGCCCGCGGCGGCTTCCACCGCGTTCGAGCCCGGCAGTTGATAAGTGGCGATGACGGCGCTGGGCTTGCCGTTATAACGTCCCGCGACGCTATAGTCCTGCGCGCCCAACTCGATGCGCGCGACGTCGCGCACGCGCACGATCCCGCCGTCAGGAGTTTCGCGCACGACGATCTGCCCGAATTCTTCCGGGGAAGTAAGGCGGCCCTGCGCGAGAACCGAATAGGTAAATTCCTGGCCCTTGGGAGCGGGTTCGCCTCCCGCCTTGCCGGCCGGGTTCACGGTGTTTTGGGCTTGAACCGCGCTGACGATTTCCGGAACGGTGATGCCCAGCTTCGCCAAGTGGTCGGGTTGCACCCAGAGGCGCATGGCGTACTGGCCGGCGCCGAATACTTGCACATTGCCGATGCCTTGGGAGCGCAGGATGGGATCGGCGAGATTGATGTACGCGTAGTTCGCCAGGAATTTGGCGTCGTAGGTTCCATGCGGCGAGTACACGGCGATCAGCATGAGAGGCGCGGTTACCGACTTGCGGACGGTCACTCCATAGTTGATGACGTCAATGGGAAGCTGGGAAGCAGCCAGAGTTTCACGGCTTTGCGCCAGGATGTAATCCGTGTTGGGATCGGTTTTGGGGTCGAAGTTCACGATCAGACTGGTGTTGGAGTTGGCGGTGGCGTTCAGCGAATACATGTAGTTCATGTTGTCCACCCCATTCATTTGCTGCTCGATGGGCGTGGCCACGGCTTGCTCCAGAGTCTGAGCGTCGGCGCCGATGTAAGTGGCCAGAATTTGAATCTCGGGTGGAGCGATGCTGGGAAACTGCGCGATGGGCAAACTCAAAATGGTAATGGAGCCAACAATCACCAACACAATGGAGATCACCATCGCGACGATTGGGCGATTGATAAAAAACTTTGACATGGGATTACCTTCCTTGCGGTTCCATGGCAAATGGCTTGGGGTTTACCTGTATGCCCGTGCGGACCTTTTGTACACCCTCGGCGACCACGCGCTCGCCGGGCTTCAGTCCGTCCGCGATAATCCACTCGTTGCCGACACGATCACCGACGGTGACCGTGCGGACGTTCACTTTGTTCTCTCCATCCACCACCGCGACTTGATAGCCGCCCTGCAGCTCGGAGACGGCGCGCTGCGGAACGAGTAGCGCGCCTTCCTGCGTGCGGATAACCGCGCGGACTTTGCCGTAGCCTCCGGGGCGCAGAATATTTCCAGGATTGGGAAACAGACCGGCGATGCGAATCGCTCCTGTGCTCTCATTTACTTGGCGGTCGGCAAAATAGAATGTGCCTTCATTCGCGAAGGTGGAGCCGTCGGCCAGAATCAGTTGAAGGCGCAGATTCTTATCGGCGGCTTGGCGGGTGGTCTCCGTGGGGAAGCGCTTTCTCCAGCCGAGATATTGGGGTTCGCTGACGGTGAAGTAGACCTTGATCGGGTCGACGGTGGACACGGAAGTGACCGGCCCGCTGGCAGGATTAACGAGGGCGCCGACTTGCAGTTGGGCTTGGCCGGCGATGCCATCGATGGGCGCGACGAGCCGTGTAAAATCGAGGTTGATCTTGGCCGTTTCGACGGCAGCTTCGGCCGTTTTGATTTGCGCCTCGGCCGTAGCTACGGTTGCTTTCGCCGCTAGATTATTCTGAATGGCGTTGTCGAGATCCTGCTGGCTGGCGGCCTGCTCTCGCGCAAGCGGAGTGTAACGGTTGACATCGAGCTCAGTTCGGCGTTGCACCGCTTCCGCATTAGCCAGCTGGGCGGTGGCTTGAGCGAGTTGCCCCTGCGCTTGATCGAGCGCGGCTCGAAAGGGGCGCGGATCGATCTCAAAGAGTAGCTGGCCTTTGTGAACAAATGCGCCTTCCTGGTAGCCCTGCCGCACGAGGTAGCCGGTGACCTGCGCTCTCACGTCGGCATTTGTGAATCCGTCGAGCGTGCCGATCCAATCGCCATAAATCGGAACATCCTTCTGCTCAACCTGCACGACCTCGACGTCCGGCGAGGCGCCCGGCTGTGCTCCGGATACGCGCTTCGGGCGTATGGCGCCAATAATCAAGGCGATGATAATTACGCAAAACGCTCCGCCGAACCAAAATTTATATTTCCAAAGCGTGTTCATAGTCTCCCCCCGGCAGGGTGCCTTTACGCTGGAATGGCTATGTTAGGTTTCCGCCCGCGAATCATAGGATCCTCCCAGGCGTCAGAAGTGAGGAAGCAACTGTGGCTGAGAACGACCAGCTGCCCTGTGCCTTGTGCTTGTATCACATTCGTGCACGTTCCTGCATGAATGCCGCGAGCAAAGTCTTAGCCACGGGAATCGCCGCAGCCTCTGGTGTGGCTTAATTCGGACTCGCTATAGCCGCCTTCCGCCACGAACCATCGTATGGGTACCGAACCGTTGCTCCTGTTTCTAGGCGTAATCATGGCCACTTTTCTTTTATCCCCATTCGATGCACGACCAATCGTTCGGTTGCACCGACTTGACTGGGGACTTCTGCGGCGGGGGAATTGGGGCAGAATTCACCTGAGAAGTGACAACCAATCTGGTAATCGTTTGCAGGTCTTAGAGATTTATCGCGAACAACTTTCTAAATTGTGTTTGCCGCTAGAGCTCGATAAAATTTCAAAATGAGAGCAGCCGAAAACTCACCTTAGAGTTGGTACAAAAAAACCGGTCCGGTCATGAATGTAGACTCTTTCTCTCGCTGTGGTACGAAAACTCGGTCCGGTTACGGTGAGGTCACCCTGCCGGGCGCTCACGCGTGTTACGTTATCACTTTGTGTCGAGATGTGCGCCCTGCGGTGTTACACTTTTCACTTCTTTGGCTGAAGGCTCTCGGGGCATAACCTTCTCAATCCAAAGGAGTAGCTTGGAATTCTTCACCCGAGAATACCTGTTACAGTAACTAGTTTTTTATTTTCTCTTTTTGTTCGCCAGCAATCCGCCAGCGTGGGACACTCGCTGATTGCTCGAGCTTGAACCAGTTTAGCCTGATCATTTCTTCTGACGACATCGACCCGTAGTTCGTCTTAGTGTCTTCGCTGATACTCGAGCCGGGCACGGCCGTAGCGGAACGTGGCGGTTTGCTTGCCGCCCATTGCTCCGTCGGCCTGTGCCCGGACGATGTGCTCCCAGTTTGACCGGGTGACGAGATTACAGGGGAGCGGGATCGGATCAGGAACCCGGTTCTTACTGAACGCCCTCCTCGTTGATCTGATTTGGCCCTTCGACGTATTCCGTCCTTATCGTCACTTCCACCGGTGTATCGTCCGCCGCTGTATTCTCCGTCCAAGCGTTTTCCTGCACGAACCTCGCGGCCTGGGTATCGCCAGTGATTGCTTTCTTGACCTGGGCCCGCATCACGCGTTCCCAACTCCGCCGCGCGAAAAGAACTCCCGAGAGCCAGTCCCGCTTCGAAAGCCATTCCGCCCGCTGCAACACGACGGGATTGTGGCTCCAGCGGTGAACCGTCACTCTTGTAACTTTAAAATGCTCCGCGATGGCCGTAATGGATTTGAACTCCCCCATCCCTTCCGGAGCGGCGAGATACTGCGCGAGTGCTTCGTGTGCTTCGTAATCTAGAGGTTTGCTCCCGCGATACTCTCCGCTTGTTCCGCGGTCCGGCTGGTGCTTCATCATTCGATTCACCTGCTTTCTACTCATCATGACCGTCGGTCCACGAAAAATAGACCTTGTGGAGCCATCCTGGCCGGTCCTCGACAAGTCGCCGCCGTGCTCGCTGCCAGCTTCATTTAGGGGTATCTCGTTTGCTAAGTGTTTTTCGTTTGCCACTTTTTTCTCCTATGAATTTCATCGCACTGTTTCATCCGACCGGAGATGAACCACGGATCATTGTGCGCATGTTCTCCTGCGCGTACGCGCGATGTTCGGGTCCAAAAAATATCCTGCAACTAACAGCGAGGAGCAATCGCTCAGTCCTGTCCTGCATCTTTCTCGGCCTTCCCGCCTTTCGCTTTTTCGTCTTCACAGTCATTACGTTTACATAGATTTTACGGGACGCGCAAGGGTCCGCGCGTCACGGTCCAGGGCTGATCGAGGGGAGTAGAATCGTCGCAGGCCAGATCTCCGGACTAGGCACGCTCTCGCGGCAACTCTTGCTGGACCTTGTTGCTGTGCTGCATTTCGGTGCGGCGCGCTGCCTGACCCTCAAGTTGGCTTAAGAGCAGCTCTTCGGAAAGAAGGCTCCCAAATCAGCATGGTGTGTCAGAACCATCCGTTTATCACTGCGCTTCGTATTCGCTATCGCAGCCTGGGAACCGGCCGAGCCGGAACTACTCGGAGGACTCTTTCTTCTGGTGGGAGAGTAAACGCTGGAGGTATGCGGGCCCTTCTTCCTTGTACGAAACTGCAGCACCCCTAAGCAGAATCTCGCACAGCTGCGCTAGACTTCTGCCTTCCTTCTTAGCGATTTGAATCAGTGCCCTCTTCAGTTCCGCGGAGACTCTGATTCCAATACTTTCGTCTTTTGTCATGATCGCTTGCGCATTTTACGGCAATCCTTCGACCTTCACAAATCCTACGCTTGACAAATGCGTATTCAATGCTTATCATTGTTTATCAATGATAGTCACGGAGGGCCTTTATGAAGAATGGGATTGTAGACACCAGTGAACTAGGAAGTTTAGTGCGTAAGAACTTTCGTCTGGCAAGGCGTTGGGCCGCGGGGCGCTTGGGAACAGCCGCTAAAGATCGACTGCGTGATCTGACCAAGACATTTGGATTTTCCGTGGGCCGGGGAGACTTCTATTACCTGGACGGCGGGTGGTATATCACGCACGCGGGGCTCTTGCGCCTAGCCCAACGTAAACGGTGCACAGGTATTCACGTCCAGCAGGTGCGCCAGTTTTGCGATCCCGCAATGGCTCGTTGGGTTTTCAAGGCTACGGTCTACACGTCTAAGCGATCGAAAGGGTTTGTAGGGTTTGGAGATGCCGACCCCTCGAACGTGTCTCCCTTGGTGCACGGCGCCGAGATGCGCGTGGCCGAGACCCGCGCTGTCAATCGCGCCTTGCGCAAGGCTTATGGGATCGGCCTATGCTCGGTCGAAGAGCTCGGATCCTTCTCTCCGCCTACGCCAGCCTCACGTCCCAAGCAAGTGGCGCCTGTTTCTGGCGACGGAAATGGTTCGAGTCACGGCCAACCCCGCTTGCGGGACCAACTCTGCCTTCTGATCCGGCAATTCAACCTCGACCCCACACTCGTGAAGGCCTACGCCGCGGACTTCTGCGGCACCGAAACTCTCAAGGAAGCTAGTCGAGATCTCGTCGAGTCGTTCATCTCCCATCTCTCGAAAGCGGCGAAAGAAGACCGGGACGGCTTGCTCTGCAAACTCAACTCCTACGCCCAATCTGTGGAGGTGCAGCCATGAAACGCCATATCCCGGGCCTCCACTCAGTGCGCCAAGCGATTGATCGTCGTCTCGAGGGCTTCTTCCTGGTGCGCGTGGATGCCGCTTCCTACCGCTGGCATCCCCAGAAGCCATTCCTCATTCTCCGATTCGTGGTCCTTGCACCCGAATCTTTCGCCACACATTCCTTCTCCGGGCGGCTGTACTGCAGTCGACGAGCACTCTGGAAGCTCAATTGGTTTCTGCGCGACTTCGGCTATGACCCCGAACTGCTCGGGCAAGATCAAGTGGATGAGAAAGCGCTCCTCAACCTTCATGGAGTCGTACGAACGTCGCTGGCCACTTTCAACGGGCGCTCCTACCAGAGCCTCGAAGCTTTTGCCCCCGCCTGCGAGTGGGAAGAACTCTCATGCACTGCAATCCAGGGGAGGAATGACGATGATCTACAGCCACACACAGATTAGCCAGTTCGTTCGCTGCCCGCGCAGCTATCGCTACCGCTACCTCGATGGGTGGCAGGAAAAATAGACCCGCGCCGCCATGGTCTTCGGCCGCTCGTTTGAGAAGGCTCTCGGTGCCTACTTCTGCCACGAGGATCCGAGCGCGGTGCTGTTCAAAGAATGGGGTGCGTATCGAGATGCTCCGTTTGAATACAAAAAAGGAGATTCGTGGGACCGCCTGGTCCACCAGGGAGTTCATCTGCTCCAGAAGTTCGCCCAGGATGATCGGGTCCGCATTCCCCGGCCGCAGAAGAGTCTGCAGGTCAAGATGCTCCGATCACTTCCCGGAGCGAACGAATTCGTTTCCTACATTGACGCCCTCGGAGAGCTCGATGGCACACCCTGCGTCATCGATTGGAAGACCACCACGAGCCGTTATCCCGAAGAGCCCGAGGGATTGCTTGCGCTCGACCCTCAGCTGATTTGCTACTCCTGGATCAGCGGAATTCCTGAGGTCGCTGTCGTGGTGTTCGTGCGGAAGCAGCAACCCGAGATTCAATACCTCCGGGCCACGATTTCCGAAGAGCAACGACGGGAATACAGCCGGCTGGTTGAAACCACAGTTGCTCAGATCGAGGCGGGTCAGTTCGTTTCCCATTCCGGCGTCCGCTTCCCGCAGAACGGCTGCGTGAGCTGTCCGCATCTGGGGTTGTGTCTCAACAACCAGTCTTTGATTAACGCGAATTTGATCCGCCGGCCAGGAGCCAGCGACCTTGATTGGCTTAACGACCTTGACGACTAACGGGAGACCGCTCGTGGCGCCGAAGCTCAACCGCCGCAGGGCGCTGTTTGTGCTGGCCAAGATCGATGAAATCTTGGGATGGGAGAGAGCCATCGACCGAGAGCGCGATACCCGGTTTGTGGAGCTCGGCCGCTACTTGTGCGAAGTCCGCTCCGGGCAGTACTGGCGGCTCGACAATCTCAAGTCCTTTGATGAATTCCTCGAGAAGCGCTTCCCGGGTTCACGGCGCAAGGCCTACTACCTGATGACCATCCACGAGCAACTGCCGCGAATCCCGAAACTACACCTGAAACAGGTGGGCTGGTCGAAGGCGACGGAACTGGTAAAGGTGGCGCGGCGGGATGGGCAGCAGTTCGATTGTGCAACCTGGTTGCACAGGGCGCAGCAATTGCCCAAAGAAGAGTTCAAGCACGAGGTCGAAAAACACCTCACGGGCAAAGAGACGGAGCCCTGGGAGATCCTGTACTTCAAGGTGTACAAGAGCCAACTCGCGGTGATCGAGCAGGCGCTCGAGACCGCCGCGTTGATGCTCGGGACGGACAAGTCGCGGGGGTACTGCCTGGAGATGATCTGCGCGGACTTCTTGGCGGGAGCAAGCCATGAGGCCGGTCTGGAGAATTCGTTGTTCTTGGCATTGGTTCGGCTCATCGGCGCTCTACCCGTGGCACAGAGACTGCGATTGTTTGAGATCGTGAGGAACAACTTTGAACCGGTTCAGGCGGAAACGGCCGCGATTACGGCTTGAGCGCGAAGCTTACCGCCAGCTCTCCCGCGAGGTGCTCGCACGCGATGGGTGGCGCTGCCAAGACTGCGGCATAGCGCAGAATCTTCAGGTCCACCACCTCCGACCGCGCGGCCAAGTCGGAGATGACGCTGAAGAGAATCTCATCACGCTGTGTGCAAGTTGTCATCGAGCCAGACACTTACACCACCAAACACAATCGGGCGAAGAGAGAAGACGATGACGCGAACGAGAACCAAGTTCTAACCGAGAGGGCGAAAGAAATGTAGTGAGGAGGTCACCGGCCAAAACGTTCAACCCGCCGCGACGTTACTTCTCGCCGCCTGTTCGGATAGAGCAGCGGTTTCCTAAACCGCGTGTCGGGAGTTCGACTCTCCCCAGGCCCACCACTCTTATTCTTTCATTTTCAAGGAGTTCCACAATTCCGTCGATCGAGCGGAATGCACCGAAATGGTGCAAGTGTCATAAAAGTGTCATAGTTTTCGGCTCAAGACGAGACCGAACGGATCAGAACGAATCAAGACCTGCGATACTCCTCCTTTCTGTAGGCGTTGATGCGAGCAATCAAAACCTAACCGAAAAGGGCGCCCTTTTATAATGCGTTTATTAGGCACTGAGAACATCTAAGTTATCCCGCTCAGAAATTCGAGCTTCTATGTAGTGCCGGTTTGGCCATTTTCCGGCATACTGAATTGCAGGCAGCCTTCAGCCTCGGGGTTTTCGCGCCAGATAAACTGTGCGGCAAGCAGAACCGATCAATGGATTGTCCTTAAAGAAGGAAGCAGAATCCCAGGCATGCATCCGGTCAAAGCCTGTCTCTTGGAAGATGCGACGGATCTCGTCAGAATCCCAGCAGACCTCCTCGACGCGTTCGTGACGTCTTCGCCAGCAGCTTCCGTCCCGGATGAACCATTCGATGTCGCTCCAAGCCCTGTCGGCCTGGCGGTTATGGCCGTTCCGCATTACGACTGCCACGCCCGGCTTCTCGAACCAAACGGTGCCCGACCAGTATCGTTTAAATCCAAGGGAATTGTTGACGTCGAAGAAGAAATAGCCGCCGGGCCGCAGTGCTCGTTCGACAGCCTTGGCAACCATCCGCAAGTCTGCTCTGCGCGGAAGATGATTGAGCGAATCGTATTCGCACGTAACCAGATCGACTGGTACAGGAAGCCGGAAACTCCGCATGTCGGCCCGAAGGACGCGTACGGACAGGCGGGCACGATCAGCCTTCTCACGGGCAAGCCGACACATAAGCGGGGACAAATCCACAGCGTACATTTTGATTCCCTTGCGGGCTAGGATCAGAGCAGTCGTTCCCGTGCCACACGCCAGATCGCATGCGGATTCAACGTGGGGCAATATCCGGCCAAGCACGCGTTCACGCGCTGCATCTATCCGGAATCGAAAAGACGAAAAGAGCGCGTCGTAATACTGCGCAAGCCATCGATAAGGTCTAATGATTGAACTTCGAGGCATCTTTGTGCCTCCGATTTCCGGATTATAGACCGCCTGCCGACAACGGGTAAGCTCCTGTGGAACTATCGCCCTGTGTCGAAGACACACACATGGTATGGAGAAATGATAAGCGGAGTGGCACGTTCTGACGCTATCCCGCACGAAAGTGCGTACCGTCTACGTGCTCGCCTGAGCTAAATCCGGGTTAGTCGGATTATCGGACATGTGGTTTTGGGAAGATGTCCCGTTTATGCGTCCAGAGTCTTACCGTCGATAGATACCGTCATCCGCATGACCTTGACAGCTATTCTGTCACCTATCGAATTGAGGAATTTGAAGGACAACTTATCAGACTAGGCGTTTCAGCCTGGGCAACGCTCACCATTGAATCTAGGCGGCGTTCAGGTTGTTGCGCATTTGACGCGCGACGCGACACGAGCGCGCCGCGGCCTTAGCTTATTCTGCGCGCAATGTGTCTGGGCCAGACGATCGGCGATGATGCTGTAGACCGAAGAATTAAAAGCCAGTCCGATGTGGGTGCCTGAAACCGGGAAATCAGTTTCTGAGTTCTCGGTCCTGCAATACCGCCAATCCACCACTCCATCATCGGTCGTATAAACCGCCGTTTCGAACACTGATGGAGGCATGCTGCGCCGCAAGGAATCCACAAAATCGCAGGTGCAGTGACCGGTGTAGCAATCGGGAAGCACCGCAGGCCCGTGCTTTTTCAGGATGCGGAGGCGAACCGCTTCGGCGGCGAGCAGGATCGCCGAATGAGCCACAGTACCGCGGAATGGCGCCCCCAACGTAATGACGGAAGCAACGTCTTGTGGCCGTTGCGCCGCGATCGAACGGGCGATGATGCCTCCCAAACTGTGGCCGATCAGATGGATCCTGCGGCCGGTTTTGGTGAGCGCCCTGTCGATGGTTTGATTCAAGCGGCGTTGAATCAGGATGTTCGGACACTCGGCGTTCAGATTGATGCCGGAAAAGAGGGGCCGGTATCCGATCCGTCCCAGCCATTTATGGAGAAAGAATAAGTAATGATCCGGACATAGGAAGCCGGGGATGAGCACGACTGCTGAACCGTCGCCGTGAGCTGCGCCTAGACCGTAATAGACAGGCGCGGCATGCAGCAGACCCAACTCGACCGCACACAGCACTTCACTCCAAAGGGAAACAGGGGCTTCCAAATAATCCCGAGTGAGAATCTGGGGGCTCCGAGCCGGCGACCGGAAGTTCGTTCTTCTCATTGAGTTGCTGCCGACTGTATCTGAGACCGCGAAGTTGCACAATGGAGAACATGCCTGGCCGACGTCTTGCATAATGGTCGTGTCGCGGGCCGACTTGAGAAGCAAATAAGGCCGGATCCCGGTCCCCAATGGGTCGGCCGCTAGGGTAACTCCCGATAAGTCGTGCGAGCTCAACCGGTCGATGCAACAACTTCTAATCAGCTGGTACGACAACACTTCCCCTAGAGAACCGATCGATCCGGCTGTGCCTCAATCAGAACTAAACAGGTTAGTGTTCCGTTTGGGTCAACGCTCGCGAACGAAATTAGCTCCTGAGACTCCTGCAAGTAGATTTCGAGCCAGTGTTGCGCTGACCCATTGAGCTCGCAGCGTTATTCGGGAGTTGGAGCCCTTGTCAAGATTACGACCACAAAACCGCGCGACTCTTTCTAGCTTACGGTTCGAGCGCAAAAAAAAAGAGGGGGCAACTTCGCCCCCTCTTCACAAGGGAACAACCGCAATCAGACTGTTGCCGCAACGGCAAATTTGGGGAACGCGGAGTATTCTGCTTCGAACTTCTTCACAATCGGGATGCCTTCAACGAACTTATTCACGATGTTCTCGATCTGTGGATAGACTTCCCGATGGTAGGTCTCAGCATGCTCCTTCGTTTCCCACAAGCTGATTGCCACCACTTCCCTCTTTTCCGGTGCGACGAGCACGATCTCATTGAGGAATCCTTTCTGCTTGCGAATCAGCGGCAGGATTTCCTTCTCGAGCGTTACCGGAAACTCGTTCACGACCGTGGGCTTCAGTTGCAGTGTAACGTGACGTGCAAACATATTCATCTTCCTTTCTCATCCGGGAGGACGATGCCGCTCCTTCACCCAAGCTTTCCCCGGAAAGCCACAACATCCGGAGTTCATTCCGTCCTCAATTCTTTCTCCTCTCGTCTTGTCCTCATTGCAGTATCGTCCTTCACACTTCAACGTGTCCTGCGTCACTCGCCGCGTCGCCCCTCCTCCAAGTTTCGGTGCTCGCCCCGACATTGTCCGGGCGGCGTCAACTTCTCTGCGCCTCTGCAGTAGATCGTTCTTCGTCTGATCCCTGTCTCCTTGTGAACTCCATGTCCTCCGTGCCCTCTGGTTTCTTTCCCTTGCTGATCGCAAGCATCGTTGGGTGGCTTCCCGTCGGGCGCATCCCAACTGACCCGGCTCTATCAGCAATGGCACTCGTCAGCACGGATGAACAGAAGGCAGCCTCACACTTCCGCTATGCCTTGCTGCGCTTGACTCGCTGTGCCGCTTCGAGGAGGATGGACTCCAGAAGGTTCGACCGGCCAAAGGAGGTGGATGATGTCCAACCCCGCCACCATCAGATCGCCATTCGAATCATGCACCTACCGCAACGGTGCGGTTCATTGCCCGCGCCTGAAACTCCCCGCCAGCATTCTCGTGGCAAGATGGCGGATGAGTTATGGTCGGTGGACTTGGACGGTCATCGATTGTCAGCTGCTTCGAGCCGTTCTGATGGATTGCGATGTGAGTTGCTCATCCCAATTGGTAGAGATTGAAAAGTAGCACCACGGTCGAAATCGAGCGCTCGCTCCGCCGGGTTTGGGAGACAAACTCGTAGGCGAACGATAGCGGTGACGAGATTCGACACTAGTCCATCAAAATGCCGGTTACGCCCCGTTTTAAACCCGCCGTTCCTGCTAATTACACGCACTCAGAGTGGCTTTTACGCAGGATTCGGCCTAGATATGCAGGAATCCTGTTTTTGCGGGTAGGTTTCGGTTTTTCTTGGCCCGAGGATCTTGGGCAAGTAAATCAGTCACCGAACACTCTCCTGGAAATGTGCAGGTGTCATAAAAGTGTCATACTTTTGTGCCGCAGTGGGAGAGAAGGACGGAAGAGGTCGCTTCGGGGTTGTCCCGGCGCAGGCTCGGTCGGTCTTTCCAAAACTGTATATCAACTAGCGCGCCGATAAGCGGTAGGCCGCTGAAATCGTTTGCGATGGTGTGTCACTCGGCCGCGCTTTTTCGCGTGGATGTCACGGTAATTCGCCAGCTCCTCCTCGCTGATGACGAATTGAGCTTTCGGAGGATGATTCCCGTAGATGGCCAACTCGCGCCGTAGCTTGAGGGAACAGATGTCAGGCGCGTCCTGATAACGCGCACGATGAAAGATGAAGGCTTCGTTTGCGATGCTCAGGATAAATTCTCGCGGCTCGTTTGGAGCTTCGCGTACGCAGAAGACATACTGGCGCACCGAAGCCTTGCACTCGAAGCCGACGTACTGGACAGAGATTTCGTCGCGCACTATTTTGCCCGAAACGGAGATATTTGCCTCTGACCTTAATCTTTTACTTGGGCTACGTCAAGAATCGCGCGCACTGTCTCGTCACTTGCAACAGGACGCTTTCCTTTCGACGCAAGACACCAAGGCGATGACCAGACCGAGTTTTTGTACCTCAGCGAGTGAGAGAGTCTACATCACAACGGCTGACATCGCCGGGGTGATCCTTGGTGTTCGGTGGATTCGGCAGAAGTTGAAGTTATAGCGCATGCAGCGGAGAGCCACGGAGTAGACTGGTCTCTCGACTTTCTTGGAGAATGGATTGGTGAGCTGCGTGAATCGCCGCTTACAAGGAGAGCTGTGACCACACAGGAACATAAACTCGTTTTGGGCATCTTCGCGAAGCAAGCTCAGCTTATTCGTGTTCTGCTTACAATCCTGAAGAGTCGCGGCATTGTCGAGCACGATGACCCGAGCGCATTTGAGTTTGCCGCAACCGAAGATGCCGACGCCAACGCTGCCTTACTTGGGCGCGTGACGGAAAATTATCTTTTGCTGGCGAAATCTCTAGGAGTAGAGACTGGCCTAGAAAATCCATGATCGCCCCGTGTCCCGCAGAATCAAGTTTTCTCTTGCCCACGCCCCTTCTAGCACATCCAAACTGAAACACTACCGGATCTCTTGATTCACCCCATGAAGAATGAGGAATGTGTTATGTTCAGGGCCAGATTGCTGATTTCCGCCGCTCTCGACAGAAAACGGGCCTTGAGATCGTGGCTTCGACTGTTCAGCAACGAAGACGCCGCTTCTAAATCGAGAAGGACAGATGCGAATTCTGCTTTACAACCCCGATAATGGAGTCACACGTAATTTCATGCCGCATCTCTGGATGTTTCTGCTCCAGGCATTGACTCCGTCTGGCCACGAAGTCTTGCTCATTGATGGCAACGCCCAACCGATGGATGAAGTAGAGATCGCGCGGTTCGTTTGACCGGACCGAGTTTTTGTACCACAGCGAGTGAGAGAGTCTACATCACTGATCGGACCCGCTTTTTTGTACCAACTCTAAGGTGAGTTTTCGGCTGTTTGTAACCCAATGAGATCGCGGCTCGCCGCGATCTCATTGGCGAATTCGTTCGGTGTCCGCTCCCCGAGAGCCCTGTGAGGACGGCTCTCATTATATTCCTTCCGCCAAGCCTCGATGCTCTCCTGCGCTTCCGCCAGT
>Ga0310039_10000992_pt1 | contig 21436 bp, 17 predicted proteins | sample Sb_taG_4_FD_200460 | JGI IMG/M metagenome (GOLD analysis project Ga0310039, IMG submission 200460) | Peat soil microbial communities from Weissenstadt, Germany - Sb_50d_6_BS metaG (v2) (version 2) | ecosystem: Environmental > Terrestrial > Soil > Wetlands > Peat | place: Germany: Weissenstadt...
TGGCTCGGTGGAGCGGGCTCATCAGTCCGGGCGATTCCAGGGACGCTCAACGCGAGGATGACGAGAAGCGCGCGGTGCGAGCGGGACATGTTGCCGAACTCCTTGGGGGCGTGGCAGGCTCGGGTCAATTCCGTCGAGGGGATTGTAGCCAGCGGCCGGGGGCAGGCAATCGTGGCGATTCCGCGGCTCGAAGCGCCGGCCAAAGAGGAGGGGTGGAACCAGCCCCGCTTTCCCTCTCGGGAAAACAGGGCCGGTCGGTCACTCCCTCCAGCACACGCCGCAGCTGCCACATGTGGTGCTGCGCGCCTTGCCTTCAGGCGTCTCTGCGGGACACACCAGCGGGAGGCCGACCGCCTACGAGTCGATGGCGATTCCCAGGGTAAAGGGGAAGCGACGGGAAGTCCGAAGAATCCTGGCCCGGCGATCCCATGAACTGCTGGAGGGATACCGTCGTGGCGAGCCTGCCCCTGGAGAGTGTCCGCTCCGGCGGGCTTTGGCGGGCGGCACTACCGCTCCGGCTGGCGTCGCCCCGGAAGAAGGCAAGGGGCGCAAGGAATGAGTCACCGTGGTAGCAGATGACCGACCGAGCGCTGGTGACCGCCTCCCTCGTTGCGGCTGAGCTACGCGGGGCGGGACCGGGCCGGGAAGGGGCTGGTGGACTTTGTTCCAGGCATCGACGTGAGGCAGGGGGTGCTGTTCCAGGCATTCTCGGTCAAAAAGGGTGTGTGACAGGCAAAACACCCGTTTGTTCCAGGCATTGTGCCAGTTGTTCCAGGCATCGCTTCATTACTGTCTGGAAAAAGTATAAAAAAGAAAAGAATAATAGGCAGATGCCTGGAACAGTCGGTACATGCCTGGAACACCCTGCTCGACCAGGAAGACGGCACGCCGCTGAAGCCAGTTGACTCCAGGCGCTGCCTCGAAGGCTTGCCTGGCGTCCCACAAACGGCGCCTACCCCGTCATGCCAGGAGCCGGCGTTCGCCCGGCCTTCCTCCGCCGGACTTCACGCCTCTGCCAGCTGCCAGCACTCTTCTACCGAAGGAATTGCTACCGAAACGGGTGTCGTTTCCTGGGACCGCTCCCTTGCGAACAGCGCCTGGACATCGACGGCCAGGGAGAGCAAGTCCTCGGCCACCTGCCGGGCGAGGTCGTTCCCCATCACCTCCAGCGGGTCGATGGCGCCACGCTCCCCGATGATCCGCTCGATGCTCCGGGCGACGGAGAGCAAATCCGGGGGCCACTGGTCGGGCTGGGCCAGCGCCAGCCGCAGCGGCGCCCGCACCGCCTTGAGCCGCTCTCTCAGCCCGGCGTCCCCTGCCGCCAGGATCTCCGCCGCCCGCCAAACGTGATGCAAGCCGTCCAGCATCGGTGTGCCCAGCCCTCGGTCTGCCGCTGAGTTCCCCGAGTCTACCCGATACGGACGAGGGCCGGGCGCGGACTTCAGGCGAAAAGCGGTGGCGGGCCGGACCGTCGGCCCTCACCGGTCGCCGAATCGCTACGCCCGGTAAGCCCCGCCAACGAAACACCGGAGCCGTGCGATACGATGCCCGCAAGTCGCCCCGGACCTTGCGGACCGCCTCAAGCCGGACGAGCGCAAACAGCGGGAGAGAACATTTATGGTGGCGAAACTGAAGGTCAACAGGGAGGGGACCGGCGACGAACCGCTGGCGGAAGCCGCAATTCCCGGCCGAGATTTTTTCAGACCATGATTGGAATGATTGCTGACTTTCTCGGCTTTGCTGCCGTGTGACGCCTGGGGGAAAATGCAACACGCCTATGCATCAAAGAACAGCCGGGGTAGCCGCCTGGAACCATGGGCGACCACCCTGCCCAGGCGGATCTCGTAAGAGGATATTTTGATGAGATGAGTGCAACGCAGTTCGTAGCTGACCGGCCGTTCGGCGACAGGCATGGCCAGGCTCGCTGCCCTGTTTCCACGGACCAGCCAGAGCAGAATGACCTTGCCGATAACGCAAGCCCGTTCGGCGGATTCGGCAACGGGTGCGAAGGCCACTTGGATGGATTCTTCATCCGCACGGCCGGTGGCCTTCCTCGCGCACGGGCACAATCCCCGAGGCACCGCCGACAACCGCCTGACCGACACCGCACGGCCCGCCGACCTGACCGGCAAAGCGCTCTTCATCGATGAGGCGCACCACGCCTCGGCCGATGGGCTGTCGCAAATCGTCTCGACCTGGCGCGAGCGCGGCGGCCAGTTGTTCTTCTTCACGGCCACGCCCTACCGCGGCGACGGCCGGCCGGTCGCGCTGGAGGGGATGCGGCTGTTCCGCCGGTCGCTGGCCGAACACATGGCAGAAGGCTTCGCCCCGCGGCACCTCGACCGTGAAATCGTTGCCCTCGGCCGGCGCGGCGATGTCATCACCGCCAGCCAGTTCACCGGGGAGGACGCCCCGCCACCGTCTTACTTCGACGGCCTGGTGACGGCGATCTGCCGCAAGTGGGTGGACGACGGAAGGCCGAAGGCGATTGTGCGCGTGCCGCCGATGCGGGGCGGCAGCGGAGGTCTGGTCAGCCGCCTGCTCGACGCTCTCGACGCGGAAGGCGCCCGCACCCTCGACGCCACCGGGACCACGGTGGAGGACAAGCGACGCTTCCTGCGCGCACTGGCGACCGAGAAAGACCGGACACACGCCGACTCCCGCTACGACGTGATGGTGGGCATTCAGCGCGTGCTGGAGGGGACGGACTGGCCGGTGTGCAGCGCGGTGTACTGCGTTGGCATGCCCGGCTCGCTGAACACGGTGGTTCAACTCCTGGGGCGGGCGATGCGGCTCAAGGGAGAGGACTACCCCGCGGAACAGCGCGACCGCGCCCGGCTGGTGTTCTTCGTCCCGTGCGGGGGCGGCGCGGCCCTGGCCGACCTGTCGCTGGACCACAGCCGCCACGCCCTGCTGACGTGCTGTTTCCTCGCCGACCACGAGGTGGGCCAGGAATGGATCGTGCTGCGCGAGGTGCGCCGCGGTATCGAGGAAGCGCTCGGCCGTCGCGACGAGAACCCCGCCGCAGCCGCCGCCGAGAAGGTCCACCATCTTGCGGGCGGCCAGCAGGCCGAGTCGTAATCCTCGCCACTTCGGGTGCAGCAGGACGTAGTCGAGGATGAGGCAGTCCGACTCTACGGCGTCGAACCGGTTGGTGATGGCCTCCTTGAAGTGGTCCTCTTCGGGGTCGTACAGTAGCGAGTGGATGTGCTGCATCTCCTGGCTGTGAGCGTCACAAACGTCGAAGAGTGGCTCGCCGTGTTCGGCCGCGACGGCGGCGTTGATGCGGTAGGCACGGACCTTGCCCACCCGGCGCACGATGTTGTCTTCCCTGGAGCAGCGGATGATGCCAGTGTACTCGGAGATGAAGTCGTCGGGCTCGCCTTCGGGATGAAGGCTGGCCTCGGTGCGCAAAACGATGTCGAAGAACGTCATCGGACCTCCAGCTTCCTTGCTGATTGTACGACCCTGTCGGTGGAAAACCGCCGCTAAGGCGGCCGGCCCCGGTGCGAGGCATCACCGAGATTACGGCCCCAGCGTGCCCTTCGGGCAGGTTTCTGGTCAAAAATGCACTGTAGGTGATTTCCCTATCCCCCAGCTACCTCAGAAGATACGGCTGAAGTATTTTCTGCCTCGAACTGGTCCGTCGCGGCCGGGTTCCCCAGCGATGGTGGAATCGATTATCACGCGGCTTCGCGTCCTCGATGGTCAACAGCTACGATACGCGAGCCCTCGCCGATGGAGGTTCGCGATGCTGGAGCCCTCGCTGCCCGAGCTACGCCGCAAGGACATCTTCCTCGCCTTGGTCGAGGCGCAGGACGGCGGTGCGTCTGTCGCGGAGTCGAGGAAGGTCATCGCGCAGCGGTTCGGTGTGACCGTGCAGCAAGTCCGGGGTGTTGAGCAGGATGGTCTGGACAACGGCTGGCCGCCGCTGTAAGCTCTACCTCGTCCCGATGGTAGCGTCTTCGGTGATGGGCGACTCCGAAGGAGCTACGGCGGGACACTTCATTTCCAGGTCACCGCAAGGCCACCACGGAGCGAGCGGCCAGCAGCCCGACGCACTCGCAACATCCCGGCGGCGGCTACGCCGCCCAGCTTGCCGACGCCAGGCCAGCCTTGCCTGCTCACGGTCGGCACCGCAGGCGCTGGTGGGCGGCCGGACCCGCAACCCCGCCTCCGCCGCCGGCTAAAGGAGTCGCGCCGTAATTGCTCAGAAGGTTAGTAGAAAATACAATCATGCCTGATGTTCGCGGTCGTAACTCATTTTCAATGAATGACTTGCGCCACGCGCTGTTGGGATTCACCCAGAGACTCTGAGCAATTACTTTTCTTTCTCTCGTGAGAAAAGTGAAAGTTGCTGCATAGATATTTTCATGAGCGACACACCATGGCTCTTGCTCGGCGACGTATCGCGCCTGCTGCATCGTAGGCCCCATCAAATCGTCTACCTTTTGTCTAGCCGCCAGGTACCCGAGCCTGCTTTGCGCCTGGGCAACAGAAGGGTATTCACCGCCCAGGACGTCGAGCGCCTCCGAGCTAAACTCAACCACAAGAAAGGCATTATCGATGAGTGATTACTGGACCATGAAGGAGATCGGGGAAAAGCTCGGGCTGACGTCCCACCAGGTGGGGAAAACGCTGAAGGAACTGGGCCTGCGGACCCCGGAAGGCAAGCCGAGCCAGAAGGCGTTCCGGCGACGGCTCGTGGCTCAACGCTGGGCCCAGGACGGCGCGCATTACCTGTGGGCCTGGGACGCCGAGAAGACGCTACGGTTCCTCGCCGACGAAGGGGGCAAGGGAAACTCCTCGTAAGGGGCGGCGCCTGACGCCTCGCTGTGAAGAAACGTCGAACAGCACCGGTCCCCCAGAAAGCCCTTACTTCTTCTAGCAAAACGGCGAAAGTCCCTACGATTCAAGGGAATTCTCGGGGAACGGGATGCCTCGCCCTACTTCTTCGATCTGAAGGCGTCGGTGTGCCCTACGCGCCCGCAGTGAGGATGCTGGCAGACAACCCCGACGCGCCACGTCCCTTCCTCGCCGATTTCGCATACGCCTTATCGCCGCGCCGACCCTTGACCGGCCGTCGCGCTGCCGGTCTAATCGACACAGGCGCTGGGGTGTTGGCCCGGCCCCGGCCAGGCCCGGAGGAGGTACATCTCATGTCCGAGGAAACGCTTCGGCAGCAGCTTTACGAGTCCTACGCCAACCGGGCTCTGATCTACCACCACCTCCTGCAGCAGCTGCGCGCGGAACTCGGGGACCAGCGGGCGGAGGAGGTAATGGGGCGGGCGATCTACCAGCGCGGCGCCCAGCTCGCGAGCCGCTACGCGCGCTTCGCCCCGGCCGACCTACAGGGGCTGAGGGACGCCTTCGTGGGCGGCCTGCCCGACGGCGGGGCGATGTTCGCCCCGGAGGTGGTGCGTTGCGACGCCGGCGGTCTGGACGTCAAGTTCCACCGCTGCCCGCTGAAGGAGGCCTGGCTGGCGGCCGGGCTGCCGGAGGCGGAGGTGGCGACCCTCTGCCGGGTGGCGGCCCAAGTGGACCAGGGGCTGTTCACGACGGCCGGCTTCGCATTTCACGCCGAGACGTACCAGCCCGGGGGCGAGGGCTGCTGCTTCCTCCACATCCGTCCGGGACGATAGGGCCATTCCCCCTGCGATGCGGTTGGATCACCCCTCGGCCCTGGGGGCGACGATTTCCACGGCGTTCGACTGCCCCGTTCAAAGCCAGACCCGAGTTCCCCAGCGACGTCGGGCCGAGACGGCGGTTGTTCAGGCGTGCGTAAACGGTCGTCCCACCGGTCAGCGCGGCAGGAGACGTTCGGCATTGCCATGTGCGATCCGCTCCTTGTCGGCTGGGCTCACCGGGAGCTGATCCAGAAAAGCCCGCGCCCTGGCCATCGATGCATAGGGATAGTCCGCCGAGAACAGGATCCGCTCGGCGCTGACCTGAAGCAACACGTCAAGAAACGTCGGCAGGAAGTTGAAGCCGCTGATCGTGTAATGGAGGTTCTCGCGGAGGTAGGCGCCGATCGGGCGCTCCAGCTTCGTCACTGCCGGGGGCAGAGCCCATTCGAGCCTGGGCAGCATGAACGGAAGGCCCTCGCCCAGGTGGCCGATCACGACCTGGAGGGTCGGGTAGCGGTCGAAGGCCCCGCTGAGGATGAGGCGCAGGACATGGGTCGCGGTCTCGAGGTGCCAACCCCAGGCCGCGGTCGCCAGCAGGCCCGCTACCTCCGGCGCGTAATTCCCCGTGTACGAGGCCGTGATCACCGGCTGCGGCGGCGGTGTCGGATGGAGGTACAGCGGCACCCGGAGTGCGGCGGCACACTCCAGGATCGGCCAGAAGAACGCGTCGTCCAGGTAGCGGCCGCGGGCGTGGCCGTTGATCAAGGCGCCCTTAAAACCGTGTTCGCGGACCACGCGCTTCAGCTCGTCGGCAGCGGCGTCCGGGTCCGGGGTCGGCAAAGCGGCGAACCCGGCGAAACGGCTGGGGTGACGGCGCACCGCCTCCGCGAGGCGGTCGTTGGTATCGCGGGCGAGCGCCACCGCTTCGGCCGCGTCGAGTTGCTCCACGCCGGGGGTCGTCAGCGAGAGGACCTGCACGTCGATCCGGGCGGCTTCCATGTCGGCGATCCTTCGCTCGTCGAGGTCGCACAGCTGCTCGACCAGCTGGTGGTAGCCCCCCCGTGACCTGGGGATGGGCGTGGGCCGCTTGGGCCTGGTCCTGAAGTCGGCGCCCCGGCCCCCGCAGGAAAGCGGCGGTGGCGTAGTGCTCCTCGAGCGTGATCGTTCTCAGCGGCGCGGGATTGCTCTGTGGGTCCATGACGGCTCACTTTTCTTTGCTCGGGAACATCACTTCACGCTGCTGGGCTCTTTCTGTTCCGGTTCGTTCGGGGCAGGTGGCAGGTTCTGGAGTGCCCTTCGCGCCACGTCGAGGGCGGCCTCCGCCCTCTTCAGTTGCGTCCGCTCGGCCTCGACGTGCTTCTCCGTCAGGTAGCCCTTCCTGAGCATGCGTTCCGACCAGCTCACGCGGTCCTTCCAGGCCTCGACGTCGGCCTCGGCGGCGGCGACCTGGCGCTGGATCTCCGCCGCTTGTTTCTGGGCCAGGTCCTTGGGCCGCTTGAAGATGTAACGGGCCCCGGCCGTTACCAGCTCCCACCCTTCGTCGCCGAGCTTGTTGAGTCCGGCGGTCAGGTCCCTCTTGCCGAGGGCACTCACTTGCTCTTCGGTCAGGACGTGGTATTCCCACTGGAACACGACATCTGGTTTCGACTCGGCCGCAGACGCGGCCGAGACCGGCAGGATGCCGACGGCGACTGCGAGCACGAGCAGGACGACCGCCAGGGGACTAGACTTCATTGTAGATCTCCAATATGGTTTTATGTCCAGGTCCAGTTCGTTATGCGGCGCCGCCGTAAGAAGACGTGTCACCCGACCCTTCCCAGACGGCCCGCCTCCAGGGCGCGGCTACGACGCCCACGTCTGAGGTTAGCCCCAGAAGGCGCCATTGCAAGGGTTTTCCCCCATCGATCTCGGGTTGCCGACCCCTACCGCTGGGATAGAATCGGGGCGTCGCAGTGGAATTGTGCGGAGCACAGCGCCAGCCTCCGTGCGATCCGCTTGCCCTGGACCTCACCGACGACCAGGGGCGCTCGCTGGACACGGTCGAGGAACTGCCAGAATTGCTGAACGACCTCTGTGAGAACGGGCACAGCCGGTCACCAACCCCCGCGTTCGTCAAACCGTAGCAAGCCCAACGATTCGAGGAGAAAAGCGCAATGCGGCCGACGACTTACCTGCCCGTCCTGCTGGCCCTGCTTGCGCCGTCCCTGCGGCTCAACGGCACGGCCCGCGCGGAAGAGAGTAAAGCCAGGCCGAACATCGTCTTTATCCTGGCCGACGACCTGGGCATCAACGACCTGGGCTGTTACGGCCGCAAGGATCACGACACGCCCCGCCTCGACCGGCTGGCCCGGCAGGGACTTCGGTTCACCAGCGCCTACGCCGAACCGGTCTGCTCACCGAGCCGTGCGGCGCTGCTGACGGGTAAGGCGCCGGCCCGCCTTCACCTGACCACCTTCCTGCCCGGCCGCCCCGACACGCCGGCCCAGAAGCTGCTTCACCCCCGCATCGAGCTTCAGCTCCCCCTGAAGGAGAAAACGGTCGCCCGGCTGCTCAAGGAGGCTGGTTATACCACGGCGTGCCTCGGCAAATGGCATCTGGGCGGCACCGGCTTCGGCCCCGACAAGTACGGGTTTGATGTCGTCCATGCCGGCCAGGCCAATACTCCCCCTTCCGAAACGGAAGGGGGCAAGGGCGAGTACGACCTGACCCATCACGCACTCCAGTTCCTGGACAGCAACAAGGGCCGACCCTTTTTCCTTTATCTGGCGCACAACAACCCGCACATCCCACTCGGGGCGAAACTTGAGCTGGTCAAGAAATATCGCGATGCGTTCAACCCGACCTACGCGGCCATGGTGAACACTCTCGACATCTGCGTCGGTCAGGTCCTTGACAAGCTTGACGAACTCCGCCTCGCCGACCGGACCCTGCTGGTCTTCGCCTCGGACAACGGCGGCCTCCATGTTCTGGAATCGCCGGACAGTCCCGCGACGCACAATACGCCGTTCCGCGCCGGCAAGGGCTTTCTCTACGAGGGCGGTTTACGCGTTCCCTGGATCGTGCGCTGGCCGGGCCACGTCCCAGCGGGGCAAACCTCGGACGCACCCGTGAGCATGACCGACTGGACGCCGACCTTGCTGGACGCTTGCGGCGTCAAGCCGTCGGAGAAACTTGATGGGGTCAGCCTGGTCCCCTTGCTGGAGGGGGGCAAGCTACCGACCCGCTCCCTGTTCTGGCACTTCCCGCACTACACCAACCAGGGAGGCCGTCCCGCAGGCGTCGTCCGCGACAGCGACTGGAAGTTGATCGAGCACTACGAGGACGGCTACATTGAACTGATCCACCTGGCCCGGGATGTCGGCGAAACGCGGAACCTTGCGCAGGCCGAGCCGAAGTGGGCGGCCGAGCTGAAAGCCCGACTCAGGGCCTGGCGCAAGGAGGTCGGCGCCCAGGAGAACACGCCCAATCCGCAGTTCGATGCCGCGCTCCACAAGCAGCTGTACGAGGACCTAGACGCCTCGAAGCTGAAGCCGGCGGCCACGGCGGCGGCGATGCGGCCCGAGCTAGAGGCGTGGCGCAAGGCGATGAACGCCGTGCTGCCGACGAAGAGGGACCCGTGAAGGCCGCCGCGCCCCGCATTGCGGGGTTCGCGTCTCTCCAGTAGGATGCGGCAGTGGCGACGCATCCTCCCCGGGAGCAGAAGGCCCACACCCGACTGGCGCGGCCACGGCCCGCGTTGCTGCGGCGGGCGACCTCATCCCGCCTCACCGGGGACGGCCGCCTGCCTGGTTCCGTGGCGGGCGCTGGCCGGAACCCGAGGGAACCCTCCCATGAGCGTCCTGTACCTCCCCACCGCAACCGTCGTTACCCACTTGCTTGTCACCGCGCTGGCCCTGTCCGTTGGCGGGAGGGCCCGCGCCGCTGAGACGGCCAAGAAGCCCAGCGTCCTCATCATCCTCGCCGATGACATGGGGTTTTCCGACGCCGGGTGCTACGGCGGCGAAATCGCGACCCCCAACCTCGACGCCCTCGCCAGGAATGGCCTGCGCTTCACACAGTTCTACAACACGGCCCGGTGCTGGCCGTCGCGGGCAGCCCTTCTGACGGGGTACTACGCCCAGCAGGTGCGGCGGGACACGATCTCCGGGATCAAGAGCGGAGCCCAGGGCACCCGACCGCCGTGGGTCAGGCTGTTGCCGGAGATGCTGAAACCGCTCGGCTACCTGCGATGGCCAACGAACACCCACGGTCAGCAGCGGTGAGGGGAGGGGTCATGGACAGCACGCGGCCGTACCGCCCGGCGCCAGAGCTTCAGCGGGTGCTGGACGACATCCGGCGCCTGGGCAACCCGCTCGATCAGATGACGCGCAACAGCGTCGCGGACCTCTGGGGGCTGCGGGAAGTCCTGGCCGCTAACAGGCTCAGTCGTATCCCGGTGGGCGGCGTTCGCGACGTCTGCATCCCCGCGCGCAACCGCCAGATCCCCGTCCGCATGTACCTGCCCCCTGGGCGGGAGTTGGCGCGCGACGGCCGGCTTCCCGCCCTGGTCTACTACCACGGCGGGGGCTGGACGCTCGGCAGCATCGCCACTTACGACAGCCTTTGCCGGGGATTGGCCCGCGACAGCGGCGCGCTGGTGGTCTCGATCGATTACCGCCTCGCCCCCGAACACCCCTTCCCGGCGGCGGTGGACGACGCCCATTTGGCCCTGTGGTGGGTCGCCCGTAACGCCGACGACCTCGGGGCCGACGCCCGGCGGTTAGCCGTCGGCGGCGACAGCGCGGGCGGCAACCTCGCCACCGTGGTCGCGATGCGGGCGGCCAAGGAGGGGCTGCCCGTGGCGTTCCAACTACTGCTGTATCCCGCCACTGACTTGACCCGCACCGACCGCCTCTCGCATGGGCACTACGGGCGTGACCACCTCCTGACGACGTGGGCCATCGAGGCGTTCCGGGGCTTCTACGTGCCCGACCCGCGCGACTGGCGCCGGCCAGAGGTGTCGCCGCTGCTGGCCGCGGACGACGACCTCCGATGGCTCCCACCGGGGCTGGTGATGACGGCCGGTTGCGACCCGCTGCGGGACGAGGGGGAGGCCTACGCCCATCGCCTGGCCTCCCTGGGCGTGCCCGTCGAGTACCAACTCGAGCCGGAGTTGACCCACGGCTGCCTGAACCTGTTCAACGGCGCGCTGTTCCCTGACGCCGCCCGCCGCGTCGAGCCGGTGGTGGCCGCCCTCGCCGCGTTTGTCGGCCGCGCACTGGAGAGAGGCTGCTCGGGATAAGAGCCGTGCGGCGAAACCCGGACGAAGCGGCGCCTGGCCTTTACGCCCTTGGCTTCGGCGCTGCCCAGGGAGAAGAGCGCCCCAGCCCGAACGGCCGTGGGGCATGCTCATGACGTCCCGCAAGACCGCTGATTTGCCACTCCACGGGGGCCGCACCCCGGCGTCCCCGCAGCACCACTTCCCGGTCCGGGTGGGGCCGTTCCTGTCGGCGGTGCGGCAGGCGGCGGCGGTGCGCGGCCGCAGGGCGGCCGGTTGCTGGGCCGCTTCGAGCTGGGCCCGGAATTGTTGGAGTCGTGCCGTCCCGGGGAGGGGCGTGCCCGGGTCCGCGGGCGTTTGCCGTTATCGGGAGCCGCCGTGGAGGTGGCGCTGAAGGCCAACGACCTCATCGAACTACTGGCGGCGCTGGAACCCGAGGTGACGCTCCGGTTGGGGGTGACCGGGCCGGAAGCCCCGGTCATCGCCGCCGGCGGCGATGACTACTGGCACGTCCTGATGCCGCGGGGGCGATCGTAGGGCGGGTGCTGGGCAGGCGGCGGCGCCGCTTAACGGGCGGTCCAGCCGCCGTCGATGACGATGGTCTGTCCGGTGATGTTGCGGGCCTCGCGGCCGGCCAGGAACTCGATCGTCGCCGCCACTTCCTCCACGGTGATGAACCTCCCCTTGGGCATCGGCCCCAGCATGATGCGGTCGATGACCTCCTGCTCGCCAATGCCGTGTTCCCGCGCTTGCGCCTCGATCTGGGCCTCGACCAGGGGGGTGCGGATGTAGGACGGGCAGACCGTGTTGATCGTGATGTCGGCGTCGGCCGTCTCCAGGGCCACCACCTTGCTCAGCCCCAGCAACCCGTGCTTGGCCGCCACGTACGCCGCCTTGAACGGCGAGGCCACCAGCGCGTGGATCGAGCCGATGTGGACGACCCGGCCGAAGCCGGCCGCCCGCATCCTCGGCAGCACCGCCTGCGTCATCAGGAACGGGCCTTTCAGCATCACGTCCAGCAGCTGGTCCCACCGCTCCTCGGCGAACTCCTCCAGGCGGGCGACGTGCTGCACCCCGGCGTCATTGATCAGCAGGTCGATCGGCTGGCCGCCGAGCGACGCGAACAGGTCGCGCACCTGCTGGGCCGACGTGACGTCCAGCGCGTGGGCCGTGGCCCGCTCCGCCGCGGCGCCCATCAGCCCGACGGTTTCGCGCACCCCGTCGAGGTTCCGGTCCGTGAGCAGGAGGCGGTGGCCTTGGGCCGCGAAGTGCAGCGCCAGCCCGCGGCCCAGGCCACTGGCGGCACCCGTCAACAGGATGGACATCGGCCCGCCGCTCACGGTTTCGCCTCCCCCCACAGTGTCCCCGTCTACTGGTGTGTGATAACATGGTCGGCGGCGGCGGTCAACGAACATTCGCTCGCGCGACACTTCTCAGGAGTATCGGCATGAGCCAGGGCTTGACTCGTCGGGAGTTCCTCTGGGATTCGGTCGTCGCGGGGGCCTCGGCCCTCGGCCTGGCGGCAGCGCCAGCGGTGCGGGGTGCCGACCGAGCCCCTGCTTCCCCGGTCAGCATCAGCCGCTGCAAGGCCTACGACTTCAAGGACGTGCTGGAGCAACTGCAGACGATGATGGACCAGCTCGGTGGCCTCCGCAAGCTGGTGGCCGGCAAGACGGTGTGCGTCAAGGTGAACCTGACCGGCAACCCCCGCCAGAAGATCCTGGACCTGCCCGCCAGCCGCACGTACCACACCCATCCTCACGTGGTCCTGGCCGCCACCACCCTGCTCGACCAGGCCGGCGCCCGGCGCATCCGGATCGTCGAGACCACGTACCAGAAGGGTCCCCTGGAGGACCTGCTCAAGGACGTCGGCTGGGACCTGCGGGCGCTGTCCGCCCTGTCGGCCAAGGTGGAGTACGAGGACACCCGCAACAAGGGCCAGGGGAAGCGCTACCACGAGGTGAAGGTGCCCTGGGGCGGCAGCCTGTACCCCGCCTACCTGCTGAACCATGCCTACGTGGACTGCGACGTCTACGTGTCGTTAGCCAAGCTGAAGAACCACGCCACGGCGGGCGTGACGCTGTCGCTGAAGAACAACTTCGGCATCACGCCGACGGCCCTGTACAGCCAGCACGAGGACAACGAGGAGAGCACCAGCGCCCGCGTGGAGGTCTTCCACAAGGGCGCCGTGCGGCCGGCCGACGGCGTGCCGCAGGAGCTGGCGGACCGGCCGCGCCAGCCCTCGCACCGGGTCCCTCGTCACACGGTAGACGCGGTCGGCATCCGGCCGATCGACCTGGCCATCATCGACGGCATCGAGACGGTTTCCGGCGGCGAGGGGCCGTGGCTCAAGCTGGCGCGGCAGGCGCCCGGGCTGCTGCTGGCCGGCCGCAACGCCGTGTGTACCGACGCCGTGGCGACCGCGGTGATGGGCTACGACCCGACGGCCGCGAGGACTGCCAAAAGGTCTTCTTTTGCTCTCTCACCTGTGTCAGGACGTGCCGGCTGGGATGCCAGGTGACGTCGCCCGGCGGGGCCTCCCCGTGAGCGGCGGCGACGGCCCACTGGTCCTTGTCCAGGAGCAGCACGCGGCCCAGGTCGAGGCCGACGATCTGCACCAGCGCTTCGGTCGCTTTTTCCAGGAAGTCGGCCGCCCCCACGGTGGCCTGGAGCACGCCCATGGTGGTCTGCAACCAGCCGACCAGGTCGTTGAGCTGCGGCGCCGTGAGGGCGGGGAGCGAGCGGAGCCGGCCGGAGAGGTCGGCGAGACGGCCGGGGCCGACGGTCGGCTCGTCGAGGCTATGCAGTCCGGACTCTTCTGCCGCGCCGGCGGCGCCGACGGCGACGGTCCGGCCGGGCAGGGTGAAAGAGAACGGGGGCTCCAGTTCGGCGGCGGCGCCGGCCGCGAGCACGCCGCCGGGGACACCGTCGCAGGGGAGCGGGACCCGGCTGCGGTTGGTGAGGCGGACGCGGCCGGAGGGGAGCGGCTCCAGGAAGGCATGGCGGCGCGAGACGTTGTCGCGCTCGTCTTGCCGGGCGATGATGAGGCGGCTGGGGGTGGAACTGTCGGCGGGGAGCCAGGCGTACGGGTCCGGTTCGCCGGCCTGCTGTCGGCCCAGCTCCAGCGGGCCGCTCAGACGGCCCTCGGACGCCGTGCGCTCGTCCTCGAGGACGCGGACTGGCAGGGACTCGGACATGGGAGGAGAGTTTGCCATTGCACCATGATAGCCAATATCGATGAGGGCTGCGCTATCCTGCCTCACGCGTCTCGCGCCTTGCTCACGGCTGCGGAGTGCGATCGCTCGTCGTCGGAACACCGGTCCTGACGTGGAGCCAGGACGGCACCGGTCAGTACCAGCGCCAGCCACAACATCCCACCCCGATCCGACCACAGGGGCGACAGGGCGAACACCGCGTCGGTGGCCCGCTCCGCCGGCACGGCTGCCCACTTCGGCGCCCCCGTGACGCCACCGGCGCCTTCGGCCCCTGGCTCGTTGAGCAGCGGCAGCCTCCCGGCGACCTCGGACTCGAACACCCGATCAACCCAGACCAGATCGAAGGCCCCGCGCGGCAGCGCCTGCGCGGGAGCGGGAGCCACGGCCGCCGGCAGGTCGGCGGCGGCGAGTGCCAGGAGGAGCGCGCCCCACCCCGCCTCACCCGGCGGCTCGGACATCGGACCACTCCCGCCCGGGAGGCGGAAGAACGGGTTGAGGGAACCCTGGGGTTGCGCGGGGTCGGGGTTCGGCTTCTCGGGGGCGTCGGCTCCCGGGGCGCCGCGCTGGTCGCGGATCTGACCGCGGATGGTGCGGAGGCCCTCGCCCACCCCGATGATGAAGTCGTTCAGGGGCGAGCCGCGTTCGGCCGCGGGGCCCGGCGGCCCAACGGGAGGGGCGCCCGGATCGATTGGGTCGTCACCCGCGCCAGCGCCGCCCACCAGCAGGACGGCCAACGGAACTGCCAGGTTCCCCGCGGCGAATGGGCCCGCGCCCACCCCAAACTCGACCCCCGCCAAGGCCGCACCTCCGCCCTGCCCGGCGCCCTCCCCCGCGTCCGTCACGAATGCGGCTACCAGGAACAGCCCGGCCTCACTGACCGGCTGCACCTCGGCAGACTGGCCGCGCGACTCAAAGGCGCTTTGGGTTCCCGGCACCGCGATGCCCTCGGACAGGGCGAAGACGAAAAGGCTGCCCTCCCCCGCGTTGGTGGCAAGGATGTCCGTTTGCCTGCCGTTCGCGACGACCTGCAGGGCGTCGGGGTCGGTGAGCTGAGCGTCCCGGAAGAGGAGGTCGGGCGCGAGCTGCCCGGCGCTGTTCGGGGTGAGCAACTCCACGCTGCCGCCGCTGAAGCCCGCCACCACGTCGCCGTTGGCGTCCACGCTGAAGGCGGTGAGGTCGGTCGAGGCGAAGGCCGGCGTGATGGCCAGGGTGTTCAGGTTGACTCGGAAGATCCCCTGCGTGGTCGGCAGCAGGCCGTCGCTGATCGGGCCGAGCGGTGTGCCACGGAGGGTCACGGATCGGGTGTTGGGGACGGCGAAGAAGCCGCTGCCCGTGCCGCCCGAGCCGATGCCCGGTACCAGGGCGACCGTGCCGTCGCTGTTGGTCGCCAACAGATCGGGACCGTGGCTGCTGCCGGGTTGCTCGACGAAGGACACGCCCACCGGGCCGCTGCCCCCGGAACTGACGCGCTGATACGAGGTCGCGATCCACTGGCCCGTACTCGGAACGAGGGAACCGATCAGGAGGGAGATGTCGTTGGACCCCTGGTTGGCCACCGCGAGGTCGGGGATGCCGTCGCCGTTAATGTCCCCGACGGTAATCGAGACCGGGTCGTCGCCGACGTTGTAGCTGTTGACCAGGTTGAACTGACCGGCGGCAGGATTGTACTGATAGAGCAGCAGATCATTGCTCAGGCTGTAGGCCACGGCCAGGTACGGGTTGGGGTCGCCTGGGACGTAGAAGGTCTGGACGGCGCCCGGGGCTAGCGGCGGCAGCTGCTGGCCGGCGCTGACCGGGACGGGGCTGCCGAAACGGGTGGTGCCCGAGATGAGGGAATACAGCCACACCTGATCGAGCTTCTGGTCGGCGACCACGGCATATTGCTCCCCGGTGCCCTCGATGGTTCCGACGGCCAGTGGGGCGCCTTGCAGGTTGGCCCGGTCGGGGGCGAAGCCGCCCTGGCCCTCATTCAGGTTCGGGTCGTACAGCAGCGTCAGGATGTCGCCGAAGGAGTTGCCGACGAGCAGGGCGAGCTTGCCATCGACCGTCGCGACAGACAAGCCGCTGGGGTCGTTGCCGGCGTCGATCACTGTCCCGTTAGCGACGCTGGGAGTGGCAAAGGTGCCGTTGCCGTTGTTGCGGTAGATCCAGATCTGGTTGAGATTCTGCATCAGGGTGGCCACGCTCGGCAGCGTGTCGCCACGGAGCGTCAAGCTGACGACCTGGCTGGCCTGGGCGCTGGTGGGGAAGTAGGTGTTGCTCACCTGGGGATTGCCGAAGCTCCCCTGGGCCAGGTTGGGCAGGAGCGTAAAGCTCTTGGCGTTTTGATTCAGTACGATGAGATCGTCGCTGCCGCCCGAGCTGGGCTCGAAAGTACCGGCCACAATGCCGACGGTTTGCAGCTGGCTCAGGACTGTTGGCTCACCCGTGTTGGCGTCGAGGCTGATGTCGAACAGACCGCTGCCGGCGCGATAGCGATACTCCTGGCTGAAGGTCGGGTTGGAGCTGGGGGTCGAGTCATTGAGCAGGACGGTGAGGTCGCCCGAGACTTGATCGCTGACCACAATAGCGGGTCCATTCTCCCCGCCCCGATTGGCGAAAGCGATGTCGGAGGGCCCCACCCCGGTCGGTCGCGTCAGCGTGGTGAAAGTGCCGTCCGTCTGCTGCAAGGCGATGGTCACGCTGTTGTCGAAATCGTTGGCCACGACCAGGTCGTCCAGGGAGTGCCCGTTGACCTCCTGGCCATTGAGGTCGCCGGCGGCGATGCGCACGGGAAGGTTGCCCGTGGCAAACCCGAAGGAGCGCCGCAAAGAATGCGTGGCCGCGTCCCAGGTGTAGATGGACACCGTGTTGCCCGTATCATCGACGGCGGCCACCGCCCAGCCATCGGCCGTCTGGAAGACGGTGGCATCGCGTGCAGCGTAGATTGGGCCTGTGGGGTTGTTGGGATCGACAAGATTGATGATTTTGGGAGGAGCAAATAGGCCGTCCGTTCCCAGGCCTTGACGGAAGAGGAGAGCACCTTCGTTGTTAAGGATCAACTCATCTCGGATGCCGTCGCCGTTGAGGTCTTGCAGGAAGGGAACATTGCGGATAGCGATGCCGTTCGCCGGGGTGGACGGCTGAAACTGGCCATTCCCCTGGCCCAGGAGGACTGAAACCGCATTGTCGGCATTATTGGCGGTAACGATGTCGAGATTGCCGTCGTTGTTGAAATCCCCCACCGCCACGAAATTGGTTCCCAGGACAGTGGTTCCGGGGGTCAACCCCGGCGACGAGAAAGTATCTGGGGTGAAGGTGCCATCGCCCAGACCCAACAACACCGAGACCGTACTGTCATAGTTGGCCGTGACGATGTCGAGGTTGCCGTCGTTGTTGAAATCCCCCACCGCGACGGAAGCAGGGCCTAATCCCACGTCGTAGGTGGTCGCAGGCAGGAAGGTGCCGTCGCCTCGACCCAGCAACACTGACACTGTCTCGTCATCACTGTTGGCGGTGACGATGTCCGGGTTGCCGTCGTGGTTGAAATCCCCCACCGCGATGGCATCGGGATAGCTGCCCACGTCGTAGGTGGCCGCAGGCAGGAAGGTGCCGTCGCCAACACCCAACAACACCGACACCGTACCCACACCGTAGGTGTCTGTGGATGGGTCAAAGTCTAAGTTGGCTGTGACAATGTCGAGGTTGCCGTCGTTGTTGAAATCCGCTACCGCGACGGAAGAGGGCGAGCTGCCCACGTTGTAGGTGACGGCAGGCAGGAAGGTGCCGTCGCCTCGACCCAACAACACCGACACCGTATTGTCAAACTGGTTGGCGGTGACGATGTCGAGGTTGCCGTCGTGGCTGAAATCCCCCACCGCCACGGAATCGGGTCCATTGCCCACGTTGTAGGTGGCCGCAGGCAGGAAGGTGCCGTCGCCTCGACCCAACAACACCGACACCGTATTGTCACCAGAGTTGGCAGTGACGATGTCGAGGTTGCCGTCGTGGCTGAAATCCCCCTCCGCGACGGCTTCGGCCCCATTGCCCACGTTGTTGGTGGGCGCAGACAGGAAGGTGCCGTCGCCTCGACCCAACAACACCGACGCCGTACTATCGACATAGTTGGCGGTGACGATGTCGAGGTTGCCGTCGTGGCTGAAATTCCCCACCGCGACGGACTCGGGATCGCTGCCCACGTTGTAGGTGGCCGCAGGCAGGAAGGTGCCGTCGCCTTGACCCAATAACACCGACACCGTACTGTCAACCAGGTTGGCAGTGACGATGTCGAGGTTGCCGTCGTGGCTGAAATCCCCCACCGCGACGGAATAGGGCTCGTTGCCAACGTCGTAGGTAGCCGCAGGCAGGAAGGTGCCGTCGCCTTGACCCAATAACACCGACACCGAACCGTCAAACTCGTTGGCTGTACTGCCAAACAGGTTGGCTGTGACGATGTCGAGGTTCCCGTCGTTGTTGAGGTCCCCCACCGCGACGGAATGGGGAAAGCTGCCCACGTTGTAGGTGGCCGCAGGCAGGAAGGTACCGTCGCCATTACCCAGCAATACTGACACCGTGCCGGCGTGCTCGTTGGCGGCGTCACCATAGTTGGCAGTGACGATGTCGAGGTTGCCGTCGTGGTTGAAATCCCCCACCGCGACGGAATCGGGTCCGTTGCCCACGTTATAGGTGGCCGCAGGCAGGAAGGTGCCGTCGCCTTCACCCGACAACACCGACACCGTATCGTCACCAGAGTTGGCGGTGACGATGTCGAGGTTGCCGTCGTGGCTGAAATCCCCCACCGCGACGGAATAGGGCTCGTTGCCAACGTTGTAGGTGGCCGCAGGCAGGAAGGTGCCGTCGCCCTCACCCAACAACACCGACACCGTACCGTCATTAGAGTTGGCGGTGACGATGTCGAGGTTGCCGTCGTGGCTGAAATCCCCCACCGCGACGGCATCGGGCCCGTTGCCAACAGGCAGGCCTTGGAACGGAGGTAGAGCCTGTCCAAACGTGGTATCCAGCGCGTAACTCTGATTCCCCGCAGGGCGGTCTGTGACTGAGGAAACGCCCAGGTAGTAAGTTCCCGGCTGCAAATGCTGATCCAGCTGAGCCGGAGCATTGTTCGCGCCGGCAGCATCCGACTGGATCAGCAACTGTCCCGAGGCCCCGTAAAGAGTCAGCCGCGGCAGGAAAGCCGTCGCGTCCACCGGGATCACCGAAGCAGACAGGCCACCGTTGGTAGTGGCCGTGAAGCTGTAATAGGCCGTCGTCCCGTTAACATACATTCCCGCGACGACCGTATTTGCGGTAACCGTCTGGGCTAACGTGAACGGGTTGTTCGTGGGGGTCAGATTCAGGGTGTACGAGCCGGCAGACAGGCCGCCGCTGCCGCTGCCGGTGGTGTTCGGGTCGTAGCTGCCGTTGCCGTTGCTGGAAACGCCCACGTAGTAAAAGCCGGAGCCCAGAGCATCGACCGTCAAGCTGGTGTCGAGACTGGCGGTGTTCGCCGCGAAGGCCAGCTGCTGGCCGCTGCTGTTGAAAAGACGCAGTTCGCTCTGCGGGCTGCCCAGGTTTTGGGCAGTCACGTCGGCCGTGACCTCGTCGCCGGCATTTAACTGGACGGCATACAGGTCTACCTGATTGCTGGTGGCGAGCGTGCCGGACCCCTGGGCTTGCAGCTGACTGTCAAACACCAGGGGAATGGCCGTGGCCAGCATATCGTGCGCGGCCGGCGCCAGCCGGTGTTCCAGCCGCTCCAGCCACGGTCGGCTGCGACGGCTGACGGCCACGCGGGCTCGCGCGGCGAGGAGGCGGCGACAGCAGGAGCGAAGTCTTTCCCCAGCCCGGGGGAATTTCATGGGAGCTTCTCCTGTCTCGGTGCGGCCATCTCGGCCCTCAGCCGGGCAAAGTCGCCGGTGCCGCTGATCGGCCGCAGGGCTGCGTCCGCCTCGACGTATTGCTTCCAGAAGCCAGCCCGCTCGGCCGCTGGCGTCTTCTCGCAGGCCCCCCGCAGCAACTGCAACGCCCGCCGCTCATACTGCCAGGCCAGTTCCTCCCCCGGCCGGGTTCGCTGCGCCGGGTCTGTTCGCACCCTGGTGACTGCTTGCGCGTAGATGCGCGCCGTGTTGAACAGCGTCCGGGCCGTGGGCGTCTCCTCCTTGAGGGCGGCGTCGGCGTCCTCCACGGCCTTCGGCCACTGGCCCAGCAGCACCCGCGCATAGCCCCGGCCGGCATGGCAGTCCGCCTGCTTGCTTCCGCGCAGTCGCAGCGCCTCGTCGAAGTCGGGCAGCGCCAGCTTCGGCGCCTCCTCGATCAAGTACGCCCAGCCGCGATAGGCCAACGTCGCCGGATCGGCCGGCTTCCCCTCCGCCCGGTCGATCTCCAGGGCCCGCGTGAAGTCCTCGATGGCCCCCTTGTACTTACCCAGTTTGGTGCGGCCGAGCCCCCGCGCCTTCGAGGCCACGGCGGACGCCGGCCCCTTCTCCAGGTATCGGTCCAGGGCGGCCACTGCCTCCGCGATGCGGCCCAGCTTCAGCAGAGTTTCCCCGCGCAGCTGGTGCGCCGCCACCAGGTCCGGTGCCACGGCCAGGGCCTGATCGACTGCTTCCAGCGCCGCCGGGTGCTTCCCCAATTCCAACAGAATCCGGCCGCGCTGGAGTTGGTCGCGCGCCAGGTCGCCGAGGCCGCCATCGGCCGCGCCGAGGCGGATGGCATTCTCCAGGTCCGGCAGCGCCTCCGCGAGGGCGCCTTGCTTTTCGTGCAGCCCCGCGCGCGTCCGGTACAGCGCCACCGACGGGGCCAGGGCGATCGCCCGGTCCAGCTGCAGCTGCGCCTCCTTCCATCGGCCGCGGCGCAGGTGGGCCTGCGCCAGGTTCGCGTAAGCCTGCGGCTGCTGCGGGCGCAGCGCCACGGCGCGCTCCAGGTCGGGCACGGCGGCGTCGTAACAAGACCCGACCAACTCGTCCGCCCGCCCAGCCTCGCCGGGCCGGCCGCTGCGGCGCAGCGCCTGCGCCCGTTCCTCGTGGACCATCCCCTGGCGCACGCGCACCGCGGCCCGGTTGACCCACAGGCCATAACGAGCCATCTCGTCGGGAGCCAGCTTCTCGGCCGCGTCGAAGTCGTCGAAGGCGGCGTCGAAGTCACCCAGCTCCCCGTTGGCAAGGCCGCGCAGCAAGTACGGCCAGACAAACGTCGGCTTCATCTGCACGCAGGCGGTCAGCGGGGCCAGCGCCCGGTCGAAGCGGACCGGCCGCATGCGCAGGTAGCAGCCCGCCAGGCAGTAGCTCGCCCAGAAGTGATCCGGCTGCCGCTCCAGGACCTTTTTCAGGTGTGTCCGGGCCTGTTCCAGGTCTCCGGCG
>Ga0310039_10001010_pt1 | contig 21209 bp, 16 predicted proteins | sample Sb_taG_4_FD_200460 | JGI IMG/M metagenome (GOLD analysis project Ga0310039, IMG submission 200460) | Peat soil microbial communities from Weissenstadt, Germany - Sb_50d_6_BS metaG (v2) (version 2) | ecosystem: Environmental > Terrestrial > Soil > Wetlands > Peat | place: Germany: Weissenstadt...
CCCTTCTGGTTCAGGATAGTCAGCACAGGCACGGTGTTTCGCGTCTCCCCAGCCCCGGAGGTGCACCGTGCACCGCGCGTGGGGCCACAAGAGTGCTATCGGCGCGGTGCACCGTTCACCATCACCAAACTTGTCAAGGCGCAGATGATCGGACCCTGGTATGGTGCACCGCTCACCACCAGGGGGACCAACAGAGACCCGCGATGCACAGACGCCGGCACCAGGCGCGCCGCCGGATCCGGCTCAGGTGGTGCTTGCTCCAGCAGCAGGGCCAGCAATGTCCCTACTGCGGCTGCCCGCTCTTCATCCCCCGCCATACGCATCCGACCCAACGCCCCAAGAACGGTCGCCACGCCCCTCATCGATATCGAATGGGAAATGGACGAGCACCTGGGGTGGGAGAGGCCCGTCTTTGACTTTGTTGGGGCGGTCGAACGGTTCTTTTGAAGGTGCCCCTCTACGTCCTCGCCTGCCAGGAGTGCAACGTCGCCAAAGCGGATCTCCTGCCCCTCGACTTCTTCATGACCCGAGCGTCCCGACCGGTTCCGCTGCCGTGGAGGGCGGAGAGAAACCAACGTCAGGGAATGCGGTAACGAATCGGTTGGACTCAAGCCGCCTGACGGCGGCGAGTACCCCGTGCGAGATCACGATCTGCGCTGAGGAGCCATACCTAGGCTAAGCGCATGTGCCGGGTGGCTGCGGCATCGGCTTACGTTGGAACGTCGTCGAGACTGGCAGCGTCTGCCCCTCCGCGTGCGCCCCTAAAGGGGCTAGCGGGCCGGCATCTATGTAAGTTCTTTTTTGTCGCCTAGGCCAACCCCCCGCCTGACCCCTGCGAATTTTGGTCTCATAGATCTGAGGAAAACAGACGAAAGTGCCTCCTTGCTTGGTGTAGCGGCTGCTTTGTCGAACAAACGTCTACATGCGCAAGGAGGCACCAATGAGAGCTACACGAACTACCGCACTTCGCGAAAGAATGCGAGAGGATTTGCGACTCCGTAACTACGCTCTCTCGACAGAGGCGAAGTACATCTGGCATGTCCGCCAATTCGCTCAATATTTCGGCAAGTCGCCGGAGCTCCTCGGAGAGCCGGAGATCCGGCAGTACCTGCGCTACCTGCACGACAAAGGACGCTTCGGCAGCAGCCAGTACAAGCAGGCGGTCGCGGCGCTGCGTTTCTTATACACCGAGACGCTCGACCGAGAGTGGCTCAGGGGGCGCATCCCTTATCCCCGTTCGCCGAAGACGATCCCCGATGTGCCTACCGTCGACGAAGTGCAGCGGCTCTTCGCGTGCACCCGCAATCTTCGTAACCTCACCGCATTCCAGATCCTCTACGGCTCCGGACTGCGCCTCCTGGAATGCGTGAGTCTCAAGGTCGCCGACATCAACTCCAAGGAGATGCATATTCGCGTCCGACACGGCAAGGGCGACAAGGAGCGGCTCGCCCTTCTCTCACCGGCGCTGCTCGCCGCGCTGCGCGACTACTGGCGGCGCTATCAGCCAACCGACTGGCTCTTTCCATCAAAGAACCAGAGCTCTCATATCAGCCCTGGGACGCTCGGCAAGGCTTGCCGCGCCGCGGCGAACAAAGCCGGCATCACAAAGAAAATCACCCCGCATTCCTTGAGGCATGGGTTCGGAGCGAGACTCCTCGAACAAGGCACGGATATATGGAAGATCCAGGAGCTCCTGGGGCACTCACACCTTCAGACGACGCTTGTCTATACGCACGTCTCCAACGTCATGTTTCGCGACGTCGTCAGCCCACTCGATCAGCTCGGCGAGGAGTGAGGCATGGCTCGTCACGCTCTTGAAGTGGCTGACATCGTACGGTTGCACGGCGAAGAGTTCGCGCGCACACACCCTCTTACCCTGATGCAGCGCAAGGTACTGCGCGATATCCTGCGCTGCCGCACCGCCGAGCTCGGCGGACACGTCTATCGCTGCGAGGGCTGCGACTACGAGGAGAACTCCTACAACTCTTGCCGCGACCGGCACTGTCCAAAGTGCCAGGGCAGCAAAGCCGCGCAGTGGGTCGAACAACGCACCGACGAGCTCTTGCCGGTCTCCTACTATGCACAGACAGAAGCTATGTTGAGCCCGCGCCACAAGTCCTCGCATGTTCAGTCCTCTCCATCGAGAAACTTTTCATAGTTTCCCACGATGAGTATCTGAGGCAACCGCTGGGGACGCCCCGACTCTCATATTCGGAGGCTCATCATGGAACTCGACATCCTTTCCGGCGCGGCGTCTCATCTCGACCAACTTGTCCGCGATACCTTGCAGGACATGCAGCGACTGGGTTACAGCCCCAAGTACCTGCGGCTCTGTCGCGGAGTCTGGCGTGACTTTCTGAGTTTCACTCGTTCCTCTACGGCTAACGAGGCGCTCTCCGAGCCGTTGGTCGCGCGATTCCTCGCCAGCCGCGGTATCTTTACGGAGCCTGCCCCGGTCGGGCTAACTTCGCGACAACGCCTGATCCGGGCCGTGATGCGGATCCTGGTCGAGTTCAATCTGCACGGCTCTTACCAGCGCCGATGCCGCACCACGCAGAAGGTGAACCTTGCGGCTCCTCTCCAGACTCTGCTGGACGCGTACCTGGCGTTCTCCAGGAACCACCTCCGCTGCGCGCCGGGCACCCTGCGCTGCCGGACACGCCACCTCACTCGGTTCCTCCACTTTCTGGAATCCCACCAGGTGAATGACCCGGCTGGGCTTCAAGCCGCACACCCCTCGGACTTCCTGCGTTCACAGGTACATCTCCGGCCCAAGACGCTTGCTGTGATCGTGTCCGACCTGCGGTCCTTTCTGAGATTCCTGTGCATGCAAGGGTTGCTCACGGAAGATCTCAGCCCTCATGTCCCTCGGGTCCGGGTGACCCGGGATGGACATCTCCCTTCCGTCTGGAGCGGCGCGCATGTAGAGGCCCTGCTCTCGGCCGTCGACCGCGGCTCCCCCAAGGGGAAGCGGGACTACGCCATCCTCTTGCTGGCGTGTCGCCTCGGCTTGCGCGTCAGTGACATCGTCGGCTTGCGCCTGGAGCACCTGCACTGGCGAGAGGACCGCATCGAGATGACACAGGCGAAGACGGGGGTGCCATTGGTCTTGCCCCTCGGTGAGGAGGTGGGAGGAGCCCTGATCAACTACCTCCAGCACGGACGTCCCGTCACCCACCACCGCGAGGTCTTCTTGCGGCTGAAGGCCCCGGTCGAGCCGTTCAGCAACACTGACAACCTCCATCACATCCTGACCTTCTACCGCCAGCGGGCGGGGATAGTGTTGCCCGCCCAGTCAAGGAAGGGGCTGCACTCGCTTCGTCATACGGTAGCCACGCGCTTGCTGGAGGTCGGGACCCCGCTGGAGACCATCGCGGGGATCTTGGGGCACCTCTCGCTGCAGACGACTCAGATCTACGCCAAGGTCGACATTGAAGCTTTGCGCCGTGCCGCGCTGAACCCGGAGGTGCTCCATGACTAGCCGCACGCGTACGTTCACCTTCCAGAGCGCCCTGGCACCGTGGATCAAAGAGTTCATCGCCGAGAAACAAGCCTGCGGGTACAAGTACTCGACGGAAAGCGAGTCGCTGCAGCGCCTGGATCGATTCCTTCATGAACACGGATTGGAGACTGCCGCGCTACCCAGGACGCTGGTCGAGTACTGGATCGCGAAGGACCCGAACGAAAGTCCCAGAACCCAGCGGACACGGATCGGTCTGGTCCGCCGCCTGGCTACCTTCCTCCTCCGGCACGATTGTCCGGCCTACATCCCGGACGCCCGCCTGACGGCCAAGAGTCCGTCCCCCTTCGTCCCGCATATCTTCGGGCACGACGAGATCCGGAGGCTCCTGGAAGCGGCGGACGCCATCACGGCCGACCCACGCTCTCCTCTGCGGCATCGTGTCCTGCCGGCGATCTTCCGTGTCCTGTATGGCTGCGGTCCGCGCATCGGCGAGGTCGTGGCCCTGCGCGTCGGCGAGGTCGACCTGATCTCGGGGATCTTGGTCGTTCGCGAGGGGAAGAACCGCAAGGGACTACGGCAAGGATTCCTTCCAAAAATTCACTCATCTCGCGTAACATGCTGAATAATCATGAATTGATGGGTGTGCACTAATTCGATGCCCGGACCTCACGCCACGACATCCGCAAGCGCTGGGGCCACCGGGGAGGTGCCGACCTGAGGCGCGCGGCGTGCTCGCGGGAGTGGGAAGTACCCCTGATCGTCATTTCGTTCCTCCCTAGAGTGTCTTCGGGGGCCTTGCCATGCGCGGTGGGAGCACCGTTACCGACTCCTATACTGCAACATAATGGGGCCAACCACCTTTCCCCACCCCCGGCTGCCCGTGCTTGTCTCCTTGGGCAACCGCGAATATGTCATGTGTCCGAAAGAGCTCGCGGAGAAGGGCTCGAGCACTCGCCGTATCGTGACCTTCGGCAAACGCAAGGGCAACTGTCTTGTGCACCAATTCAGCCATTTCTCTGTTCCGCGCTGAAAAAAGGATTACCGTATGGTTGGCGTTGGGCTCCCCAGAGCGCCACATATCAATCCTATATCCTGCTGCGCTGCTGATAGTATTTGTCTCTCTCCCATTTCGGTCCACTAAGGTGGTTTCCACCGAGAAGCGTCGTCGATCTGTCGTTTCATTATCGGTTCTAATTGTGTGGACAAAGCCTCTCTCGTTGAGGCTGTCGCTGGCTTCATGGGGCTGGCGAAATCCGAACAGTTCTCTCGTGCCCTCGGCAGGATAGAAAAAGGCATTGAAGCGCTCATCTGTGATGAAACAGCCTGATAGCTGCTCGGCATTCCCAAACTCGACGGATTGAACAGGAAGAACGGCCAACCGAGCATGCTTGGGCGCCCATGAGCCTCTGAAAACCGCTGACTCCTCCTGCACATCGGGGGTGATCTGCGAGTCGAGTAATTCGGTTTCCCTTATTTCATCCTCAGGTCCACAGCCATATCCGGCACCCATCGCTCCTCCACCATTATTGTGCCACTCTTAATTGTGGCCTTGGAGGTTATTCACAGGTATTTGCGCGACGTGACTTAAGGCAGGAATTGATGGGTGTGCACTAAGTCGGTGGCTGGAATCACACCTCGGCCTTTGCGAGTGGGCCTAAACCCCACATTCGCGTCACCTGGGGCAAAGTAGCTGGTGGCAGGCCGATGTCTTGGACGGCGCGAACCGACAGCGGAGTCACGAAACGTATTTGATTAAGAAACCGAATCGGCAGAACATGAGCCGGTAGCCGAGGATGAGCAGGGCATTCTGCGAATGTTTGAGTGGTGAGGTGAGTTATGCTGAGGTATCAGCAATCTTCAGAGAGCGATGTAAGAGCGGATAGAATTGATGGAGAACGTCAACTTTCCGGGGCTGGGAGGTTTCTCGGCGCTCTCACCCTGGCTGCAACCTCTTTTCTTGCCGGCTGCCGCGAGGAAAAACACGTCGCGCCCCGAGTGGGCTTCAGCGACGTATTCGGCGACAGGCCAAACGCCACCGCGCTTCAGAAGGATAGCAGGGTCAGGCTTCTGGTGGATTCAGCGATAATCGGCGAACGTACGGAGGCTCATACCGTCAATAAGCCCGCAGTGATTACAATCAAACCGCTTGTAATTTGGGAGGTGCCTCAAACTTGCGTGACGACTTTGTACAAGTACAGCTTTAGCGACCCCACCAACGCTGCCAAACAGCCCTATATCTTTGAATCAAGCAAACGATTGCCTGCGGGCCTGATAATGATCGAGGCAGTTCCTGGCGAAGGGCGAACCTTGTCTGATATCAAAGTAGTGGCGAAGTTCTCCGGTGGAAGTCCGATAAACGCAAGCTCCTCCGGAGCCCATTCCGAAGACCGTGCGCCCCTGTCCAAGTAGGAGAGCACTAAAGGACTCGCCTCCCGCACATCCCGCCGTCCCAGGCTTTCCTGGCGCCAGTTGGGTCTACCCCATGATCCTCGGCATGGCGCGCCAGGTCGAGGCCACTGTAGGACTGCGGCAAGGATTCCTTCCAAAAAGTCACTCATCTCCCGCAACATGCTGAATAATCAAGAATTGATGGGTGTGCGCTAAGTCGATGGCCGGAATCACACCTCGGCCTTTGCGAGTGCAGGAGTTACTGGGGATGCGACCTGAGGCGTGCGGCGAGCTCGCGGCAGTGGGATGAGAAACGGGAGCGGCTCCGGGTGCTGGGTGAAATCCAGCACGTAGCTGCCGAATCGGTTGATATGCTCCGTCAGGTATGGGCTCAGACCGGCCAGTGCTTCGTCGGTGATCGAGTCGCCGAGACCGTCTGTTCGGACAACGTCGAGTGCTTTCATCATGCCCACGATGGTGTGGAAGATCATCAGATTGGCAACCAGGTGAGTGTACTTGATCATCTTGCGCTGCTCATCGCGTGGCAACGCGATGACAAGTCCGCTTGCGCCAAACGATATCCATTGGCTGTAAAGATTGAAATGCTCGCTCTTGTTGGTGGCTGCGTTGATCGTCCGACGCAACTCGATCGAATCGAGATAGCGGAGGAGGAAGATGGTGCGTATCACCCGGCCGAGTTCGCGGAACGCGAAGTATAGCCGGTTCTTGCGGCTGTAGGTCGCCAAGCGGCGTAGAATGGCGGAGGGCAGCAACCGTCCGGCTCTGATCGAGAGCACGACGCGCAGCATGTCGGGGAGATGAGCCTCGATCAGTTCCCAGTCGATGGGAGTGGCGGTGAACAGCTCATCGATATGGCTGTACCGCACCGACGGGTCAGGGCGATAGAGGTGCAGATCCTTCCAGTTGCGGATGCGGGGCATGAGCTTGATGCCCAGAAGATGCGCGAGGCCGAAGATGGGAGCGCTTTGCCCGTGCGTGTCGGAATGCACCGTATCGGGCTGGATCACGGAGCGGTTCTCTCCGACAAAGTCGAGGATGCTATGGCCTTCATAGGCACCACAGGCGCTGAAGCGGGAGAACAGCGCGATGTAGGTGTCAGAGACGAGATAGAAACCGATACCGCCATAGCCGCCGTAGTGGATGTGATAGTCCGTCATCAGGCTCTGGGGATGCAGGTCCCATTTCGTGCCGTCGGCTGAGGCCGATCTCCCCGTCCCCCAGTGCCGATGCAGGTCGGCAGCGGCGTAAGCGTCGATCACGTGGGTGATGGCGTCGTCGAGTTTCTCCTCGGTGATGTGGCGCTGATTGACGAAAGCGACCTGGCGGCGATCGAGGCCCTTCAGAGAACGGGCGGTTTGGGTCGGTCCAAGGCCACAACCGTAGCAGAAAGTCGTGGAAAGGTAGCGCTCACGCGGACTGTCGATTTTGCTCTCGAAGCCGGAGGGCAGACCGAAGAAGCGGGTCCAATTGAGCCAGTGCTCTGTCTCGGCCAGCGCCTCCACGATGCCGATCGGCTTCAGACGCTCGTTGAGCAGCCTCGCCAAGCGTTCGGCACCCTTCTTTTCCTTGGCGCGCAAGCGTTTCAGTGACGGCTCGCCGCTGACGATCTCGACGTGCTCGTTGTCGGGAAAGGCTTTGTCAACCGCAGCCGCCGTCTCCGCAAGTTCGTTCTTTAGAGCGGCGATGAGTGCCTTTGAGTCGGCCGGCAAGCCGGCTTGCTCGGTGTAGGTTGCCACGTCGCGTTGGTACTCTTCCCATGACACAAGCTGCCTGCGGTAGTCGCCATATTCGTCGCTGCCGGGAATGCAAAGATCGCCGGACTTGAGCTCGTTGACCACCTGCGTGAATAGGCACATCTCAAAATAGCGGCGGCTGACCTCGACTGGCTCCGGCTCGCGCGCCGACTGGCCGGCCACGAGAGGCCACCACTTTTCGCCGACGAAGGAGAGATTGAGCGCACGCCGGGTAACGAGCTTGCCATCCTGCTTCTCTTCGCTGGCGATCCTGATCTTCGTCTGGCAGTGCGCGTGATGCGTCAACAGGAAGGTGATCGCTTCCTCCACGGAACGATCCTGGGAGGTAGAGACGGGCGCGAGGTGTTCAAGGACATGCACGAAAACCGAGCGCTTGTCCCGGTAGAAGCGCGACAGAAACGGTAAGTAGTTATTGCCGGCCAACGCGGCATGGGCGTCGCATCTACGCACGATGTTATCAGCATCGGGTAGCAGTATTTTCTCAACTGCCGTAAGGCGTGCTTCCCGATCAGTGTCTTCATGGCAAGCAACTGTCGCCTCGCGCAGGATCGCGATCAATGCATCGGTCTCCTCGACGTTACGGTCGCGATGCTCGTCCAGCTCGGTCTTCGCCTTGTTGTGCATCTGTTGGACGAGACGCACAAACATGTTTGCAACATCATCGAGCGCCTGAGCCGTTTGCCGTCGGAGCAACGCTGCGATAAGGGTAATCCGTTTAGATTCGCTCACGCGGAAAAGATCGGCTGCGTTGAGCGTGAAGGCTTCCGCGGCGAACTGATGGACTTTCTGATCGGGAACGTCGGTGAAGACTTCATCGACAGTTTGCGAGCGCAGCCAGGTCAAATGCCGGAGGAACTCGCGTAGGTGCTTCGAAGACGGCCGCAGGGGCGGCGTTTTCACCTGGTCCCAGGTTGAACGCGAGGCTCCTTTCGGTACTACGAGGAGAGCCTGCAAGCGCTCTCGCGCCGCGGGCGGCATAGCTGCCGCGACCTGGCGGTAATAGCCGCGATTGACCAAGGCACGCGCGGCGCGGGCGATCCTCATCAAGGTGCCGAACGTGGGAAGCTCATAGCGCTGCCGTACTAACTCTTCGATGGCCACGTTGACGAGGTCGGCCAAGTCGTCGCGGGTGCGCGCCGCCATCATGCTTGCCCGTGCGGCAACGCCGCGGGCTGTGCGATCGTAGCCTGACACGCCCGCAAAGTCGCGCACCAGCTTCATCAGGCGCGTGCGGTAAGTCGTATCATCATAATCCGCAACTCCAGCCGCAACGCTGGTCACTCGGGCCGCTTCGGCGATATGGGTGGTAATCACTTCCGGAACGTCGGCGATCGGGACGAAGTATCCGAGCCGCTGGAATGTCTTCAGGTAGATCAAAAGCGCCAGCCGCGGGCCGGGCTGCCGCGTGTTGCGCAAGGCAAAGGAGATCTCATCTTCGCTGGGCGTGAACGCATCGAGTTCCGCGTTGCTGGGGCTGGACGTGAGGCGCGGATACGCAGTATCGGAGATGACGGCCATACACCCTTACGAGACCTCGGCCGCAACCTCGGCGCGCTTCAGGATCTTCCGCACGCCAGAGGGAGACAGCCCCTCGCGAGCCGCTATTTGTCTCAGGCTCAACCCATCACGCCTCAGCGCCGCGATGCGCGCTCCGGCCGACGGATCAGCCACGGGCCGTCCGAGGCGTTTGCCTTTGGCTCGCGCGTTGGCGAGTCCGGCCCGCACGCGCTCCACAATGATCTCGCGCTCGAATTCCGCAAAGGAGCCGATGACGTGGAAAAACAGCCGGCCCATAGCGGTGGTCGTATCAATGCTCTGCGTGTGGCTGATGAAATCGATGCCGAGTGCGTTGAACTCGGCGAGGGCCGTGATCAGGGCACCTAGGGAACGCGTGAATCGATCGTACTTCCAGACCAGCACGCAGTCGAAATGCCGACATCGGGCGTCGGCCATGAGCCTCTCAAACTCGGGAGCGCGGCGCCGACGCCGCGTGATCTCCCCACTGACCCGATCCACATACTCGCGATGGATGACAAAGCCACGACGTGCCGCAAAGTCCCGCAACGCTATGAGTTGCGCCTCCGGGTTCTGGTCGCTGGTAGACACACGGGCGTAGATTGCGACACGCAATGGAGGGGACATGCGTGTACAATACTACAGATTGGAGCACGCCGCCAAGCCACCCACCAACCCATCGGAACGACTCGACCTCGATGCTCGAAAATCAGCAGGGTTTAGTGCACAGCATCCCGACAGATGGCAATCCTCGATCATTCAGCAGGTTACGGGAGATGAGTGAATTTTTAGAAGGAATCCTTGCCGTGTCCGCAAGGATCGCCTCGTTCCCCTGACGCCGTCGCTCTGCCAATACCTACGGCGCTATGCGGAACCCTTGGGCGTCCACCCCTCCGAGGCCCCCTTCTTTCCCACCCCGAAAGGGGGAACTTACCATCGTCAGACGATCTACCACGCCTTCCGCCAACTCCTCTGGCGATGTCGGATCTCCCACGGAGGGCGAGGACATGGTCCCCGGCTCCACGATCTGCGTCATACCTTTGCAGTGCACCGCCTCGCCCGGTGGTATCGCGAGGGAGCCGACCTCAACGCCCTGCTGCCGGTACTGGCCACCTACCTGGGGCATCGGAGTGTCACCGAGACCCAACTCTACCTGCGGCTGACCGCCGAGTTGTTCCCCGATCTCAGCGCCCGATCGGAATCCGCCTTTGGCCACATCATTCCGAGGAGGCCCACTCCATGAGCCCGACCGACTTCGCCACGCACCTCACGGCATTCTTGACCCGCTATCTGCCGGCCCAGCGGAATGTCAGCCCGAACACGATCAAGTCCTATCGGGATGCCTTCGTGCTCTTGCTCCGCTACTGTCGCGACGTCCGGCAGTTGGCTCCGGATCGCTTGGGCTTGGAGCAGATCGACCCACCGCTGGTGCTGGAGTTCCTGGATCATCTGGAAAAGGAGCGGCAGTGTAAGGCGCGTACCCGCAACCTGCGGCTCACGGCCATCCACGCCTTCTTCCGGTACCTGCAGACGGAGGAGCCAGGGTTCCTCCTCCGCTGCCAAAGGATCCTGGCAATCCCCCTCCAGCGTCATGCGCCTCCGACCGTGGAATACTTGTCGCCGGAGAGTTTGGCCGCGATCCTCCGCCAGCCGGACCTTGCCCGGCGTGCGGGGCGACGCGACGCCGTCCTCCTGAGCCTGCTCTACGACACGGGGTCACGCGTGCAAGAGCTGATCGACCTGTCGGTGCGCGACGTGCGCCTGGAAAGCCCGGCCCAGGTCCGGATCACAGGGAAAGGGCGAAAGACGCGTGTGGTGCCGCTGATGAAAAGTACGGTGGAGTTGCTGCGCGATTACATGCGCGAGCAGGATCTGATCGGCTCCGAGCGGTTGGACGCGCCCCTGTTCCCGAACCGATACGGTGGGCGTCTGTCGCGCTCTGGCATCCGCTACCTGGTGGAGAAATACAGGGAGCGGGCTTGTGTCACGCAGCCTTCCGTGCCGCTCCCGAAGGTCAGTCCCCATACCTTCCGTCACAGCAAGGCGATGCACCTGTTGCAGTCGGACAACCCGCTGGTGGTGATCCGGGACTTTCTGGGACATGCCGACCTCAAAAGCACCGAGATCTACGCCCGGGCCGACCTCGACATGAAGCGACGGGCCTTGGACAAGGCCAGCATTAAGTCGCCAACCCTGGCGATCCCTCCCTGGCAGAAGGACAAGGGGCTCCTGGACTGGCTGACATCTCTGTAGCCTGACCATACTGGAAGCTATGTGCAGTTAATCGGTCGGAAGCCCCTTCCTTGCGAGGGTCCAGCTGGACGAACTCAACATAGCTTCTGTCTGTGCATAGTAGGAGTTATGTGCTGCAACACATAACTCGTACTTCCATACGGTTTTCACGCTCCCGCACCAGTTTCACGCGCTCGTGCTCCACAACCAACGCCTGATGTATAACATGCTCTTTCAGGCAGTCTCCCGCACGCTCCTCCAGGTCGGAGAACGTAAGCTTCACGCCAAGCTCGGATTCATCACCCTGCTCCACACCTGGGGACAGACCCTCACAGCTCATCCGCATCTGCACGTGCTTATTCCGGGATGCGGCATCGACAGCGAGGACGGTAGCCCGCGGCGCTTCCACAAGCGGTATCTGCTCTCCGACAAGGTCTTGAGCCGGGTCTTTTGCGGCAAGTTCGTGGCACTCTTGAAGCGCGCCTATCGTGAGGGCAAGCTCAGCCTGGAGGGCGACCTCGCCATGCTCGCCAATGAGCACGAGTTCGAGCAGCTGCTCAACGAAGCAACCGCCGCACGCTGGGTTGTCCGAAGCAAGCCCCCGTTTTGTGGACCGACCGTCGTCTTAAAGTACCTCGCGCGCTATACCCAGCGCGTTGCCATCTCCAACTCACGGCTGCTGTCCCTCGACGAACATGGCCGTGTCAGCTTCACGTACCGCGACTATCGGCAGGGCGGCGTCAGCAAAGTCATGCGTCTCTCAGCCTCGACTTTTCTCTCGCGTTTCCTGCTGCATGTCCTTCCCAAGGCCTTCGTCCGCATCAGGTACTACGGATTCCTCTCACGCGGCAGCAAAGCCAAAGCCCTCGAACTATTCCGCGGAGCCTTCGGAGTCTTACCCGCGCCTAAAGAAACCCCCCTCAAATCCCATAGCCGCGTCTGTCCACGCTGTCACTCGGCTACGATGCAGCTCGTGGGCACGCTCGCACCCATTTCTTCCATCCGCAGCACCCCAATCTCCTCTGCTCACAGCCCTCCAACGCTTCCTGACCCTCTCGTACAGACGTTCTCGCAGGCAGCTTAAGTCCAACAATATTGAAGTCACGCCCGTAGCTTCGGTCGATCCAGGCCTTCTGCGTACGCGTGTCCCCAATACTTTGGGTTCCCATTGCGCGCGACGAAGAAAAGCACCAAGGCACAAATCTTGCGAGGCATCGATTAGCAGTACATGCACATAGCACCACCAGCGGGTGAGACACCCAACAGTGACACTGGTGGGTCTAGGCCAACGGGGACAGAGGGGAAGATAAGTGCTTCGAAGTCTCCGGCGGCCGGTCATGAACATTGCCTTAAGTGATGCGAAAAGAGTAAGAACAGCGCAGCAAGAAACAGCATCGCTCCGATCCCCAAGTAACCTAAGACGCAAGACCAGAACATGCCAGGCGAATGGCGTCGGTCATAAATTTTGTAATACTGACGAACGCCATTCACGACCTCATAGGACTTGGAACTTATGCGTCCGGTGTACAACCCCCAGAGACCATAGCCAAAAAAAGCCGCTCCGGCCGCCAGTCCAAACAGTAAGATACCAGTTGGTCGCACTACACGCCCCTCGTTACCGGTTCAACGCCCCCATCGTGGGGTTTTTTGCCTAACGCCCCGGAAAGGTAAGTTGGTGAAAAATTGCACGCTAAGCCTTCTTGGGATGCGAGGTGCAACGGAACAGAAGCGGCAATTTGGAGCTTATGATCGATGCTCCCCGTCACCTTTCGGGGTAGACCCAACAGTTGCCCCATGACGACTGTTGGGTCCATCCCCTTTTGTCCGGGTCGATGCCCGCACTCCAGGCGCGGCCCTTCCCAGGTAAAGGCCTGCGGGTACGTGCTGGCCGCTACGTGCTCGGCTGATGCGGGGCACTGCTTCCTTCCAGCGTTGCCCACCTCCGCTTCACCAGGCGGACCGGATCATGGCGAACCACCGCGACCCCGTCAACCTGCGGCGCCGTGGGGTCTCCCCTCACCTGGCCTCCAGCCTCCCAAGGATCCTCTCCACCTCGTTCGTGACTTCGCCCGCCAGATCGGCTAATCCTCTCTCGATCAGTTGCTGACAATCTGCCCGGAGTAGAAGACTCACCCCGGCTCTCGACCTGGCCCGGCGCCAGGCCGAGAGCATCGGTGGTGTCGCAAAGGTTTTACCGCGCGTCACGCCACCCCGCTCTCGGTACGTTCTTGATCCACACAGGACCTTGAGGAAGAGGAGGCAGCCATGCCTACCCAGCGAAGCGGGAAGGGTCGCGGCAATGCGAGTCCGCCCGCAAAGGACCGACCGGTGAAGGTGTTTCGCGTCAGAAATGTCAGGGCCAATATCTGGGCCAATCGTCTCGAGAGTGGAGCCATCGTCTACAACGTCACTTTCGATCGGCTCTGGAAGGAGAACGACGAGACGAACGGCCAGGGCGAAGTGACCAAGAAGGGCGAGTGGAAGCAGTCAGCCTCCTTCGGGAAGGATGACCTGCTCCTCCTCGGCAAGATCGCCGACCTCGCCCATTCCTGGATCTACCGCAAGATCCAGGACGACCGCCGCGAAGAGAGCTTCTGATCAGACCTTCGCGGCCCGACATGACACTCGGGGCGGAACACGGAGGTTCCCCCCCATTTTTTTGGCGACACCACCCGACGCCTCGGCCCACTCACGAAGAAACCCACTTGCGTGTTGCCCTTACTCGTCATACGACTCGACAAACAATGACCGTTTAGACCGTTAAACCCGTTCATGGCTCCGGGGACTTCCCGCCTATCCAAACCCATCTTGCCGGGGCTCGACTTCGACGCTCCGCCCGTGCTCCAGGAAGCCTGGCCGGCAGAACCCCAGGCACGACAAGACTACCGTCCACGAACTCCCGAACCAGGACCCGACGCTCGACGAGGAGCTTCGGGCGCAGAGGCCCAGGCCCCAAGCCCCGGACCGCTCTTCGACCGGCATCAAGGCCGGCCACCATTTCGGGACGGACCAGATCGCGCGGGCGAGGCCGCACACAGCACCCGACCAGATGGCGATCGAGGAGCCCCGGAAGCGCCTGCCAGCCAAGTCACAGGCCTCCTGGACCTGAGCAGAGCCGCTTTCCCTCGAAGGAGCCAGAGCCTCCGTCCGCCGTCACACACCCCAGGACTAGGCCGGGCTCCCTCGAAGCAATCCCTCCTCCTCTTCGGCAGCCCCGCCGCGCCCACGCCCGAGGCCACGAACAGCACGGCAAGTGGGCCGCCGCTTGGCACAAACGCCTCGCCCCATCAAGCCCCGAGCACGGAGCCGCCCCAAGAAGAAGACCTTGCTCGCGCCTCGATCAGTTCACATCCCCCCCTCGCCAGCGGCGAGAAGGCGAAGGCCAAAGACATCCTCGACGCGATTCGGACGCTCAAGCACCTCGAGCACGAAGGGCGCCCGGCGACGCCGGACGAGCGGCAGGCGCTCATGCGCTTCGGGGGTTTTGGGCCCGTCGCCCTCTCGCTCTTTCCCGACCCCGTGACCGGCAGCTACAAGGACCCCGCCTGGCAGACCCTGGGCGACACACTCCACATGCTGCTTTCGCCCGAGGAGTACGAGAGCGCCAAGCGCACCACGTTTAACGCCTTCTATACGTCGCCCACCGTCATCCGCGCCATGCACGAGGCCCTGGGCCGCCTCGGTGTCCCACAGGAAGCCATCGTCCTCGAGCCTGGGTGCGGCACCGGGAACTTCATGGCCCTCGCCCCGCAGGGTATGCGCTTTATCGGCGTCGAACTCGATTCCCTCTCCGGGCGCATCGCCCGCACGCTCCACCCCGCCCACGACATTCGCATCGAGAACTTTCGCGACACGTTGCTCCCCGAGGGCTGCATCGACGCCGTGATCGGGAACGTGCCTTTTGCCGACGTCAAGCTCGAGCATCGCGGCCTTCGCCTGTCGCTCCACGACTTCTTCTTTGCGAAGTCCATCGATGCCCTTAAACCCGGCGGTGTCCTGGCGCTGGTCACCAGCCACTTCACGCTCGACAAGTTATGTTGTTAACAACATAATTTGTCTTGTGTGGCCTTCTCCGTTATGTGGTCTTGCGTCCGTTACCAACGGATCACCTCGCACTCCGTCGTTTTCTGCACCACATAAGCGCTTCTCTCCATCGAACTCTTGCCGTCCGCCTTTACCCTTCCGGAGGCTCGACTATGTTTGAACAACTGTTCGACAGGCCCACTACCGTGGCGCAGCAATGGGCCGGCCCACTGCTGGAGGAACGCCTCCGCTATCTCTCCCACCTGGCCGAGCAAGGCGTGGCGCGCCACGGTTTGCAGGTCCGGGCCTACTACCTGCTCATGGTCGCTCAATGCCTGCGCCTGGCGGAGCGTCCTGCCGAGCTCATCTCCCACGCCGAGATCGAGCGACAGGCACACCTCTGGGCCCAGCAGCCCGGCCCGCGCAAGGTGATCGGATCGGAACGTCAACGGGTGCGTTTCCTCCGCCATGCGAACCAGTGGCTCCAGTTCTGCGGCCGGTTACAGCCGCTCCCGGATACGCCACACCGCTATGCTCAGATGATTGCCGCTTTCGCTGACTCCCTCGGCCGTGAGAAGGGGTTGGCGCCTTCGACCATCCGTGCTCGTGGCTCGATGGTCCGCAGAGTCTTGAACCGGCTCGGCTCGACCGCTGGCGACTCCCTCGGCACGATCACGGTGACGCAGCTCGACGAAGCACTCGCCGAGCAGGTCGCCGCTGGTGGCTATTCCCGCGCTACCGTACAGGATTGCGTCAGCAAGTTGCGCGCCTTCTTTTGCTATGCGGAGATGTGCCAGTGGTGCCGCCCCGGTTTGGCGGCGGCGCTCAAAGCTCCCCGCGTGTTCGCCCAGGGAGCGATCCCCGTCGGCCCGACCTGGCACGAGGTCCAGCAAGCGCTCGCGCTGACCAACGGGGATCAGCCCGCAGACATCCGTGACCACGCCTTGCTCCTGCTTCTGGCCGTCTACGGCCTCCGTGCCGGGGAGGTTGTGCGAATCCGCTTGAGCGACCTCGACTGGGAGCAGGAACGGCTCACGGTGAGGCGCCCAAAGTCCGGGCGCTCCCAGATCTACCCGCTCTCCCGAGTTGTCGGAGCCGCGCTGATCCGCTACCTGCGCGAGGCGCGGCCGCCCGCGCCGCTGCGCGAGGTGTTCGTCTCCCGTCACCCTCCCTTTCGCCCGATCCACCGCTGTACCCTCCACCTGATCGTCGCGCGGCGTTTGCGCGCCGTGAACCCCGCGCTCGCGCACTACGGCCCCCACGCCCTTCGTCATGCCAACGCGACCCACCTCCTGGAGCAAGGTCTGTCGCTGAAAGAGATTGCCGACCACCTGGGCCACCGCCACCCCGATACGACTCGCATCTACGCCAAGGTAAACCTCGCCCAACTCCGCCAGGTCGCCGATCTCGATCTCGGAGGTCTGCTATGAACCTCCAACAACTGATTGAGCGCTACATCGCCTATCGCCAGTCGTTAGGCGAACGGTTCAGGGTCAACGCCTATGTCCTGCGTGCGTTTGGCCGCTCCATCGGTTCACACGCCGAGGTCGGCGATGTCCGGCCCGAGCAGATGAGTACCTTCCTGGCAGGGGATGGGCCCATCACCCGTTACTGGTACACCAAGTATGACGCCCTACGCGGCTTCTATCGCTACGCCGTCAGTCGCGGGTACGTCGCGACGTCGCCCTTGCCCACCCAGCTACCGCAACGGCCACCGCCCTTCATCCCCTACATTTACTCGCACGAGGAGTTGCGCCGCCTGTTAGCGGCCGCCGCCGCTTACCAAGGCCGTGGTAGCGTCGTGGAAGCTGTCACCCTCCACACCTTGGTGCTGTTGCTCTACGGTGCTGGACTGCGCCTCTGCGAGGCGATCAACCTCGACCGAGCCGACGTGGACGCAGACCACGCCGTGCTCACCATTCGTCAGACCAAGTTCGGCAAGACACGGCTGGTCCCCTTTGGGTCACAACTGGGGTGTGCGCTGACTCAGTATGCCGCGCGAGGCCCGAAGCGCGCGGCGCCGGAGGCTGCTTTCTTCACCACGCCTACGGGTGCCCGGCTGAAGCAGCGCACCGTGCAAGGGTGCTTCCGGCGCGTCTGTGACCAGGCCGGCATCCGGCGGTCCGACGGCGGGCGCTTCCAGCCGCGTCTGCACGACCTGCGTCATAGCTTCGCGGTGCATCGGCTGACGTCCTGGTACCAGCAAGGGGCCGACGTGCAGCGTTTGCTGCCGCAGTTATCGACATACCTCGGGCATAGCTGTCTCTCCTGCACTCAGGTCTATCTCAGCATGACGCCGGAGTTGTTGCAGGTGGCCAGCGCCTGCTTCGAGCATTACGCAACGGAGGGAAGCAGCCATGACTGACCCTAGCTTGCTCGGCCCGTGGGTCCGGCGCTTCTTGCTGGAATACCTCGTCGGCGAGCGAAACCTCGCCCGCAACACGCAACAGAGCTACCGCGACACTCTCCGCTTGCTCCTGCCGTTCGCGGCCCGCAACGTGGAGAGGCCGATCGACCGGCTCCTGGTTGAAGACCTCACGGCCGATCGGGTTCGAGCCTTCCTGAATGAAGTCGAGGAAAAGCGGGGCTGTGGGGTGGCGACACGCAACCTGCGCCTGGCCGCAATCCATTCGTTGGCTCACTTCATCGGGCTGCACAGCCCGGAGCACATCGAATGGTGCGGTCAGGTCCGTGTCGTGCCGTTCAAGAAGGCCCCTGAGGTGCCAGTCTGTTACCTGGAGAAGAAGGAGATGGACGCTCTGCTCGCGGCTCCAGACGTGAACACGACGCAAGGTTGCCGGGATCAAGCGCTGCTGCTGTTCCTGTACAACACAGGCGCTCGGGCTGATGAAGCCGCGCATGTGCTGATCAGCGACCTGCAACTGGGGCTGACTCCGGAACGTGACCTGTCCGTGGTGCTCCTTCGGGGCAAGGGGAACAAGCTGAGGCGCTGCCCCTTGTGGGCCAAAACCGTGAAGAGCTTGCGCCCGTTGATGGGCAGCCGTGGGCCGCAGGAGCACGTCTTCCTCAACCGCCGGGGCCAGCCGCTGACGCGGTTCGGGATTCATGCGCTGGTGGAACGCTATGTGGAGAAGGTGGCAACGAAACTGCCGTCGGTCGCCAAGAAGCGCGTGAGTCCGCACACAATTCGCCATACGACAGCAACGCACCTGTTGCGGTCCGGTGTAGACATCAACACGATCCGAGCGTGGTTGGGCCACGCCTCGCTGAGCACGACCAATATCTACGCCGAGGTAGATTTGGAGATGAAAGCGAAGGCGCTGGCGAACTGCGAAGTGAAGGAAGAGGAGGAACCGAAACCCTGGGGCGAGGATGCCGGGTTGATGGAGTTCCTGCGCGGACTCTAGGTGCGCGAGTTATGTGGCGTTCAGGATGACGTCAGTTGAGAACGCGCTGCTGGTAACGAACGCAAGACCACATAACGGAGAAGGCCACACAAGACAAGCAGAACGCCGCCATCCGCGAGTACCTCGCCGGCCGGGCGGATTTCCTAGGCGCCATCCGCCTCCCGTCGGACGCCTTCAAGCGGGAAGGCACCAGCGTCGTGACGGACATCGTGTTCCTACGCAGGCGCGGCGCAAGCGAAGCGGCAAGCCACGCCGACCCCGCCTGGCTCGAGACCGAGCCACTTCCCATCGAGGGCGCCCCGATCCTGATCAATCGCTACTTTCTCAAGCACCCACAGATGGTTCTTGGAGCCTGGAGCCGCAAGGACCGGCTTTACGACGCCAGCTACAGCGTCATCGCCCGGGGCGACCTGGCCGTGTCGCTCGCCGCCGCCATCCGGCATCTGCCCGAGGGTGTCGCCTCGCCCGTGGCTGCCGTCTCGAAGCAGGTTTCCTTCACGCCGCCGCCTCCCGAGCGCCAGCTCGCGGAAGGGGGCTTCTTCATCGCCGGCGACCGCACGATCCATCAACTGAACGGCGGCCAGGCCATCCCCGTCACCTACGGCGGCACGCTCTTAAAAGCCCACGGCACGATGACGGGCCGGAGACTCGCGGCCCTCGTGGGCCTCCGCGACCACGCCCGCCGCGTCCTCCAATCGCAGAACGAGGGCTGGCCCGAGCAGCACAGAAACGACGCCCGCCGGGCCTTGAACTGCGCCTACGACCTCTTCGTGGCCGCCTACGGCCCAATCAACAAGACCACCTTCTCCGAGACCAGTGACGGCAGGATGATTCGGCGCATGCCGAACCTCGTCAAATTCCGCGAGGACCCGGATGCGATGCTTGTCATGTCGCTCGAAGTCTACGACGAGGTGACCGGCAAGGCCGTGAAGGCGGCCATCATGCAGAAGGATGTCGTCGGCCGCACGCCGCCCATCACCGCGGTGCGGAGCGCGGAAGAGGGGTTACTCGTCTCCCTCGACCACCGGGGCACCGTGGACCTGCCCTACATCGCCACGCTCTACGGGAAGTCCGAGGAGAGGATCATCGAGGAGCTCTCCGACCTCATCTACCACGACCCCGAATCAAAAACGTGGCAGACCGCCGACGCTTATCTCTCGGGCAACGTCAGGGCGAAACTGGCCGAAGCCCAGAAGGCCGGCCCGGCTTACGCCCGGAACGCCGAGGCGCTTTCCGCCGTGCAGCCAGAGGACGTTCTCCCCGGCGACATCGACGCCAATCTCGGCGCCCCGTGGATCCCCGAACACGACATCCGCGACTTCGCCGCGGCCCTTTTCAACGTTTCCCCCGCGGCAATTCGCGTCGGCCACCTGAAGAAGGATGCGCTCTGGAGCGTAGACGCCGACAGCGCCGCCGAGCGGTCGGTCGCCGCCACCGCCGAACTCGGCACCGTCCGAGCCAACGGAGTCTGGCTCCTCGAGCAGGCGCTGAACCTCAAGACTCCCGTCATCTATGACACCATCAACCACGGCGACCGCGAGGAGCGGGTCGTGAACCACGAGGCCACGCTCGCCGCCCGCGACAAGCAGAAACAGATCAAGGAGCGCTTTCGCTCCTGGGTGTTTGCCGAGCCCGATCGCGCCGACCGGCTGGTCCGGCTCTACAACGACACGTATAACAACCTCCGTCCGCGGCTCTTCGACGGGTCGCACCTGGACTTTCCCGGCATGAACCAGACGATCACGCTTCACCCGCACCAGGTGGATGCCGTGTGGCGCGCCGTGAGTAGCGGCAACACGCTGCTCGCCCACGCCGTCGGCGCCGGTAAGACTTTCACCATGGCCGCCACCGGCATGAAGATGAAGCAGGCGGGACTCATCCGAAAGCCGCTTTACGCCGTCCCCAACCACATGCTCGAGCAGTTCGCCCGCGAGTTCATGCAGCTCTATCCCAACGCCAAGCTCCTCATCGCCGGCAAGGATGATTTGACGCGCGAGCGCCGCAAGTTCTTGACCGCCAAGGTCGCAAGCGGCGAGTGGGACGGCATCATCGTCACCCACAGCTCGTTTGAGCGAATAGGCATGTCGCGGGCCTTCCAGGAGAAGTTCCTGCGCGAGCAGATCCAGGAATACGACCAGCTCCTCTGCGACAGTGCCCGCGGTGACACCGCGCGCGGCAACCGGAACATCATCAAGACCATCGAGAAGCAGAAAGCCAACCGCGAAGAGCGCCTCAAGGAGCTTTTAGCCGAGGACAAAAAGGACGACGGCCTCGTGTTTGACGAGCTCGGCGTCGATCACGTCTTCATCGACGAGGCGCACTTCTTCAAGAACCTCGAGACCCCGACCAAGATGGACCGCGTGGCCGGCATCCAGACCGGGGGGAGCGAGCGCGCGTTTGATCTCTACATGAAGGCCCGGTATCTCGACGAGCGGCACGCCGGCC
>Ga0310039_10001011_pt1 | contig 21198 bp, 14 predicted proteins | sample Sb_taG_4_FD_200460 | JGI IMG/M metagenome (GOLD analysis project Ga0310039, IMG submission 200460) | Peat soil microbial communities from Weissenstadt, Germany - Sb_50d_6_BS metaG (v2) (version 2) | ecosystem: Environmental > Terrestrial > Soil > Wetlands > Peat | place: Germany: Weissenstadt...
GGAGCCGTTGATGCTCGGGTCATCCGGTCCGGGCTATCTGCTCCTGCACTTTGTCGTCATACAAAATCGGCAGATCGGTGCCTCGCGCCCAGCTCGAGCCAGCTTCGTCCCGGAAGCGCAAATCGGCGATAGGGTCGCTCACGCTCTTGAGCATGAGCAACGCTGCGTCACGATCGCTGGTTACGGCCAGCACGCGAGATCCGCCGATCTGGCGGCAAGTTCCAGTCAGCCGACATATCGTCCGAGCCGCACCCGAACGGCCGTTCTGTGTCGTCGGCGTGTGCCAATACTCACCGTCGGATCACACGTGCAGCCACGGCAGCGGGGTTCACACGGTGGCGTCAGACGAGCGGCACGAAAGGCGATGGCCAGAGTAAGTGATAACGGACCGTTATCACGCCTCAAGCTCCTGCGGGGATGTGCCCCCCGGGGTCCTCGCCGTGCTCAAGCCAGGCAACAACTCGCAACGACTGCTCCAGGTCGTGGTGATAGGCATCGGGCCAGCTGGCGGCCAGCTCCCGGCGGATGGTGACGGCCTCCTGGCTGGCGGCCAGCGCTTCCTCCGGCCGCCCCAGGCCGGCTAGGCCTGCCGCCAGGTTGTTCAGCGACCTGGCCAGGTCGGGCCGGAACACATCCGGGCGGGCCGCGGCCAGCTCCCGGTAGGTCCCGACGGCCTCCTGGCTGGCGGCCAGCGCTTCCTCCCGCCGCCCCAGGCCGGCCAGGTCAGCCGCCAGGTTGTTCAGCGAGCCGGCCAGGTCGGGCCGGAACACATCCGGGCGGGCCGCGGCCAGCTCCCGGTAGGTGCCGACGGCCTCCTGGCTGGCGGCCAGTGCCTCCTCCCGCCGCCCCAGGCCGGCCAGGTCGGCCGCCAGGTTGTTCAGCGACCTGGCCAGGTCGGGCCGGAACACATCCGGGCGGGCCGCGGCCAGCTCCCGGTAGGTGCCGGCGGCCTCCTGGCTGGCGGCCAGCGCCTCCTCCCGCCGCCCCAGCTCGCCCAGGAAGAGCGCCAGGTTGGTCAGCGAGCCGGCCAGGTCGGGCCGGAACACATCCGGGCGGGCCGCGGCCAGCTCCCGGTAGGTCCCGGCGGCCTCTTGGATGGCGGCCAGCGCCTCCTCCTGCCGTCCCACGTCGCCCAGCCGGAGCGACAGGTTGTTCAGCGAGCTGGCCAGGTCGGCCCGGAACACGTCCGGGCGGGCCGCGGCCAGCTCCCGGCGGATGGTGACCGCTTCCTGGATCGCGGCCAGCGCCTCCTCCCGCCGCCCCACGTCGCCCAGCCGGAGCGACAGGTTGTTCAGCGAGCTGGCCAGGTCGGGCCGGAACACGTCCGGGCGGGCCGCGGCCAGCTCCCGGTAGGTCCCGACGGCCTCCTGGCCTGCGGCCAGCGCCTCCTCCCGCCGCCCCAGGCCGGCCAGGCCGGCCGCCAGGTTGGTCAGCGAGCCGGCCAGGGCGGGCCGGAACACGTCCGGGCGGGCCGCGGCCAGCTCCCGGCGGATGGTGACGGCCTCCTGGCTGGCGGCCAGCGCCTCCTCCCGCCGCCCCAGGTCGCCCAGCCGACTCGCCAGGGTGTTCAGCGAGCTGGCCAGGTCGGGAGCGAACGCGTCCGGGCGGGCCGCGGCCAGCTCCCGGTAGGTCCCGGCGGCCTCCTGGCTGGCGGCCAGCGCTTCCTCCCGCCGCCCCACGTCGGCTAGCCGGCCCGCCAGGTTGGCCAGCGACCTGGCCAGGTCGGGGGCGAACGCGTCCGGGCGGGCTGCGGCCAGCTCCCGGTAGGTCCCGGCGGCCTCCTGGCCCGCGGCCAGCGCCTCCTCCCGCCGCCCCACGTCGGCTAGCTGGCCCGACAGGTTGTTCAGCGACAGGGCCAGGTCGGGGGCGAACGCGTCCGGGCGGGCTGCGGCCAGCTCCCGGTAGGTCCCGGCGGCCTCTTGGATGGCGGCCAGCGCCTCCTCCTGCCGCCCCACGTCGCCCAGCCGGTTCGCCAGGGTGTTCAGCGACAGGGCCAGGTCGGGGGCGAACGCGTCCGGGCGGGCCGCGGCCAGCTCCCGGCGGATGGTGATGGCCTCCTGGATGGCGGCCAGCGCCTCCTCCCGCCGTCCCAGGCCGGCTAGGACGGCCGCCAGGTTGGTCAGCGAGGCGGCCAGGTCGGGCCGGAACGCGTCCGGGCTGGCCGCGGCCAGCTCCCGGTAGGTGCCGACGGCCTCCTGGCCCGCGGCCAGCGCCTCCTCCTGCCGCCCCAGGCCGGCCAGCCGGACCGCCAGGTTGTTCAGCGACCTGGCCAGACGGCTGGCGGCGTCCGGTTCTCCGCCGAGGACGTCGGTCCGGTCCTGGGTGACTTGCTGGCTGGTGAGGGTGGCGGCGAGCGCGGCCAGCTGGACGCTGTGCTCGGGCATCTGGCCGGCGAGCGGGGCGGCCAGGTCGGGCCGGGGCGCGAGCTGCAGCGCGAGGCTGGCCAGGTCGGCCAGTTCCGGGTGGCCATCGGCGATCGTCAGCTGGACGAGGCGGGGCAGCGCCGCGCCGAGCAACTCGTCAAGAGCCGCCCGGACGGCGGGCTGGTTGGGGGCGCCGCGGGTCAGCTCGGCCAGCAGCTGGGTGAGCAGCCCGGCTTCCCACGGCTGTCCGGCGGCGAGCCGGGCGGCGGCGGTGACGAGGGAGGGCAGCTGGGCGGTGTCGGCAAGGTGCTGCTCGGCGAGCAGGTCCGGCCGCAGCGGGTTCCAGTAGCCAGGCCCGGCGTACAGCCGGTGCGCCCACGCGGCCAGCGCGTCGGCCCCGATCCGGGTGACCTCGGCCTGGTTCGGCAGCGCCGCGAGCAGGGATGTGGCGCTTGCCTGATCGGCGGCGGCGGTCAGCGTGGCCAGCGCGACCACCTGGTCGGCCAGCGGCAGGTCCGGGTTGAAGGATAGATGCGACCCGGTGCCCAGCTCATACCAGCGGGTCCGTTCCCGCTCGCACAGCGCCCGCAGCAGCTGCTGCTGCCGGACCGGCGGGCCCGGCTGGCCCGCGGTGATGTCGTCGCCCGGCGCATGGTCCCGGCTCGGGCCCGGCGGCGATGGGGTGGCGGGCGTGTCCACCGTACGCAACAGCGCCGCGATGTGGATCAGCAGCGGGTCGGCGTACGCCGGATCAGCCAGCTCAGCCGCCGACGGCGGGTCAGCCGACCCCGCCCCGGGGCCGCCGTAGGCGGCGAACGCGGCGCTGGCGCGGCGGAAGTGTTCGGCCCGGTCGTTTGGCGGGACGGGATGCCGGTCCAGGTCCAGGATCGTGCAGGCCTCGGCCAGCTCCAGCTGGCGGACCATCCGATCCCACCAGGCCCCGGTGGCCCGCGCCAGCAGCAACAGCCCCATCGGCGGCCCGGCGTCGTCCCACCGCAAGTAACCGACCAGTGCGGCGATCAGGCCGGTGCGCAAGTCGGCGTCATCGACCACCAGCAGTGTCGGCCGCTGCAGCCGGTCCGTGGCGGCGCCGACCCGGCGCTGGTCATCGGCCAGCCCGGCGTCCCACCCGGCCACCAGCATCCGCACGCACGCCTCCCGGCCCAGCCGGGTCTTGCCCGACCCCCCGCTGCCGGTCACCAGCAGCACCGGCCTGCCAGCCGGATCCCGGCACCAGCCGGTAACTTGGTCCAGCTCCGCCTCCCGGCCCAGGAACGGCACCAGCCCGTGCTCCGAGCGCAGCAGCGTGGGCGACTCCGGCCGGAACCGGCGGCTGACCGGCCGGTAAGCCGGGGCAAGACTGACCGCCTGCCCGTCTGGCAGCCGCAGATACCACCCGGCCCCGACTGGCGCCACCTCAGTCGGCACCCCATGCTCAGCGAGCCAGTCACGGAAACCGGGGTCGGCAAGAAGGCGATTGGCGGGCACCGCGACCAGCCGGTCCTGATAGCGGGACGGATCGACGACGATCACGCCGACCAGATGGTTGTCGGCGATCACCGCGGCGCCGGACATCCCCGCCCACGGTGAGCCGCCCTCCCGCGCCGATGGCGACGCCGAGGCCACGTCTAGGTCCAGCTGGCCCTGCCGCAGCTGCCCTAGCGGGGCCAGCTGCCCGTACACGTGCGCGGACTCCCGCATCCGGTCCGGCCGCGCCGACGCCCACGGGAACCCTACCGCCGCGCACGGCACCGGATTACTGCCGGCCAGCTCCCCCCAGCGCAGCACCGACTCCCCGCCCGGCGCCCGCCAGTCCTCATCCTCGATGACGGCCAGCGCCGCGTCCGCGTTCTCCCACTCCACCCGTGCGGGCAGCCACTCAGGCACGCCCAACAGGCGGACCAGCACCCGCCCGCCCCGCCCGGCCGCCGCCGGGGCGATTACGTGCCGGGCGGTGAGCACCAGTCGGCCGCCGAGCCGGTACCCCGAGCCCGAGGCCGCGGCATCCGGGCCCTCCGCGTACAGCTCACAGACCCGGTAACGGTCAACCCCCATTGCCGCCTCCCCTGCCGCGCCGCCTGCACACTGTCCCTAGATACCGCGAGCGCCTGCCGCGGCTACGGCGGCGGCCCGGCCGGTTCCGGCCCTAGGCTGGCGTCGGCGATCTGCGCGTCCTTGCCGGTGGCCGGGTCCACCGGGTGCAGCGTCACCTTGATCCGCTGCGTGGTCGCATGCTCCCGCTCGAGCTTGCCGCCCAGCGTCAGCACCCAGATCTGCACCCCGCCTTCCCCGCCGCGTGTGCGGGTCACCGCGACGTCGAACTCCATCTCCACCGGCCCGGTCCGGAACTGGACCGGCTGCCCCCGACCGGCCGCCTGTGCCGAGCTCAGCTCACGGCGCACCGCGGCGATCGTCTCCGCCAGGCTCGGGAACTCACCGTCTCCGTTACCCACGCCAACACCCCCTCCATCCGGCATCATGTCGCCATACCGCCCGCAACGCCAGCAGTCGCCGAAACAGGACGCGGTCCTCAGCTTCCCGCACCGGCCTGGAAGTCGATCCGCCCGCGTCCTGCGCGGTGGCGGGCCGACCCCAGCCTGCGGGCCCTAGGCCCAGGGTCGCACTCCCGGCCACCGATGCCCGGCGGCCACGGTCGGCCCGGCATAGCCATCGGATAATGGCCGGTTATCCGGTGCAACGCGGACACCCGCCAGCGATCACATGGGAGGCGGCCCGTCGTCGGGCGCGCGACTCGGGCACGTTATCCGGTACATCTGCTGAGGAGGAGCAAATGACCGGGAAAATCATGCCTTTGCGCGAACGGGACACCAGCACGATCCAGGCCGCGGCCGACGCCTTCTTGTCCTCGCCGCGGTACGCCAACCCGAACACCCGCCGCGGCTACACCGGCGTGCTCGACCGCCTGCTCGCAGCGCTCGGGGCCAGCCGCCCGCTGGCCGAGGTCAGCGGGGAGGAGCTGGCCGGGCTGCTGGAGCAACTCTGGGGGCGGTGCGCCCCGGCGACCTGGAACCGCAACCGCGGCGCCGTGGCCGCCTGGCTGTCCTGGTGCGCCGCCAGCCGGCTGCCCGCCCCGGTCTTGCCGGCCAGCGCCGAACGGCGCCGCGAGCACCGCAACGCCACCCGCGCGGTGCCCCGCCCGGCGATCGAGCGGGCGCTGTTCCGTCGCGACGTTCCGCTGCGGGAGAAGACCCTGTGGCGGATGCTGTACGAGACCGCCGCCCGGGCCGGCGAGGTGCTGGCGCTGAACATCGAAGACCTCGACCTGGACGCCCGCCGCGCCCCGATCCGGTCCAAGGGCGGCGACACCGAATGGATCTGCTGGGGCTCGGGCACCGCGCACCTGCTGCCCCGCCTCATCCGCGGCCGCCAGGCCGGGCCGGTGTTCCTGTCCGAGCGCCGCCCCGGCCCCGTCCGCCGCCCAGCAGCCCAGGACCTGTGCCCGGCGACTGGACAGGCCCGGCTCGGCTACGACCGCGCCCGGATCCTGTTCACCCGGCACACCGGGTGGCAGCTGCACCAGCTTCGCCACTCCGCAGCGACTCACCTCGGCGAGCAAGGCATCCCGCTGCAGCTGATCATGGCCAAGACCCGGCACCGGAACCCGCGCACCGCGATGCGGTACGTCCGCCCAGGTGCCGAAGCCGTCGCTGAAATCACCGCCCTGCTCGAACCTCCACGCCGACGAGGCTGAGCAATATCCGCCCACGATGTTCACGATGACATGATGACGGGCGCCGCGACGACTCCGATCGGCGGGCACAGGTTCGCCGGGCACCTGACTCGGCAGCCCCGGGCACGTGTGGTTCGTTACAGATGGTGACAGCTCGGCGGTCGCGCGGCACGCGATATCCGCCTGGGCGGCAACCTGGATCGCCAGAGTGACGGTCGTTACCGCGCCCGAACGGCTGTTCGGCTCGCGGCCGGGGCAAACAAGCCTTGGCTAGTTTGACCAGCTTGCCCTTGGCCGGCCATGCCTGCATCGCCGCTGCCCTGCGCTTCACGCCGCCGCCCAGATCGCCCACTGCAAACGATCATGAGGTGCTGAACGGCTCTGGCCGGCGCCCTGCCTCCTGCCCTGCCATGCTGCCGGCTGTTACCGCCGGCTGAGGGTGACGTGGATGACGCCGCTGGGGCTGTTCACGGCCTCAATCTGGAACCGTTCTTCGAGCCCCTCCAGCCCGTCCCAGAGCCGCTCCCCGCGGCCCAGCACGATCGGCACCACGACGATGTGCGCGTAGTCGATCAGGCCGGCGGCCAGGAATTCGCGGATGGTGGACGGGCCGCCGCCGATGCGGACATCGGCGCCCGCGGCGGCCTGGCGCGCCTGCGCAAGCGCCTGGGCGGGGCTGGCGTCGAGGAAGTCAAACGTGGTACCGCCGTTCATCTGGACGGAGGGCCGCAGATGGTGGGTGAGGACAAAGACCGGGGTGCGGAACGGCGGGTTGTCTCCCCACCAGCCGTTCCACTCCTGGTCCGGCCAGGGGCCGTGGTGCGGGCCGAACTTGCCCCGGCCCATGATCTCGGCGCCGATGCCCGGTTCCCAGGCGCTGGCGAAAGCATCGTCGATGCCGGTGCTGCCGCCGGGCTGGCCCTGCATGGCGCGGAAGGTACGAGTCGGGAAGAACCACTCGTGCAGCCGGGTTCCCGCATGCCCGAACGGGGCATCTGGGCTTTGCCCCTCGCCGGTGCCGAATCCATCCAGCGACACCGAGAAGTTGTGCACCCGGACCTGCGACACGATGACCTCCTGACAGGTTGCTCCAGCGACCGGGGCCGGGTGTCGCGTCCCGCCGCCAGTGAGGACGATCCGCTGGGCCCAAAGTCATCGCCAGCGCCTGGCCGCTGAGCATCATACCTGCGGATCACCAGGCGTTTCTGCTCACGGTACGTAACCGACCCTGGACTCAGATAAGGCGCGCATCGCCGCCGTTCTGGACGTCCGCGGCTGCCTGGTCCCGAGCCAGCTATGACGCGCAGATCGGGTCATTCTGGCGCCCCGGTGCCGCGTTGCCCGTGGGAGGGCTGCGCCGGGACACGATGACTGCGGTGGCAAGGCAGTAACCGGCAGCTGATCCGGTGAGGGACTTCCGCCTCTGGACCAGTCCGCTCGTCATGACCAGCGTGGGATTGGTCAGGAGGTGACCATGCAGAAGATGAAACAGGCGGCCGCGGAGTTCCTGGCCGGCAAGCGCGTCGCGGTGACGGGTGTGTCGCGGAATCGGGGCGGGCACGGCAGCAACGCCGTGTATCAGCGCCTGCGGGACCGCGGCTACCAGGTGTTCGCGGTGAATCCGAACGCGGACGAGGTCGAAGGCGATCGCTGCTATCACGACCTGCGGTCGATACCAGGCGGCGTGGACTGGGTAGTCATCGGCACCAGGCCAGAAACTGCCGAATCCACCATGCGCGAGTGCGCCGCGCTCGGAATCCGGCACGTGTGGATGCACCGGGGGCCCGGCGGCGGAAGCGTGTCCGAGCCGGCGGCGGAGTTCGGCCGTCAGCACGACATCAAGGTGATCAAGGGCGGCTGCCCGTGCATGTTCGATCCCACCGCCGATCCCGGCCACAAGGCCATGCGAGTCGTGTTCTCCTTGACCGGCGCGGTGCCGAGGCGGGTCTAGCGCCGGCCGGGCAGCCATGCGAGGAGGAGGGGCCGCTCGCCATCGAACCCGGCGAAAGCGAGCGATCGTACCGTCGGTCCACTCACAGCCCCGTTTGGGAAGAACGCCAAGAAGCGCGGTGAATCTCCTACGAGGATGTGCTGGCCGGAGCCAATAGCCTTGCTGACGGTTCTCGCCGGTGAAGCCGGCGCCGGCATCGGTGATCACCGGTCGGTGCCGTGGTGACGCAGGCCCGCTCACCGCGCGGATAGGGTGAATGCGATGTCTCAGCAGCAGCCGCACCCAGGCTCGCCGGGCGTGCCGCTGGCCGCGACCGCCGAGTGGATCGCGGCGGTGCGCGCCGGCGAGACCCGCCGGCCCGACCGCCTCCTGGACGACCCGTGGGCCGCCGCACTGGCGGGACCTAATGGCGAGGACTGGCTCGGGGAGCGAGCCGGGACGGCGCTGGCGGACATGATCATCCGGGCCCGGTTCTTCGACGACTTCCTGCGGCGGGTCACCGGCACCGGCGAGGTCAGGCAGGTCGTGCTGCTGGCCGCCGGACTGGACACCCGCGGGTACCGGCTGAGCTGGCCCGACCGGGTCCAGGTGTTCGAGCTCGACCAGCCCGGGGTCCTGGACCGCAAGCAAGACATCCTGGACGGCGCCGGGGCGAAACCCCGCTGCGCGCGCCGGGCCGTCGGCGCAGATCTGACCGGCCGGTGGGCCACTCACCTGCTGGACGCCGGGTTCGATCCGCGGGCTCTGTCCTGCTGGCTGGCGGAGGGGTTCCTGTTCTACCTGCCCCGGAAACGGATTGCCCGCCTCCTCGACGAGGTGACCGGGCTCGCGCACGCGGGCAGCTGGCTCGGGTTCGACATCGTCAACACCGTCACCCTCACCCACCCGCTGACCCGTCCCTGGATCGACATGCAGGCCCGGCTCGGCGCCCCCTGGCTCGGCACCCTGGACGACCCCGCCGCATTCCTGGCCGAGCGCGGCTGGGAGGCCACCCTCACCCAGCCCGGTGAGCCGGGAGCCAGCTACGGGCGCTGGCCCTTCCCCGTCCCGGCGCCCGGCCTCCCCGGCGCGCCTCGACACTGGCTCGTGACCGCCCGCAGACGCTAATCCGGGGCTCGCAAGTGCACACCGAGCCGCCTGACATCTGCGCACTGCCGGTCGCCGGTCATCGCGGTCACGGCGCAGAAGGATCCTTCTGCAACCGCCACGGGCTCGATCCCGCTGAGGCTCAACACCACGCAGATCTGGCTATTACGCGCGATGTTGGCCGCGCAAGCGGCATAGCCGTCGCACGCTCGTATTAAGCGATAGGTTGAGACCTGACCGGAGGCCGGATCACATCCCGTGATCGGCCTCGTCCGAGGCCTGCGCGCAAGTATCCGCCGCTACCGCCGAACCTTGTCGTCGAGGTAGGCGGACTGGAGCCGGGTAGTAGCGGTGAATCTGTGTACGAGCACGCCTGTACCTGCCGGGACCGGCCCGCCGACGCTGCCAGGCGGGTTGCCTGCCGGGCAAGCGACCCGGCCCGGATGGCGATCGGGCCGGTGCCGGGCAGGGGTGATCGGCGCGGCCGGGCCGCGCGGGGACGTATGCACCGGTCCTGGCCGAATGTCGCGTCTGGAGCGGGCTGATTGCCTGGCCCGCGGCAGGCCTTTTGTTGCTGACGATGTCCGGGTTGCCCGCTGCGGCTTGACGCGGGCTGCTGCGGTGGGATTATCCGGTTCATGACGGATGGTTTCGTGATGGGCCCTGCCGAGGGCATGCGGGTCTCGCCTGCCATGACGCTCAAGGTGGGCGACAAGAACTCGCAGGCCTGGTCGATGTTCGAGGTCGCGGGCATCGGGCCGGGATTTGACGTCGGCGCTCACCTGCACCGCAACGCCGAAGAGCTGTTCTATGTCCTGGAGGGCCAGCTCGACCTGCTCGCCTTCGAACCGCGGGTGCGGACTGCGGGCAACTGGCAGAGCTGGCAGTCGCACACCGGGGCCACGGTGGCCCGCGGCGGGCCGGGCAGCGTGATGTATGTCCCGCGCGGCTGCCCGCATGCGTTCGCCAACCCGGGCCCCGGCCCGGCCCGCATGATCTTCCTGGTTTCCCCCTCCGGCCACGAGCACTACCAGCGGGAGCTCGCCGAGCTGGTCGCCAGCGCAACAGGCCCGCTGGACGCGGCGATCGCCGAGCTGCGCGCCCGCCATGACATCGAACAGCTCACCCCCCAGGTGATCCCCGGGCGCCCGTAACCACGCCCGCGGGTCTCCCGCTAGCGCCGCGATTGCCGCTGGCAGAACAAAGCCGACAGGTCCAGCTGGCCGGTCGATCGACGCCGTTACCGAACGTGCCGACGCGTACCCCAGGTCAAGTGCGCGAACCGCCGATATGAGCGGCCACCGCTGCCCCAGCGCTCATCCACTCAGGCGCGCGGACATGGCTGATCTGCGCGGCGCTGGGCAGGCGGAGACTCGGCTCAGGGATAGGCGGCCCTGCCGATGACAGCACTTGCTCCTTCCTCGCTAGGTTGTGTAACTGGCCGTGTGACCTGCTCCAGGGCCCGCACCACCTCCGCAGTGCGGTCCGGGCTGGCCTGCCTCCGGATCATCGTGGCCGCCGGGGAACGGCCGGATCATCCTTGCCCCTGTGAGATCTGGAGAGGGAGGCGACGGCGTTGACGTGGAACGACCACCGTGCCGGCGTGGCGCTTTGTGGCCGCTGGGCACATCCGCACGCAGGCAGGCCCGTCGTCCAGAGTGTCAGCGTGAGCGTTCGCGGTCTGGGGTGGGTGCTGTCTGCGGCGGGCGGTCCGCTGGGCATGGGCGGCCCTCCGCGTGCCCGGCTCCACTGCCGGGCGGTGCGACCCAGACGAACTGCCGGTAGGACCAGAACCGGAACAGGGTGGCGAGCACGATGCCGACGTTCAGCGCGATGAAGCCCGCCAGCTTGTCGTGCCCGAGGTGGAGCAGGTAGTAGTTGAAGGCCACCGTCGCGTCCTGGATCAGCAGGCCGATGCCGTTCAGCACGGTGAAGATGACGATCTCCCGCGCGACGCCGGTGCGCTGCCTGTCCCGGAAGGACCAGTAGCGGTTGCCCAGGTAGCTGGCGATCGTCGCGACGATGGTGGCGATCGTGGTGGAGGTGACCGGCCCCAGGCCGAGGTGGAGGTACAGCAGGTCGTAGACGGCGTTGGTGATGAACACGCCGGTGACGCCGATCACCGCGAACTTGGCGAACTCGTGAATGAGCGACCGGAATCGCTCGTACTGCGCTCGGGCCAAGGCCACCGGCTGTCTCATCGTCCAGGCTCCTTATTACCGGCAGGATGCGCAGCCGGACCGTGCCCGGGCAGTGGCGTCCGGCCCGGCGGGCCAGGACTTTCGCCCTTGGCGCGGAGTGCGCGACGGTCGTAGGGAGGGAAGCAGAACTCCCTGGCCTGGAGGGGGACAGTGATGGCACGATGGTCTGTCCCGCGGCTGCCCCAGCCGCCTGGTCCGGTCAGCGGGCCCGGATCAGGCACGGGCGCCGCGCCCGCGGTCGGCCCGCAGCCGTTCGACCGGCGGGTGATCCTGGTCGGCGGCGTCGTGTTCGCCGTGCTCATGGCGCTGTCGCCGCGATACGGGTTCCACCGCGACGAGCTTTACTTCCTGGATGCCGCCCGGCACCTGCAGGCCAGTTACGTCGATCAGCCGGTGCTGACGCCGCTGCTGGCCAGGGTGTCGCTGTCGCTGTTCGGCATGTCGCTGCCCGGCCTGCGGGTGTGGTCCGCGCTGGCCGCCGGGGCCACGGTGGTGATCAGCGGCCTGACCGCGCGCGAGCTGGGCGGGGGCCGCCGCGCGCAGTTGCTGGCCGCGGTCGGGACCGGCACCATGCCGGCCCTGCTGGCCGTCGGTCACGTGGCCGGCACGACGGCCTACGACGTGCTGGCCTGGGCCGCGCTGGCCCTGGTGGTGGTCCGGATCGGCCGGACCGGCGACTGCCGCTGGTGGCTGGCCGCCGGGGCGATCCTCGGCCTGGGGGTGGCCAACAAGCACAGCGCGGGCCTGTTCGCCGCGGCGCTGGTCGCCGGCGCCCTGCTCAGCGGCGGCCGGGCGATGGTGCTGAACCGGTGGTTCCTGGCCGGCGCGGCCATCGCCGTAGCCTTCACCGTGCCCGACCTGTGGTGGCAGGCGCAGCACCAGTGGGCGACGATCGCGATGACCCGGGCGCTCAACCAGGCCAACGGCGGCCTGGGTAACGTCGGGACCTGGGTGATCGGCCAGGTCATCATGGTCACCCTCGCGCTGGTGTGGGTCTGGCTGGCCGGGCTCCGCTTTTTGTGGCGGTCGGGGCGGCCGCTGTGGCGGGCGCTGGCGTGGGCCTACGGGCTGCTGTTCGTCCTGTTCGCCGTCACCACCGGCGCGAAGATCTACTACCTGGCCGGCGCCTACCCCTACCTGCTCGCGGCCGGCTTCGTGGGCATCGACGGGTGGCTGGCGGCCCGGCCCGGCCGGGTCCGCAACCTGATGCTGGCCACCGCGCTGACCACCGCGGCGGCGCTGCCGCTCGTGCTGCCCGTCCTGCCGGCCGCAGACACCGGCTGGACCTACCAGGTGGACCCGGTCAACGGCGATTCCATCGGCTGGCCCCAGCTGGTCCAGGCCGTGCAGAAGGCCTGGCTGTCCCTGCCGCCCGCCCAGCGGGCGCACGCCGTGATCTTCACGGCCAACTACGGCGAGGCCGGCGCGATCAACGAACTGGGCCGGACGGACGGCCTGCCCACGGCCGTGAGCGGGCACAACGCCGAATGGTGGTGGGGACCGGGCAACCCGCGCGCCACCACGGTGGTGGTGGTCGCGCCCGGGAACGCCCCCAACTACGGGGACTTCCTGTCGCGGTTCTTCACCAGCGTGCAGCCGGTGGCCACCCTGTCGAACCCGGCCGGGATCCACAACCAGGAATGGGGCGGCCACATCTACCTGTGCACCGGGCCGGTCTCCCCCTGGGCCCAGCTATGGCCGCTGCTGCGCCACTACGACTGACGACAGCCCGCGCGACCGCTGGGATAATGGGGCTCGCGGCCCAACCCGATGCAGTCGCCCGACCGCTACCTCATCCCGACGACCTGGAGCGTGACTTCTTCGCCGTCTACCAACCCCTGCCCGGTCCGGTCACCGTCCCCTTCAACTAGGGGATCCCGCCGCCGATCCGGCTCGGCCTGACCTGGCGCAGCGCCCGCTCCAACGCGCGCATCCGCGCCCTCGCCACCACGGCCCGGCCCATCTATCCGGCGAAGTCGAACCCCCAGCTCGCACCCGGACGCGCCATAACCGGCTGATCGCCGCGCCATCGTGGGAGGCACCCGACATACCCACCCGACGCTCCGATTCGATCCGGCGTATGGAGCAACTACCTTCCTGTCATGCACTGTAGTTTCCGCTGCGCATCGCTTGACACGCGATATCCGCTATACGCGCTAGGCTGCTCGGTCGCCGTGGGTCACCGGCGCTGTCCCGAAAGATCGTTATGAGCGCGAGGTGGTCTTGACCACGAGCTCGGTCCGGTGTCAGGCCAAGACCGCGGACTTGCTGCCGTCGGGAACCAGGATGACCGGCGGCGCGGCAGCGGGGCCAGATCCGAGCCCGGCCCGCCACCGCCAGTCACTTGCGCTTCCTCACCCTGTCGGCTCCGCGGGTCAGCGCGACCGGGCAGGGCGCGCGTCGGCGCCGCTGCGGTGCGCCCTTGCCCAGTCAAGAAAAGTGGCCTGCCGAGGCGATCTCTGTGGGACGACATTCTCCTCCGGTCCCGTATCCGGCGCCGGTAGTGAATGGGACAGACCCGGCGAGTGCGACCTGCGGCGAAGCGTCTAGGGCACCCGTGTTCGTGCGGCGCTCATTCCCGCGCTCACAGGTTGCTGGCCAGGAACGTCTTCAGTGCCGCGCGCAGCTGGGCTGAGAACGGAAGCGATTCGTTGTAGTCCGCGGTGTTCTGGGTGATGTCCTGCTTGAGGAAGTGGTCGACCCCGTCCAGGTGCACGAAGTCGAGCCTCGCCGAGTCTTGTGTCAGGCCTGCGGCAAGGTGGTCTACCAGGGCGCAGCCGATCGCGCCGTCGGCGTTGCTGCAGGTGAGTAGCACCGGTGTGTGCGCGGGGAGCTTGGCGGCGACCGCGGCGGGGTCATAGCGGTCGATCTGCGCGGCCTCGCGCAGCGGCCGTTGGAACGTGTACGCCAGTCCCACCCCGGGCTGCAGGCCGGGCGGAAGTGCGCCGGTGCGGCGCAGCGACGCGACCATCCGGGTGAACGCCTGCTCGGTGCTCTTGGCCTGGGCGGCGGTGATGTAACCCTGCATGGCCTGACGCGTGAGCGACGCGGTCGCCGACTGCTCGATCAGGTCGAGGAAGCGCATGGGGACGGGCTCGAGCAGCACGACCGCGTGGACCTTGGGCGCCGGGCCCGCGAGCCCGGAGGCGAGCAGCAGCGCATAGATCCCGCCCTCGCTGTGCCCGAGCACCGCCAGCCGGGCCCGGTCGACCTGCTGCTGCCCGGCCAGGAAGTCCAGCGCGGCGGCGGTCTCATGCTCGTAGGTCCCGAGCCCGGCCCGCTCGGGATCCGCGGCATAGGGGCCCCATCCGGTCTGGCCGCTGCCCAGCTTGTCATAGCGCAGGCTGGCCACCCCGTCGGCCGACAGCCAGCTGGCCACCGCCTCCAGCGTGTTCCGGTCCGGCTGGCCCGGGGCGTTGTCGTTGCGGTCGGTGCTCGACCCGTAGGCCGCGATCAGCAGGGCCGCCGGGACCGTGCCAGCGGCCGCGCTGCCAGGATGGGTGTACGTGCCGTGGATCGTGACCCCGCCCGCCTCGAACGTGACCGGCTGAGCCACCCATCCCGACGCGAGCGCGGGGATCACGCTGGCCGGCGACGCCGTCGGCGGCAGCTCTTGCGGCGTGATGTTGCTGATCAGGCCGTCGGCGTCCACCGTCACATCGACGCGGAACCGCTGTCCGCCCCGGATCGACATGACGAACGACACGGACTTCGGCTGGGTGCTCGTGACAGACACCAGGCCGAGCTGCCCCGCCCCGGTAAGCAGGACATTGAGCGCAGTCGGCGGCAGGATGCGGAGAAGCGCCGCATCGAGATGGGCGCGGATCGCGGCAGCCGGAATCGGCGGCCTCCCGGCCGCCTGGAAGAACCACTGCGCCTGCACACCGGCCGGGGTGCTCGGGAACGCCGGTCCGGGAGGCGCAGATGACGGATGGCTGCTGCCGCACCCGGCCAGCAGCAGGCCCATGACCGCCACGGCCACCAGGGCAGACCGGCGCCACCGGGCCGTTCCTGGCCGGAGCCGGTCCGTGGTCGTTGCAAGTGCAGGGTCAAAGATTGCGGTGGCCTCAGCCCGGCGGCCCGGACAGGCCAGCTTTGGGAGCCTCATAACGCGCCTTCGCCTTTCCGATGAGGCTCCCGCTGAGCAGGCCTCATGGCGGCGACGCCGTCCAAGGTCTCCGCAGGAACCGCATCCGCCCGGAGGCGCCCACGGCCAATCGGGGCCGTTCGCTTACCGACCCGGCCCAGACGCCTCCTTAAGTTAAGCCTGTCCGGCAAGCGGCCCGGCGGCCAGGGCCGCACGGCCTGTCATCCCGGGACCTAAGGACCGGGCAGCCATGATCCGTACCAAACGGAATGATCTTGCCCGCAGCGCTGGCCTCCGGTGCTTGCACGCTCGTCAGGCGCTCGCCACCGCGTTCAAAACCGCCGGGGCGGCCTCCCAAGGCGTGGGCTGCTGTTCATCCGCGGCGCAGCGCCGAGGGCTGGCGCCATAACAGGCCGATCTGCGCGCCGCCGGGCACGCGGCCGACACAACTATCCGCCGCGCCGAGTCGGCGATCTGTTCAATGCATCCAAATATTCACTTGATATAGAGATGACCGTACGTTACGAGTGGCGTGGTACAAGCCAGAATGCGTGGCCATCCGTGTCCGGCCTGACCTCGCCGGGCCGGCAACGTAAAGGTCTGCGTGCCGCACGCTGCAGCCGATCTGACCTCCGCAAGACCGCCCGGCCCGGCGACTCCGGCGGGCGCAGATCTGAAGCGGCTCAGCGTACCGGCGGGCTGTGCTTGCCCGGCTAAACTGCATACACTAGTGCGCTGACGACCAGTGAGAGGATCCAGGCGGCCGTGGCTCAGAAGATACAGACCCTGTTCATCGATGACCTCGACGGCAGCACCGCCGAGGGGACGGTCCGCTTCGGGCTGGACCGTACCGAGTATGAGATCGACCTGAACGCCGGGCATGCGAAAGAGTTGCGGGATGTGCTGGCCCGGTACGTGGATGCTGCCCGCCGGGCCGGCGGCAGCGCCCGTAAGCCAGCCCGCGGCAGCCGCCGCGGGTCGGGGGGCGGGCTGAACACGACCGAGGTCCGCGAGTGGGCTAGGGCGCAGGGCATCGAGGTCAAAGACCGCGGCCGGGTGCCCGCCGACCTGATGCTTAAATTTAGATCCGCTACCAGCCAGCAGGGCTGAGACGTTCACATCTTGCGAGGGTCGCGGCAACTCACTCACATGGCTGATATGCCTGTGATCCTGAGGCTCCAGGATTGAGGCGCGCTGCGCCTCAATCACAGGCATGATCAGGCATTATGCCGAGCCCGGAGGGCGACGTGATCTCCGGTCGCCGGCAAAGCGGGCACCCTTAAAGCTGCCTGCACCGTTGAACTGGGCGGCCGTAAAGCGGACCGCGCCGCTAAGGAACTCGGCGCCATCGAAGCCGGGGCTGCTACCGGTGAACTGAACGTTGCCGGAGGGGTCTGTGCCACCGGTGAACTGGGCGTGAGCAAACGAGCCGCTGTCGAAGACAGCGCGGGTGAAGTCCGGGTCAAGGCCGTGAAGGACCCGCCAGCATCCCGGAGTAAGAGTAGTGTGCGTGTCGTTGGATGGGAGCCTGAGGCCCGCGGTGCGGACGGCGGGCCCGATCACCCGGCGCAAATCCGTGAACACCCCCGTCGTCGTCACGTCTAGCCAGGATCGGGCCACATGCAATCGGACATTGACGCCCCGTTGACCAACTTCTTCGAAGAAGCCCCGCCGCGTGAGTTCGTGACGGTGATGCGGGGCTATGACCGTCACCAGGTCGATGAGCACATCCGGCAGATCGACGCTGAAGTGCGGCAGCACCGCGAGCAAGCCCAGGCCATGCAGCGGGAACTGTCCGAAACCCACCGCCAGATCCATGAGCAGGAGCGCCCCACCTATTCCGGCCTCGGCGCCAGGATCGAGCAGCTGCTGCGGCTTGCCGAGGAGCAGGCAACCGAGGTGGTCCAGGCGGCGCGATCGGAAGCCAGCGACATCAAGGCCGCGGCCAAGGTCGATGCGGCCGAGCTGCGGGCCGGCGCCGGGAACGAGGCGGCCGAGCTGCGGGCGAACGCCAAGCGCGAGACCGGCGACCTGCGTGGCGCGGCCGAGCGTGAGGCCGACTCGACCTTGGCCGCGGCCCGGCGCGAGGCTGAGGAGCTGACCAGCACCACCGAGCGCGAGGCGGCCAAGCTCCGGGCCACGGCCGACCACGAGGTGGCGGAGAAGCAGGCCGAGGCCGAGCGTGACATCGCTAAGCTGCGCACCAGCACCGAGCGTGAGGTCGCCCAGCTGAAGGCCACCGCCAAGCGGGACCGCGACGAGATCCTCACCACCTCCAAGCGGCAGGCCGACGAGATGCGCAGCCAGGCGCAGCACATCCTGCAGGAGAGCGAGGCCCAGCGGGCCCAGTCCGAGGCCGAGTTCGAGATCCAGCTCGCGGCGCGCCGGGAAGAGGCCGAGCGCCAGGAGGCCGAGCGCCTCGCCGCCGCCCAGTCCGCCACGCAGAAACTCGTGTCCGAAGCCGAGCAGCGCGCGTCCACCGCCGAGCAGCGGGCCGCCAAGGCCAGCGCCCAGGCCGACCAGACCCGCCGGGACGCCGACCAGCACGCCCGGCAGCTGGCCGGCAACGCCAAGAAGAACGCCGATCAGATCGTCGGCCAGGCCAAGACCCAGGCTGATCAGCTGCTCGCCGAGGTCAAGGCCGATGCCGAACGCCGCCGGGCCGCGGCCCAGCGCGAGGTCGATGACCTCACCCGGCAGAAGGACAGCATCGCCAGCCACCTCGCGCAAGTGCGCCAGGTGCTCGGCGGGCAGCCGCCCGGCATGGATGCGGTGCAGGCGGCGCAGACGAAGTCTGCCATCGCCGGGTGACTCAGGGCTGGCTGACGGCGCGGGTAGCAATGGATCCGGCGCGGCTCCGCCTGCCCCCACGAGCGTGCAGCAGGCATAGCGACACGCGTCGCACCCAAGCTCGACCGGCTCGCCCGGAATACTGACCTCCGCCGTTGCCGCGCTGGGGCTGACCGCCTTAAGCGCTACCCAGGTCAAGCCAGGAACGGGTCGACCTGGCTCCCCCGGATCTGCGACACGCAATATCCGCCGATCTGAGCGCCAGCCTGGGTTGGTTTGCTGATCGTCGCAAGCGCGCCCGAACAGTTCTTCTGTCGCCGGGCGAGGTGATGTCTTGTGTATCTGCAGCTTCCCGGCCTGGGCTGCGGGTCCTAACCAGTTCAGGTCCGTTCATTCCCGCCATCCACAGCTCGGTGCCCGGTCAGCCTGGTGCCAGGGCATGTTGCGAGGCGGAACCCGCCACGCGGGTTGCTCGCCTCGGGTTCAGTCCTGCTGCCGGGTGGCCTCGGCCCGCCTTTTGACCCCGCGCAGCAGATTCCGGGCGGTGATGGCCTCGCCCCAGATCAGGACGATCGGAACGACGTACGCACGGAAGGGCCTGGGTCCGCACCTGAGCCGCATGCGGCGGATCACCCGCGTCTTGCCCGGTTCCGGCTCGGTCAGCAGGAAGCTGTCGCTGAGCTCGCCGGATACGCCCAGCCGGGGGTCGTCGCGCAGGCGGGCCGGCAGCAGGTACCGCAGGTGCGTGTCGGTAAACAGGACCCATGACTTGCCTGGTTCGGCTTGGCGCACGACGTAGTAGGCCGTCCCCGGCGGGCCGTCTGCGACGATGTCGCCCACGCGCGGATTCTGCCAGGCGGGAACGATCCGCTCGTCGGCGGCGACGTGATAGCCGACTGCAGGCTTCCCGGGCTGCTGCCGGGACAGGCGGCGGTAATACCAGTCCACCGACCGGTCCCAGAACCGGGAGTCGGAGTAGAAGCCGGCCCGTCCCTGGCCGGTCTGCACCAGCCATGGCCAGACCTGCTGCGGTGCCGCGTTGATGGTCACGGCGTGGGTGGTCTGCACCATCGGAGATGGCACAAGATCATCTCCCGGGAGCGGCATCGCCTGTTCCTCCTCGGTGGCCTTCCAGGACATCCGGGCAAGCTTGCGGGCTGGGCCGTCAGGCTCCGGGGTACTTCCCGCCCTGGCTGCCCGGCCGTTGCGGGAACGGCCTGGAGCTGGCTGCCGGGAGAAGCGGCCGGAGAAGGACGCCAGGCTCGCTGCGGCCTGGGGACCGGTCATGGGGCGGCCGTGGCCGCAGGCCAGCACCTCGGGCTTGAGCCTGGCCAGCGCGGCGACGGACTCTTTGGCCGCTGGCCAGTCCCAGGTGGAGATATACGGTGGCCCGGAGACCCGGTGCTTGCCGGCTAGGAAGTCGCGGGCGGAGTTCACATTCACGGTCAAGACGGCGTCGCCAGTGATCAGTACCCGGTCTTTGCCGCGGAAGAAGGCGACGTGGCCGGGTGTATGGCCGGGCGTGGGCACCGCCTGCCAGTCCGGCAGGCCGGGCACGCCAGCCGCCGGGTCGAACGCCCGGGCCGTGCCCTCCAGGCTGTTACGGGACACGCTCGCCTCGACCGCCCGGCGCGGCATCAGCCTCAGCAGCGGGGCAATCAGCCAGCGGTCGAGCGGGTTGCCGTATTCCGGCAGGTACCGGCCCGAAGCCAGCGGCAGCTCGCCGGGATGCACGTGGACCGGCAGGTCCCACAGCCGGGCCAGCTCCAGCGCCGAGCCGGCGTGATCGGGGTGGATGTGCGTCAGCAAGATCGCGGCCGGACGTGTGCCCGTCCCGAACAGCGACTCCGCCGCCGCGCTGATCACCGGTCCGCGATGCGGCCACGCGGTGTCAATCAGCACCCAGGCAGGCCCGGATCGCACGAAGTAGACGTTGGCCCCGGTGAGCCCTCGCCCCGTTTCCAGGCGGTATACGCCCTCGGCGATCTGTTCCGCGCCGGTGCCTGCGTCGCCGGCATACTCGATCCGGAACACGGGATAGTGCTCTGCGACATCCTGTATTTCCCGCAGCGGCGCCTCCGCGCTGACGCCGAAGTAAAAGCGGGCTTCCCTGGCCACTGCCCTGGAGCCGGCGCGCCGGCCCCACCGCAGCAGGTAGGCGCGGATGACGGGAGCCCGCTGCTCCGGCGGCACCTCGACCAGCCTGGCCGCACGGCGCTCCCGGCGGCCGAGCACCACCCGCCCGCCTGCGGCGCGCACGTTGCGTACCCACTGCGACTCGCCAGCCAGGGCCACGACGTAATGCTCACCATCGCAGGCGATCCGGACCATGATGGTGCGGCGGACCACGCCAGACCGGCGGCCAGGGACCTCCAGCGTAATCACATCCCGAGGACCCAAGCCCGACGCGGTCACCGCCGGCCCGAGCCAGTGATTCAGCCGGCGGTACAAATCCGGCGGCGGACGGTACCTGTCCCGGCTGCGAGCGTAATAGACGGGCTTAAGAAACCCCTGCGACCGGCCAGTACCGGTGCCGGCAGCCGCGATCGCGTCACCCGCCGGCCTGTTATCAGGAGCAGGCACAGGCCCGCTGACGGCATCTGATTGGTCCGGCATTCCCGCCTCCCGCTCCTACTGTCCGGCGGGCGCATGCAGGACACCAGAGGCGAACGGCCCATGAACTGCTGCCCGAGGTCCGCCGCGCCCTGTGCGCCCCGCTCGGCCAGGCCGCCCGCCGGCCCCGTGCCTGGGTGTGCTGCGCTCAGGGTGCGGTTGCCAGTTCGCGGGCGATGCCAGCTGCCCAGTCATCGATCTCTGGCCAGTCGCGGAAGTCGCCGTCGGGAAGAGCCGCGCGGGCGGCCGGGAGCTTGCGAAGCGACCGCTCGGCGAAGGTCAGCTTTGCGGGGTCCAGCGCACCGAAGAAGACGTGGTGACCGCGAGGGTGCAGTGCCTGGGTGAACTCGGGAATCTCTTTCGGCACTGTAACCGTGCGCAGGTCCCGGCCCTTGGCGTCGGCGGGTTCGGTGCCG